>Ga0070700_100000854_pt1 | contig 15060 bp, 11 predicted proteins | sample KBSK5101metaG_FD_65456 | JGI IMG/M metagenome (GOLD analysis project Ga0070700, IMG submission 65456) | Corn, switchgrass and miscanthus rhizosphere microbial communities from Kellogg Biological Station, Michigan, USA - KBS K5-10-1 metaG | ecosystem: Host-associated > Plants > Roots >...
GGTTCGCCAACACAGCAACCACATAACCTGGCCCGGGGCAGATCTTCAACTCGCCATTCATCCCCGGCGCGCCACCGCCATGGCCGAAGCATCGGGTCCCATTAACCATCGCCTCTTGAAATCCATAAGCATACTTACTGCCGTTCGGTGTCTCGACTTTCCCCGTCGTGAGCATCTCGGTGTACTGCGGCTTGAGCAGCTTGTTTGTTTGCAGTGCCGTCGCAAACTTCAATAGATCCTCAACCGTCGAATAACCGCCACCCGCAGATGTCCCGCGATAGGGAAGTGTGTCAGTGTTGCGCTGCCAACCGGTGCCATCTGATCGCATGTAACCAACGCTGCGATCGGCAACCTCCTGGTCTTCCGGCTCCGAAGCAGTAGCGACCATTCCGGCTGGCTTGAAAATGTGATCTCGAACATAGTCGTAGTAGTTCTGACCACTAACTTTCTCAACTAGCACACCCAACAAAAGAAAACCGTAGTTGCTGTACTGCCAGCGACTGCCCGGTTCAAACTCAGGCCCGCGATTGCCGTACAGCTTCACATAGTCCTGTAGCGTCTTTAGCTCAAGTCGATTCTTATCGAACTCCGGACCAAAGATGTCGCCTGTGCCCCCGGTGTGCGAAAGCATCTGTTCAATCGTAACTTTCGACGCCACGTCCTTATTCAAATAGCTGGTGAGGTAATTGCCCAGTGGTGCTTTCAGATCGAGTTTTCCGGTTTGTACAAGTTGAAGTATGGCGACTGCGGTGAACATCTTGTTCATCGATCCGAGTCGGAAGCGCGTCTTCAAAGTGTTCGGCGTTTTCTTCTCACGATCTGCCAGTCCATACGCTTGTGCAAAAACAGTCTTGCCATCTTTTGCGACGAGGATAGCACCTGAAAAAAGATCGACGGCTACTACTTCATCCAACCGCTTTCGCAATGAGGTGACCAACTCATCGTCGTTCAAGTGGCGAATAGCAAACTCCGCCGGTCGTGGGAGCACTTGCAATTGAAATTGCTTAATAGCGTGTGGCGGCGCGGGCTCGACCTCAACGGTAAATTGCGCGAACTGCTCGCCCAGGCGTTCCTGGATCAGCAAGACGATTTTGGTTGGTGTCGACTCCGCGACTTTCATGACGTCGAAACCACCAGTCCCGCGTCGCATTTCTGTTTCGCGATCAAAGCGTTCCAAACGACTCGGATAATTTTTTTGGAGGAAGGCCCTGCGCTTCTCGACATCTCCCGCGTTGAAAACTTCCAACCACCCCTTCGCCTGGTTTGCGGCAGGCGTGTCTGGCAACTGTGGCAACGCTGATTGGGCGACGCAGGCACCGTTGATGAAAAATAGAAGTGCGGCAACTGCCAGCGAGTAGTTTTTGAGATTCATGGTCTACGTCCTCGTCTGTTGAAGTCGTTGATCCGTTAGTTTACACACGGACGCCTTACAGGTGCAGTACCTGTTTTAAGGTGTACGAATCCGAAGATTTAGTTCCCGTTTTTCGTAGCGCGTTGTGACTCTTGTGAGAAGTCTCCTGTGAGCACGTGGGCCAATGTCCAACACAATGTTGAAAGACTGAGATCTCATGGTCCATCAACGAGAGACAACTTACGCCGAAGTTACGAACGCAGCGGACGATCGCCTGATGACAGAGAACAAGCTTACGCAAGAGGGCGGAAATGCCTCCCTCTTACGTAAGGTTTTGATCAATTCTCGAGGACAACAACCGATCCAGAATTTCCGTTGGCGCCAGTATCGCCGGTTCCTCCGGTATCTCCCACGTCGCCGTCATCTCCCGCTGACTCGCCGCTACCACCGGAACCGCCAGAACCGCCGCTTCCACCGGCACCACCGGGGCCTCCTACTCCTCCTGGGACCGCCTCTGGATCTACGGAGGACTCTGAATTTGTCGTAATTTGAAGTCCACCGGCATCTATGTCTTCATAGAGGATCACTATATCTCCTGTATCACCTCCGCGGCCCCCCTTGCCGCCCTTACCGCCGTTGCCTCCATCTCCACCTTTGCCACCAGCGCCAGGATCCGAAAAGAAACAACCCTCTCCTCCGTCACCGCCGTTGCCTCCATTTCCACCGTCGCCACCTTTACCTCCGGGTCCACCATTTCCCGGTTGAATAAGCATCTCAAAGTTGCCAATAATGCGTCCGATCTCAAAATTCAGATCAGGTATGCTGGCGCCATTCCCTCCGGTACCACCGGCGGCACCATCGCCTCCTGACCGCCCATCACTTCCCGCTTCGGCTTCGTCTGTAGCCCAAAGTAGTGCACAATTTGCGTCATTTCCATCGGACGCTGTACCACTGGACGTTCCATCGGTCGCGTCGGTTCCTGCAATTCCGTTAGTCCTTACTAATTCTATATCAGCCATCTTCTTATCCTCCGTCTAAACTGTCCTTTTGAGATTGGATACGTTAAGAATCAAAACGCCGCGCGATCGCAAAGTTCCACCCTCCTCAATGATCAGCGAGTCGGCGGTAAGAGTATTCGGTGCCTCATCGAATTCGAGTACAGCGCCGCTCTCAATGATCACGTTAGTTACGGGAAATATTGAAAGGCTCAGGTCTCTCAACCACCAGGCGACAAGATCTGCATATTTAGAGAGTTTTAAGGAATCACCGTATAAATAAGCGCGGGCGACGCCTCTTATCTCTTTTCGAAACGGCTTAAGCAGCCGGTCGAGCTGGGCAGATATTCTTTTCTTCTCAGCTGCGGTTGAAGCGGCTTTGAAAGTTTTGTGAACTTCCTTAAAGTCTCGCATCAAGGAATCCGGAGGAAGTTCTTCCGGAGTCCGGCGTTTCAAGAGGGCCGGCTTCTTTTCAAGCACAACATCGGGTGTACCGATCCATCTTTTCATTTCCTTCGCATCCTTCGGACGCCGATTGTGAGGAGCGAGGTGCGATTTCGTTCCTTTGGCGCCACCGAGATGAATCACGTGATCCTTCGTTACTCGCAATTCGTCAGCGAGGATGTCGTTTTCCGTCAATCCGTATTTTTTCAGTCGTGTTTCGAATGAAGTTACGTTTCCTTCTCTAGGCATAAATAATTCTCCTTCAAATTTTTCTTTGTCTTTGTAGCGCGTTAACTCATGGGCACGTACTTTTGAAGGGACCATGAGGTATTCAATGCGCTTCATTAGTCACTCCATAACATTGAGCGCAAATGCTTGACGAATTCCCTCATTCACATGAAAATCAACACCCATGCGCTGACACTGATGCCTCGAAGCCTTCCTGAAGATTGTGTTAAAGCGCAGGGATCCCAAGCCTTCATTACTGCTGACTCGGAGGCACCAAACCGTTGGGAACAGTCACGAAACTGTTGGTAAGGTGGAACGATGGGGACCGCGGAGCTCTCGACGAGCTCACGACTCTAACCTACGACGAACTACGAAAGATCGCTCGAGCTCACTTGCGGCTGGAGCGCCCGGATCACATCCTGCAACCCACCGCCCTGGTCCATGCGGTTTACGAGCAACTCGTGCCGATGCGTGAGATGAGCTGGCAGTGCCGGACCCAGTTCTACGGAATGGTCACGCGTATGATGAAAAACATTCTGGTGGACCATGCACGACGCCGTCTGGCCGAAAAACGAAGCGGAAAAAGATCATTTATCACGCTTGACAAGGCCGACCGGTTTCTTCCCAGGCAGAATGTCGACCTACTCGAGCTCAACCATGCTTTGGAATTGCTGGCTGCCACTTATCCTGAACACTGTATGGTCGTCGAGTTGCGGTTTTTCGGCGGGATGACCATCGAAGAGACCGCTGAGGTGGTTGGGCTATCACACGCCACCGTCGAGCGACACTGGAATTTTGCTCGCGCCTGGCTTCGAAAAGAAATGACTAAATAGAGATTTCTCTCGCAGGTTTGATGTCCTTTTCGGCTGGGTGAGGGAATTAGATTTATTTGTGCGCTCATATGATTGAGGGGCGCAATAACCGTCATGAACCGACAGCAACGAGTCGAACAACTCTTTCATGATGCGTTGGCTCTGGAGCCAGGCGCTCGGACTCGATTTCTTGCTGAGGTCTGCGCTACCGATCCGGGCTTGCTCAAAGAAGTGAGGGAGCTCATTTCGGCGCACGAAGAACTCGGCAGTTTTATCGACAGACCCGCCTATCATGGATTTGATCTCGACGACGATCGTTCCGATTCGCTCATTGGCACGTCGCTGGGCCGGTACAAAGTAATTCGCTTAATCAAAAGAAGTGGGATGGGCGAGGTCTATTTAGCTCGCGATACGCACTTGCCGCGCGATGTTGCGCTCAAGCTCCTGCCGCTCATGTTTACCGGAGATGAGAACCGGCTTCGTCGCTTCATCCTGGAAGCCGAAGCAGCCTCGTCTTTAAATCATCCGAATATCCTAACGATATATGAGATTGGACACGTTCATGATGTTCACTACATCGCCGCCGAGTTCGTAGATGGTCAAACATTGCGAGAACGGTTAGGAAACGGGAAGCTTGAAATGAGGGAAGCACTCGATGTCGCGATCGGTGTTACTAATGCGTTGGTTGCTTCGCATGCTGCCGGAATCGTCCATCGCGACATTAAGCCCGAAAATATCATGATTCGTCACGACGGTTACGTGAAAGTTCTTGACTTTGGTCTGGCCAAACTCACGCAGCAGGCGGACGTAAGAATTGATGGCGATACTCGAATGGTTCCCGCAATGGATACCGACCCTGGAACCTTCATGGGAACTGTCGGATATCTCTCGCCTGAACAAGCCAACTTACTCGAGGTTGATAATCGCAGCGATCTGTTTAGCCTCGGCGTGGTGCTTTATGAGACGGTTACGGGGGAAAACCCCTTCAATCGCTATGGATTTAGGGAAGTGATCGACGCGATCTTGAGAGCTGAGCCGGCGCCGCTCACTTCTCTGATTCCGGATACACCGGCGTTGCTGCAAAAGATAGTCGCGAAAACACTTTCAAAAGACAAACTCGACCGCTACCAACGTACTGAAGACCTGCTCGCTGATTTGAAAGCAGTCCAGGCGGAACTAGGGCAGCAAATCCTAACGCGAAAAGTGACACTTCAGAAACGTTGGCGGTTGATAGCTACCTGTATCGCAGCGGTGGTGGCGCTCACGGTTCTTGGAGCCGGAATTCTAATCGTGCTGAACCGGGACCGGAGTTCAGGCAGCGTAAGCGATTCGTCTTCGCGCTTGCGATTCTCAGAAGTTCACAGTTGGAGGAGTGAGCGCGGTGAGTCAGGCACTGATGCCCGCTTCTCTCATGATGGGCGGATGGTCACATTCACAATGAGGAGGAATCACAGTCAGGGAATTTGGGTAAAACAACCTTCGAGTGAGGCGGAGGCACGACAGATAACTAGAGGTGACACCGACAACTACTGGCCAATTTGGTCTCCAGACGATCAGCAGATTGCATTTGTTTCAACACGCGCAGGTCAGACAGGTATTTGGTCAATTCTGGTCAACGGAGGATCCGAAAAGTTCCTTGTGCCTTTTGAAATGGCAACTGTGCGAACTCGAGATTGGTCCAAAGATGGCAAAACAATCTACTACGAGATGGACGGCAAACTATTTGGTCTTGACGTAGCTTCACGAACTACCAGGCAACTGACTCAGTTCAAAGATGAGGCATCCTTTCGCGGACATTTCAGCGTTTCGCCAGCCGAGAACCAGATCTGCTATGTAGCAATCAATAATGGTCAAACTGATATTTGGGTAGCCTCGCTCGACGGCGAATCTGCTGTCAAAGTCACCGATGATGTCGCAGAAGATCGTCGTCCTATTTGGCATCCCGACGGGCGCAGGATTGTCTTTACCTCAAACCGGGGAGGCGCCCTGCAAATCTGTGTCGGTTTCATTGATGGAACAAGAACCAGCCAGCTCACAGTTGGGACTGTTGATCATGCGTTATCGGATATTTCCCAAGACGGCACCCGACTCCTTGATATGACTTCGCGGGATGAGGCCTCGGTTTTTGGTCTCGATCTAAATAAGGGTAGCGAGTTAGAACTTGCGTCTGGTAGCGGTTTAAAGCTCTGGCCCGAAGTTTCTCCTGATGGTGAGACAATTGTATTCCAGTCCGCCGCCAGTATCGACAAAGTGGAAAGCGACGCCACCATTGCTATTAAACGCGCGACTAATGAAGGGCCTACTTTGGCTCTCGCCACCAATGGGTTTGGCCCCTCCTGGTTTCCTGACGGAAGTCGCGTTGCTTTTCTACGTCGGGTTTCCGGGAAGCTCGAGATTTTCTCAATCAGTCGTTCGGGGGGAGACCAAAGACAACTAACCCGTGGCGGGGTGAGCACTAACGGCTACAATTTGCTTCCGACTACCAAGTTTGGTCGGTCTCTTTGTTGGTCGGGTCGGGGCGACAAGATCATCTACAGTTCGCGCAAATCCGGTGTTAGCAATCTCTGGGCTGTCGCTATCGATGGTTCAACCGATACTCAAATCTCGACCAACACGGACCCGACATTCTTCATCTACGAGCCGATCTGTGGGCCCAGGGGTCAAGTCGCCTACGCTGGCGAGACACGCGGGGGAAACGATTGGAGTTGGAGTCTCTGGGTGTATGACGGTGAAAAATCGAAACGCGTTTTTCACTCGACTTCACTTTTGCGTCCCATTGGCTGGTCCGATACCGAAGATGAATTCATCGCTGCCGTTATATCCTCAGACGAGAGCGAGGGTAACCCAAAAACCGTGAGGCTGCGCAGTGTCTCCGTTAACGGTAATACCCACGCGGTCAGTGAGCTTCAATCGACTTACTTTTGGACCGTTCAGTTGGCACCAGATGGACGGAGAATCGCATTCGTTTCAAGTAGAGACGGAGCTGACAACGTCTGGAGCCATGACCTGGCAGGATCTGGACCAGAGAAGTTGACCTCAAACAACGAACCTAAGACTTATATACCCGACTTAAGCTGGTCTGCCATGGGCCAACTCATCCTTTACTCAAAGGAAACAAGCCTTGGCCTGATAACAATAATTGACAACTTTGATTAAAGGAGATTCAAATGCCGGAAACAAGATACAAACGACTGACGGGTCTGGAGTACGAGCTTTATCTTCAGATGATCTCGCAACTACATACATTAGAGTTTGTTACTACGCAACATTACTTAATGAGTAAAGTGGATCGCGTAAAGTTTTCCAAATCGGTTGCCAGTTTGGTCCGGAGGTTCTACAAGTACTTCAAGGAGCAGTACAACATCGACTGTGGCCCCGGCCGGTGTCCTTGCGATGGAATGTGCGTCGAATGTGGAAATCTGGTCGAGGGAATAATAGAAGCCGAGATCCATCCAAAGCTGGGTGAACTGATCGATGACTTGGGAGTTCCAGAGGTCAGCACTCTGTTGACTCAAAAACTGAGGAGCGTGTAAGTGCCAATTCGTTATCGGCTCAGAGCGGCGCCAGCAAGAGAACTATGCTAACTAGCGCCGTTTTGAGCCAAGCGTAAAAGTCTCATGTCCGAGCTTACTTCGGCGGTCTAAACGGGACGAGCACAGTTCCAAACTTCACGTTTACCCAGGTCGTCTTCAGATTACCCAACAACGTGGCGATCGGTGCCTGCACCATTAGGATTAAGGCGCACGGACAAGTGAGCAATCCCGGCACCATTCGGATCAGAATTTAAGTCTGCTTGCTGTATCGTCTCTACGCTCGCTTTCAGCGATAACTTTCATTTAATTAACCACGCTTCTTCTCAGGCTTCACTGTAAAGCCACGTCGCTCTTTAGTCTGCGAAGAGGCTGAACTCTGCTGCTTAAGCATTTTTTGGCGCTCGAGGTTTTTCTTCTCTATCGCTTCCTTCAATCTTTTTCTTGCTCGTTTATTCATGGCGGGATTATACAGCGGTCTTGAATGGAAAGAGACGCTTGAAGCGAGGGGAATTCGGCGGGACGTGTTGATACCGACCCCGCCGAAGCGACATATTGACGACCGCTAGGCGCGTAAAGCTTACAGTCGGGAAACAAGCAATTTTAGTGTATCAACACGCCTAGAGAAATTCGCACCAGGTCGCGTGTGCCGGTGCTTGAGTCGTTAATGAATACCGGGTTGTAGTCCATAGTGGCCCGGAAGCTCACTCGCTTGGTGCCGCGAATATCGAAACCTCCGCCCAACGCCATCGCGAAACTGTTCTCGCTGTTCTTCAGAAACAAATTGAGTGTAGGACCCGGGCTCGTAAATGTGGCGCTCGTGTGCGCTACGCCCGCAAGCGCATACACCAGCGGCGTGAAGCGCGTGCTGTTGCGCGCCTTAAACTCCGGGCCAGCCAGAAAATTGTAAACGCGGGTCTTCAGCTGAAAATCCTGAGTGACAGTCGTGCAGACCGGAGTGCAAGCGGCAATCGAGCCGCGGCTTGACTCGTTATTGAAATGGGCCGAGAAGTCGCCCTTAATTCCGAAACGCTTACTGAAGTTCCGGATAATCGAAGTCTCAAATCCCTGTCCCTCATAGTCTCCGCCCACACTTGCATTCGGTCCAAGGCTTATTACCCGACTGCCGGTTTCACCGAGAGCGGAGTAACCTGCGAAAAATTCAAACTTGGGATGTTCGTTCGACGTCGTAGCTTGCGCCAACGCGGATGCGCTTGCACACATCAGAACAATCACACTCAGGAACGGAACCAGTTTTTCCATTGTTTGAGGCATCTACTTTTTCTCCTTATTGAGAACGGTTTATTAATTTCGTTTGGGAACCCGGTTCGGGCTTCTTCTCGCCCAAAAAGATTTGAACTAAGACGCCAACGGTTTCGGAGAGAGATTGTCTTTGTTAGCGGTTGCATCTAGACTTTCCGCACTTTGCGACTATACGGGTAGATGTGAGTTTGGTCTGGGTGAAGGCTGATGGTTTAGTGACGCTTTTATGACTACTCGGAATTCCTCAGCGTTTTTGTTCGATGATGTGCGTGTCGAGCCAGCGACCTTCCGTGCGTTCAAGGCGGGCAACGCGATTCAGCTTGAGCCGAAGACCCTTCGATTGCTGCTCTTCCTGATTGAGAATCGCGTTCGGCTAATAGAAAAGGACGAAATCCTCACGGCGATCTGGAACGGAACCCACGTAACCGAAAATGCTCTGGTGCGGGAGATCGCGAAACTGCGCAAGACCCTGGGTGACGATCCTAAAACCCCCAAATACATCCAGACGGTGCACACGCGCGGCTATCGATTCATCGCTGAAGTAGAAGTTAGAAACCCTTCAGAGAATTTGTCGCGGGCAAACGGCAAGGATTCCGAGCTGACGGCTCACGCGAATAGCGACGGACACCCAGCCGCGATTGCCGCGCTTCGCCAGCATACGCAGCAAAAGCCCAGGGCAGTGCGATTGGCTGTCGCCGGAATCCTGGTCGCGCTGGCAATCGGGATCTTGCTCGGTTTTAGGGCTTATAAAGTATCGAACTCGCCGGCCACTACGTTGCCACTCACCATTCGTCAGATCACCACCTGGCCGGGACTGGATTCCAACCCGGCATTCTCACCAGACGGCGAAGCAATCGCTTACAGTTCGGATCACACCGGCACCTTTGAGATCTACATTAGGTTGATCGGGCTAGATGGCCGAGATCTACAACTGACAAATGACGGTCAACAGAATTTTGATCCGGCCTGGTCGCCTGATGGAAAGCGTCTCGCCTATTACTCAATGAAGCGACACGGCATTTTCATAATGCCGGCGCTTGGTGGGGTCGCGAAGCAGTTGACCGAATTCGGCTCGCATCCGGTTTGGTCGCCCGACGGGCAATGGTTGGCCTTCCAGGAAATTTCATCTCCGGATTTGGACGCTCTGCCCATGGGTACCTCAACCCTTTGGATCGTGAGTTCGCAGGGAGGAGCACCAAGGCAGCTCACTCAAGTCAATAATCCGCCTGGCACGCACTATGCCCCCTCCTGGTCGCCCGACGGGAAGCGGGTTGCTTTTATCAACTTCAATACCGTCTCACCGCAGGTCTGGTCCATCGCCGTCTCTGGAGACGGATTGCAGTCGATAACTAAACACGGAACCGGAGACAAATCGTGGCCTATCTATTCTCCGGATGGCAAAAGCATTTACTACAATCGTGGCGAGACATTCTGGAAAACGCCGGTCAGCCCGGCTACCGGTGCGGCTGTGGGCGAACCAATCAAGGTGGCCGATCTGGGCACAACTGTAATTCGCAACGCAACCTTGTCAGCCAACGGAAAATGGATTGCTTACACCGCCTCGACCTCAACCAACAATCTGATTTCCGTTCCCATGTCGCCACTCACCAATCAGCCTGACGGATCTCCGTCCTTCCTGACTAATCAACCAGGCACTCGTCATGTTTCTCCAGCGTTCTCTCCAGACGGAACCAGGATCGCTTTCTCGGCATACACAAAAGGAAACGTTTCGAACGTGTGGATCGCAAATGCCGATGGTGGAAATCTCAACCAGGTCACAACTGCCGGGGGCAGAGTTCCCAGTTGGTATCCCGACGGCAAGCAACTGGCTTTCATGTCTGACCGCCAGGGCCGGCGAAGGTTTTGGACAGTCGCCGCCGCCGGCGGCAATGAGAAAGTGCTTTTTGAAACCGACGGCATCGATAATGCGCGCATGTCGCCAGACGCCAATCAGGTGGCCTTCAACTTTACCAAGGACGGAGTCATCAATGTGGCTACGATGCCAGTCACAGGCGGCGAGCTAAAGCAATTGACTTATGACCGTGAACTAGCAGGTTGGCCTTGCTGGTCGCCCGACGGACAATTCCTGGCTCTCGAAATAAAGCGCGGAGACGATACACATATTGCGATCATTCCGAGTAAGGGCGGCGAGCTGGTACAGTTGACGTTCACGCACGGCCAGAGCTGGCCCAACAGCTGGTCTCCTGATGGCGACAAGATCGTTTTTGCTGGTGCACGCGACGGAGTTTGGAATCTTTGGTGGGTCTCGCGTTCCGATAAAAGCGTTAAGCAGTTGACGCACAATACGAAGTTGAACGTCTATTTCCGCTACCCGGCCTGGTCGCCACTAGCTAACCAAATCGTGAGCGAGTATTCCGAGAGCCGGGGCAACATCTACTTGATGGAGCTCCGGTGAGTTTTGGGAATGAAGTGATTTCAGGGTCGCCAAAAGAGCCCCAAGTGGTAAAGACCACTCGTTTCGTTGTGCCTACCTGAGATATCGGAGAGTCTCTATATCACTTAATGATTCACCAAACCTCCACGCTAATATCGTGGATAGGATCAACGATGCGCGCGGGGCTCGCCGCAATCGGCGAGTCTCGTTAGAGAGGATTTTGGATCTTAGATGAGTCCGCTGTCTCTAGCTTTGAGGGCGGCCTGGGTACGGTCGCGGGCCTCCAACTTCCCGAGAATATTCGTCACGTGATTCTTTACTGTGCCTTCGGCAAGGAATAGTGAATTGGCGATTTCTCGATTGCTGGCACCCTGCGCAATAAGGCGAAGTACCTCGATTTCACGTTCGGACAGCGGTTCGATTACGGGGTTAGCAGTTGCGACTGTTTTCCTGCTCAGGCGAGCGAATTCGGCCACGACTTTTGCGGCCACCGAAGGCTGAAGAAACGTTTCGCCGCGCGCAGCGACGCGGATGGCTTCCGCCAGTTTCTCGGAAGGCGCGTCCTTCAACAGGTAACCCACCGCGCCGGCGCGCAAACCATCAAAGACCATCTCGTCGTCGTCGAAGGTGGTTAATACAATAACGCGACAGTCGGGTTGCTCCTCGTGCAGGCGGCGCGTAGCCGCGACGCCGTCAAGCATAGGCATCTGTAAATCCATCAACACCACCAAGGGGAGTAGCGAACGCGCGAGCTTGATCGCTTCCTCTCCGTTCCCGGCTTCGCCAACCACTTCGAAATCAAGGTGCACGGAAAGCAGCGTGCGCAGGCCCTCGCGGAACAATGATTGGTCGTCAACCAAGAGAATCTTGATCCGGTTCATACGGGCAACTCCACTTCCAGAGTAAAGCCTTCACCTGGGTCGGTGCGAACACGCACGGCGCCATTCAGAAGCTGAACCCGTTCACGCACTCCGAGCAAGCCAAAGCCACCTTCTGAATTAGCGCTGCCCAGCCCGTCATCCTTAATCCTCAAACGGACCAGGCGCTCGTTTCGATAGTCCAAATGAAGATCGACACTGCTCGCATGAGCGTGTTTCCCGACGTTCGTCAGCGCCTCCTGTGCCGCACGGTAAAGCGTGAGATTGGCCTGAGGGGTGAGAGGGCGAATCGTGCCAGCGACCACAAACTTTGTACCCAGCCCCGCGGCATTCCATTGCTCAGCCAGCTTAGCCAAAGCGTCAGGCAGAGGCCGGCTCTCGATCGGAGCAGCGCGCAAAGCGGCGACAGAGTGCCGCACTTCCGCCAGTCCTTCCTGCGTCAGAGCCTGAGCGTTCGACAGGTGGTCCCGTGCGCGCTGACGGTCCTGCTCAAGGATCGCCTGCGCCGCGCCGATCTGCACATTAACCACGGTTAGGTAATGCCCAAGGCTGTCATGTATCTCACGCGCCAGGCGATTGCGCTCTTTCGTCGTCGCCAGTTCTTCGACTTGCGCTGCGTGATCCCGCAACAGCTGATTAGCTTCTGCTAGTGCGGTGCGGGCCTCGCGCTCGCTCGCTGCCACGCGCGTGAAGACTACAACGAAAACAATACCGGTGCCGTATATGAGCGCGATGGCAATAGCGTCAACCCATCTACTGCGGATCATTAAAGGAATAACGAGCGTCACATAAATCAGGAAACAGACTGGAACCATCCCCGGCAAGGGCAACAGCAACGCGCTTTGCCCTGCTAATGGAAGCAGGATCAATGCAAGCTCTCCGGTAGAGCCCCGCAACAGAATAAGTGTGACCGCAAGCAATAGTTGGATAACAAAGTAGCCGACCTTTGTGAGTAATGATCGGGAACGGCGGCAGATTGCGAAGCCGTATGTGCCGACAACTAAATACGCCGCACCCACGGTCACGAGCACCACAGTTTCCCAGGCAGGCACCGGACGTCGTGAATAGATTATGGCCGTAGTGGCGGAAGCGTACGAGGCGCCGACCACGATCAGAAAGGCAATGTTGCCGCTGCTGAAGAGGCTTGTTTTGTTGGGAGGCTTTGAAGTCATGTTTCATCGTTCGACGAGACGTGGTCGGATCGCCGGCGATGTCACTCTAGTACAGGTTCTTCGGCTATAGATAGTGACTTTGGTCATGTTTGACTTGCGTGAGGGTCACCCAAAAACGTGACCAGAGAAAGTGACCAATGGCACATCAACGAACCTCTGGGAAGGTGTAGTTATGAACCACTTAAGGAGCACGCACTATGTACGCGGCAAAAACCATCATGCGGCTGTCTATCAGGAGAAAGAACAATGCAAAAAACTCTCGCACAAATTGATCCCTCATTCTCTGGCGAGCTGGCGAAAGAGGTTGAGATCTCTCCCGGCGTTCATGAGCGGCGCCATTTCCTTCGCAGTTCGTTTGCAACTATTGCCGCCGTCGTTGCGCTCAGAGCAACGTCAAAAAATCTACTAGCCCAAACACCGATCAAGTCGACCGGGGCAGCAGGCGTAGACGCGTTGGCGTGGGACGACTTTCTCAAGCAATCTGTCCCCATAGCTCAGCAACTGATCGCCGATCCTGCCTTCAGTGTTGACGAATATCTCTACCGGATAGGTTCCCTGGCAACACGATTAAAAGAAATCCCCAACAGTGCGCTCGGGTCGTACAAGACAGTGGAACCGCGTGTTTGGTTTGGGCCAAGTTTCAGAGGATCGCCATTTTTCATCATTCAGTGGCGCATGGAGCCGGGCGCCGTACTTCCCGCACACAACCACCCAAACGCTAGTGTGTGCACGCTTGGCTTTGAAGGTGAAGTGGGGCTACGTAACTTCGAAATTATAGGCGAGGCTCCAGATTACGCTTCGAAGAAAACGTTCCGCGTGCGGGAAACCCGCAACGAAGTGATGTCTCACGGAAGAATTAACACCCTTTCCCCGCTGCGTGACAACGTTCATTGTTTTCAGGTGGGTGATGAAGGCGCACGCGGCATTGATATCAACACGCTTCATGGAAAGACCAATGACTTCAGGTTTCTCGACATTAGTAAGACGCCCGCAGACTCTGAGAAGCGGATCTTCGAGGCAGTGTGGAGTGATCTTGGTCGTTCGGCGCCGGAAAAAAAGCCATGAGGAGTTGAGGCCCTTTGATCTATCGCGGCCACGAACAAACGCGGCCACTGCGGCAAAGACATAGATATTCAATCCTTAGAGGCCGGCGCACAACAAACGTTCCGTGAGTGACAAACCAGTTCTCCTCATCGGCGCTACTTCTCTTTCACGACGGCGACACGGGTTCGATTCCCGTACGGGACGATGTCTGATCGTGTCGGATGGTGCCGTTGCGCACGATAGACGTACCGTGAACAGATCGAAATTTCATCCTTCCGCCTTCATCCTTGCTTTTTCAACCCTGCAAAGTTTCCACGAACCTTGATAGGTTGGTAAGGCCACGCGGCAGTTTTTCCTGAGGCAGCATTCTTGCAAACAGCGACTTCCAGTTGGAAGCTCCCTTCCAGTTCGTCCAAGCCCTTGCGAGCGGTGGTATGAAGATAGCCAATGGTCGGATCTGCCGGTCGACAGTTGAATTTCAACGGTCTGCCCCCGAGTTTTACCGGAAATGCGACGTGTGTTCCTTGAGCGAGCCGTCCTTCGCCGTCGGTCTCGATCAAAAGATCCCAGCCGCCGTCGGCGCCAAGCTCGATATGATTCAATGCTATCTTGCCGACCTGGGCGCCAGGACTTGCCTGATCGAACCGCGGTCCATGATCGTAACCCAAGATGACGCCAGGGATCTCCCAAGGTGCGCGGCCTGAATTGAAGGCAGGCATCTCGACCTGAACCTCGAAGGCCGGGCCTCCGGTTAATCGCGAAGCTTCCGACACACTCGGGCCAACCGGCTTGTCCCTTCGCAGTCTCAGCGCGACGATACAGCCAAGCAGCAACGCCAGCGCGATAACGATCACCAAGCGCTTGTTGGATTTTGGCCCAGGAATCAAAACTTACCTTCCCAATCCGTTAACCCATGAGGGAACATGGAGCTTAAAGGTTTTCATCATA
>Ga0070700_100000855_pt1 | contig 15056 bp, 10 predicted proteins | sample KBSK5101metaG_FD_65456 | JGI IMG/M metagenome (GOLD analysis project Ga0070700, IMG submission 65456) | Corn, switchgrass and miscanthus rhizosphere microbial communities from Kellogg Biological Station, Michigan, USA - KBS K5-10-1 metaG | ecosystem: Host-associated > Plants > Roots >...
CCAGTTTAAAAAGATCAGCCTCAAACTTTGGTAATTGCCCGGTGCCGAACAGTGAAGCGCGATTGACGATGAACGGCGGTAAGGTCTCTTCATAACCGTTCTCGCGCGTTTGCACATCAAGCATGAAGTTGACCAGCGCACGTTCCAAACGCGCGCCGGCGCCGTTGAGAATGGCGAAGCGTGCAGCGGAAATCTTCGCAGCCCGTTCGAGATCGAGTATGCCGAGCGCAGTTCCCAGATCGACGTGGTCCTTCGGCTCAAAGTCGAATGACGGCGCATTCCCCCAGCGACGGATCTCAACATTGTCTTCCTCGCTCTTGCCAATGGGAACGCTCGCGTGCGGAACATTGGGCAGCGTTGACAGCAGTTCATCCATCTTCGTTTCCGCTGCTGCGCGCTTTTGATCCAGCTCGGCAATACGATCCTTTAGTTCACCAACTTCTCGTCGTCGAAATTCGGCTTCGTCTTTCTTGCCTTCTTTCATCAGGCCGCCAATTTCGCGGCTGGCGGCGTTGCGTTGCGCGTTCAAAGAGTCAGACTCAGCAATTACTCGCTTACGTTCAGCATCCGCGTTCGCGAATTCGTCGAGTACACGTGCATCAGCGCCGCGCGATTGCAGCGCAGTGCGCACGTTGTCAAGGTTCTCTCTTACGTAGTTCAGATCAAGCATTTGTTTCTAGTCCAACGGATGTGTTATTAGAAACGGCCCTGGTGCAAAATGGAAAACCTGAACGCTAGCTGACACTGTCGCAACGTGTCAAGGCAGCAATGATCCAACAATTTCTGGCATCGAGAACTTCAACGTTGGACGACTAACCGCCTTCATTAAATGAAAGGGATAGTAATTTGTCTGATCAAAAACAATTTGCTGGTCGCGCGGCGATCGTAACCGGCGCTACGCGGGGAATCGGTCGAGCCATCGCTATCGAACTGGCCAAACGCGGCGCAGATGTAGCCTTCAACTATGCGAAGAGCGCCGAATCAGCTGAGTCGTTGAAGTCGGAGCTTGAGGCACTCGGCGTTCGCACCCTGGCAGCTCAATGCGACGTGGCAAACACAGAAGCTGCGACAGAGATGGTCAAGCAGGTCAAAGATGCATTTGGTCGTATCGATTTTCTCGTCAACAACGCGGGCATTACGCGCGACAACTTGATTCTGCGAATGAAAGAGTCTGATTGGGACGAAGTTATCGATACCAATCTGAAAGGGGCCTGGAATTTCTCCAAGGCTGCGTTGCGCACGATGCTAAGACAGGATGGTGGTGGTTCAGTTCTGAATATCTCTTCAATCAGTGGCGAGATTGGAATGCCCGGTCAATCAAACTACTCGGCGTCGAAGGCGGGAATGGTTGGACTAACGAAAGCGTTGGCGAAGGAAGTCGCAAGTCGAAAGGTAACCGTGAACGCGCTCGCGTTGGGGATGGTTGCAACTGACATGTCGAGTGCGTTGGATGAAACCTATCGCGCGAAGATCATCGAACAAATTCCTCTCGGACGTTTCGCAGAAGCGGACGAAGTTGCGCGGATTGCGTGCTTCCTGTTGTCTGATGATGCTCGTTACATCACTGGTCAGGTGATCCAGGTGGATGGTGGACTCGCGATGTAGGGACGAGTCTTTCTGCGCTAATTCTTGATCTGCTTTACGTCCGTCGGTTTCGCGAAGAGTGAATCGGGCAGCGGCTGGTTATACACGACATTCTCGTAATTAATGCGCGTCGTCTGTACGCCGTTTACAAAATGATCGATCACCCAGGGTTGCGTCACACCGCTGACGGCGATGAATTTGAATAACTGATCCTCTTCAGTTGTTTCTTCAACGTCACCCGTCTCAGTATTTTTCCGACTGCGTTTGTAGATAATCTTCGCCGGCACTCCATCACGGGCGCCGAATTCATATTCGATCCAAAAGCCGTCTGAATACGTCAGCCTTACCGTTTCATTCCGTTTTGCCAAGCCCGCTTCTCGACGACCTGCATAACGAACCTTGGCGCCCTCTTTCTTCCACCAGCCGCGGAGCAGATTCTCCAAACTCGTCTTCATCGTCCGCTTGAAGTCTTCAATCTGCGCCGCCTCCTGATCAGTGATCTTTTTGACCATGCCATCGTAAAGCCAGCCAGTCTCACCAACATTCGTCTGAATGCTCTTGATGCCGGCACCCGAAAACTCCGTTCGTTCGCGATCTGGATAGACGATGTAGTCGAGAAATCGAGCAGGAGGCATCGATGCGCCTTCATGAAAAGGACTGAAGAATCCCTTGCCGACAATTGACTTGACGTTCAGATATGCCTGGCCACCGAGGACTTCGATGGCTTTATCAATAATCTGCTGCGACTTTTCATCGATCGGATTCTCAGGGGCGGACGCAGTTGTTTGTGTCTGCGCGCTGACTGCCGATACGAGTGACAACGTCACGATAAGTAAGGCCACAATACTTCGCGGGCTTTTCATAGTTCTATTCACGCTAGACATAGTAAAGGGTTTCAGCATGAGGACTGAAACCCTAAGTTTACACTCTATCGCTGGATTTAATTAAGTCCGGCTTTGTTACCGCCGTCAGGTTTTACCACGGTATCGCCGTCTTCGACATCGACCAGGAAGCTCGAGGCCGTCTTCCACATTCCGGTAATCGGCAGCTTCACCTTCTCATCAATGTGCCGTTTCAGGAATCGAGCGCCGTAGGCTGTGTTATAGCCTTTCTCGGTCAATAGATTTACTGCGGCTTCTGTGACTTCGACTTGCTTTCCCTGTCGCTCCATTTGTCGACGCAGCTTTTCGAGGTAAAGCCTCGCAATCTGTCGCACCTCGTCCATGGTCAATGGCGAGAACACGATCAGTTCGTCGATACGATTACGAAACTCGGGCGAGAATCGTTGTTCGGCGGCTTTCATCACTTCGTTCTTCACGGCGCGGAAATCAGAAGCGGTCTTCGATCCGAAACCGAGTGGCTTTTCGAACTTCTTGAAGTTATCCGAGCCAAGGTTCGAGGTCATGATGATAATCGCGTCCGAGAGATAGACTTTTTTACCGCGACCATCAGTCAACCAGCCTTCATCGAAAGCCTGCAAGAAAAGGTTCATCAAATGCGGCGAAGCTTTCTCAACCTCATCCAGCAGCAGCACGGTATACGGGTTCTCACGCAGTTGCTCCGTCAGGATGCCGCCACGCTCCGAACCGACGATGCCGCGGGGCATGCCGATTAGCTTCTCAATGCTGACGGTGCCATCGCTGTACTCTGACATGTCGATGCGCACCATCTTCTCCTCGTCGCCGAACATAAACTCGGCCACGGCCTTCGCTAGTTCTGTTTTGCCAACACCCGTCGGACCGAGGAAAAGCAACACGCCGTCAGGCTTGTAGTGCGACTCTTTGAGCGGTCCCTTGTTCAGTCGCAAACGTTGCGCTACAGCCTTGATTGCTTCCTTTTGTCCAATCACGCGACGGCCCAACATAGCTTCCGTCATTGCGAAGCGATCGGTGGTGTCGCGGAAGATCATGTCGCGTGGAATCCGCGATTCCTGCGAAATCACTTCGATAATGTGTTCCGGCTTGACGATCATTGTTTGCGGCTCGTTGATTTCCACTTTGACCGCTGCTGTGTCGAGCCAGCCGATGGCTTTGTCTGGTAGATGGAGATTGCGGATGTACTTCGGAGCCATCTCCAGCGCCATGTTGATCGCGTCGTCCGAAATCTTGACTGAATAGTTTTTTTCCAGCCGTGGCCGGAGCCCGAGAAGTATCTCTCGCGTTTCGTTGATCGAGGGCTCGACCACCTTTACCAGGCGGAACCGTCGTGCGAGCGCTTCGTCTTCCGCGATGTACTCCTTGTATTCCGACAACGTCGTCGCACCGATGATGCGCATGTCGCCGCGAGCCAACGCGGACTTGAACATGTTGGCGGCATCAGACGAAGTTCCCAGTGCGGCGCCCGCGCCGATGATTGTGTGCGCTTCATCAATAAAGAGGATCAGGTTATCGCGTTCCTTCACTTCATCGATGATGCCTTTGATTCTTTCTTCGAACATTCCGCGCAACATCGTGCCCGCAACCAGACCGCCCATCTGTAATTGGACGATATGTGAGTTGCGCAATCGGGCGGGAACACGTTCCGGCTCTAACTCGATCAGTCGTGCGAGACCTTCAATAACTGCGGTTTTGCCAACGCCAGGCTCACCAACGAGCATTGGAGAATTCGCGCGCTCGCGGTGGCAAAGGATCTCGATGATTTGCTGGATCTCTTTTTCGCGACCGATGGTCGGCGCAATCTTGTCGGCTCGCGCCAGACGATTGAGCGACGTGCCGAAGTGCTTCAGATACGGAGGCAGCTCGAATTTCTTTCGATTCTGCTCTTCTTCCAACTCGCGCTTTTGAACCTGCGCGCGGACGTTCTCCACTACTGCTTCCGGGTTGGCACCCATCGTGCGCAGTACTTCAACGAAGAGACTGTCGTAATTGGAAAGCGCTTCGAAGATATCAGTGGCCTCGATTGTCTTGCGGCCCTGTGTACGGGCGCGTTCCATTGCGCGTTTGAAAAGGTCCGTAGTATCTGGGCCAATGCGAAAACCTTTTCCAATGTGTTGCTGTCTGCTGCTGCTCAAACGCTTTTCGATGGCCATCTTCACGACTACCGGGTCAAGAGACAGCTCGCGCATAGCAGAATTGAACATATCGGGCTCTTCAACAGTCAGGGCCTCCAGAATATGTTCGACAGAGACGAAGTTTTGATCTCGTCTTCGTGATTCGTTCAGCGCATGCTCAAGGATGCGCTGCCCTGTGGTGCCGAATTTATCTTTGTATGAACCTAAGTCAACCATATCTCAATTACGATCTTTTCTATCCAAGCAGTTCAATGAGCAGCGCAACCCGGGGAATTGCCCTCTAAGCTCGGTCAAGTTGCTTAACTCGACCGTGAGTTAGATGTCGCCAGCATAAGCGCCGTTGCGTTTCAATGCAATAACTAATACCGGCCACCTGAGATGCAAATCTCTGGCCGTGTTGCACGTTCATTTGTAAAGATTTTGAAGAACTACGGTCGCTAATAGTCGTAGTCGTCGCCTCCAGGCGTTGGTGGGGCCGGTTTCTTAGGTTCTGGTGCATCCGTGACAGCTGCCTCAGTCGTTAACAGCAGACCAGCAATCGACGAAGCATTTTGAAGTGCGGTGCGTACAACTTTCGTGGGATCGATGATGCCTGCCGCTACCAAATCTTCAAATTGACCTGTAGCAGCGTTATATCCTTTGTTTCCTTTGAGACGTTCTACTTCACCGACGACAACCGCGCCGTCGGCTCCGCTGTTTTCCGCAATGCGTCGTAAGGGTTCACTAAGTGCCCGACGAAGAATCTTCACTCCAGTTCTGACATCTGGATCATCTGCGTTATACGCGTCGAGAACCTTTGCCGCCCTGAGCAGAGCAACTCCGCCACCTACTACGATGCCTTCCTGTGCAGCCGCCTTCGTTGCATTCAACGCATCCTCGACGCGCATCTTGATTTCTTTCATCGCGGTCTCAGTAGGCGCGCCAACCTTAACGACAGCAACACCTCCGGCCAGTTTCGCGAGGCGCTCCTGCAACTTCTCACGGTCATAATCGGAAGTTGTTTCTTCGATCTGTTTTCTCATTGTCGCAATGCGACCCTGTATTGCCCGGCGATCTCCGCCGCCTTCCACGATCGTCGTAGTTTCTTTGTCGACGATCACTCGCTTGGCTGTACCCAAATCTGCGGTGGTGACGTTTTCGAGTTTTATACCGAGATCTTCAGTGATCACTCGCGCACCGGTTAGCACCGCGAGATCCTCGAGAATCGCTTTGCGTCGATCGCCAAACGCCGGCGATTTCACCGCGCACACCTTGATCGTCCCCCGCAACTTGTTAACGATCAGAGTTGGCAGTGCATCACCTTCGATATCTTCCGCGATAATTAACAGCGAACGTCCGCTGCCTGCCACCTGCTCGAGCAACGGCAGAAGATCTCGCATTGCTGCAATCTTCTTTTCGTGCAAGAGAACCAGCGGCTCATCCAGGATTGCTTCCATCCGGTCGGCGTTGGTCAGGAAGTAAGGCGAAAAATAACCGCGGTCGAACTGCATACCCTCGACGATCTCCAGTTCCGTTTGTAACGTCTTCGACTCTTCCACCGTGACCACGCCGTCTTTGCCGACCCGTTCCATGGCCTCGGAAATAAGCTCACCAATAGTGCGGTCGTTATTCGCTGAAACAGTTGCGACGTTTGCGAGTTCTTCTTTGCCCTTCACTTTCTTCGACATGTTCTCCAACTCGGCCACGACTTGCTCGGTCGCCAACTGAATTCCACGCTGAAGCTGCATCGGATTTGCGCCCGCGGTGACATTCTTTACTCCTTCACGAAAGATCGACTGCGCCAAAACAGTTGCGGTGGTAGTGCCATCCCCCGCTTTGTCGTTTGTTTTGACGGCTACTTCGCGCACCATCTGCGCCCCCATGTTTTGATACTTATCCTTCAGGTCAATTTCTTTCGCGACAGTGACTCCGTCCTTTGTGATCACGGGCGATCCAAACTTCTTACTTAACACGACGTTTCGACCCTTCGGTCCCAGCGTCACGCGCACAGCGTTTGCCAGCACATCAACACCTTGCAGAATCAAACTCCGCGCTTCTTCTCTAAACTTCAGCTGTTTTGCTGCCACTCTCGTCTCCTTAACCAAAAGTAGAAAAAGGTACTACTCGCTCGCTTGTCGTGCCTGGGTCGCTGCCCGCCCAACCTTCACACGCGCCGGTCGCAGCAATCTATCGCCGATGCGGAAACCGCGGCTGTATTCTTCGATTACCCTGCCGTCCATTTCTGGATCTACTTCAACCGTGTCGACTGCTTCGTGCAACTCTGGATTGAACGCTTCACCGACAGCTGAGACAGATTCGACGTTTGCGTTGGCAAGCGAACTCTCGAAGCTATTGGCTGTGCGTTTGATTCCTTCAAGCAGTGAATCAGGACCAGCGCCTTCCTCACCAGCCTGAATCGCGCGATACAAATCATCAACTACGGGGAGCAGGGAAGCGATGAACCGGGCTTTATCTGCCGCAGCGCGTTCGTCCGCTGCGCGATTCAATCGCTGTCGAGTTTCATCCGTTTCGCGTTGGAGCTGTTGACGCAACTGATCAAAACGCGATTGAACTTCCTGCACCTGTCTTTCGGCAGCTTTAGTTCGCGCTTCAAGCTCCTCGACGTACTTGGGCTTAAGACTCGGCTGCTCGACTTCGGTATTTGTGTGTTCGCCCTCATCGTCCAAATAGATTCGACGTCTGTCAGTGACGCGAACTTCCGGTTGTTCTTCCGCGTCAGTGTTACGATCACCTTTCCTGTCTTTCATGCCTTCTCCCGGGTTCTTATTTAACCTACTTTGATTTCGACTCGTTGGGCTTTCGGCTCGTTGCGCTTCGGCAATGTTATCTGCAAAACGCCATCTTTGTACTCGGCCGCGATCTTCGACTGGTCAACAGAACCAGGCACAGTAAACGTTCGAACAAATCGACCGTGTGGTCGCTCGGTTCGGGGTTGTCTCGTTTCTTCAATTTCGCGCGTGCCTTTCACGACCAGTCGGTTTTCGTCCACTTCAATTTCGAGCGCTTCACGAGAAATACCAGGCACGTCCATCGCGATGACGAACGACCCTTCTGCTTCATAAACATCCGCATCAGGTGTCCAATCCCCGCGCTCAAATCCGTCCGAGTCTGAATCGTCGCGCGTGCGACGTTGCGTGGCATCTTCAAACAGCCGGTTCATACGGTCTTGCAGAACGAGTAGATCTTGTAGTGGATTCCAATGTTGCGACATCTTCAGTGCTCTCTGTTTGCTCTAACTTACGCTGCGGCCGCTGCGGAGTCAGTTTGAAAACTCATCGTGTCTCCCGACGCCGATACTTTGATTGTTTGGCCCGCCGTGATTTCACCCTGCAACAACTTTACTGCCAGCGGATTCTGAATCAGCGTTTGAATCGCTCGCTTCAAAGGTCGTGCTCCATAGCTTGGGTCGTAACCCTCGCGCATCAACAATTCCTTCGCGGATGGGTCAAGAACTAAGGCGATATTCCTTTCGCTCAACATCGCTCGTAAGCGTTCGAGTTGGACGTCGATGATCTCCCCGATCTGTTCGCGCGAAAGCTGATGGAAAATTACGACGTCGTCAATGCGGTTAAGAAACTCCGGCTTGAAGTGTGCTCGCAACTCCTGAAGCACAGCTTCGCGTACTTGCTTCTCGTCGCCTTCCGCTGCCTGGATCTCGCGAGATCCAAGGTTCGACGTCATGATCAGAACTGTGTTCTTGAAGTCAACTGTGCGGCCCTTCGAGTCGGTTAATCGACCGTCGTCCAGAATCTGTAAGAGCACATTGAAGACATCCGTGTGCGCCTTTTCGATTTCATCAAACAAAATGACCGAATATGGACGACGTCGAACTGCTTCAGTTAGCTGTCCGCCTTCCTCGTAACCAATGTATCCCGGCGGAGCACCAATCATCCGAGCAACAGCATGCTTTTCCATGTACTCCGACATATCAAGTCGTACCATTGCTCGTTCGTCATCAAACAAAAACTCAGCGAGCGCTCGTGCAGTTTCAGTCTTACCAACTCCAGTCGGTCCGAGAAAGATGAATGAACCAATCGGTCGATTCGGATCCTGCAGACCTGCGCGCGCTCTTCTGACCGCATTAGCCACTGCTGTCAACGCTTCCTGCTGACCAATCACTCGCAGTGCAAGACCTTCTTCCATTGTGACGAGCTTTTGCATCTCGCCCTCGAGCATCTTGGAAACGGGAATGCCGGTCCACTTGGCAACGACTTCTGCCACGTCCTCTTCATCAACTTCTTCCTTCAGCATCACGCCGTCTTGCTGAAACTTCGCTAGTTTGTCCTGCTCGACTTTTAGCCGTTGTTCGAGTTCTGGAATCTTGCCGTACTGAATCTCAGAAGCTCGTCCAAGATCACCCGCGTTCCGCGCCTGATCCAACTGAAGCTTGAACTGCTCGAGTTCAGCTTTAGCCGCGCGCATGTGCTCGATTGCTTCTTTCTCGGACTGCCATTTGGCTTTCATGCCAGACGACGTTTCGCGAAGGTCCGCGATCCGTTGCTCAATCTCCGTCAGGCGTGACTTCGACCGTTCATCTTCTTCGCGCTGCAAAGCCTGCCGTTCGATCTCAAGCTGAATAATCTCTCGCTCGAGCTGATCGATTTCTTGTGGTAAAGAGTCGATCTCAATACGCAAGCGCGACGCAGCCTCATCGATCAAATCGATGGCTTTGTCAGGCAGGAATCGGTCGGTGATGTAGCGGTTTGAAAGCGTGGCTGCGGCGACGATCGCTGAATCTTTGATTCGCACACCATGGTGCACTTCATATCGCTCTTTCAGCCCGCGAAGAATGGCGATCGTGTCTTCGACAGTGGGCTCGCCAACGTAGATTTGCTGGAAACGTCGCTCAAGCGCCGCATCCTTCTCAATGTATTTCTTGTATTCGTTGAGTGTGGTTGCACCCACACACCGAAGTTCGCCGCGGGCTAACGCGGGCTTGAGCATGTTCGACGCATCGATTGCGCCCTCAGCCGCTCCAGCACCCACGAGCGTATGAAGTTCGTCAATGAAGAGAATGATCTGGCCCTGCGCGTTTTCAATCTCTTTGAGCACCGCTTTCAGCCGATCTTCAAATTCGCCGCGATACTTTGCGCCCGCGAGCATCGAGCCGAGATCCAACCCAACCAGTCGCTTATTTCTGAGCGTTTCAGGCACATCGCCGGAAACAATCCGCTGCGCAAGTCCCTCAACGATCGCGGTCTTACCGACACCGGGCTCGCCGATCAGTACAGGATTGTTCTTAGTGCGACGGGACAACACTTGAATGGTGCGCCGGATTTCATCGTCGCGTCCGATTACCGGATCGAGCTTTCCTTGTCGCGCAAGGTCAGTAAGGTCTCGCGCGTATTTCGAAAGGGCCTGATAGTTCTGCTCGGCATTCTGATCGGTTATGCGCGTTCCCCCACGCATCTGTTCGATCACCTTGATCAAATCTTCCAGCTTAACGCCGTGCTGCCGAAGAATCTTTCCTGATTCACCGTCCTTCTCCTCAGCCACTGCGAGCAACAGATGCTCAGTCGAAATAAACTCGTCCTGCATCTTTTCGGCCCGCTTCTGAGCCGCGGTGAAGATCTGAGTGAGTCGTGGACTGAAATACTGCTGGCCGCCTTGCACACGAGGCAGCCGTGCGATTGCGGCGTGAACGTCGTTAAGCACAACGGTGACATTCGCGCCGATTTTTCCAAGAACCGGCCGAACAATACCCTCCGGTTGTTCCAGCATCGCTGACAGCAGATGTTCTGGTTCAACTTGTTGATTCTGTCCGCGTTCGGCAAGCTCAATCGCCGATTGAATAGCTTCCTGACCACGGAGCGTAAATCTATCTAAACGCATTCGGTTAAAATCTCTTTCGAACTTCCTCTTTCGAACGTTACGCGACGAAACGGGCCCGCTGAGGAGCCCGCTCTATCGTGTTTTTCGCGGGGACGTTAACGGCCGCCGGCCGCTTCCTTTGTTTTTTCCGTCTCCGCCTTGGTATCGATTGTCTTGGGTGTCGCAGCGCTGGTTCCCGACACTTCAATACGTCGAGGTTTGGTCTCTTCGCGTTTCGGTAACGTCACGCGCAACACACCATTGCTGTACTCGGCCGTTGCACCTTCACCAGACACAGTCTGCGGCAGGGTGAACGACCGTGTGAAAGCACCATACGACCGTTCGACCCGGTGATAGTTGTCGGAGTCGTCGGTCTTCTCAAAACGACGTTCACCACGCAACGTGATGACGTTGCTTTCGATCGATAGATCGAAGTCTTCCTGTTTCATTCCAGGTAGTTCCGCTTCAAGGACGATCTGATCTTTGTTTTCGTAAATGTCGACGCTGGGACTCCAGGCACCGCGACCGATGCCCTCATCGCCAAAGGTGCGGGTCAGATTGGTAGAAAACAGTCGATTGACCTCTTCCTGAAGAGTCCTGAGGTCGCGGAACGGATCGTATCTAACAATAGTCATGCTCATTCTCCTCCTCTTATTCCTTGTAGTCCTTTCATTTAATGCTTGGTACTGGCTCGAGCCCCAATCTTTTTAGCTGAGCGCAAAGTCATAATAAAGATTGAGTCGCTTACTGTCAAGTCTAGTGGATTTGACGAATCTGCTGAGACTTTTGAAGGGTTTTTGATTGGGTTAGAGACTTCCGAGGAGTGGGTCAGCGTATCAGGAGATACCGAAGAAGCGCTTAATGGCGGAGAGGATTCCGGCCGACTCAATCTCACTGGATGGCCCTGAATCGAACTTTGAAGCGAGACCGGCACGACGTTCCGACATGATGAAACTTAACGATTCGACCAGATCGGGGTTCGTGTCGAACACCTTTTTCATCGCGCCATGGCCAATCTCCAGGACCTCAGTCTCTTCCACCGCTACTACATTGGCTGTCCGCGGTTCGCCCGTGAAGAGCGCCATCTCGCCAAAGAAATCGCCTTCTTTGAGTGTGGCCACCGTCCTGGGCCGGCCGTTGTCACTAATCTGTACTGAGACCCGACCGTGATGGACGACAAACATCGACGAACCTGGCTCGCCCGCTCGAATAACTACTTCGCCGGGGGCAAACACATGTCGTACCGCCGCACCCGCCAGCATGGCTGTTTCTTCTGCCGACAGTGGCGCAAAGATATCAACAGCTGACAGTCTCTCGACAACTGCCCCGCCGTCGCGTTCGCGTTGGTGCTTACCTGGCCGCTCAATATGTAGTGTGCGGGTGGGGAAGGCGAAGGTTAGCCCATTTCTCTTGAAGGCGTACCAGATTCGTTGGCGAACGAGTGCGTCGGTGTCGTTGTACTTGGCGTAATCGTCAAGCCAATACTTCAATTCATAGTCGACACTGTTGTCGCCGAGGTTTCTGATACGAACGATGGGCGCGATCTTTTGCGATACGTTGTCGGCCTCGCGAACCGCCTCGCGCACAATGTGAATGGTCTTGGCGGGTGAATCTGTGTACAGCGTATTAAAGAAGACAAGACGCGCGTTCAGGTTATCCCTGGGGCAAACCTCAATCGGTTCCTTGGCCGCTGTACTGTTATTAATAAGGACAACGTGATTCTGAAACGTGCGGATCTTAATTGCCCGCCAACTGATCTCCTCGATCACGCCGGTATGTTTCTGATCGCCAACACTTACCACGTCGCCCACTTGAAACGGCCGATCTGCCTGTAGCGAAATACCTGCAAAAAAGTTGCCGAGTGTGTCTTGGAGCGCAAGACCCAGAATCACGCCGAAAATTGCTGAGGTCGTAAATAAAGCACCGAGGTTTGCCTCAGGAAAAATAAAGCTGAAGATCAGAAAGAACAGCAGCGTAAATGCGACTATCGAAAAGACGTTCTGTATCAGCGTTGGCGCATCGAACCCTTTGCGCAGTCGAAACAAACCGAAGATTAAGAAGTTGAGCACGCGAACACTGATATAGGCGAGAATGGCAAGCAGACCCAGCCGAAGGATGCGCAGAAGGTTGTCGACCGATGCGATGTTTCCAGCCTCGAGGCGGAGCAATGAGGCGCGAATCGGCCCTTCAAACGCATAGATGAGGTACCAGCCCAGTAACGCGACTACCGCGATTACTATCAAGAAAAACAGAGTGTTTTTAGAATGCCGACGTCTCACGTCTGTGGAAAGTAGGCTGCGGCGTTGTGGCTTTTGCTAAAACGCCTATTTTTTAACACCGAATGATTTACTTGGCGAGCGGAAAGATCAGTCAAAGATTCGGGTGATTCCTGGGAACAGCGTTATCAATATATAAAGGACTGACAACCCGGTCACAACGATAGTCGTGAGCCACGCCGCTAAGTTGTGGAGGCGGCCATTGACATGAGCTCCCATCAATTCCCGATCATTGACGAGTTTCATCACTGTGAACAGCACGATGGGAAGCAGCAAACCATTAATCACCTGAGTTACCAGCAACACGCGGATCAGTGGCAGATTGGGAACGACGGCGATCGCCGCACCTACGGCAACTAGAAAAGTAAACGTACCGAGAAAGATTGGCGCTTCACGAAAACTTCGCGATACCCCTTTCTCGAAGCCGAGTGCTTCACTGATCGAATAGGCGGTCGCGAGAGGGAGAACGCCTGCCGCAAGCATCGACGCCCCCAGGAGTCCGATTGCAAAAAGAGTTTGCGCGTATCTTCCTGCGAGAGGTTGTAGGGCATGTGCCGCTTCAGCAGCGCTATCGATGCGGATTCCCGCCTTGTGCAATGTTGCTCCGGTCGAAACCACGATGAAGAAGACGATCACAATTGCGAAGATCGTCCCCACCCACACATCTGTTCGAGTCTTCGAGTAATCATCCGCGGTCACACCCTTCTCGACAACCGATGATTGAACGTACACCTGCATGTAAGGTGAAATCGTAGTACCGACAATTGCCACGAATGTGAAGAGAAATGCATGTTGAAGTTTGAAAGTTGGTGTTACTAATCCAGCGGCCACAGAACTCCACTCAGGTCGCGCGAGAAACGCTGAAACGATATAACCGAGGAACACCAGCGACATTAATAGAAACACACGCTCGACTCTTTGATAGTTGCCCTTCACCACCAGCCACCAAACAAGGATTGCTGCGAGCGGAACCGAAACGAAACGGGTGATTCCGAGGAGTTCGGTGGCGGCCGCGATACCAACGAACTCCGAAACGGTGACCCCGGCATTCGCTATCAAAAGCGCAAACATCACCAACGCAGTCCACCGCACACCAAAGCGCTCGCGAATGAGATCAGCGAGACCCTTTCCAGTGACGGCGCCCATGCGCGCGCACATTTCCTGAACAACACCGAGACTGATTGTGATTGGAAGGAGGATCCAGAGAAGGCTGTAACCGAATTCAGCGCCTACCGAAGCGAATGTCGCGATGCCGCCAGCGTCATTGCCCGCATTGGCGGTAATCATTCCCGGACCAAGAATCGCGAGATACACCAGCAACCGTTGGCGACGGGCGACCGTTCGACGTACACCACGAGCGCCGCGCCGCATGATGCGCCGCCCGGCAGCTCGAACTGCTGCTCGTCGTTCTGCCATTTGGAGGGTCTCCGTCTTTCATACTCTGTAACAGTGACAACGTATTCAGTACCATCCGCTACCGCGAACGGTACTGAATCGGGCTAGATATCGACCGCTCTAGTATTCGCGTTTGCTATCCAAAAAGTTTCGGAACGCGTTGTCGCCAGTCTTTTGGCAACAGAATCTCCATTGCATCGTCGACAGTGACAATGCCCAGAATGTCTTCAGAATCGTCAACGACCGGAAGCGCCAGAAGATTGTACTCGGCAATTCGTTGCGCGACTTCATTCGCCGGTTCGTCGGGCGTCGCCTTCTGGAATTCCTTGCGCATGACCTCTTCGAGAGGCATTGATGGTTCAGCCAGAATCAAACTGCGCAGTGCAATCACACCGCAAAGCCTCCAGGAGTTTTCGGCTTCGACAACGTAAAGGTAGTAGATCATATTTGGCGTTTCCGCCATGTCGCGAAGTCGTGCTAAAGCCTCGCCGACAGTGAGTTCGCGCGGCAGTGAAACAAACTCAGTGGTCATCAAGCCGCCGGCTGTGTCGTCTTCATAAGGCAACAACTCGGCGACGTCCGCTTGCTCTTCGCCTTCCATTAGTCCAAGCAGCTCTTCCGCTTTTTCTTCAGGAAGATCGCCCAACACGTCGGCCGCTTCGTCCGGCGACATCCATTCGAGAATGTCAGCGGCGCGTTCTTCATCCATATCGCTAAGAATTCGCGCCTGGTGTTCGGCCGGCATTTCCTCGAGCGTTTCTGCCGCGGTTTCATCATCGAGCGATTCGACGACTTCTGATCCGTGGTGATACGACAGCGCTTCTGCCAGACGCGCAATCTCGACCGGATGAAGACGAGATAATTTGTCGCTCGATGATTTCAACTGGACCGTCGCTGCGTCAGTTGCGAGGTAACCGACATCAGCCCAGTCCAAAACTTCGACTGGCCGTCCCGCACCAACAAACCCCTTAGGTGCAAGT
>Ga0070700_100000859_pt1 | contig 14995 bp, 14 predicted proteins | sample KBSK5101metaG_FD_65456 | JGI IMG/M metagenome (GOLD analysis project Ga0070700, IMG submission 65456) | Corn, switchgrass and miscanthus rhizosphere microbial communities from Kellogg Biological Station, Michigan, USA - KBS K5-10-1 metaG | ecosystem: Host-associated > Plants > Roots >...
TGGCCGCCGTTGCTCTTCTCGGCGTAGGGGGCGAGCAGGTTCCACTTGGCCGAGCCACTGGAGAACGGGTTCGGCGTGACGACCTCGATCCCTGGCTTGAGCAGGTCGTCCCAGGTCTTGATGCCCTTCGGATTGCCCTTGCGGACGACGAACACCGTGATCGACTTCGCGATCACACCCTTCGTCGGCCCGCTCTGCCAGTTGGAGCCGACGATGCCGGCGTCGACCTCGCGGGTGACGTCGGGCTCGAGTGCGAAGTGCACGAAGTCGGCATGCTGGCCGGCCTCCACCGCCCGGCTCTGGTCGCCCGACGAGCCGTACGACTCGCTGAAGCTGACGTCGGCCCCGGCCGGGGTGTCATTGAACGCCTTGATCAGGTCGGCATACGCCTCTGCGGGCGTGGAATAGGCCACCAGGTCGAGCTTGACCTGCTTGCCGCCGGCGGCATTGCTGCTGCCGCCGCATCCGGCTGTGGCCAGCGCCACAACTCCCAGGAAAATCACCAGAACTTTAGGAATCTTCAACTTCTCCCCTTTGTCGATTGACTTAGTGGACTATAGGACAGTACGCTGGTTCCGTGACCCCGTCAACCGACAACCGCATGAGGTGGCTTTGAACCCCGCGACACCCCCCGCGATCGGCGCCAACCTGCGCCGGCTGGCCGGCATGCACGGGCTGCTCCAGCGAGAGCTGGCGGCCTACCTCGGGCTCTCGGACCAGGGGCTGTGGAACATCCTGAACGGCCGCTCCGAGCCCCGCACCCGCACCGTCCAGCTGTGCGCGCACGCGTTCGGCATCACGGTCGACGACCTGCTGGGCGACACCGGAACGTGCCTGCGGGCCGCCGCCGCCGCCTACGAGTCAGCGCCGGTACGCACCAGAGGCGCCGGAGAACAGGACGATCTCGGCGCGCCAGGATTCGAACCTGTGACCTTCCGCGCGTAATCAATCGCAGGACATGGGCGCAACAGGGCTCGAACCTGTGACCTTCCGCGCGTGAAGCGGACGCTCTCCCAGCTGAGCTATGCGCCCTGGGAATGACCGCCGCGAGGCGGCGACGCCAGGGAGGATATCGCGCCTGCGTTCGGCTGCACGGCGACCCGGCCGCGTGGCCGCCGACACATCGCGCCACCGGCCGGGCCAGGGCCGGTAGACAGACGCTTCCCTTACGCGCAAACTCGGAGTATCGTCGCCGCGGCGCCGGGAGGAACCGGCCGCCAGGCTCCGAACCAGGTGCCGTCACCCCGGCCGATCGAGAGGACCCCATGAAAGCTCGTCATCTGCTCGCGTCACTGATGTGCATCGCGGTGGCCGGCACCGGCTGTGCCGGGGGCGGGACCGGCGGCACGGCGGCCGCCAACGGCGGCAACGGGGGCGGCGGCAACGCCGGCGACCTCCGCAGCGAGGTCGACACCTCGGCCTGCAAGGAGCTGCCGGCCGACCTGGTGACTGCGGTATCGGCGAAGCTCACCAACATCACCCTCAGCCACGTCTTCCTGGTCAAGCAGAGCGACAAGCTGTTCTACGTCTCCGGGCGCATGGAGGGGACGGGGCAGGCCGGAAACGACATCGCCACCTTCGCCCTGACCAGCGAGAACCCGGCGTCGGCCCAGATCTACGCGGTCGGCCCGAACGCCTCCAACTACTCCGATTTCGAGGATGCACCGGCTGACGTCGCGGCGCTCACCGACAGCGCGGCGGTGACCTCCAACTCCTGTGCGAAGACGCCCTAGGCGCCGACCAGGTCCTGGAACAGCTTGTTGAACTCGAGCTCCTCCTGGGGCTCGAGGTTCTTGAACCCGAAGGTGTTCGACAGCATCTCGGCGGTGGGGAAGATCAGCGGATTCTTCGCGACCGCGGGATCGTTCGCGATCAGCGCTTCCTTCGCGCCCTTGACCGGGCAGATGTAGTTGACCCAGTCCTCGATCATGGCCGCGACCTCGGGCCGGTAGGCGAAGTCCATCCACAGGTGCGCGTTGTAGGGAGCGCTCGCCCCCTTGGGGATGATCATGTTGTCGGTCCACAGCTGGCCGCCGCTGGCGGGGATGATGAACTTGAGGTCGGGGTTGTCGAACTGCAGCTGCACGATGTCGCCCGACCAGCCCATGCAGGCGACCACGTTGCCCTTGGCCAGATCGCCCGCGTAGTCATTGCCCGTGAACCGCCTGACCTGGCCGTTCTCGACATACGGCCGGAGCTTGTCGACGGCGGCCTGCGCATCGTCGATCGTGCACTCCTCGGGATTCACGCCCATCGATGACATGGTCAGGCCGAGCGTGTCGCGCATCTCCGTGAGCAGCGTCACCTTGCCCTTGAAGTCCGGGTTCCACAGATCGTCGAGCGTGGTCAGGTCGCCGCCGGTCAGCTTCGGGTTGTAGGCGAGGCCCGTGAAGCCCGACTGCCACGGCACGAGGTGCGTGTCGTCGGGGTCGATCGGGCGGCCCTTCCAGTCGTCGAGCAGATTGGCCTGGACTGTCGGCAGCAGCGTGGTGTCGAGCTTGGACGCGTAGCCCAGCTTCACCCACTTGCCGGCCATCCAGTCGGTCAGCACGACGATGTCGCGCTTGATGTTCTGCCCCGCCTCGAGCTGGGCCTTGACCTGGCCGAAGAACGACTCGTTGTCCTCGATGTCCTCGATGTAGGTGGTCTTGGTGCTGTACTCCTTGTCGAACTTGTCGAGCGACGGGTGCTTGGTCTTGTTCTCGGTGTCGATGTAGAGCGGCCAGTTCGAGAACGTCCACGAGGGGGCGACGGTCTTGTCGATCGTGGCGGCCGCCTGGCTGCTGGGCGCCGAGGTGTCGCCGCTGGAGCTGCTGCTGCCGCAGGCCGCGAGCAGGCTGCCGCCCGCGGCGACGCCGCCGGCGATGCCGGCCCGGCGGAGCAGGTCGCGACGGGTCAGCCCACGCGGGGTCAGGATGCGGGGGGTCAGGGGCTGGCGCTGCGGCTCGTCGGTCATGCAAATCCTCGTTTCTCGGGGCCCGGTGGAGCGCGCCCGATGATACAAGACGCTCCGGTTCGGATCCAAAGATTCTGTTGCGTGCGAAGGTCGGCAGGGCCGATGCAACCGCCGGCCCGCCCGGGTCGACCCGGTAGACTTCACATGGCCCTGGCGGGCCGCGCGGGGTCCGCAGCCTCAACCGAAGGAGCCCGGATCGACGCCGAACTCCTCCTGCTGGTCGTCGGCGGCCTGCTGTTCGTGGCTGTCGCATCCGCCTATGCCGCCAGCCGGCTGAGCGTCCCCATCCTGGTCGCCTTCCTGGGCATCGGCATGCTGCTGGGCTCGGACGGCCCCGGGGGCATCGACTTCAACAACGCCGAGCTGGCCCGCGACGTGGGCATCATCGGGCTCGCGATCATCCTCTTCGACGGCGGGCTGAGCGCGGAGTGGCGGCAGATCCGCTCCGTGCTCGTGCCGGCCCTCTCGCTGGGCACGGTCGGCGTCTTCATCACCGCGGGGGTGTCCGCGGCGGCGGCATACGTGCTGTTCGACCTGTCGGCGGAGAAGTCGCTGCTGCTGGGCGCGGTGGTCGGTTCGACGGATGCCGCAGCCGTCTTCTCGACCCTCCGCACCACCGGCCTGCGCCGCCGGCCGGCGGTGACTCTGGAGGCCGAGTCGGGCGTCAACGACCCGATGGCCGTGGCCCTCACGCTGGGCCTGATCTCGATCATCACCGAGCCGCACTACGGGGTGGCCGACCTGGCCCTGCTGCTGCTCCAGCAGTTCGGCATCGGGCTGGTGCTGGGGATCGCGGTGGGCTGGGCGTCCTCGTGGATGTTCGCCCGTTTCCCCCCCGAGCTGACGCCGTTCGCGCCGGTCTTCGTGCTGGCCTGCGGGGCGGTCGGCTTCGGCGCCGCCGGGGAGCTCAACGGCAGCGGCTTCCTCGCCGTCTACATCACCGGCCTGATGCTGGGAGACACGCCCAGCCCGCTCCGCCGCCAGGTCATGAACTTCAACGCCGGCCTGGCCTTCCTGGCCCAGATCACGCTCTTCATCGTGCTCGGCCTGCTGGTGTTCCCCGGCGAGCTGGGGGGCGTGATCGGCCCCGGGCTGGGCCTGGCCGCGGTGCTCACCGTGGTCGCCCGGCCGGCGGCCGTCTTCGTCTCGACCATCGGCATGGGGTTCACCCGCGGAGAGCGGGTGCTGCTGGGCTGGGCCGGCCTGCGCGGCGCCGTGCCCATCGTGCTCGCCACCTTCGCCCTCTCCGAGGGCATCCGCGAAAGCTCGACCATCTTCAACGCGGTGTTCTTCGTGGTGCTGGTGTCGGTGCTGTTGCAGGGACTGACGCTGCGCTGGGCGACCCGGGCGCTGGGGCTGGTCGACGAGGCCGAGCGGGCAAGGGAGCAGCCGCTCGAGGCCGGGGTGGTGGAGGGAATGGGCGGCGAGGTGATCGAGCACGTCGCCCGGGCGGACGACGCCATCGTCGGGCTGCCGATCAGCTCCGTGCGGCTGCCGCCACGGGCCATGATCGCCGTCATCGTGCGCGACAACGAGGTGGTGCCGCCGCGCGGCGACACGCAGATCGCCGCCGGCGACCGGATCTTCGTGCTGGCCCGGGCCGAGGACCTGGGCGAGGCGGAGCGCGCCGTCGAGGCATGGCGGGGCGGCGACCCGGCCGCCGCGCGCGGATAGGCTTCCGCCCCGGTGGAGTTCCGCACCATCATCGAGCCGTTCCGGATCCACTCCGTCGAGCCGCTGCGGCTGACGACGCGGGAGCACCGCGAGCAGGCAATTCGCGATGCCGGATACAACCTGTTCTCGCTCCACGCCGAGGATGTGCTGATCGACCTGCTCACCGATTCGGGGACGGGCGCGATGTCCCGCGACCAGTGGGCGGCCATCCAGCACGGCGACGAGAGCTACGCCGGCTCCCCGTCGTGGCACCGGTTCGCCGGCGCGGTGCGCGAGCTGTTCCCGTTCCGCCACGTGATCCCGACCCACCAGGGGCGGGCGGCCGAGAAGATCCTGTTCTCCGCCGTTGGCGGTCCGGGGCTGGCGATCCCCAACAACACGCACTTCGACACCACCCGGGCGAACATCGAGTTCACGGGCGCCGAGGCGGTCGATCTCGTGATCGAGGAGGGTCGCCGGCCGCAATCCGAGCACCCGTTCAAGGGCAACATGGATCTTGAGGCGCTCGAGCGGTTCCTCACCGATCGGCCGGGCACCGTTCCGCTGGTGATGGTGACGATCACCAACAACTCGGGTGGCGGGCAGCCGGTCTCGCTCGAAAACCTCCGCGGCGTCCGCGAGATCTGCGACCGCCACGCCGTCCCGCTCTTCCTCGATGCCTGCCGGTTCGCCGAGAACGCGTGGTTCATCCGCGAGCGAGAGCCCGGTCACGGTGAGCGCGACGTGGCCGACATCGTCCGCGAGATCTCGTCGCTGGCCGACGGCATGACCATGTCGGCCAAGAAGGACCCGCTGGCCAACATCGGCGGGTGGCTGGCGATGAACGACGACGCGCTGGCGGAGCGGTGCCGCAACCTGCTGATCCTGACCGAGGGCTTCCCGACCTACGGCGGGCTGGCCGGACGCGACCTGGAGGCGATCGCCCAGGGCCTGTCCGAGGCCGTGGAGCATGACTACCTGCGCTACCGCACCCGCTCGACGGCCTACCTCGGCGACGCGCTGCACGAGGCCGGCGTGCCGGTCGTGCGGCCGATCGGCGGCCATGCCGTGTACCTGGACGCCCGCGCCCTGCTACCCGGCATCCCGCCACTGCAGTATCCCGGCCAGTCGCTGGCGGTGGCCCTGTACGAGGCGGGCGGGATCCGCGGCTGCGAGATCGGCACGGTCATGTTCGGCCTCCAGCCGGACGGGACGGAGCGGCCGGCCGCCATGGACCTGGTGCGGCTGGCCATCCCCCGCCGCACATACACGCAGAGCCATGTCGACTACGCGATCGAGGTCGTCCGCTCGGCGGCCGCCCGGGCCGGCGAGCTGCGGGGCATGCGGATAACGTCGCAACCCTCGGCGCTTCGACACTTCACCGCGACGTTCGAGCCGGTGTGAGTCTGGCGGGCCTGCTCGCCTGGGTGCTGGCCGCGCTCAGCGTGGTGCCGGTGCCTGTCGGCACCGCGGGCCACCGGCCGGCCGCAGCCCTCAACGACGGCAGCCCGGTGGCCGGCATGGCCTGCGCGTCCGCCGGCGACCGGTTTCCGGTGCACGTCGAGGTGTTCGCCGCCGGCCGCGCCGCGGTCGTCCCGGCCGGGATCGGCATCACCCCGCCCGTCCGCCGGTCGGGGGCCTACGTGACCGGTGGCTCGTGCCGGTATCCGCTGGTCACGACCGAGCCGACCGGCGTGGTCTGGGTGCGAGCTGGGCGGCCGCGGACGCTGGGAGATCTGTTCGTGCTCTGGGGTCAGCCGCTCGGCCGGTGGCGGCTGCTTGGCTTCGACGGCCGGGTCAGCGTGACCGTCGACGGCCGCGGATACCGGGGCGATCCGCGCACGCTCCCGCTCCAGGAGCGCTCGCAGATCGTGGTGCAGGTGGGGCGCCACGTGCCGCCGCATCCGGCCTACCGGTTTCCCGGCGACCGCTGAGGCGAGCTCAGACCTCGTCGAGGGCGGGCAGGCGCGCCGAGCGGCGCTCCCGGGCCGGGACGGCGACCGCCGCGGCGAACGCCGCCAGCATCGCCACCGCGCTGAGCGCGAAGGCCGCCGTGAAGCCGTCCACGGTGGGCAGGCCGCCCTCCACCGCCGAGGAGGCGACCACGCTGGCCGCCGCCTGGCTGCCCAGCGCCCCGCCGATCGTGCGCATGATCGTGTTCATGCCGCTGGCCACTCCGGTCTGCTCTCGCGGCACCGCCTCGACGATCAGGTTCGCCATCGCCGAGAAGGCCAGCCCGATGCCGACGCCGAGCAGACAGGTGGCCACATAGATCTCGAACCGGTGGGAGTGGGCGGCGGCCAGCAGCACGAACGAGCTCGCCGACACCAGCGCGCCCAGCATCAGCGGCAGCTTCGAGCCCAGCGCGTACGACAGCTTGCCGGCCAGCGGGCTGACCAGCAGCATCGCCACCGTCGAGGGGAACAGGAACAGCCCGGCCTCGGTCACCGAGGCGTCGAAGCCGTAACCGGTGGAGGAGGGCATCTGCACGAACTGGGGCACGAGCACGAACGATCCGAACATGCCGAAGCCGATCAGCATCGCCGACAGGTTGGTCGTCCAGACGCCCCGCAGGCGCATCATCCGCATGTCGACCAGCGGCCCCGACGAGGCCGACTCGACCCGGATCCAGACCACCAGCAGCACCGCGGCGGCCGCCAGCAGCCCCAGCACGCGGCCCGAGCTCCAGCCCCAGGTCGATCCCTCGCTGACCGCCACCAGCAGACACACCAGCCACGCCGCCAGCAGCAGGGCGCCGTTCCAGTTGACGCTCCCCGGCGCGCGCACCGGCGACTCGGGGATCACGAACGCCGCCCCGGCCGCCGCGATCAGCACCGGCACCAGCGGGAACCAGAAGATCCAGTGATAGTCGAAGGTCTCGATGATCGGGCCGGCGAGCACGATCCCCAGGCCCGCTCCGATGCCCAGAATCGAGGACACCATGGCGATCCCTGTGGGCACCCGCTCGCGGGGGAACTCGTCGCGGATGATGCCGAAGGCCAGCGGGAACACGGCGCCGCCCAGCCCCTGCACCACGCGCCCGGCGATCATCACGGAGATCGACGTCGCCAGCGCCGAGATCACCGTGCCCACCGCCAGCGCGCAGAGAGCGGACACCAGCATCTTCTTCTTCCCGTAGATGTCCCCCAGCCGGCCCACGATCGGCGTCGCCACCGACGCGCTGAGCAGGTAGGCGGTGAGGATCCAGGTCGCCCCGGTGGTGGTGGTGTGGAGGTCGAGCTGGATCTCGCGCAGGGCCGGGGCGACCAGCGACTGCAGCAGCGCGAACGAGGCGCCGGCGATCGCAAGAATGCCGAACGTGAGCCGGTAGTGCGTGCGATCGAGGTCGTGGGCGGGCGTCACCGCGGCGCACCGTAGCATGTAAGCGGAGCCGCTCTTCCGTTTGCGGGCACGCCGCGAGATCGCCCGCCCGCGGCCGGCTCTCACGGCTCCTGGCGCCGCCTGACGGCGGGAAGGGCGAGTGCCGGCACGAGCGCGCAGGCGGCCACCACCAGGGCGACGGTGAAGCAGACGGCGAATGCCTCGGTCAGCTGAGGCGCCGCGGCCGCCCGCGCCGCCGGCGGCAGTCCGGCGGCCTCCGAGAGGCCGCCGATTCCCGGCAGCCGGGTGTCCAGGGCCCGCTGTAGCACCACCGCGATCAGGGCGGTGCCGACCGACCCAGCCAGCCGCTGCACGGTGTTGAGCGCGGCGGTCGCGCGGGCCACGGCGTCGCCCGGTACCGATGCGTAGGCGACGGCCATGCTCGGCATGATCGTGGCGCCCAGGCCCAGGCCGATCACGAAGAGCGCCGCGGCCAGAGTGCCGGCGGATGTCGCGGCGGTCATCTGCACGTACACGCCGGTGCCGATCAGCGCCAGCACGATCCCGGCCGGGATCACCCGCCGCGCGCCCAGCCGGTCGGTCAGCACGCCGGCCAGCGGCATCGCAACCGCCGCTCCCAGGGCCTGCGGCACCATCAGCAGCCCGGCGTCCAGCGGGCTGTCGCCGCGCACGATCTGGAAGAACAGCGGCAGCGCCATCAGCATGCCGAACAGCGCCACTCCGAGCAGGAAGGTGGTCGCGGCCGCGGCGCCGAAGCCGCGGCGGCCGAACAGCCGCACGTCGATCAGTGGCCGCTCGGCCCGCAGCGCGTGGCGGACGAACAGCGCGAGCAGTCCGGCGCCGGCCAGCAGCAGCCCGGCGGGCAGGGGGGCGGACAGGCTGCCGCGGCTGCCCACCTCGGCCAGCCCGTACACCAGCAGCACGGAGCCGCCGGCCGCCAGCAGGGCGCCCGGCAGGTCGAGCCGTTCCCGGTGGCCGGCCGTGGCCGGCGGCAGCAGGCGGGCGGCCGCCGCCAGCGCGACCAGGCCGACGGGCAGGTTGACCACGAAGATCCACCGCCAGCTGCTGCCGTCGACGAGCGCGCCGCCGAGCACCGGCCCGAAGATCGGCGCCAGCAGCATCGGTACGCCGACCACGCTCATCACCCGGCCCATCCGGCGGGGGCCGGCGGCCACGGCCAGGATGGCCTGGCCGAGGGGCAGGATCATGCCCGCCCCCAGCCCCTGCACCACGCGCGCGGCGATCAGCCACTCGATCGACTGGGCAGCGGCGCACAGCGCCGAGCCGGCCAGGAACACCGTCAGCGAGGCCAGCCAGACCTTCTTGGCGCCGAACCGATCGGCTGCCCAGCCGGTCAGCGGGATCACCGCGGCGAACGCCAGCAGGTACGCCGTGGTCACCCACTGGATGGTCGAGATCTGCGTCCCGAACTCCTGGCCCAGACGGGCCAGGGCGACGTTCACGATCGTGGCGTCAAGGATGGTGGTGATCGCCCCCAGGACGACCACGGCTGCCGGAATCGCGATCTCGCGGGTGAAGATCGTGTCCTCCGGCGATCTCCTCGCAGCCGTCCCGATGTCCGCGGTGGCCGTCATCGCCCCTCCAGGTGGCTGAGCCGGTCGCGGTACTCCTCGTGGCTGATCTCACCGCGGGCGTAGCGCTCGGCCAGGATCCGCCGCGGACCGCCGCCGTCCCATCGGCGGCCGCCCCAGCGGCCCCAGAACAGGAAGCGGAAGGCGAGCAGCAGCACGAGCAGCCAGGCCAACGGGACGAGCGGCCAGAACCAGGAGCCGTGCCAGTGATCTTCGGAGAGCAGTGTGAGCAGCGTTGCGTGCATCTCGAACCCCTTCGGTCGCGTTCTCATAAGATTAGATCACTAATCATTCGTCGTCAAATGATTAGTGGCGTATACTGAGCTCATGCCCCGACCTACCGCCCGCCCGCTCGGCCTCGTGCTGGCAGCCACCTCGAAGGCGGTCAGTCGCGCGTTCGACGACGCTCTGCGCGACGCCGGTGGCTCGCTGCCGATCTGGCTGGTGCTTGCCAACCTGACCGGCGACCGATGGCCGAGCCAGCTCGAGCTGGCCCGATCGGTAGGCATCGAGGGCGCCACCCTGACCCGCCACCTGGACGGGATGGAGCGAGCGGGACTGGTCGAGCGGCGGCGGGACGGCAGCGACCGGCGGGCGGTGAACGTGCAGCTCACGGACAGCGGCCGCGAGCTGCATCAGCGGCTGCTGCAGGCGGTGATCGCGTTCAACCGCGAGCTCCACGCCGGGCTCGGTGACGAGGAGGCCGACCGTTTCCGGGCCACCCTCGAGAAGCTCCGGGAGAACGTGGCAAAGGCCGGCCCGCGGGCCTAGCGGAACGTCCAGCGGAGAGGGCGGGATTCGAACCCGCGAAGGAGGAATCCCCCCTTACGCGATTTCCAGTCGCGCTCCTTAAGCCAACTCGGACACCTCTCCATCGGCCCAGCCAGGCCGCATGCAGCCGCCCGGGCCGTAGGGGAGTATGCCACCGGGCGGTGAAGACTTGCCGAACGCCCCCCGGTTCGCCACACTATGCCCCCGTCAACGGTAGAGAGGTGGCTATGACCGACGAGCGCATTGAGATCCTGAGACGGGTGCCGCTGTTCGACGGCCTCTCCGAGAAGGAGCTTGCCGCCGTCACGAATGCGGCGAAGGAGCGGCGCTTCGACACCGGCGACACCATCGTCGGCGAGGGCGAGGGCGGCGTCGGCTTCTTCGTGATCGCCGAGGGGTCCGCGCGCGTCGAGGTGCACGGCGAGCGGCGGGGAACGTTGGGCCCCGGCGACTCGTTCGGGGAGGTCGCGCTGCTGGATGAGGGCGGCCGGCGCACCGCCTCGGTGATCGCCGAGGCGCCGGTGAGAGTGTTCGGGCTGACGGCCTGGCAGTTCACGCCGCTTCTGGAGCAACATCCCGCGATCGCCGTCAAGACGGCGAAGATCCTGGCCCGCAGGCTGCGCGAGGCCGAGGAGCGGGCTGCCGGCACCGGCTGACTGCTAGCATCAGCGGCGACCGTGCTAGGTGGGGAGCTAGCGGTTCCCTGTACCGGCAATCCGCTCTAGCCGGGCTGAATTCCCGCCCTGAGGGGCGGTGGGTTCGGAATCAGGGCCCGTGCGTTCGGTGTCGATCGCCAGGTCCCACGCAACGGAGGCTTGTGAACCGCGTCAGGTCCGGAAGGAAGCAGCGCTAAGCAACGTCAGCCGGGTGCCGTGGGCCAGCCTGGCAGGAGCCTGCGTCACGAGCACCGTCCGGGCCCCACCGTTCCGAGGGGTGGGTGCACGGTCACCTGTTTGGTCGGCCGGCGGCGGGTGATCGCCGCCGGCCGCACCCGCCTCCGATCGTGGGTCAGGGTCATCTAGGCTTCGGGAGAACATGTCCGCCCTTTACCGAACGCACCGGCCGCTGGACTTCAGCCAGGTCGTCGGCCAGCAGCACGTCGTCCGCACGCTGCGGAACGCGATCGAGCTCGACAAGGTCGCGCACGCCTACCTGTTCGCCGGGCCGCGGGGCACCGGCAAGACGTCGATGGCGAAGATCCTGGCCAAGTCGCTCAACTGCGTCAACGGTCCGACGGTCACGCCCTGCCTGCAGTGCGAGCCCTGCCGCACCATCCACGACGCCACCTCGATCGACGTGATCGAGCTCGACGCCGCCAGCCATCGGGGGATCGACGACATCCGCGAGATCCGCGACAAGGTCGGCCTGCGGCCCGTGCAGGGGCGGCGCAAGGTGTACATCATCGACGAGGCCCACATGCTGACCAAGGAGGCCTCGAACGCGGTGCTGAAGACGCTCGAGGAGCCGCCCGACCACGTCGTGTTCGTGCTCTGCACGACCGAGATGCAGTCGATGCTGCCCACCATCCGAAGCCGCTGCCAGCGGTTCGCCTTCTTCCGGCCCACGCACGCCGAGATCGCCGAGGTGCTCGACCGGATCGCGGCCGCGGAGGGGATCACCATCGAGCCTCCGGCGGTCGGCCTGATCGGCCGCGGCGCCGGCGGCGCGTTTCGCGACGCCGTGTCGCTGCTCGACCAGCTGGCCACTGCCTGCAGCGGCACGATCACGGCGGCCGACGTCCGCCAGCTGCTGGGCAGCACCGACGACGAGGCGCTGTTCAGGGCCCTGGACCTGGTGGCCGCCGGCGATGCCGCCGGCGCGCTGATGCTGGTCGACGAGCTGGCGGAGGCCGGCAGCGACCTGGGCTCGCTGACCGCCGGTCTGCTCGGCCACCTGCGCGGCCTGTTCCTGACCCAGCAGCTGGGCACGCCGCCGCCTGGCCTGAACCTGAGCGACGAGGAGCGCGAGCGGCTGGCTGCCCAGGCCGAGCGAGTTACGCCGGCGGCCGTGCAGCGCCTGATCGACCTGCTGCGGGATGTCGTGGACGAGGTCAAGGACGGCGCCGATCCCCGGCTGGGCCTGGAGCTGGCGCTGGTCAAGGTCTGCCATCCTCAGAACGAGCTGTCGCTGGAGGCGCTCGCCCAGCGGCTGGAGCGCCTGGAGTCGGGCGCGACCACCGCAGCCCCAACGGCCCCGGCCGCCGCCCCCTCGCCGGCGCCGCCACCCGCAGCGCGCGCCGAGACGCCCGCCCCGCCGACTCCCCCGCCGCCGGTTGCTGGCCCTGTCGAAGCGGCGCCCGAAGAGGGCCCGGTGGTGGTCGCGGTACCACCCCACGGCACCGGCAGGCCGACCCTGGCGTCGATCGAGGACCGGTGGAAGGACGTCATCCTGCCCGAGGTCGGGCGCCAGTCGCCGCCGCTGCTGGCGCTGCTCGCATCGTCCCGACCGCTCGCCTGCGAGGACGACATGGTGGTGATCGGCTTCCCCCGCGACAAGGCCTTCGACAAGGGCGGCGCCGAGAAGCCCCAGAACCTGGCGGTGATCACGGCGGTGCTGGGACAGGCCGTCGGCGGCGAGGTGCGCGTGCGGGTCGTCTTCGACGAGAGCGAGGCGCCGGAGGCGCCGCCCGCCGCAGCCGCCGAACCGGCCCAGCCGGTGTCGGAGGACGAGTTCTTCGCCCGCATCAAAGAGACGTTCGACGCCCACGAGGTCAAGGAGACCAGGTGACCAAGATGGATCCCAACAAGATGATGGCCGAGCTGGGCAAGATGCAGCAGCAGATGGCCAACGCGCAGGAGGAGCTGAAGACCCTCTACGTCGAGCACAGCGCCGGCGGCGGGGCGGTGACCGTGAAGATCTCCGGGGCCCTGGAGGTGTCCGAGATCCTGATCAAGCCGGACGCCATCGACCCCGACGACCCGGAGATGCTGCAGGACCTGCTCGTCTCTGCGGTCAACGGCGCCATCACCGCCTCCCAGGAGCTGCAGCAGCAGAAGATGATGGGACAGCTGGGCGGCCTCGGCGGGCTCGGCATCCCCGGGCTGTAGGCTCCGCACCCGCGTGTACTCACCCGCGGTCGAGAACCTGATCACCCAGTTGTCGCGCCTGCCCGGCATCGGCCGGCGGACGGCCCAGCGGCTGGCGTTCTTCATCCTCAAGTCGACCTCCGAGCAGGCGCTGGCGCTGGCCGACGCGATCCGCGAGGTGAAGGAGAAGATCGGCTTCTGCGAGGAGTGCTTCAACCTGGCCGAGGGCCCGCTGTGCCAGATCTGCCAGGATGCGCGCCGCGACCGCACCGTGATCTGCGTCGTCGAGGATCCCTCCGACATCGTGGCCATGGAGCGCACGCACGAGTTCCGCGGCGTCTACCACGTGCTGGGCGGCGCGCTGTCGCCGATCGACGGCGTCGACCCCGAGGATCTGCGGGTCGCCGAGCTGTTCGAACGGGTGAAGCGAAACGCCGCCACCGAGGTGGTGCTGGCGACCAACCCCACGATGACCGGCGAGGCAACCGCGGTCTACATCGCCGACCGCCTGCGCGGTACCAGCAAGGTCACGCGGCTGGCCAGCGGCCTGCCGGTCGGCGGCGATCTGGAGTACGCCGACGAGGTGACGCTGGGCCGCGCGTTCGCCGGCCGCCGCGACATGTGAGTCGCCGATATGTGGCGCCTGAGTAGAGTCACCGCCATGCCTTCGATGCACCGGTACAGCGACGAGACCGAGCAGCTCGCCAACGACATCATGCGCGTTGCCCTCGACCGGCTGCGCATGGACGTCCCGCTGGACGGGCCGCAGACACCGGAATCGCTGGCCCGGCGAGCGGGTGACACGATCACCGCTGCCGGCCTGGGCGGGGATGCCGCACTGCGCCTGTGGACCGACGTGCTGGCGCCGGCGACGATGTCGGTCGACCACCCGCGCTACGTGGCCTTCATCCCCGGCGCCCCGACCGAGGTGTCGACGCTGTTCGACCTGCTGGTGGCGGCGTCGGCGCTGTACGGAGGCAGCTGGCTGGAGAGCTCGGGCGCGGTCTACGCCGAGAACCAGGCACTCCGCTGGGTCGCCGACCTGGCCGGGTTTCCCGCGGAAGCGGGCGGCTGCTTCGCTCAGGGCGGCACCGTCGGCAACCTGTCGGCCCTGGTCGCCGCCCGCCACGCCGCCAGGAAGGATCGCGAGGGGGAGCCGCCCGGCCGCTGGAAGGTGGCGGTGACCGGCGAGACGCACTCCTCGGTGGGGTACGCGCTCGAGCAGGTGATGGACGTCGACCTGCTACCGGTGGCCACCGACGAGCGCGGACGGATGACCGGGGCCGGGCTGCGCGCGGCGCTCGAAGGCCCCGACGCCGACGGCGTGTTCGCCGTGGTGGCAACAGCGGGCACGACCAACACCGGCGTCGTCGACGACCTGGCCGGTGTGGCCGAGGTGTGCGGCGACCGGGGGATCTGGATGCACGTCGACGGCGCGTACGGCGGGGCGGCCCTGGCGGCGCCGTCGGTGCGCCGGCTGTTCGCCGGCATCGAGCACGCCGACAGCTTCATCGTCGACCCGCACAAGTGGCTGTTCGCGCCGTTCGACTCCTGCGCCCTGATCTACCGCGACCCGCAGCGGGCCCGCGTGGCACACACGCAGCATGCCGGCTACCTCGACGCGGTCACGGCCAGGCAGCAGTGGAACCCGTCGG
>Ga0070700_100000863_pt1 | contig 14955 bp, 9 predicted proteins | sample KBSK5101metaG_FD_65456 | JGI IMG/M metagenome (GOLD analysis project Ga0070700, IMG submission 65456) | Corn, switchgrass and miscanthus rhizosphere microbial communities from Kellogg Biological Station, Michigan, USA - KBS K5-10-1 metaG | ecosystem: Host-associated > Plants > Roots >...
AACCGCCGCAAGGCCCGACCCGAGAACACACAGGAAAAGCTGGGCAGACCAGCAACTCGCCCCTGCCCACCACCAGAAACGACCGCGACCACACTCACAGCCCCACACGCAAACCGCTAGTCCACGGATCGAGGCTTAGCTCCACCACATTTGACTGGTCAGATCAAAGTTGCGTCATTGATGACGCCGGTTGGGTCACTGCCTGACATGGTTGTCTATGCAATCGAGCGCAACATGGACCATCTTGCGCGCCCTGGAACCTACCCCGGCTGAGTCAGCAATCCGCTGCGAGGAGAACGCAATGACGACCGATTTTGACCTGACGCGGTATAAGGCACTCAGCTTCGATTGCTACGGCACGCTCATCGACTGGGAGGCGGGCATCGCCGCGGTGTTGTCGCCGTGGGCCCGTGAACAAGGGCTCGACCTCACTGACGAAGAGCTGCTGCTTGCCTATGCCGACAACGAGCCGGCAGTCGAGCGTGAGACACCCTCCGCGCTCTACCCTGAGGTGCTCGCCACGGCTTTCCGCCGGACCGCAGACAAGCTCGGCCGCCCGGTCAGCGAGGAGTGGGCGCAACGGCTGGCAAACTCGGTTCCCGACTGGCCGGCGTTTCCGGACTCCGCCGATGCCCTGGCCCGACTGGCCAAGCACTACCAGCTGATCATCCTGTCCAATGTGCACCGCGCCGGGTTCGCCGGCAGCAACGAACGGCTCCGCGGTGGGTTCGCGGCGATCATCACCGCCGAGGACGTCGGCGCCTACAAGCCGGCTGAAAACCACTTCCGCGCCCTGGACACCACGCTTCCCAAGCTCGGCGTGGACCGCGCCGAGCTGCTCCACGTCGCCCAAAGCCTGTTCCACGACCACGTCCCGGCCAAGCGCGAGGGGCTGCCATCGGTGTGGATCAACCGGCGTCACGATCGGCCGGGCTGGGGCGCGACCCCCGAGCCGTCCGCGGATTTCACCTACAACCTCGAGTTCACCTCGATGGCCGATTTCGCCGATGCTGTCGACCGAGCCTTCGCCGCCACCGCGAGCTGACCAGGAAGAAATCCGGCACGGCCCGCACCTCCACCGTGCAGTCTGCCCCGCAGCGAACCTGCCTGGGCACGTCGCGACGCTGTGGACCGCGTCTCGTGTGGGCTCTTCATCGCGGCGTAGTGGACAGCTTCCTCCGGCGACAAACTCGCCATCGTCAGTCCCGCGACGGAACGGTGATCGGCGAGGTCGCCGACGCCACGGTCCACGACGTGCAGAAAGCCGTGCGGGCGGCCACGGAAGCACAAGCATCGTGGACGTTGACTCCGGCGCGGGCCCGGTCGGAGATTTTGCACCGCTTACCAATTGATGGTCGAGCGGACCGAGGCGCGGGCACAGGTGATGACCCTTGAGATGGGCAAGCCGCTCGTCGGTGGACTCGAAGATTCTCCGGCATGACCCGTGCCCAACGATGCCGACTACGACCGGGTCATTCGGGAGGCCGCCGAGATCGCGCCATACGGGCTCACCGGAGCGGTCATCGCACAAGACCGCGCGGCGATTATCGAGGCCATGGAGGTGCTGCGGTTCTCCGCCGGCAACTTCTGCGTCAATGACAAGCCGACCGGCGCGGTGGTTGGGCAACAGTCCTTTGGCGGTGCCAGGGCGAGCGGCACAAACGACAAGGCGGGATCGGTACTGAACCTGCTGCGGTGGGTATCACCACGGTCGGTGAAAGAGACCTTCGTGCCCGCCACCGACTACCGCTACCCACACATGGGATGACACCACATCGGTGCGGCCGAGCACCTCAAGCGCTGCCACGCAACGGTTTCCAACGTCGCAAAGGTCCTTCCCAGGTTTGCTATTTCGTTGAGGTCAGTGACCGCACGAAGAACGCCAGGTTGGCCGGGCGTTCTGCGAGCCGACGCATGAAGTAGCCGTACCATTCCTGGCCGTAGGGGATATAGACCCGCAGGTGCTGGTTCTCGTTGATCAGGCGTAGCTGTTCGGCGTCGCGGATGCCGTAGAGCATCTGCAGTTCGAACCGGTCGGCGCCGCGGTCGCTGATGGTGGCCTGTTCGAGAGCGGCGTCGACGATGAGTGGGTCGTGGCTGGCCACCATGGGGTAGCCCTGGCCGTCCATCAGGATGCGCAAGCACCGTAGGTAGGCCTCGTCGACGTCGTGCTTGCCCTGGTAGGCCACCGACGCGGGTTCGCTGTAGGCGCCTTTGCAGAGCCGGATGCGTGAGCCGGGACCGGAGAGGTCGTGGCAGTCACCCTCGGTGCGTCGCAGGTAGGCCTGCAAGACGGTGCCCAGGCTGGGGAACTCTTGGCGCAGTTCGGCCACGATCGACAGGGTGGAGTCGGTTGTGGTGTGGTCTTCGGCGTCGATGGTGACCCAGGCGCCGGCTTGCTCGGCGGCCGAGCAGATCTTGTGGGCGTTGTCGGTGGCGATTTTGTGTCCGTCACGGGGCAGGAACTGCCCGAGCGCCGACAGCTTGAGTGAGACCTCGATGCTGCGCGGTGTGCCGGTGTCCTCGGCGGTCGGGGCCAGCTGGGCCAGTGCGGGCAGCAGCGTCAGATAGTGCTTGGCTGTGTCGTTGGCCTGTTCGATGTCGCTGGTGTCCTCGCCGAGATAGTCGATGGTGATGTAGCGGCGGGAGGCGAGAATAGACCGGGCTGCCTCCACCGCGTCGGGTTCGGTTGTGCCGGCGACGAATCGGTCCACCACGCTCTTGGTGATCGGCACTTTGGTGATCGTGCGCTCCATACGCGTAGAGCGGGCCGCGGCCAGCAGGGCGGGCCTGAGCAGAGTTGAGAATGCCATCAGTTGTCCTTGGGGGTGGTTTGGGCCGCCTGGTGGGGGTAGAGGTGGTCGGTTGGCGGGACGAAGGTTTCCTTGATCGTGCGTGCGGAGGTCCACCGCAGCAGGTTCTGCGGGGAACCGGCCTTGTCGTTGGTTCCCGAGGCGCGGGCCCCGCCAAACGGTTGCTGGCCGACGACGGCGCCGGACGGCTTGTCGTTGATGTAGAAGTTGCCCGCCGCGAAGCGCAGTCCGTTGGTGGCCTGGGTGATTGCGGTGCGGTCGTCGGCGATGATCGCTCCGGTCAATGCGTAGCTGGAGCCTGTGTCGACGAGGGTGAGCATGTCGTCGAACGCGCCGCGGCGTGAATCGTCGTAGATGTGCACGGCCAGGATCGGGCCGAAGTACTCGGTGCGAAACGCCTCGTCGGTGGGGTCATCGCCGAGCAGCAGTGTCGGGTCGACGAAGTAGCCGACACGGTCGTCGACGCGGCCGCCGGCGGCGATGGTGAGGCTCGATGTGGACTTGGCCCGGGCGAGCGCGTCGGCGTTGCGGTCGAAGGAGCGCTTGTCGATGACCGCGCCGCCGAAGTTCGCGAAGTCGGTGACGTCGCCGTAGGTGAGCGCGGAGGTCTTGGCGATCAGGTCATCGCCCATCTTGGCCCAGACTGAGGACGGGATGAAGGCGCGCGAGGCGGCGGAGCACTTCTGGCCCTGGTAGTCGAACGCGCCCCGCACCAGGGCGGTGGTCAACACGTCGGGATTGGCGGAGCTGTGCGCCAAAACGAAGTCCTTGCCGCCGGTTTCGCCGACCAGCCGGGGGTAGGTGTGGTAACCGGAGATATTGTTGCCGACCTGCTGCCACAGATGCTGGAAGGTTCCGGTCGACCCGGTGAAGTGGATCCCGGCCAGGCGGGGGTCGGCCAGCACGACGTCGGAGACAGCGGGACCAAGCCCGGTGACTAGGTTGATCACCCCGGGCGGCAAACCGGCGGCTTCGAGAAGCTTCATCGTCCAGTACGCGGCGACGGCCTGGGTGTCGGACGGCTTCCACACCACCGTGTTGCCCATCAACGCCGGCGCGGTGGGCAGATTGCCCGCGATCGCGGTGAAGTTGAAGGGGGTGATGGCGTAGATGAATCCTTCCAGCGGACGGTACTCGACCTTGTTCCACACTCCGGGGGAGGAGACGGGCTGCTCGGTGAGGATCTGGCGGGCGAAGTGCACGTTGAACCGCCAGAAGTCGATCAACTCGCAAGGGGTGTCGATCTCGGCCTGGTAGGCGGTCTTGGACTGCCCGAGCATGGTGGCCGCGGCCAGTGTTTCCCGCCACGGCCCCGACAGCAGGTCAGCCGCCCGCAGGAATACCGCGGCCCGCTCATCGAACGGCAGTGCCCGCCACTGCGGAGCAGCCTTGTCGGCGGCGGTGACCGCGTCACGGATATCGTCGGCGTCGGCGTTGGTGAAGGTGCCCAGCACCGCGGCATGACGGTGCGGCTGGACCACGTTGACGGGCCGGCCGCTGCTGCGGCGGTGCTGGCCGCCGATGACGTGATGGATCTCGGTGGGTGTCGAGCCGAGCTCGGTGAGTTTGGCCTGCAGCCGAGCTCGCTCGGGGCTTCCCGGCGCAAATGACCCCACCGGCTCGTTGACCGGGGTTGGAGTGATCGTGACCGCGTCCATAAGACCTCCTTGGCGATGTGGCGGCGACCAGTTGCGCCGTATACGGAATAGCCAGTAGTCAACACTTCAGAACCCTCCTGACCATCGGTCAATTGAACGAAGTACAGGCCAGAAAGTTGTACAGTTGGCTAAGTTGCGCCACGGTGTTGCGGAGGGGAGATGGTCGCTTGTCGAGTGTCTCTCACCGCCGACCGCAGCAGTCCGCGACCATCGGCGGTCCGGGCGAGCCGATCACGCTGCGTGAGTTGATCACCGCGCTGGATACCGCCGTCATCGGGCTCCTGGAAGCGCCGGCCGGCGACAGCGTTGTCATCTCCTCAGTCGTCCTGGTCGACAACGCCGACCTGGCGATCGAGAACGACGCGCCCTCGCCGGTGCCGGACCTGTACCTCCAGGTCGGGGTCACCGGCAGCGATGCAGCCGGGTGGTTGGCGCAGGTGGCCCGCCGCAGCCCCGAACAACGGCCCATCGCCGTGATGTCGAAGTCCGCGGACTCGGCCGCCGTCCGCGTGGCCGCGCGCCACGCCGCGGTGGCGCTGGTGGCCGTGCACCCTCAGGCGCGGTGGGATCATCTGTTCCCGTTGGTGCAGCGCATGCTCGCCCGGGCACGGCACAGCCCGGTGGCGGCGGTCGATGACGCCGATCTGCTGGCCACCGATACCGACCTGTTCGACCTGGCCCAGATCACCGCGCAAAACGCCGGCGGCATGGTCTCGATCGAGGATGCGCAATCGAAGGTGCTGGCCTATTCGGCCTCTGACGAGTCCGCCGACGAACTGCGCACGCTGTCGATCCTGGGCCGCGAAGGACCCCGCGACTACCTGCGTGTTCTGCAGCAGTGGGGTGTATTCGACCGGCTGCGCGGGACCGATGAGGTCATCGACGTGCCCGCCCATCAGGAGCTGGGCACCAAACGACGGCTGGTGGTCGGCATCAGACAGTCGGGGGCGGATTCGTCGTCGGTGCCGAGGCTCCTCGGCTCAATCTGGGTGCAGCAGGGGGCCACGCCGTTCGCCCCCGATGCCGCTGAGGTGCTGCGCGGCGCCTCTGCGGTGGCCGCCCGCATCATCTCCCGCAACCTCAACGCCCCCACCACGGAGGGACTGCTCATCCAACGACTGTTCGGAGCGCGCGGCGGCGGTGTCGACGTCCCCACGCTGGCCAGCGCACTGAATCTGTCGGTCGCCGGGCCCGCCGCCGTGATCGGTTTCGCCGCACCACTCACCGAGGCCTCCGCGGCGCGCGAGTTCGCGGCCATCGGCACCCTGCTGCGATTGCACGCGAGCTCGTTTCGCCGCGACTCCGTGGTGACGATCATCGGCGACCGGGCCTACGTGCTGCTCCCGCGGTACACCTCCGCGCGCAGCGTCACCGCCTGGGCGCGCCAACTGGTCGACCAGTTCGAGACGAGACGCGCAATGCTGCTGCGCGCCGCGATCGCTATCCCCGTCCCGGATCTGTCTCAGGTCGCCGCGGCGCGCACCGAAGTCGACCGGGTTCTCGACGGCACCGCCGCGACCTTCCCGCAAGGGCGCGTCACCACGCTCGCCGAGTCACTGACCCCAGTGCTGCTTGGCGAGATCGTCGATCTCATCGCCGAGCACCCCGAACTGCACGACCCTCGCCTGGAGGCACTACGGGACTACGACCGCCGACACAACTCTTCTCTGCGTGCTAGCGTCCACGCCTACCTGGCCGAATACGGCGATGTCCGCGGCGCCGCCAAATCGTTGAACGTGCACCCGAACACGCTGCGCTACCGGCTGCGCAGGGTGGAGGAGATCCTGGGCATCGAACTGAGCAACACCGCGGACCGGATACTGCTCGAACTGCAGTTGGCGCTCGGTCAACGCGCCAACGCCGTCGGCGGCGGCTCTCAGAAGGCTAAGACACCGGACAAAAAACCGTCGAACGCTTCAACCACGTGACCAATCCGTCGCCGGGTGTTCGCCCGTCGCTGCACGCTCCGACCCGATGTTGTCGCCCGTGATACCAGTCGCCACGAAACCGCCACGCAAACCAGCGTCGTGGGCGTTAATCGGTCAGCGTGATGCTGGCCTGTGTTCCAGGCGGCGCATGGGCATCGGCTTTGCCGTGGGTGGCCGTGAGGCGGGCGATGGCCGCTTCGGTGAAGACCGATAGCCCCAAATCGGGGTTGTAGCCGTGGATTTCCTTGACGTCGAGCTGGGCCAGGAAGTAGAGGATTTCCTTGGAGATCATCTGACCGGGTACCAGCACCGGGAATCCCGGCGGGTAGGGCACCACGAAGGTGGTCGACACCAGGGTCTTGCCCTCGGCGATGCGTCGTGCTGCTTCGCCGAGCAGGACGTACTCGCGGTCGGAATCCTCATAACCGGCGTAGAACGCCGACCGCATGTCGCCGAACGGACTCGCGCCATCGGGGCGGAACGCGGCGTCGAACGCGCTGAAATCCGGTAATGGCGGCAGGTCGGTGGTGATTTCCTCGACCCGGCGCTTCTGAAGGGCGCGGCTGGCCTGGCTGGCGGTGCGCAGGTTTCGCTCGAAGTCGCCGGCGACGCGGCGCAGTGCGTCGAGCAGATAGTGGATGCTTGACCAGGTGACGCCGATCGTGATGATCAGCAGCACACTGTTGATCGAGGTCTTGTTGATCTGGATGCCGAACCGGTCCATGAGGATCTTTTCGCGGAAGTCGTATCCATTCATCCCGGTCTTGCCGATGAACAGCGTGATGCGCGTGGGGTCGAGCACGAACTCGTCGGATCTCCAGGCCTCGTTCCAGCCCTCCAGGGCGCCCTGACTGACCTGGCGGTAGCTGCGGACCCCGGACGCCCGGTACTGGTCGGGGACCAAGTCGGCTTCGTCGAGGATCCGGAACCACTTGCTGATTAGCGGGTCGATGCGGATCCGGTGCCGGAACACCAGCGCCATGTTGTAGGCGTAGCGGACCAGCTGGAAGCCCTCGATGTCGACCTGGCGGCGGGCCAGATCCAGCGACGCCAGTAGCTGCTGGTTCGGCGAGGTCGAGGTGTGGGTCAAGAATGCCTCGCCGAACGCGTCGCGGCTGCGGGTGTTGAAGTCCTGGTCGCGGATGTGAATCATTGACGCCTGCCGCAGCGCCGAGAGCGACTTATGCGTGGAGTGGGTCGAATAGACCCGCACCCGGGCCTGCTCGGGGTCGGGTAGCAGCCGGTGGTCGACCCACTGCGAGCGGTCCACGCCGCGCATCGACTCGCGCCAGCGGCGGTACTCCTGGGCGTATCCGGCGGAGGCCATCATGGTCTCGAGCCCGTCGGCGGCGATCATGGCGGTGCGCTGCCGCGACCAGGGCACCGCGGTGGCGAACGCGTACCACGCCTCGTCCCACAGGAAGCAGATGTCGGGCTTGATCGCCAGGACTTCTTCCATCACCCGGCGCGGGTTGTAGACAACCCCATCGAAGGTGCAGTTGGTCAACAGCAGCATGCGCACCCGGTCCAGATGCCCGGCCGCCTCGAGGTCGAGCAGCGCCTTCTTGATGGTGCGCAGCGACACCGCGCCGTAGATCGCGAACGGCTCCAGCGGGTAGGCGTCCAGGTACAGCGGGCTGGCTCCGGCCAGAACCAGGCCGTAGTGGTGCGACTTGTGGCAGTTGCGGTCGATCAGCACGATGTCACCCGGGCGCACCAGCGACTGCACAACAATCTTGTTGGCCGTTGAGGTGCCGTTGGTGACGAAATACGTCTGCTCGGCACACCAGGTCTTGGCCGCCTTGTCCATCGCGTGGCGCAGCGTGCCGTGCGGGTCGAGCAGCGAGTCCAGCCCACCCGAGGTCGATGAGGTCTCGGCCATGAAGATGTTGCGGCCGTAGAACTCGCCCATGTCCTGCAGTGATTTCGAGTTGAAGATGCTTGCACCGCGTGCCACGGGCAGGGCGTGGAACTGCCCGACCGGCGCCGCGGCATAGGCGCGCAACGCGTCGAAGAACGGGGTGGCGAACCGATTGCGGATACCGCCCAGCAACGTGCTGTACAGGTCGGTGGCGTCGTTGAGCCGGTAGAAGGTGCGGTCGTAGATGTCCGCGCCCTCCTCGATCGGCGCAGCGATCGATTCGTCGGTGAGCAGATACAGGTCGATGTGCGGGCGCAGCTCCCTGATCCACACGCCGCATTCGAGCCAGTCGTGTGTGAGGTCCGCCGTCGCGACCGGCATGCTCTTCGTGCCCAGCAGCGTCGTCATCAGCGGAAGACGATCGCGCGAACGCAGCGGTAGGTCGTGGTTGATGATGGCGGCCTGGATTTCGCCGTTGAGCGCGACCGCGGTGATCGCGTCCTCGACGCTGGAGACGACGAGGAGTTCAAACTGCACGTCATCGGACGGTGTGCGCAGCGCCCGCAGGCTCTCCGCCAGGCTTTCGGGAGCCGCGGCCGGGGAATCATCGGCCAGCAACACGCTGTAGAACTGCTGCTGCTTAGCCCGCGCCACAAGCTCCTGGTCGGCCAGCGGTAACGCCGTGTCGAAGAGTGCGGCGCGGTCGCCGTACTCGGAGAGCAGGCGCACCGCCAGCGCCACTTCGTCGGTGAGCCGCTCCGTTGCGAGATCGGCGAGGTAGCCGCGGAACGCCTCCAGATTCGCCGCGCCCGGATACAGCCAATACCGCTCGTAGGCGGCCAGACGATCCAGCAGCCGCTTCACCCGAGCGACTTTCGGTCCTGGGTCCAGCCCCGCGCGCTGCATCGTGGCGAGGTGATGGCACGCGTCGTCGAGCAGGTTCCACGTATCGATCCGCGTGTACGACGGGTTGGCTACCGCTGCTAGCGAGGAGACGCGAAGCCTCCTCGGGTGCTCACTGTCTCTGTGCATAATGCTCATTCTGTCCTCTGATGGCTGTCCTCTGATGGCCGACGACCCGCGGGCCCGCCGTGCAGGGAGGACCCGAGGTGCGTGACGCTGATGGGACTGACGTACCAGTACCCCATCGACGAGATCGTCGAGGACGCGAAGCGCATCCTCGGTGCAATACGCACGTGCGACCTAGAAGGCGCCGTATCGGCATGGCGAATCAAGGTCGACAACGCGGCTCGCTACATGATGGCCCAGCTGACCGGACCCGCCAGCCGAAATGACACGGATTCGTGTCGTCGCTCAACGCCATACCACCACGCGATATCTGCACCGGCGCAAGGGTTTCCGTCAGGTGACCCGGCTACGCCGTTCGGCATCGTCCCTTGTCATGCGAATGCGACGCCCTGGGCAAGAGGCAGTTCGGTGGAGTAGTTGATGGTGTTGGTGGCTCGCCGCATGTAACCGCGCCAAGCATCCGAGCCGGACTCGCGGCCGCCGCCGGTGGATTTCTCGCCGCCGAACGCGCCGCCGATTTCCGGTCCGGAGGTGCCGATGTTGACGTTGACGATGCCGCAGCCGGAGCCTTCGGCGGCCAGGAATCGCTCTGCCTCGCGCTGGTCGGCGGTGAAGATGCTGGATGAGAGTCCCTGTGGCACGGAATTGTGGAGTGCGAGCGCCTCGTCGAATGTCGAGTAGGTGAGGACGTAGAGGATCGGGGCGAACGTCTCACGGCGCACCACCTCGCTCTGTGCCGGCATGCGGACCACCGCCGGGCGCACGTGATAGCCGTTGCCCGAGGATGTTTCGACTCGCTCGCCGCCCACGACCACGGTGCCACCGTCGGCGGCGGCTTGTGTCAGGGCGGACTGCATCGCGGAGAACGATTGCTCGTCGATCAGCGGCCCGACCAGGGCGGATTCCTCGAAGGGGTTTCCTACCGCCAGTCCGCGGTACACGGATGCCAACTGGTCGGCGATGGACTCATGCACGATGAGACGACGCATGGTTGTGCATCGTTGCCCGGCGGTCCCTGCGGCGGCGAAGACGATGCCGCGCACCGCCAAATCGAGGTCCGCTGACGGCGTAACCACCGCCGCGTTGTTCCCGCCGAGCTCCAAAATGCTGCGGCCAAAGCGCGCGGCGACCCGCGGTCCGATGGCTGCCCCCATCCGTTCGGAACCGGTCGCACTGATCAGCGGAACGAGCGGACTGTCGACTAGGGGTTGCGCGCCGGCGGCGTCGGTGAGCACGAGAACGTTGAGGTTCTCCGGTGCACCACATTACGCGCGGCACGAGCGGCGAGTGCAGTCGTCGCGACGGCGACGAGGGCTGTCTTCTCGGACGGCTTCCACACCACCGTGTCGCCGCAGACGAGCGCCAGGGCGGCGTTCCAGGACCACACCGCGGCCGGAAAGTTGAACGCGGAAATCACCCCGACGACGCCGAGCGGGTGCCACGTCTCCATGAGCCGGTGTCCTGGCCGTTCGGAGGGCATGGTGCGACCGTCGAGCTGGCGGGATAGGCCGACGGCAAAGTCGCAGATGTCGATCATCTCCTGGACCTCGCCCAGAGCTTCGGAGCGGATCTTGCCCACTTCCACAGTGATGAGGTCGGCACGATCTGCCTTGTGCTCGGTGAGAAGCTCACCGAGGCGCTTGATCAACCCGCCCCGCACGGGTGCCGGTACGCTGCGCCAGGTCAGGTAGGCCGTGTGCGCGGCCTGGATCGCGGCCTCCACGTCGGCGGCCCTGGATGCCGGCACATCGAACAGTGCCTCGCCCGTCAACGGGCTGCTGGCAGTGATGCTTTCAGCGTCGGCCTTCAGCGTGTGCGGGTCCACCCCGCAACGCTGAAGGGCTGCCCGCGCGCGGTCGACGAGTTCCTCGGTGGTGGGAGTCGTGGGGGATACCGGCTTGAGCGGTCGTCATGGTGAGTCTTCCTCTCGGTAGTGCGTAGCCGGAGTGTTCGTCAGATGATGTTGAGTTCGGTGCGTCGGTATTTCCCGAGGAACCGTTTGACATCGAATCCGGATACGTCGACGGCGGGCTTGGTGCCCAGGTACAGGTCGCGGACCGCCTCTCCCACCGCGGGTCCTTGCAGGAACCCGTGCCCGGAAAATCCGGCCGCGTACAGGAAGCGGAATCCGCTGGTATCCGCTTCTCCGATGAGGGCGTTGCAGTCCGGCGTCATCTCGTACAGTCCGGCCCAGCCGGAGGCGAACTGCACGCCGGTCAACGACGGCGCGAACTGCGCCAACGCCGCGCGGAGCTGGTCATGCCAGTCGGTGGTCACCGCCGTGTCGAATCCAACCGCCTGCTCCTTGGCGGCGATCCCGATCAGGAGCCCAGAGCCGTCATCGCTGCAGTGGAAGTAGGCGGTGGTGCTGTAGTCGATGGTGAACGGTACGCGCGGTGGCCGCGGGTAAAGCGGTGTGGTGAAGGCAATCTGGCGACGGAGGGGTTCGATCGGCAGGTCCACGTCGACCATCGCACCGATCTGCTTCGACCAAGCGCCACACGTGCAGATGACGGTCGGCGTGGTGTAGACACGTCCGTCTCGGGTGCGCACGGCGACTCGGTCGCCCCCCGCCTGCTCGATTCCGACGACCGGGGATGCTGTGCAGATCTCGGCGCCGAGCGGGGCGGCGGCCGCGGCGTAGGTGTTGACCACCACGCTCGGCCGTGCGAAGCCGTCGGTCGGTGACCACGCCGCGGCGACAACTGTGCTGGCGTCGACGTAAGGCGACAGCTCGGCGGCTGCCGCGCTGCTGATCATGCGGCTGTCCACGCCGAAGGAGTTCTGCAGCTCGATGCTGGCCTGGTACCGGGCCACGTCGGCGTCGTCACGGATGAGGAACAGATAGCCGACCTGCTGATAGCCGATATCCACCCCGAAGTCGTCGTTGAAGCGGTGGAACGCGATCAGGCTGCGCGCACCGAGTTCGATGTTGGCCGGATCGGAGAATTGTGCCCGGACGCCACCGAGGGGCTTGCCCGATGAACCTGAAGCGAGCTCGTTGGCCTCCAGCAACACGATGTCGCGGATGCCGGCGAGGGCGAGGTGGTATGCGGTACTGGTGCCCATGACCCCGCCGCCGATGATGACAACCGTCGCTTCCTTGGCTGCGCCGATCGACCTGGTCGTGTCGTTACTCATGATGACCCCCTGATCTCGGGCGGGTCGGGTTGCACCAGGGTAGGGCCGGTGTTGGCGTGCCGGATGTAATCGGCCAGTCGGCGCAGCGTCCCCCGGATGTCGTCCTCGGTCGTCCGCGGGTTGAGCGTGCACAACCGCAGGACGGATCTGCCGCGAATCGAGGTGGTCGTCACGGACGCGTAGCCGCCGTTCGTCAGGGCTGCCGCGGCGGCGCGGTGTTGTTGGTCGGCTGCCCCGACGGCGGCCCAGGTCACAACTCCGAGCTGCGCTGGCGTCAGCACCTCCCACATCGCGTCTTCACGCAGCAATTGTTCAGCGCGTTCGGCCAGCGCAATGCCGCGCTCGACAGCTTGACCCAAACGCTCCGCGCCGTAGGTGCGGAACGTCATCCAGAGTTTGAGGGCGCGCGATCGGCGGGTCAGTTCCAGGCTTCGATTCCGCAAGTCAACTTCGCCGGGCCGCGCCTTGACGTCCAAGAGATACTCCGGATTCATCGCGTAGGCCTGTTCGAGTATCCCGCTGCGACGGACCAGCAGGCATCCGACGTCATATGGTTGAAAGAGCCACTTGTGCGGGTCGAGGACGAGGGAATCGGCGTGCTCGATGCCCGAGAGGGTGTGGCGGCCAGGCTCAAACAGGGCCGCTGGGCCACCGTAGGCTGCGTCGATGTGAAGCCACAGGCCTTCCTGCCGGCATAACTCGGCGATCGGGGGAAGGTCGTCCACGGTACCGGTGTTGGTCGTTCCCGCCGTCGCTACAACCATCAGCGGGTGCCTGCCGCTGCGCCGATCGTCGACGATGGCTTGGCGCAAAGTGTCCACCGGCAGCCGCATGCTGTTGTCTGTCGCCAATATTCGCAGTTCGTCGTCGGCCTGGCCGATGGAACGCAGGCCACGCGCGATGGAGGAGTGCGTTTGGTCCGACAGGTAGACCACCCCGGCGCCGAACACGTTGCGCACCGCGACAAGCCCGGTGATGTTGGCCATCGACCCGCCGGAGAGCAGCACGCCCTCCGTGGTGTCGGGCAGACCGAGCAACGAGGCCAGCCATTGGCAGACCACCATTTCCACAGTGGCGGGCCCGGATCCGCCGGCCCACGACGCTGCGATGGTCTGGTGGCCGGCGCCGAGCCACTCCCCGAGGACGCCCGCATACGACGAGGGTCCAGGGACCCGCGCAAAGTAGCGAGGATGGTCCCCGTGCTGCTGGTGCTTCAGCGCGACGCCCACGAGCGTCCGCATGGCCCGCAACGGATCGCCAGGTGCGTCGGGCAGAGGACCCCCGAGCGCGGCAGCGAGATCCTCGGGGTCGCCCACCAGTACAGCCGGCCCGTCGCCGCCGTGTTCAAAATGCTCAATCACCTGATCCACCACCCAATAACCGAGGCGACGCATTTCATCGGGGGGATTGAAAGGACATCGGTGGGCAGCTCATCGAGTGGTCGAGTGGTGTGCCGAAGGACGTAGCCCGATCGCGTCACGAGCCACACTCCTGTGCGGAATCGTTCGTGGAGAACTGTGCGTCGAACTGTCGTCGACCGTCTTCGGCCTGTGCCGAACGTCGTCCGGTGAAGTAGGTCCGCAGGCACCACTGCTGAAACAAGGTCATCGGTCTGGCCCCCGGGTCGGAAATGTAGAGGGATCGTCGTCTCACACGCCGTGGCCCATGCGGCGCAGGGGATCACCGGTGTGCGTCCATCGTCACCGCACGAAACAATTAGAACAAGCGAAAGAAAATGCGCTATTTGATTTAGAGTTGCTATATGAATCTGAGTCTCGGGCAGCTCGCTACCCTTCGCGAGCTGGCGCGCCGCGGCACGATGGTGGCGGTGGCCGACCAGTTGGGATACACCCCAGGCGCAGTGTCGCAGCAGATAGCCGCGCTGCAGAAGGCGGTGAACACCCCCTTGGTCGCGAAGGTGGGCCGCAAGGTGGTCCTCACCGACGCCGGGACGGTGCTGGCCGAACACGCTGAGGCGATCCTGGCCGCCGAGCAGGCCGCACTTGACGCGGTGCTTAACGTCCGCGACCACGTCGCGGCCCCCGTCTTGGTCGGCACGTTCGGCAGTACGGCCGCCGCGCTGCTGCCGGCGGTGGTGGCCCGCGCGCACGCCGACTATCCCCAAATGCGTCTGCGCAGTTGCGAACTCGACGTCGACGACGCGCTCGAAGCGGTCGCGCACGGCCGCGTCGACGCCGCGTTCGGGCTGGACTATCCGAGCAAGCCGCTGCCGCGGGTGCCCGGGATCGAAATCGTCACCCTGCGCGAGGAGCGGTTCGGACTTGCCGCTTCACCGGGTGCCTACGGCGTGCGCGCCGAGCGTCGCATGGATCTGCGCGACGCCGCCGACTGGAACTGGATTCTGCCGCCGGCCGCGACTCACTACGGCGCCGCGATGCGCACGGTATTCCGCCAGCATGGGTTCGAGCCAGCGGTTTCCCACGAGATCATCGACACCGCGGTCACCCTGTCGTTGGCCGCCCAGGGGCTCGGCGTCGCCCCGGTCACCGACATGATGATCGGTC
>Ga0070700_100000866_pt1 | contig 14916 bp, 16 predicted proteins | sample KBSK5101metaG_FD_65456 | JGI IMG/M metagenome (GOLD analysis project Ga0070700, IMG submission 65456) | Corn, switchgrass and miscanthus rhizosphere microbial communities from Kellogg Biological Station, Michigan, USA - KBS K5-10-1 metaG | ecosystem: Host-associated > Plants > Roots >...
TCCCTTCATCGAGATAAACGTGACTCGCCATGTAAGCGTCGAACGTCTCCGGTCCCACTTGCTGGCGGAATTGCTCGAAGCCGCCAGTCTTCCGAATCACCTCGTCCGAGATGGATCCCGCCATCAAAACAAATGCTTTGAATCTGTGGTCCACGCCGCTCAGCGTCGCCCCAATGGAAGCATTGTAACTGTGACCGACGAAAGCGAGCCGTTCAGGGTCGACATCCTTACGCGTCAATAGCAGATCAACTCCCCGTCGCATATCAATCACTTGCTGCACCTTGTCAGCGGCCCGTTTTTCGGACAAAGGATTCTGGTCAGCAACATATCCCGGTCGCGCAATCGGCCCGTCCGTCAAAAGTGAAACAACTCCCGCGGACGCGAGCGCTATAGCTTCGTCGAGAAACTGCTTCCGGTTTCTCATTTCCGAGTTGGTCCAATACCAATGCCCCCACACCACGGCCGCAAATGGCCCTTTACCTATCGCCGGCACGATGAGGTACGCAGGCACGACGCCACCTTTCGGACTGGCGTAGGTTATATCGTAAACAGTCAAATCACCGCGCTTTTGCGAACTAATAATCTTCAGGTCCAGCGGCGCCTTCGCGTCGTAATCAAAGCGCCGCACTAACTCCGGGTCTTGTGCAAAAACCAAGGCGTTGTACAGGAGAAGACATGCAATGCTTAGGGACAACTTGACGAGTATGTACGACGACTTCATTGTCAAAAACCTCCTGCGGACTGTCGCTGTGGATAGATCTAAGCCGTTTGCGTAGTCTGGCTTGCATGCCGTTGTTAGGGTTTCGCCGCGCGCTCATCCTTCTTCACTTTGATCCGGCGCACCAGCGTCCTCTCCGGTAAAGTGGAGAGCGTGCCTTCGAGGCGGTCGCCTTTAACGGCGAGTTCAATAATGAAGTGCACCCTGTCGTTCTTGACCTCGCTTGTGAGCGTTTGCTTCTGTGCGTCATAGGTGAAATCAAACGTACCCATCGCCTGTGGCTTGCCGTTCACAATTTTATCCGCCGTAATAGTAACAGTGTCAGTTTTACCGGAGGGCACGACAACGTGGTAAACGACTTGCTCGTCGTTGCAGGCCGGGAATTTCTCCTTGTTCATACAGATTGATTCACCAAACCAATCGCCCACCAGTTTAGAGATTTCACCTCCCTGCGCACCGTCGGGCTTTTCCCCGTAGGCAACTATCGAACATACGGCGAAGAATCCGCACAAAATGAAACACCAAAATAGCACGCCCATTCGCTTCATTATCGTTCTCCTAACCGTTAGAACTGACGACACGATTCGATTCCCGTACGGGACGCCAATACTGATTAACCAAAGCCTCCGCCGTAATATCCTTGTTGGGGTAAGTTGGCGGGTGAAGCGCCAAATTGTCAGCCTAAAGTTACTACTGGCTCTGTTGAAGGACGCCACCTAAGCATCCTGCCGTACCGTCATTTAGCGTGAACCTTGCGACAACCGCCATCAGTTCATCTGTTTCGGGAGGCGGCTCATCTAAGGTCACGTAAACCCAGGATTCTTTAAGTCTAGGATCCGTTATCGAGCATTCCCCTGATCCGCCCCACCCCCACACATCCTTTGCCCCTCTGCCGCCTCCCCAAACAGAAAGGTCATGGAACCTTGCGCCTGACCAATCAATTGTTTTTCCGTCTATTTGAACAGGCAGCTTGACGACGTAACTTGGCATGATATTGTCTCCTCACAGTTTGAATAGGAAATCGGAAGGAACGCGTTTACAACCTTCCGACTATCAAACGCGAGAACCTTGTGAGAAAACCACCACGCCTGCCGCGGTCCTCCGCTTCTTTGTGGTTCGCAGGTTTCCTTTGAATTCCTGTAAATCGCTTCTCTTTCCCGGCGGAGACACGGGTTTGATTCCGTACCAGTGGGATCATTTCACCAGTACGTTATTACCCGTCGAGTTAACTGCACGGGAGTGGACAATCCGAACTCAGCGTCCCAACTTGATGCGTTCGAAACAAGCTCCATTGTCCAGTTATCGTGTTTGTCATACTCCCGCGTGAAGATAGCCCTGGCGACAGGCCCACCCGCGTTATAGCTCACCTCTTCAGACCTGTTTCCGACTTCGTCATAAGCAAATGTTTGCCTGTTGACTTCCATGCCCATCATCGTGAGATTTGATTCTATTAACCTTCCTTCTGTGTCATACCTATGAGTGTGCTTAGACATCGTACAGCCCGGCGAGAATACCCGCGCCACCTCAGCCTTTTGTTCCTCGGTGAGCGCTGTCATTTCTTCGGTGGAGCATGAGCCACGGAACGGGAACGCATCTCCGATATACTGCGTCTCCTCCAGCGGGTTACCCCGTGCGTCGCGGGTGATCTCAACCCTGGTGACGAGCGCACCATCGTTGTTGAAGACCCTGACCTCGACCGCTTGGTCCCGGTCGTCATAGCGCGACTCAACCCGCCTCGCATCAGGCGCACTGACGACGGTTATTCCCTCGATGCCGATCATCATGTCCGCCTCTCCAGCGAAGTCGAGTTCCTTGATCTGTACTTTTCCGCCCGCGTCGTTGTAGTCGTAAGTCGTCGGCGTGGTTACTCGGCCGTCAAGATCTACGTGCTGCTCGGCGGTGAGTCTATCGTTAGCATCATAGATGTACCTCACCTCACTATTAAGCGCACCCGCGGGGTCAAAACTCCTTGTCGCCAGCAAGTTGCCGGAATCGGAGTAATCGTTCACGGTGCGCCACTCCGATCCGTCAGGGTTTCGGATAAGTTGCTCGATCACCTGGCCACTCTTATCGAAGATGAGGTTATGGCTGAACCACGGCTTTTCAACGATTTGCTCGTCCTGCTCTTCTAACTTCACTGTCACAATCTGCACGTTCTTTACTGGACCTGTCAGTCCGTATTTCGCTTTGTCGGTTCCCATCTGAACCTCCCCGGCTATGGCTGGCGCACTCGATGGAATCCAAGGTGGAGAGGATGAACACCGGCGCTTGGAAGAATTGTTAGGGGCCAATGGCCGACTGCAAGAGCCGGACGGATGATTCCCAACTCTCCGCATCCTCACTCTCTTCCCAGAGCTCCTTCAGTTCTGAGTGTGGGCCCAGGATGCGTGACAGGGCTTCGTGCGCCTTGGACCGCAGGGAGGAAGTCGGTACAGCGGAAATGGACTTGAGCCAAGCGTCCACCTCTTTCGTGTAGGCGTCAGATTGAGTGCCGCGCCCCAACGCCTTGGCGATGGTCTCCGCGGCAGCAACGGCCTCAACTGCCAAGTCCGCATCCAGGTACTCTGGTCCACAATCAAGTACGCGCTGAATCGCTTGCTCTATGAGCAAGAAGTCATGCGTATCCTCGAGCTCATACGCCCAGTCAATTGCAGCGTCATTGCCAAAGGGCTCATGTGACCATGTTCCCATAAAGTTCTCCCCAAAAGCAGGTTCGGCGCCTAACTAGTCGGAACTCGACAAACATCACACTGAGCAGCATTCAGCTACTCGATCTTCTTCGCCTTTGAGTCCTGACACGAACCTACCCTCAGTACGACGTCGGTGACCTGTCCCTTCTCGTCTTTGACGAACATCATTTCAGTTTCTGTCTCTTTAGAGAAGAAGTGTGTCTCTGACAAAGGAACTAAAGTTACGGGCATTCGGTTTCCACCACGCCACTTGAGAGAATCACCTTCACGCGTGACACTGGCGATGGCGTTTGGTCCAAACTGATACTTACCCGGAAAAGAGTCCAACAGTTTGGGATCGAGGTTTATCGGCTTGCGCTCTGCCGCGAGACGTGTGCTCTGTGCCTGCAATAGTTGCCATTGGCCGTTTCTTTTCACAACGATGCTGGTGACCGCAGAACCGCGCACGGTGTTTCGCAAAACAACTACATCACCGAACAACATGAGGGAGTCAATCGCCGGCGCCGGAATCGGAGTGGAGGAGATAGAATCATTCGCGAGGATGCCACTTATTTGGCTTGCCTTATTAACAACGGCTCCCGACGGACGGATGAACTGGAATTCGTCTGCGTAGAGTTTTTCCAGCCGAGCACGATCCTTTTTAATGATCGCATCATTCAGATCGTCAAATACCTTTTGTATCTCTCCCTTTGTTTTATCTTCCTTGGCTTCACCGGTATGTGCCTGCGAGAACGCAGGCGTTGCGAATAACATGAGAAGAACGACGTTCATCACCATTCTCATATGATGTTCTCCATGGACAGGATCATGGTTAGTAAAGAGATTCCTCGCAGCAGGCTGGGAGCGTTAGCAAAAGCGCACAGAAGCAAAACAGCGAGCACTGCAAACGCAAGTGGTTCATTTTACCCTTAGTTCTTGTGGCCCAAGGCCGGGTTCGTAATAAGCCCGAGGCCCGCTTCACGATCGCAAAGACCACGTTGAACAAGCTTTGCACGAGGAATCATTTTTGCACGATGAATAGGTTTTCTTGCACGATGAATCACGTAGTGCAAAACCGTCTCTTTGGTTTGCTTAATAAGAATAAGGGTCTATAGTAACCGCCTCACGTTCTTTACCACCAACAACAGTCTCACGCCTACCAGCGTAGTGACACTTTCCAATGCGGTTTGAAGTAGGAGGTGACAACATGCGCAAACTCATAAGCTTGATAGTTGTAGCAGGGACCACAATCCTCATGCTCATACCTGTTCAGCCATTGCAACGAGTGCAACGGGTGCAAGCGGTGCCGGGATATGAGGTGCATTACACGGTTCGTTATCCAGGTGGCTGTATTATTAGCCCTTCTGGTCCCACCATCGAGGGCGAGTGGACCAGTAGCTGCGACGGTAGTTGGACCGGATGGGGATGGGAGCCGGAGCACGACTGTACATCTACCGAAGTGACCTATGGCGCTGCGTGTTCGGGGCCTTTGGAACCTTCATACCCATAGAAGCAAAAATAGGTCGATAGTGGAGCTTTTCTGGCAGAATTTACACTCTGCCCGAAAACTGCTTACTTCCCCGAAAAGGTCATTCACTTGAGGTCTTTTCGTGCAAAGCCGGTTTGACTAAAAAATCTAACGTCTTGCCGAAGGTTGACCCGGTTCGTCAAGTATGGTACGGGCTATGCTGATTAGCGCGATGACGCGCGGAGCCTCCACGGTCAAACTCTGTGCACTATTGATCGCTGCGTACATATCTCGTTTGGCTAAGCGCTGAAACAGACTGCCGAGATTTAATGTGGTCGCTTTGAAGTTCTTTTCGGCCATAGTCTCTCCTGCCCTGAAGCGCACACTAATCCTGCTGTCTTCGCCGGAGTAGCCTTTCGAATTGTTCACAGCTTTAACAACCTCATTCACCACTTCCCAAGTGCGAGGGGGGTCAAGGTCAGATACCGCCGACGCGACCGCGATAAGCCCACGAACACGATCGACCGAACCTTCATCTATGCGACGGGCTTCGGTCCAGGATTCATTGAGCGCCTCAGAGGCGCGCGTCGGCTCGCTCCTTGTGAGGAGCCCTGCTGCTTCGCTCAATCCCCATGCTCGCTGAAATCTCGTAAGATAATCGGAGCGCGCCAGGGTAATGACTTTTTCCGCGTCTCTGGATTCGATTGCTTCTGTCAATAACAGAAAGTCAATGTAAGCGCGCACCTGCTTACGCAGTGCCGGATCATCAATCTTATCCGCGTAATCGCGCGCCGCTTCGTCACCCTTCGCTGCAGTGTTCTGTGCAGCATTAAGGTAGGCTGTATCGCGCTCCTGCGCAGTCTTAGCGTTATTAAGATCAACCTGTGTCGGAAGCTCCTTCGTGGTCTGCTTTGCGTTCGTCAGCCCTTCGGTTAAATGGTGATTAGTGTTCGGGTTAAAGACGTCCGCATAGATTGGCTCAGATACGGCCGTCAGTTGAGTCCGTAGGGACGGCACGAACTTAGGAGCAAATCTTTCAAATAGAGGAAGAAGACGGAGTATGGTGAAATAGGTACCGGGCCGACCGGCAGATGTGCGCTCAATATCCGGCAGTGGGCGAAGCAAGATATCGGAAGCAGTCTGAAAGAAAGCGGCGCGCAGTTCCGGTGACAGGTTCGGAGGAGCGAGTGGTCGTCCATATTGGCTGGAATTCGTGAAACCATCGCGCGTGACAGACACGAAGACCAGCGGCGAGAAGATGTAAGAGGAAAGAAAAGAGACTGTAATTCCGTCGGATGACGGATCACGGCCCGCGCGAGCCAGCAGTAACGCGAACTGGTTGTCGGCTTCCGTCGGAAATCGAACTCGCAACGTGGAAAGAAAGCGAACTGTCTGCTCAGTGACTCGATTGAGCATTGGCCCGGCTAAGTCCTGCGCATTCTGAGTATATCCCTGACTAAGCAGTTGTTGAGCGACCTCCATGCGTTCGATTTCCGCCTGCGTCACATCCAAAGGCGAAACTGTAGCATCAGACGCACTTTCCTTCGGCTTGTCGCCATTGAGTTTATCTAAGAGCTCCTCAGCGAGTTTACGATCACGAAGAGCGGCAAGTCGTAAGATCTCGATGCGGAGGTTAGCTCCGGAAACCTCGGCTTGCCCCTTATCATTGTCACTCTTTGTCGCCTCTGCTTTAGCCTTCTGCGCGCGTTCCAACGAATCAACTTCGTCCCACGCTCGCATAAAAAGCTGACGCGCCCGCGGTTCGTCGGATGGCCAAAGAACATCCGCAACTCTAGCCTGTGCGCGCGCACGCAAAGCAAGATCGCTAAAACTACGCGCCTGGTTGGCTAAATCCACAAGCAGCAAGATGGCCGTGTTGCGCCGCGCCGCTTGAGTTTGATCCGCATCTGAGGATTTCCGGGCGGGCGACGAGGACGGCTGCTCCGCCTTTGGTTTTCCCTTCGTTTGCGTGGCTGGTTGAGCAGATACCAACAGCATCTGTGCCCCAAGTATGACTAAACAGATTACGAAATGGCCTAATGCGCGTATAACAAAGTTGCGGTTCATAAATCTATCCTTGTTGGAAACTGCTTTCCGATGAATTTGAGTTTTGCCGGCATTGGTGGAGGACACTCGGCTGCGGTTCGTAGGATGCGAGTGCCCATCCGTGATCTATATCACAGTCAATCATGCGAAAGTCGCTACTCGACTCTACAAGTATGCGACTGCGATAGTGCTTCACATGCTTCACGTCGTCTAAAAACAACAGGAACGGCAAACCTTCCTGTAGACGCAGCACTTCCTGGAATTCCAGCCAGCCAATACCACCGGCCGAATCCAGCACGATTAGAGGTCGCTGATCTTTGTACTGCGACACTAAATGGACCAGCAAATTATCCGGCGCAACCTTATCGAGATCCGGATAACATTCATCTTCGTATGCGTCGCTCTTGCCGGCGCTTATCTCGCGAAGATAAAAGCCTACTGGATCTTCAGGCTGCTCGACCTCGATTCCATAACGTTCCGCTTCCCACAGTAGCGAATCGCTACGAAGAAACTCCTCTGCTTTGCTTCGTCCTACGCTCAGGCCCCATAGGACATCGACAAATTCATAGCGCGATAAGTTTCGCCGTGCGATTTCGCAGAAATGAGGCGAGATCTCTATCGTATAGAATCTTTCCGGTGCGTCAGGGGCGAATGCTTCAATGATCATGCGTGTCGAACCCGTGCCCATATAAGTCCCCGTTTCAATAACGACACTGGGCTTATACTGCCGGATCGCAGTGCGCAGAGCTTCCATTAGCCGTTTACTGCCTATGACTTCCAATGTTCGTGAATTAATTGGCCGACCACGTTACGGCTTGCGCCGGCACCGCCACAAGCTGATCCAACGCTTTGGTAACCGTATCGACCGATATTTTGTCCATCGATCCCTCACCCTGTATCATGATATGCGGGCCGATATAAAAGCCGAACTCCTTCACATTAGTGGGCCCAAACAACCCCACCCCAGGCACGCGCGCCATGTCCGCGACATGAAGCATGCAGGAATCAACGCCGATGAAGAAGTCCGATTCCGCCACCAGGCAGCACGACGAGGGTAGTGACAGACCGTAGCACGGTATCACGCGGTCAGCATTACGCCACTGCTCGGTATCAACCGGCTGTTGAGGGCGCCCAACCAGCAATACCACGAAATCAGTCTGCCTATCCAAAAACTCATCCAGCGATTCGACCCACCGAGTTTCGTCCCAGGTCTTGTGTGCCAAGGTGTCCATGTGAACGGACAACGTTCTCGTGTCGGGTTCCAGCATCGAGAAGATTTCCTGGACGTCCTGCCGTCGCTCAGTTGGATAGCGTAACGGTTCAACAAAATCGTGCAATCGGTAATCGGGGCTGAGACTGCGGACGATATCGAAAGCGAGATCGGCAGATGGCTTGTCGTAATTCAGGGGAACGCAGTGTGTATAATTCTCAAAGAAGCCTACCGACGGGATGCCATTCCACGCCTCAAGCAAATTATTCAAGGATGGTGAACTCCATGGAACAAGTGAAAGGAAGAGGTCGCACTCACCGATTTCGGCGGCGGCAGCTCCAGCGTCGAATTGGTAATCTTCTCCATTGAACCAGGCCTTCAGCGCAACCCTTCGGTGAACTGAAAGATCTTCAAAGCAGAACAGATGAGGACCTTGCCGGCAGACGAAGGTGAGTCGGCCCTCAAACAAACGACAGAGCGCGCGCAGGGCTGGAAGATTTATGTAATTGTCGCCGTACCCGTTGATGAAAAATGCCAATGGGTGCTCCGCGCTAAGCGCTCGGTCTTGTATCGATGTAGTTTCGGACATATGCGAACAGCGTTAACAGATCTTCACACCAAATCGAAGGGTTGTCGAAACCGTTGTGGCGCGAATAGCGGTGCGGCAGATACCCGCCGCCACAAGTAGTGCGTTCGCGGCACGCTTCACACGTTGCAGACATCGGAATCCCTTCGTGCACGACGCGATGAAGCAGTGGCCGTCCGTTGTGTAGATCGTCGAATCCATGATCGAATAGATTGAGTCCGGATTCCGGCGTTCCCTCCCAACAGACCTTCAGCGCATCAAGGGCTTGAATGGACCCATCAGTGTCTATTACCAGATAATTGGCTCGGCTATTACCGATCAGGTCGCTGCAAGTTTTGCCGCCGAGAATTGCCCTCATCATGTCTTCGAAACAAAACACTCTCACCTCCGGATCATCTTCATTAACCCACTCATCGAACACCGGAATGAGGTAGTCAGCAACCGGAGTCTTGCCGTACTGGCCATATAGCTTCTGTTTCACATCATGAGTGGCATCAGGAAAGAGGAAGTTCATGTGCGTAATTCCGAGTGAGCGGAAGTAGCAATAGATCCCGGCTCCCGAGTGCGCGGGATTAACAACACATAAGACACCTGAGATCAACCTGTTCTCCTGTAATCGTTGTAATCCTTTCAAGACCGAGGCGTGTGAGCCCTTTCCGGCATGATCGACTCGGAACATGTCATGGATTTCAGGCGGACCGTCCATACTTACACCGACAGTCACCTCCAACTCGTGCAGAGTTTTAATCCAATCATCATCGACCAGCGTGGCGTTGGATTGGAGTTGCAAACTGTCGAGCTTCTCACCAAGCCTTTCGCGCGCAAGATTAGTGAATCGTCTAAATCGTTCGGTACCCATCAGCATAGGCTCGCCGCCATGAAAGACGAGCGACATGCGGTGCTTTGGCCTGCGGTCACAATACTCGTAAATACGAACGAGTAGCTGAGCAAAAATCTCATCTGACATGAACGCGGGCCGGCGTAGATAGCTCTGGTCGGCATGGTTATACATGTAGCAATAAGAACAGTTGAGGTTGCACCGCTCTGCTACCTTTACTACCAGCGAAACTATCCGTCCTTCCTCGCTGACCTTGGTGGGGGATGGCGCACTCACCGGCAAACGCTCCGTTCAATCAAGGGTTCAATCAATGCTTTGCCGATAGGCAGAATTGCTTCATTCTTGATGAGGGGTTGCTCCAGTTGGCTCAGTTCGTCATTGAGGACGTTTTGAAGGTTCTCGAAATATGAGTCAGCTAAGCCGCACGCAGCCGCGTCTCGGTAGAAGAGCATAACGTTGGCAAAGGCGTGGTACGCGAGCAGGATTTTGTGGAGCGGGCGGTCACACTGTTTGACGGGTGAGTAGTAAAGCTTTTTGTGTTGGGGATCGACTGTGGGCCCGAGTTTGGTCAGCAGTTCGAGGTATTGGTGAGAGGCCTCGTGAATCAACATCTCGGACAGCGAGAGCACACGAAGGTTGTCCGAGATATGTATCGTTCCATATTGATTCTCATGAGTACCGCTGCGTAAGAGATCTTGCTCAGAATGCAGCACTACCACCCGCCGAATAATACGAACAACCCAATCGAAATACTGAGGCACATGCGCTTCCAGCAAATCAAGCGCTTTCGTCAAAATCTCAATTACATCTGGCGAAAACGTCTGCAAAGCCGGAGCTGCATCATCGGCATCACGGAAAAAACCACTGTCAAGCGCTGCATCCCGAGGAAGTAAAACGAGCCGGCGTGTCCCACTGCCGAACGAGGGCAGGCGCACGGCTCGTTCTGGTGTCTGACATTCCCATCTATCCGAACTTCGCACGAAAGAGAGTTGGGTGTGCTCACCCGCCAGCGACAAATTGATGCGCGCAGTTTCGCCGTCACTCATCACCATCAAGTTGTCGCAGCCGGGAAACGCCCAATCGTCCCAAAAGAAGTTAGCAGGTTTGCTGAACTCCAATTGCCACTGGCCAGAGAACCCCTTCGCACCCGCCAACAATACGAAGGCGGCTGCGCTTTTCATCGCGTGATCTTCGTCACGTAGCCTCGTCGCGTACTTTAGGTTTCCCAGATCCGACGACCAAGCGAGTTCGAGCGGTAGATCCTCATCCATCAGGTCGGAAAATAGACCACTAAAGCCGTTCTTCGAGAGGACCTGAGCAAAACGTTCGACGAAGACACCAAGGATTGACCTTGCGTATTCTGCAGCGATCGTCTGCGCAAGCGACTCATCAAACAGCTCAAACGGACACGAAAAACCGGTATATCCCTTCTCCAAACCCAAGTCGTTCCAAATTCCGTCCCAGGCTGTTCGGTTAATGTCGTTACCGGCAAGCGACGTGGTTTGACTCATCCTGGTTCCTCATTGGAATAGTGAAGACACTTCGACTGGATGTGGGGGAGAGGTGTTTTCACAAAAAATGTTTTAGCAACCAAGTTCACGCGATGACTTGTGAACACGCTGCTAGTTTGCTACCTAACACTCAAGTAATTCCTGAGTGATTGCCAGAGGATCGCGGTCAACTTACTTCTTTAAGTAGAGTGCATGCGCATTCTTCACATAGAGTCCGTCGCCGCCACCGGCATCGTCTATCGGGGCGATTTCATCCTGGACCAGTTGGGCCTTGATCCGATCCAAGATCTTGCTCTTCACAGAGCTTTCTGCCCGCACTGACGATGCGCCGACAGCCACCAAACCAGCGGTACCGGCGACACCAATCGCAGCGCGCGTCAAAAAGTTTCGGCGATCATGCGTTACAAGGGTTACATTTTCCAAAGCTTTGGTTTCAACGGTTTCATGGTCGGAGTTCGATTCCATTTTAGTCTCCTCGTGAGTTATAGGTGAGTTGCCTGTTCTGGGAGCCGCACTACCTCGAACTCAATGCCGCAAACCGACACATCTTCACACTGAGTTCAATACATGAAGCTCCGCATTTACTGCTGTTGTGTTTTCCGGAATGAACTATGTGTCGGCGGTGTAGTAACCTGTGGCGCACAATAAATTCACCAGCCACTTAATGACAAGAGAATAATATTGATTTTTTTGGTTATTTATTGGCCGGATTAGCTGAAGTTGGTCTATTTAGCTGTTTGTTGGCGGATGCTGCTGGGTTGATTTTAGGTATCGGTAGTTGTTGTTTATAACTTCCTGGCGGAAGACCATAGATCCTCTTAAACTCGCGGACAAAATGGCTTTCGTCTTTTATGCCCACCCTCTGCATGATTTCTTTAGTATTAAGGAAGGTATTATCAAGCAACTGCTTCGCCTTTTGCATTCTTAGTGTTTTCAGGTATTGAGTTGCAGTCATATTTGTATTGGCTTTGAACAGATGTTGGAGCCGCGATGCAGAGAGATTTACTGACTGAGCTATTTCTGCTAATTGTAAAGGACGCGACAAATCGTCCAACATATAATCGATAACCGCTTGTACCCTTCGATCGATCATGACGTGAGAACGATGGACCCACTATATTCGCAAATATGAAGGTCCGGCCCTGTTAAAACTCAGGCAGAAAACGCAATGTTCCAAGAAACATCAGGCTGGACTTGCGAGTGTGCTATGAGGCAGAGGCTCGTGAGATTCAGCCGTCCCAGACGCGAAGACAATATTCCCGACCGGGGCAAAAGTCAATTAATCGAATTGACTTTAAGACTCAAAGTTGAAATGTCACCCAATGCGCAAACATCCGTCGAACTGAGTGGTTGTAAAAGCATATGAGCTTAACTTTTTCTTCAGTCAGTGACTGTTTAACGCGAGTCCATAAAGGTCCAATAACGATCCCTGAGAGTACCTTTGACTGCCTTACGGTGCTATCGATGCGATCGCAAAGATTTACCGAGGTAGAGTCTTGTCACACCGTGGCTGCAGACCGGCGACCGCCAAAGAGGAAGGTTAGAACCAGGCCTGCGACGAAGCCTCCGATGTGAGCCATGTATGCCACGCCGCCGGTTTCAGTCGACTGCGTAATTGACCCAACTCCGTTGATGAACTGCAGGACGATCCAAAGTCCAATCACCACCAGGGCCGGCATAGGGACCACACCCCTACCCATCAATACCTTAACCTGCCCGCGCGGAAAAAGAATTATGTAAGCGGCCAGGACTCCCGCTATGGCTCCCGAGGCGCCGAGGTTAGGGACGGTCGAGCCTGCACTGACGATGACTTGTGCGACCGTCGCGGCTATGCCGCAGAGTAAATAAAACAACGCGAACTTCGCGTGCCCGAACCGATCCTCCACATTGTCCCCGAAGATCCATAGGTAGAGCATGTTTCCGCCTAAGTGGAGCCAGCCGCCGTGCATGAACATTGAGGTGAAGACCGTGATGAAATCGGCCCCCGGGTTCTGGGTAAGGCGCCGCGGCACGACCGACCATCGCTCTATGAACGGGTCTCCGCCACTTAACTCTACAAAGAAGAATAGGACGTTGAGCACGATCAGTCCGTAAGTGACGATTGGCACTGACCGTTCCGCCGAGTCGTCATCGCCGATGGGAAACAGCATGTATTGACCTCCGCTTCAGATTTTGGATGTAGTTACAAGTTGCACAAGGGATCAATAGTCTAAATCAGAATCGCGCCTTCGAAGTCATTATAGGTTAAGAGAGTTCTTCGGACAGTCGGTTTTTATCCAGCCATCGCCAACTCATCATTTCGTTTGTTAGTATGCCGCGACTGATTGCCTATCAGATCAAGCTTCAAGGATATCTATGCGAGTTTTACTAGCTGCGCTTTTCATTACCTTTGCTGCTCCTCTTTGACTTCCGCACAGGCGCTCAATCCCGAAATTATATTCGGTCGCGACTACACATTTGAGCGGATGCAGGCGAAGCGGAAGGTCCATGATGCCGAGAACCTCAGGGTCCAACGATGAGGAATTACGATCGAAAATGAAAAGCAAGAACGCGCTGAGGAGGCAAAGAATACGAGGATTCCACCGGATGAATTTGTGCGGCATGTGTGCCTCCAATCAAGGATGGGATAGTTTTTACAAGTGAGAAGTTCTTCAGGTTTCAGGATAAGGATAGACGTGTTCAATTGGAATCGAAGGATTCATTAAGGAGATTGGCGGCAGGCGTATTTCATAAGATAATATCTTGCGAGAACGGATCTACACTTAAGTGTGATGGTCTATTGCCTCTAAACCTGCTGATGGACTCACTGCAATGCTCACGCTGAATAGATATCCACTCTGGTTAGTGTTGATGAGTTGCCTGCTTGCCTCTGGCTGTAGCGCGGGTAAAGAGCTCGGCAAGACACTGGCGGACCTCGCAAACGTTCGCTCGGAACTGATGAAGAAGTTTGGTGAGAACGATGTCAATGTACGCGTCAACACCTTCGAGAACCGGACAAGTATTTCTGTTATATACGTCAACTCACCTTTGAACGGAAAGACGACGGACGAACGTGCAAGACGGGCGCAGGAAACCGCAGAAATCGTCAAGCAGCGTTACCCTTCTATTAAAAACGTCAGCGAGATCTGGGTTGGCTTTATGCGCGCTACGACTCGGCTCGTGCTATTTCACTGGTCTGAAATGATCGAGGCCTATGGGTTTGACCGTGAAGCGCGCGCGCTGCGTGAACCCGGTATGGCTCCCTCGGATCCAAGTCAACCCATAGTTCAATACTGGGCAAGTCAAAATAAAACAGATATCTCATGCGGTGGTATACAGCTCGAAGGAACACCGAAAAAGGGCGTGCTTGTTGTTCCATATTTTTCAGTCGCGGGAGACGTCAACAAGATCAAGCCCAAGCCCGCTGACGAAGTAGCGCTGGATTTTGCCGCGTTCTCTGATAAACCGAAGTTTCCGAATCTCACGAAAATCACTTTTCTGTCAGATAATAAGATTGTCTATCAAACTGAAGGTCAGTTCTCGACGTCGAAAATAGCGGATAACACGTACAATGAGTTTTTATATCTTAAGGTACCCACTCCGGTGTTTCTTAAGATCGCGTCGGGCAGCACAGTCAAGATTGAGCTCAACGAACACGAGTACACGCTAACGGAGAGTCAGATCCTGCAAATCCAACGTATGTCTGATTACCTGAGGTGAATGAGATAAAGTGACAACATTCACGCGAACATATTGAGGAGTTTTAAATGTTTTCATTCTCGCAGAGTATATTTGCGCTCACTCGTAGCTCATCTTTGTCGGTCGTAATAACGTTCACTAGTATAATGACGTCACTTCCAAAGTTTTCATTTAGGAGTCCAACATGAAGTG
>Ga0070700_100000868_pt1 | contig 14903 bp, 18 predicted proteins | sample KBSK5101metaG_FD_65456 | JGI IMG/M metagenome (GOLD analysis project Ga0070700, IMG submission 65456) | Corn, switchgrass and miscanthus rhizosphere microbial communities from Kellogg Biological Station, Michigan, USA - KBS K5-10-1 metaG | ecosystem: Host-associated > Plants > Roots >...
TGATGGTGCAGGACGGCGAGATGGTCTCGGCCGGCGACGTGCTCGCGAAGATTCCGCGCGAGACGACCAAGACCAAGGACATCACCGGCGGTCTGCCGCGCGTGGTCGAGCTGTTCGAGGCGCGCAAGCCGCGCGAGACGGCCGTGATCTCGGAGATCGACGGCGTCGTCAAGCACGGCGGCATCGTCAAGGGGCAGCGCAAGATCATCATCGTGCCGGACGAGCCGGGCGCGGAGCCGCGCGAGTACGCGCTGCCTCGCGGCGTCCACGTCAACGTCCAGGAAGGCGAGCGCGTCCGGGCGGGCGAGCCGCTGATGGACGGGCCGTCGAACCCGCACGACATCCTCAACGTGCTCGGCGAGAAGGCGCTGCAGTCGTACCTGGTCAACGAGATCCAGGAGGTCTACCGGCTGCAGGGCGTCAACATCAACGACAAGCACATCGAGGTGATCGCGCGGCAGATGATGCGCTGGGTGAAGATCGAGGACGTCGGCGACACCGAGTTCCTGGTCGACGAGCAGGTCGACAAGTTCCGCTTCCTCGAGGAGAACGAGCGGGTGATTACGGCGAACGGGCGCCCGGCGCAGGGCCGGCCGCTGCTGCTCGGCATCACCAAGGCGTCGCTCTCGACCGACTCGTTCATCTCGGCGGCGTCGTTCCAGGAGACGACGCGCGTGCTGACCGAGGCATCGATCTCCGGCAAGGTCGATCACCTGCGCGGCCTGAAGGAGAACGTCACCATGGGCCGGCTGATTCCGGCCGGCACCGGGTTCGAGTACTACCGCAACGTGCGGATCCCGGCGGACGAGCCGCCGCCGCCGCCGGCGCTGCCGCAGCCGAGCGACGACGAGCTCGAGCTCGAGCGCGACATGGAGTACTTCGTCGAGCCGGAGGAAGCGCTCGGGCCGCGCACGGGCGACCTCGGCGAGTAAGTCGAACGTCGGCAGTCGAAAGTCGGCAGTCGAAAGGTCAGGGCGACGATCGAAGGATCGTCGCCCTTTTTTTGTCGCCGACATTGAGTATCATCGCCCTCAATCATCCGTTCGACGTGGACACATGAGTAACCGAGCGTCGGCTGCCGTAGCAGCCGCTGACCATCGGCGCCGCTGCGCCTGGGCGCGCACGCCGCTCAGCGTCGCGCATCACGACGTCGAGTGGGGCGTGCCCCAGCACGACGACCGGGTGCTGTTCGAGTTCCTTCTGCTCGAAGGTGCGCAGGCCGGCCTGAGCTGGGAGACGATTCTCAAGAAGCGCGACGGGTACAGGCGCGCCTTTGCCGGCTTTGATCCCGGCGCGGTGGCGCGATTCTCGTCCGCTCGCATCGGCCGCCTGCTCGAGGACCCGGGCATCGTCCGCAACCGCCTCAAGATCCAGAGCGCGGTGACCAATGCGAAAGCCTTTCTTGCCGTACAGCAGGAGTCCGGCAGCTTCGACGCCTACGTCTGGCGCTTCGTCGGCGGCCGCCCGCGCCAGAACCGCTGGCGAACGCTTCAGCAGCTGCCGGCGCGGACGGAGGAATCCGACGCGCTCAGCCGCGACCTGCTGCGGCGCGGGTTCAAGTTCGTCGGCTCGACGATCTGCTATGCGTTCATGCAGGCGGTGGGAATGGTGAACGACCATACGATCGATTGCTTCCGCTACGAGGACGTGAGCCACAGCGTCGGGCGTGAGCCTCGACGGCAGTCACGGCAGGAACGTGAAACGGCGTGAGGCGCTGAAGGCGCTGCTCGCTGCGCTCGCGGCACCGCCGGCCGCGGGCCCGTCGGTATCGACGTTGATCGGCACCGGCGCGCCCGGCTATTCGGATCGCGAGGTCAACAACCCGTACGGCCTGGCGATCGGTCCGGATGCCGCGCTCTACTTCTGCGATCTCGACAACCAGCGGATCCGCCGGCTCGATTTGAAATCGCGCGTCACCCGGACCATCGCCGGCAACGGCGCGCGCGGCTACACGGGCGACGGCGGCGCCGCGTCCGCCGGCGCGCTGAACATGCCGCACGAGGTCCAGTTCGACGCCGCCGGGCACCTCTACATCGCCGAGCGCGACAACCACCTGATTCGCAAGGTCGACGCGAAGACCGGCGTCATCTCCACCCTGGCGGGAACCGGCGCGCCGGGATTTTCCGGCGACGGCGGGCCGGCGGCGCGCGCGCAGCTGCGGCAGCCGCACAGCATTGCGCTCACGCCCGGCGGCCGCGAGCTGCTGGTCTGCGACATCGGCAACCACCGCATCCGGCGAATCGATCTGGCCACGGGAACGATCGCCACCTTCGCCGGCACCGGCGATCGGCAGCCGACCCCCGACGGCGCCCCGCTCGACGGCACGCCGTTGAACGGACCGAGGACGATGGTGTTCGATCGCGGCGGCAGCCTGTTTCTCGCGCTGCGCGAAGGCAACGCCATCTATCGCATCGACCTGCGTCGGCGCACGCTGCATCATGTCGCCGGCACCGGCGAGCAGGGCTATGCCGGCGACGGCGGCGCTGCGCGCGCGGCCAGGCTCGCCGGACCCAAGGGCCTGGCGTGGTCGCGCAATCGGCTGCTGATCGCGGATACCGAGAATCACGCGATCCGCGAGATCGATCTCGAGAGCGGCGTGATCCGGACCGTGCTCGGTACCGGACAGCGAGGCGACGGGCCCGACGGCGACCCCCGGCGCTGCGCGCTCGCGCGGCCGCATGCCGTGCTCGTCGGCGCCGCCGGCGTCGTCTACGTCGCCGACAGCGAGGCGCATCGGATCCGCATCCTCGCGCGCGTGTAGGCCGGCCTGTCCGTGCCGCCCGACGGTTGATGACGCAGGAAGCTCAGAGAGAATCATGTCGATCGTCAGGAGACACATCAGCCCGCCCGGCCTCTTTTCGACCGAGGGATTGAGCTTCACCCACGTCGTCACGTCTTCGCCCGGCACGACCGTCTACATCTCGGGGCAGACCGCGTGGGATCCGGATCGCCAGATCGTCGGCGGAGCCGATCTACGGCTGCAGGCGGAGCAGGCCCTCAAAAACCTGAGCACGGCCCTGGATGCCGCCGGCGCGTCGCCGGCTGACGTCGTTTTCGTGCGGGTATACGTCGTCGACTATCGCCGCGAGCATGCGGCGGTGCTCAGCCCGATGCTCGCGGCGTTCTTCGCCGGCGCGCCCCTGCCCGCAAGCACCTGGGTCGGAGTCCAGTCCCTGGCAGTACCTGACTTCCTGATCGAGATCGAAGCGATTGCCGTGATCGCCTCCTGACCCATGGCCGGCCCGACGACGCATTCAGCGAAGCACCAGATTGAGGTCCGCGACGAGCGTCGCGGCGACGTCGCCGCCATCCGCGACGTCAACCGCCGCGCCTTCGCGCAGGATCAGGAAGCGAACATCGTCGACGCGCTGCGGGCGAACGGCGGCGCGCTGCTCTCGCTGGTCGCGACGCTCGATGGCGAAATCGTCGGCCACATCATGTACAGCCCGCTGACCGTCGTCGAAGCGACCGGCGCCGCGCTTGGGCCAATGGCCGTCGTTCCGGAGCGTCAACGCCAGGGCATCGGCAGCCGCCTGGTCGAGGAGGGGAACCGCCGGCTCGCGCAGGCGGGCTGCCCGTTCGTCGTCGTCCTCGGCCACGCGGAGTTCTATCCACGCTTCGGCTTCAGGCCGGCGAGCCGCTTCGGCATCACGTGCGAGTGGACGGTCCCGGACGACGTCTTCATGGCGCTGATGCTGGGCGATGGCAAGGCGCCGGGGATCGGCGGGTTGGCGCGATACCGTGCGGAATTCTCAACGGTTGCGTGAAAGCCGGCGCGGAAATGACGCCGGGTGGCTCGCAGCCGGTGTGCCATCATTGCACCGCCGCGAGCTCGTGACGGCGGCGCGGCCAATCGAAACCGACTCAGGAGGACTGACGTGAAATCCACGAAATGTGCGGCGGCGCTCCTGCTGCTCCTGCTGGTGCCCGCCGCCGGCATCGCACAGGACAAGTTCTTCGACTCGAACGGCGTGCGCATCCGCTACACCGATCAGGGCAGCGGTGATGCGGTCGTGCTGATCCATGGCAACGGCGGCAGCCTCCAGGGTTGGACCGATGCCGGAATCACGCAGAACCTTGCGAAAGATCATCGGGTCATCGCGCTCGACGCCCGCGGCCACGGCCAGAGCGGCAAGCCGCACGACGCGAAAGCCTACGGGCGCGAGATGGGACTCGACGTCATCCGCCTCATGGATCATCTCGGCATCCGCCGCGCGCACATCGTCGGCTACTCGATGGGCGCGTCGATCACCGCGCATCTCTTGACGATCCATCCCGAGCGCTTCATCACCGCGACGCTCGGCGGCGCGGCCGGACGCTTCCGCTGGACCGCCGTGGACACGGCTCGCGCGGAAACCGAGGCCGCCGAGAAGGAACGCGACTGCATCAGCCGGACGCAGATGTTCCGGCTCGCGCCGGTCAACCAGCCGAAGCCGACCGAGGAGGAGCTCAGGAAAGCGTCGGCGGCGTGCATGGCCAACCAGAGCCAGGATCGGTTCGCGCTGGCGGCTGTGTCGCGCGGAATGCAGGATCAGGTGATCACGCCGGCGCAGGCGGCCGCCGTGAAGGTGCCGACGCTTGGCGTCGTCGGCAGCCTGGACGGCTACTTGGCGGACTTCAAAGAGCTCGCGAAGCTGCGCCCGGACATGAAGCTCGTGGTGATCGAGGGCGCGAGCCACGGCGGCGCTACCGGCGCAATGCGCCGGCCGGAGTTCGTCGCCGCGGTGCGCGAGTTCATCTCGTCGAGCCGCGGGACGTCCTCCCGCTGAGGCGGACGGAAACCCCGCATTGGCCTCCGGCATGGCCGCACGAGCACGCAAAGCGAGGCGGCCCGCGACGACGGCATCGGGGGCGGCCAACCTGTTCCGCCCCCATCCGTGGCACGGGCTGGAGGTCGGTCCCGATCCGCCGGACGTGCTCAACGCCTACATCGAGATCACACCGTTCGACCTGATGAAGTACGAGGTCGACAAGGTGTCCGGGTACCTTCGCGTCGACCGGCCGCAGCGCTCGTCGGCGCAGCATCCGACCCTGTACGGCTTCGTGCCGCGCACCTACTGCGCCGAGCGCGTCTGCCGGCTCGCGCCGCCGTCGAAGCGCGGCGACGGCGATCCGCTCGACATCTGCGTGCTCAGCGAGCGCGCCATCGCCCGCAACGAGATCATCGTCCGCGCCCGCGTCATCGGCGGGCTGCAGATGATCGACAACGACGAGGCCGACGACAAGATCATCGCCGTGCTCGAGAACGACTACATGTTCGGCGAGGCACGCAGCGTCACCGACGTGCCGGCCGTGCTCGTCGAACGGCTGCAGCATTACTTCCTGACCTACAAGATCGTGCCGGGCCATCGCCCCAAGGCGCACGTCACCCGCGTCTACGATCGCCAGCATGCGCGCAAGGTCGTGCGCGCGGCGATGGCGGACTACGACGCGCAATTCGGCGGTTGAGATGCCCGAGTCCGTGCTGATCGTCCGGGAGCGGCTGCGCCCCGGCTGCGAGGCGGCCTACGACGACACCGAACGCGAGATCGCCGAGGCGAGCGCGCGGCTCGGGTGTCCCCATCCGTATCTCGCGCTCGCGCCGGTGGACGGCGCGCCAGAAGTCTGGTGGCTCAACACTTTCACCTCCGCCGACGAGCAGGCACAGGTGGAGGCCGCTTACGCGCGCAACCAGCCGCTGATGGCCGCGCTGCAGGCGCTGGGCGAGCGAAAGCAGCGGCTGATCCAGGACGTGACGACCGTGCTCGCCACCCACCGGCCCGACCGCGGCCGCGATGCGCTGCGCGTGCGCGGCGCCCGCTTCTTCGTCGTCAGTCGAACGCCGCTGCCGGCTGCCGCCGGCGCTGCCTTCGAATCGGCGGACGGTGAACATTTCGTGTTTGCGGCCGCCGCGAGCCGCGAGGCAGCCGAGCGAGTGGCGACGAGCGCGCCGGGCGCCGCGATTCTTGCGGTTCAGCCGCAGTGGAGTTTTGCGGATGAGGCGTGGATCGCCGCCGATCGCGACTTCTGGAGCGCGAGCCCTCGCGCGCGCGCGAACGAAACCTGAGCGCCTGCGCGGCGGCGCGCGCGCGATGTAACATGCGGCGATGCGCTTCACCCGCGCGATCGTCGTGCTGACCGCCGCCGCTGCGCTCGCCGCGCCCGCCGGCGTGTCGGCGCAAAGCGCTGACGTCGGGCTCAACACGGCGGGGCTGGTGTCATTTCAGCCGATCGATTCGACCTACGTCGGGCCGTCGGGACCGTACCTCGATCGCGGCCTCGGCGGCGTCGGCCCGGGGTTTTCTGTCGGGCTCGACGTCGCGGCGAACCAGCTCGCGCTGATGGTCGAGTACAGCACGGCGTGGCTCTCGGCCGTCCAGCAGGGCCGGCTCGTCGACGGAGGACACGGTACGGGCCGGCTGCGCGATTCGATGCTCACGGGCCTGGCCGGCGCGCAGGTCGCGCGCGGACGCACACGCTTTCGGTTGCTCGGCGGCGTCAGCCATCTGGCTGGCACCCCGACGTCGAACGGCATCCCGCGGACCGACTTCGAAGGCGCGCTGCGCCGGGTCGCGATCACCGGCGGCATCGACGTCATCGCGCGGAGCGGCCGCCGCGCCAGCCTGCTCTTCACCGGCCGCGTCTACCCGCGCCTGCAGCGCAGCCGCAGCGCGCAGGAGCTGGGGATCGGCCGCGACGTGTTCCGCGCCGGCGTCGGCGTGCGGTGGCGGCTCGGATCGGGTTAACGTCGGCGGTCACGGTCCCCTGAATCTGTGGAGACGCCATGCGCCGGTGCCTCGCGCTGCTGATCGTCGTGTCGTGCATCCCGGCTCACATCGCGGCCCAGACCAGTCCGCTCTGGTCGGAGAAGAAGGTCAAGAACTTCCTGCCGCACATGACCTGGCCGGAGGTTCGCGATCTCCTGACGCGAACCGATATGGTGTTGATTCCGATCCCGGCCCTGGAGCAGCACGGACCCCAGGGCCCGATCGGGACCGATTTCTACGCCGGCCTGGAGCAGTCGAAGCTGATCGCGCAGCGAACCGACGTCCTGGTCGCGCCGATTCTCTTCGTCGGCCAGTCGCCGTACCACCTCGCCTTCCCCGGGACGATCGCGCTGTCGTCCGAGACGGTGCAGCGGGTGTACTTCGAAGCGGCGCAGAGCCTGATCAACCAGGGGTTCCGGCGGGTCCTGTTGTACGCCAGCCACGCCGGCAACCAGTACATCGCCAGCTACATCGCCGATCGACTCAATCAGGAAACCGGCGCCGTTGCGGTGACGTTGAGCGACGGCGTCGCCGCGATGCGCGAAGCTGATCCGCCACGCGCATCGAGTTCAACGCAGCCGGTTCCGTTCGATCGACACGGCGGCGTCGGCGAAACATCGCTGGGGCTCTACCTGTTCCCCTCGCTTGTGGAGATTGAAAAGTCGGAAAAGGCGACGTTGAGCGTGCCGCCCGGCCTCGCCTCGCTGCCGCCGCTGGTCGCGACCGGCGACCGCGCGGCGACGCTGGTCTTCCTGGCCGAGGCGCTCAAACCGAAAGCGACCGGCAAGGGCACGTCGACCGCCGAGCTGTCGACCACCGGCGTCTGGAGCGAGCGCGATCCGCGCGAGGCGACCGCGGCGCAGGGGAAGCGCGCCAGTGACTCATTCGTCGACGCCGCCGTTCGTTTCATCGAGCGGTGGAAGCAGTTGAGGCCGATGCAGCGGCCGTAGCCGGCGATGCCTCTTCTTTTTTCTTACGGCACGCTTCAGCAGGACGATGTGCAGCTGTTCACGTTCGGCAGGCTGCTGCGCGGCCGGCCGGACGTACTGCCGGGGTTCGAGCCGTCGCAGGTGAAGATCGAGGACCCGGCGCTGGCAGCCTCGCTCCAGCGGACGCATCATGCCAACGTCACCTACAACGGCCGCAGCGACAGCCGTGTCAGCGGCACGGTGTTCGAGATCACCGACGCCGATCTCGAGGCCGCCGACCAGTTCGAAGAGATGTCGGAGTACAAGCGGATCTCCGTGACGCTCGCCTCCGGCGCGAACGCCTGGGTCTACGTCGACGCCCGGTCCGCACCCGAGGAACCGGACTCGCCATGACGGCGATCGCACCACCGATTGCGACGACGCGCGCAGGCAGGGCGCATCTGTTTTATCTCGGCGCCGCGCTGGCCATCGCCGCCGCCGTTGTGATCGGCTTCGCGCCGACCTACTACCTGCGAGGCTACTTCCACCCTCAGCGGCTGCCGCTCCTGCTGAAGCTCCACGGCTTCGTGTTCACGAGCTGGATCGTGCTGCTCGTGCTGCAGACGTCGCTCGTTGCCGCGGCGCGCACGCGGCTGCACCGCAGGCTCGGCGTCTTCGGCGGCATCGTGGCCGCCCTGGTGGTCGTGCTCGGAACGACCACCGCGCTCGTCTCCGTTCGCCGCGACGCCGCAGCCGGCAGCACCGATGCGCTGAGGTTTCTCGCCATCCCGTTCGGCGACATGTTCGTCTTCGGCGTCCTGGTTGCGGCGGCGTTCTATTACCGGCGGCGGAGCGACGTCCACAAACGGCTGATGCTGCTGGCGACGACGGCGCTGCTTGGCGCCGCGTTCGCGCGCTGGCCGCTGGCGGTGATGTCGAGCGGGGCGGTGGCGTTTTTCGTGGCGTCGGATCTGTTCGTCGCCGCGGTCTGGCTGCACGACCTCGCCTCGCTGCGGCGACTGCACCCGGCGAGCCTCTGGGGCGGGCTGTTCGTCGTCCTGTCGCAGCCGCTGCGGCTGGCAATCGCCGGCACCGGCGCCTGGCTCGCGGTCGCGCGCGCGCTTGCCGCACGGTGAGTTGCTGCGTGAGGTGTCCCTGACAAGACGTGGCAAGCCGTCCACACGCATTACCATGGTCATATGCAGCCATGGCTGTGGCAATTTGCCAGGAACGGGGTCATCTTCCGCTCGGCACATTCGACCGCAATCTGGGGAAACTCGAAGGCGCTGAAAAGCTCTGATCTCGAGTGCCATTACAATCGCGATTGAACCGGGCGAGCGCCGTCGCTTCGCCTGCACAGAACAGGGACCGATGATCTCCGCGCCAGCTGCCCTCGAACGCCTTCAGGCGGGCAACCGCCGCTTCGTCGCCGACATGCGCCATGGCGGCCGCACCACGAGCCACACCCACGCCAGCGGGTTCGGCGCGCCGCAGGAGCCGTTCGCCATCGTCCTCGGCTGCTCCGACGCGCGGGTGCCGGCGGAGATCGTCTTCGACCAGGGGCTCGGCGACCTGTTCGTGATTCGCGTCGCCGGCAATATCGTCGCCGCGTCGCAGGTCGGCAGCGTCGAGTTCGCGGCGGCGCGTTTCGGCACCCGCCTGGTGGTCGTGCTGGGCCACTCGCAGTGCGGGGCGATTCAAGCGACGCTCGAGGAGCTGCAGCAGCCGACCGCGAACCAGTCGCGCAACCTGCGATCGATCGTCGATCGTGTGCGGCCGTCGGTCGAGACGCTGCTGGCGACCGATCTGCGCCATGATCCGACGGCCCTGGTGCAGCAGGCGGTGCGCGCCAACATCCGCGCGTCGGCCAACCACCTGCGCAACGGGTCCGATATCCTCGAATCGCTGATCCAGCGCAACGGCCTGGTCGTCGTCGGCGCTGAGTACTCGCTCGAGACCGGCATCGTCGACTTCTTCGACGGCGTCCCCGAGCCGTCGGGAGCACGCGCATGACCATTTTCACCAACCCCGCGTCGTCGTCCGCCGCGGAGGCCGCCCGCTACGTCGAGGCGCTGCTCGGCCTGATCGGCGATCAGGATCCGGTCGCGGTGCTGCGCCAGACGCCGGCGGCGCTGCGACAGTTTCTCGATCGCGTCCCGGCGGCAATCGTCGCGAGGCCCGAAGCGCCGGGCAAATGGTCGATTGCCGAGGTGATTCAGCATCTGGCCGACTCGGATCTGGTCGGCGGGTATCGGCTGCGCATGGTGCTGGCGCACGAGCGGCCGCCGCTCACCGGCTACGACCAGGATCTCTGGGCCGATCGGCTTCGCTACCGGGACGCGGATGTCCACCAGGCGCTCGATCAGTTCCTCGCGCTGCGCGCCGCGAACCTGCGGTTGTGGGAGCGGCTGACGCCAACCGAGCTGGCCAGGGTCGGGCGGCACGCGGAGCGAGGCGAGGAAAGCGTCGAGCACATGCGCCGGCTCTACGCCGCGCACGACCTGCTGCACCTGCGGCAGCTGGAACGCATCCACGCCGCGTTGAGCCCAGCCGCGGTCTGAGCGAATGCGTTCGCGGTCGTCCCGAACCGCGCGAGTGGGAATCACACGGTGCCGATGACCATCCCGGCCAGCGAGCGCATCGTCGAGATCGCCAACGCCATCCTCGCCGGACGCTATCCGGATGCCGCGGTGGCGTTTGCCGCTGGATCGATCGTTCGCGGCGAGGCCACGCCGTACTCAGACCTCGACCTGGTCGTCGTCTACCCGCGGCTGGCCTGCGCCGCCCGCGAGTCGTTCCGGCACGACGGCTGCCCGGTTGAAGCCTTTCTGCACGACCCCGAGACGCTGGAATATTTCTTCGGCCAGGTCGATCGGCCGAGCGGTGTGCCGGCGCTGCCGCAGATGGTCGCCGAAGGGATCGAGATTCCGGCGGCGAACGACCTCTCGCGCGCGCTGAAGCAGCGCGCTGCCGCGTTGATCGCGGCCGGCCCGCCGCCGCTCGACGCCGAGACCGAGAAGCAGTGGCGGTACCGCGTGACCGACCTGCTCGACGATCTGCGCGGCGCTCGCTCGCACGACGAGCTGGTTGCCACCGGCGCGGCGCTGTACGATCGCCTCGCCGACTACCACCTGCGCCGGCTCCGGCAGTGGTCCGGCAAGGGTAAGGGGATCCCGCGCGCGCTCCAGCGTGTCGATCGCGAGCTCGCCGTGCGCTACGGCCGCACGTTCGATACGCTGTTCCGGCTCGACGATGCGGGCGAGGCGATCGCCCTGGCGGAAGAGCTGCTGCGGCCCGCGGGCGGACCGCTGTTCGACGGCTTCCGCTCCGACGCGCCGGCGGCGTGGCGAAAACAGGCGAACGAGTAACACTCCCGGATCAACGTATGGACAACCTCCAGCTGAAACAGGTTCCGGTGATGAAGACCGGCATGCTGATCCGCAAGCCGGCCGCGGTCGTCTTCCGCGCGTTCGTCGATCCGACGATCACGACGCAGTTCTGGTTCACGAAGGCGAGCGGCCGTCTCGAGGTCGGGCGCACGGTCCAGTGGGAGTGGGAGATGTACAACATCTCCGTCCCGGTGACCGCCACCACGATCGACCCGCATCGACGCCTGGTGGTCGAGTGGCCCGGCTACGGCGGGCGGACGACCGTGGAGTGGCTGTTCGAGGAGCAGCCGGATGGAACGACCTTCGTGCGCATCACCGAATCTGGTTTCACCGGCGACGGCGATTCGCTCGTCACGCAGGTGACCAACTCGACGCAGGGATTTTCGCTCGTCCTCGCCGGGGTGAAGGCGCTGCTCGAGCACAACATCAGGCTGAACCTGGTCGCGGATCGCTTCCCGAAGGGGATCGAACAGCACTGACGATCGACGGTCGAAGGGTCGATTGCACGCAAGGCGACGATTCGATCGGCCGGCGTCCCGACGATTCGCTGGAAAGACGATGGTAGGATTCCGCCTGCGCGATGGACATCGAGACCACAGCGGCAATCGAGCGGCTGACCGAGCGCGTCGACGCCCTCGACGCGACGATGCAGGCCGGGTTCGGCAGCATGCGGGCGGAGCTTGGCGAGGTGCGCGCGGATCTTGGCGGCGTGCACGTGGAGCTCGGGGGCTTGCACGCGGAAGTTGGCAGCATGCGGGCGGAGCTTCGCGAGGTGCGCGCGGATCTTGGCGGCGTGCACGTGGAGCTCGGGAGCTTGCACGCGGAAGTTGGCAGCGTGCGCGTGGAGCTTGGCGAGGTGCGGGAGGAGATCGGCGGCTTACGCGCGGAGGTGCACGCGGAGATCGGCGGCTTGCGCGCGGAGGTGCGCGAGGAGATCAACGGCTTGCGCACGGAGGTGCGCGCGGAGATTGGCAGCGTGCGCGACGGCTTGCGCGCGGAGATGGGCAGCATGCGCGACGACTTGCGCGCGGAGATGGGCAGCATGCGCGACGGCTTGCGCGCGGAGATGGGCAGCATGCGCGACGGCTTGCGCGCGGAGATGGGTAGCATGCGCGACGGCTTGGGCGCGGAAATTGGCAGCGTGCGCGACGGCCTGGGCGCGCAAATTGGCAGCGTGCGCGACGGCCTGGCGGACAACCGTCGCCACGCGCAAGTGCTGTTCGAGTCGCTTCAGCAGGACATCCGTATCGTCGCCGAAGGCCTGGCGACGCTCAGCGCGAAGTTGGACGCACGTCCACGGTAGCGCCATGAGAGCGCGAGGAGCGTAAGGTGATACGCAAGCTCTCGTCCGGCAAGTACCGCCTCTACTCGCGCAAGAAGGATCCCAAAACCGGCAAGCGCCGCAATCTCGGCACGTTCTCGTCCCGCGCCGCCGCCGAGCGTCACGAGCGGGCCGTGCAGTTCTTCAAGCGGCGCTGAGCGATGGGGCTCGGCAATCCAAGTCCGGTAAAATTCCACGCGTGCACCACCTCCCGGCCGGAGCGGCCGCCATCCTCGCCGCGCTCGCGGCCGGCTTCTGGTACCAGCCGGACGCGTTCACGATTCCCGCCGGCGCCGTTGACCGACTCGGCGGCGCGCTGACCACGCCGGGCGCGGTGCTGCCGCAGCCGGCGGCGGCCCGAGCCGTGCCCGCTGAACTTGCCGCGGCGATCGCCAGGGCGCAGCTTCAGGGAACAGTGGCGAGCTGGTGTCCCGGCCGCTTCCGGCCCGGCGGACGCGCGGAGTATGCGGTCGCCCTTGCCCGCGAACCAGGCGGCCGTTACATCGTCGTCGACGGCGACGGCATGGCAGTGACGCTCGCCGCGTACTCCGGCCGCGCCGATTTGTCCTGCTATTCGCCCGCCGGAGCGCGCCGCCTCAACCGAACCCTCGCGAGCTCCGAGACGATCAGCGGTCGTGTGTCGCCGCGCTGGAACACGACGGTCGTCTGCGGATTCGTCGAGAACACCAGCGCGGTCTGCTGGCAGTATTCGCCGACGCGCGGGGAGTTCGTGAAAATCGGCGACTGGACGACTTAAGTCCAAAGTCATCAGTCGAAAGTCATCAGTCGAAAGTCGAAAGTCGAAAGTCAAGAGTCGAAAGTAGAATTTCCGAATCATGACGTTGCCGCGCGTTGCCTTATCCATCCTGCCCGCGCTCTGCCTTGCCGGCGCCACGCTGACGGTGTCGCTCCCGGCGCAGACGCCGCACATGAACCCGGCGCTCTTCGGCGAGATGCGCTGGCGCAACATCGGCCCGCACCGCGCCGGCCGCACCAAGGCGGCCGCCGGCCACGTGCGCCAGCCGCACACCTTCTACATCGGCATGGTCAACGGCGGCGTCTGGAAGACGACTGACGCCGGCCGCACGTGGAAGCCGATCTTCGACGATCAGCCGACCGGATCGATCGGGTGGGTCGCGGTGGCCCCGTCCGATCCGAACATCGTCTACGTCGCGACCGGCGAAGGACTGCCGCGTCCCGACCTCGCCACCGGCGACGGCGTGTATCGCACCGCCGATGCCGGCAAGACGTGGACGCACCTTGGCCTGCGCGACGCGCAGCAGATTCCGAAGCTGGTCATCGATCCGCGCAACCCGAACCGGATCTTCGTCGCCGCGCTCGGCCATCCCTACGGCCCCAATGAAGAGCGCGGCATCTTTCGATCGACCGACGGCGGCCAGCGCTTCGAGCGCGTGCTGTTCAAGGACGTCAACACCGGCGGCAAGGATGTCGACATCGATCCGTCGAACCCCGACATCGTCTACGCGACGATGTGGGAGCAGCGGCAGGGGCCATGGGAGAACGGCGCCTGGCAGGGCACCAACGGCGGCATCTTCAAGTCGACCGACGGCGGCACCACGTGGAAGCAGCTGAAGCAGGGACTGCCAGCGGGCCTGATCAACGCCGAGCTCGGCATCGCGCCGTCGAACCCGCGGCGGATCTTCGCCACCGTCGAGGCGGGCGACCCGGGCACCGGCATCTACCGCTCCGACGACGGGGGCGAGAACTGGACCTGGATCACGACGGACAAACGGCCGACCAGCCGCATCAACGAAGCGGTGCCGCACGTGCACCCCACCGATCCCGACACCGTCATCGTCACCGACATCGTCAGCTTCAAGTCCACGGATGGTGGACGCACCTTCGTGCCGTTCAAGGGCGCGCCCGGCGGCGACGACAACCAGAACATCTGGTGGAACCCGGCGAACCCCGACATCATGCTGCTCGTCGCGGATCAGGGCGCGGTGGTGACGCTCAACGGCGGCGAGACCTGGAGCTCGTGGTACACGCAGCCGACCGCTGCGCTCTTCCACGTGATGACCGACAGCGCGTTTCCTTACCGCGTCTGCGGCGGACAGCAGGACAGCGGCTCGGTGTGCATCGCCAGTCGTGGCAACGACGGGCAGATCACCTTTCGCGACTGGCATCCGGTCGGCGTCGAGGAATACGGCTATGCCGCGCCCGATCCGCGCAATCCGGATCTCGTCTACGGCGGCAAGGTGACGCGCTACGACCGCCGAACCGGACAGGTGTCGGACGTCGGCCCCGTCCTGAGCGGCCGCGGCCGCGGACGCGGCGGCCCGGCTGCTGCCGACAGGCCTGCCTATCGCACGGTGCGCACGCAGCCAGTGGTCTTCTCGCCGATCGCGCCGCACCCGTTGTTCTACGCCAACAACGTGCTCTGGAAGTCGCTCGACGGCGGCGGGAACTGGACGCAAATCAGCCCCGACCTCACCCGCGAAACGTGGGAGGTGCCGAAGAGCGTCGGCGCGTACAGCGATCGCGTGCAGAAGCGCGAGCGCGGCGCCATCCCGGCGCA
>Ga0070700_100000870_pt1 | contig 14867 bp, 12 predicted proteins | sample KBSK5101metaG_FD_65456 | JGI IMG/M metagenome (GOLD analysis project Ga0070700, IMG submission 65456) | Corn, switchgrass and miscanthus rhizosphere microbial communities from Kellogg Biological Station, Michigan, USA - KBS K5-10-1 metaG | ecosystem: Host-associated > Plants > Roots >...
TCGCGGGCGACGAGGTCGAGATCCTCCGGCCTGGGGCTCACCCCAGACGACTAGCACGGAATCGCGTGTAGGATCGCCGGCGGACGGATGGCTGCGCCCCCGAACAACCCGTACGAACCGCCGCGGACGACCGATCTCGACGCCAGGCCCGGCGACGCGCCCGTCGTCCTCGCGCTCTCGGACGAGGCGCTTCGCGAGCTGGTGGCCGCCGCGCCGTGGGTCCGCTGGCTGGCGCGCGTGACGTCAGTGGCGATCGCGCTCAGCCTGATCACGGGAATCGCGGACATCGTTCGATCCCCGGCGGCGGCGAGCATGGCCGCGCGCTTGTTCATGGTCGGCGTGACCACCGCGATCTCGACGTCGATCCTGGCCGTTGTGCGCCGGTACGCGGCCGCCGCGGATCGCTTGCGCGCAGGCGACCGTGGCGCCGTCGGTCAGGTGATCGCCGCGCAGGTTGGCTACTTCAAGCGCATCGGAAAGATCCTCATCCCCGTGCTCGGCCTGGTGTTGATTGGCGCGTTCATCGCCATCGCGGGCGTGGTGTCACGATGAGCGCGCTCGCGGGCGACCCGAACCCGACCGGAGGTCCACCGGAGCCATCCAGCGAAGACTTCGAACGGCTGCGCGTCGCGGCCGGATGGGCGCGGTTCGCCGCGATCGCCGGATTCGTCGTGTCGCTGCTGCTCGCGCTGGTGATGGTCGCGACGACCTTGAAGCGGTGGATGCCTGGCGCCCAGACCGCCTACGCCATCGCCACGACCGTCGTCTCCACGATCGCAGTCGGCGGGGCCGCAGGCCTGGTCTGGGCGTTCGCCCGAAATGTCAGCCTGTTCTTCGTGGAAGGCGAGCCGGCGCTGGCGCGCGCCTTCCGCCGACTGCGCTACTTCTTCATCGTGTGGACGCTTTTCACCGGCTACAACGCTGTCACGACGCTCTACTGGTTCATCGCAAAGCGCTGAACCGAGCGTGCGTCACGGCATCGGCGGGCCCCAGTGGTGGCGGCCCCCGCCCTTGGCGATCTCTTCCTGCGCGCGCTTGCGCTGCTCGGGCGTCAGGACCTGCGCGGACGCGACCATTCCCTGCGTAACGATCGCGGAGATCTTGTCCGCGCTCGCGATCGACAGCTTGCGCAGGCGCTCGACCTCGCCGGCGTTGATGGTGGCCGCCGTCAGCGCCGCGACCATCTGCGTGCGGAGGTTCTTGTGCTGCGCCCGCTCCGCGTGCAACTGGGGCCGCAAGCCCGCCCAGATCGCGCGGATCTGATCGCGCTGGCCCGCGCTCGCACCCACGCGGTCGAGGATCCAGTGCATGCGGCGCATCGGCCCGCCGCCGCCCTCGGCCATGTCGTCCCCGGCCGGGCCGGCCGCGCGCGCGCTCGAGATCCAGCCCCCCGCGCCCGCGATCATCAGGGCCGCCATCGATACGAAGATGACGGCGCGCCGCGTGCGGCGGGCGGGCGTCACGACCTTGTCTTCCGTGTTCTCCATGAGATTTTGTGCCTTTCCGCGAACTGAAACGTTCGCCATGGGCCTGACACCCCGCTGCTGGGCGAAGTTACCTCCCGATTATTTCGTGAGATTGCCGACGCGCGTCGAATCTTTCGACCCCGACCGCACGTCGGGAAAGCGCAGGAGGTTTCTCATGATCCTGCGCAACGCAATGACCTGGCTGTTCGGAGTTGGTTCGATTCTTCTGGTCGCTGACTCGTGCGCGGCGTCGCCGTTTCCCGGCTCGCGCCCGCTGCGCGATCGGGCCGCCGGCTACGAGCTCACCGTCCTCGTCGATGGTGTCCCCGCCCGTACGTACATGCACGGGGGCGAGACCTACGTGCTGGGCCAGCTCGGCTCTCACTACACGCTCCGCATCTCGAATCACAGCGGGCGACGGATCGAGGCCGTCGTGTCGGTCGACGGGCGCGACGCGATCGACGGCCGCCCCGCGGACTGGCGATCGAAGCGCGGTTATCTGGTCCCCGCCTGGGGCTCCGTCGACGTCGAGGGCTGGCGCATCTCGCATTCGCAGGCCGCGGCGTTTCGGTTTTCATCGGTGCCCGATTCGTACGCGGCCCGCACGGGCAGCGCGCGCGACGTCGGCGTGATCGGTGTCGCCGTGTTCGCTGAACGCCATCTTCCGCCGCGCGTCTATCGGGTGCCGCCGCCTTACCGCCCCTACCCGTATCCGCGCCCCTACCCCTACGACTACAACAAGGACTACGACGACTACTACGGCCGCGGCGAGGGCGCCGAGCGCGCGCCCAGCGCGAAGTCCGGAACGACGCCGGCGCCCGCGCCATCGGACGCGGCGCCGCCCGCCAGCCCTTCGCCGCCGCGCGACGCGGCCGGTGAATCGGGCTCGGGCGCGTACGGCAAGGGCGGCGCGCCGCGTTCCGAAGCGCCGTACGCGCAGCGCAACCGTTCGGGCCTGGGGACGGAATACGGCGAGGCGGTCAATTCGCCGATCTACGAGGTCGAGTTCGTCCGCGCCAGCCCGAGCACGCCGACCGCCGTGCTGGGCGCCCGCTACAACGACCGGGACGGCCTGCTGGCCCTGGGGATCCCCGTGGACAGCTACTACGACCAGACCTGTTACAACGGCTACGGCTACTACTACGACGAGGGCGACCTCCGCCGCACGGCTGATCCGTTCCCCGTCGCGGACCGGCGGTTCGCCGCCCCCCCGCCCGGATGGCAGCGCCCTTGCGATTGGCGGTAAGCCGGGCGAGGATCCCCCGTGGGTGTCAAACGACGAGGCGGACGAGGTGCTTTTGCAGGCCTACCGCGCAGGAGACGTGCGGGCCTTCGAACGCCTCGTCGCGCGTCACGAGAAACCGATCTGGAATTTCATCCGCCGGTTCGTGCACGACGCGGCGACGGCGGAGGATCTCTTGCAGGAAGTTTTCTTGCGCGTCGTGAAGAGCGCGGACGAATGGCGGGGCGCCGCCAAGTTTTCCACCTGGCTTTACACAATCGCGCGCAACCTGACCGTCGACCACGCGCGCCGCTCGGTTCACCGGAACGCAGCGTCGCTGGACGCTGAACGCACGCACGGCGAATCGACGTCGACGCTGCACGATCGGATCGCGTCGCCCGATCGGCGGGCGGATGAGGTCGCGTCGGATCGTGAAACCAAGCAGCGCATAGACGAGGCCGTGGCCGCGCTGCCCGCGGAGCAGCGCGAGGTATTTCTGATGCGCGAGGTGATCGAGATGCCGTTCGCGGAGATCGCAGCGGCCGTCGGCGCGTCGGAACCTACCGTGAAGAGCCGAATGCGGTATGCACTGGAGAAGCTGCGTGCCGCTCTGGTCGAGCTGGGCGGCGAACGGCCGAGCGCGGCAGAATCTTCGGGATCGGGATAATGGCGACCAACTGCGAAAACGTCAGCGCGCAGATGATGGAGCTCCTTTACGGGGAGCTGCCGGCGGACGCGCGTGCGAACGTGGACGCCCACGTCGCCGGCTGCGCGCGTTGCCGCGCGGAGCTCGACGGCTTCCAGAAGACGCGCGCGGTCGCGCGCCAGGTGCTGGATGAGGCGCCGCCGGCGCGGGCGCGCCTCGCGATCCTGAACGCGGCCGCGGCTCACCTGGCGGCGCAAGCACAACCGGCGGCCGCAGCAGCAGCACCGGCGGCAGCCGCGCCCACGCCCGCGCGCAAGCCGGTCGTGGAAGAGAAGTTCTCGTTCTGGGATCGGCTGCGGGCGCGCTGGGCGTTCCCGACCTTCGCCACCGTCGGCGCGGTCGCCGTGTTCCTGGTCGCGAACAAGATGTTCCTCGATCCGGAAAAGTCGCTTGAACACCGGCCCGCGGCGACGCAGGAAGAGCGCGCGGCGCCACCCGCCACGCCGCCGGTCCCATCGCCAGCGGCCGAACCTGCGCCCTGGGAGGGAAAGCCGCCGGAGGCCGCTGATAACGAAGCGAAGATGGGGCACCGCATGCCACCGCACGGCGCGCGCGTAGCCGCGAAGCCCGCTGGACGTGCGGACGACGATCGCGAAGGTGGCGAGCGCGGGGCGAAGAAGGCGAAGAAAGAAGAGGGACCGTTCGCCGAACCGCCGCCCGCGAAGCCGGCGCCGGCGCCCGCTGCGGCCGAGGAGAAGGCGTATCGCGATCAGCATCTGGCCAAGCAGAAGGCAGCGGACCGAACGTTCGCACCGCCCCCGCCACCGAAGGCAGCAGCGTCCGTGTCCGCGAACAAGGCAGCGGACAAGATCGCGGACGACCCGTTCGCGGCAGAGGCGCCGGTCGATGCGCCGCCGGCGTTGCGCGGACCGGCACCGTCGCGCCGGACGAAGGCGCCGAGCCAGGCGCAGGGCGAGCTGGACAGTCTCATGACCGGCGAGGGCGAGCGGCCGCGCGGCGGCGGCGGTAATGCGCTGGGAAGCGTCGGCGGCGTGGGCAGCGTCGGTACGACATCGAAGGGCGATGGCTACGGATCGGGAGCCGGCGCGGCGCCGCGGACGGCGACGGCGCCCCGTCCGACGGCGGGCGACGCGAGTCGCGCAGCGCAAGCCCCCGCCGCGGCGCCCGTCCAGGCGACGGCTCCGCCCCCTCCCCCGCCTGCCCCCGTGGCCACGAAGAGCCGCGCGAAACGGAGCGCCGAGCTCGAGGCCGACGAGGGATACGTCGCCGCGGAGCCAGGAAAAGCACAGCAGTCAAAGGACGAGAAGAAGGCGGGCGGGAAGAACGCCGAGACCGAGACGCTGCTGCAGCGGGCCGACCGGCTCTTCGCCGACGGGCGCTGGGCCGAGGCGGCGGCGATCTACCGCGAGCTGCTCCGTCGCGATCCGCGCAACGAGGACGCCGAGCGCTGGCGCCGCCGTCTCGTCGCGGCCGAAAATGCCGAGGTCGAACAGCGGAACGCCAACGTCGCCGCGAAACGCGCCGAACAGAAGCGTGACTCCGCCGAGAGCGCCGCCCCCGCGCGCAAGCAAGCCGCGCCCAAGGCGTCGAAGGCGACCAGCACCGAATCGCAGTAGTCGACGGCGGCGCCGCGGCTTACGGGCAGGAGGCAGCGGTGAGTATCGCGCTCACGCAGGCAGCAGACGGGCCGCTGAGGCCGGCGGTGTTGCTGCATTGGCTGTAGCAGTTCCCGGTGCAGGGATACATCGCCTCCAGGCAATCGATCATCTTCGTGCACAGCATCTCGCGCGACATCCCGTTCTCCATGCAGGCGCTGCACGGCGGCGCGCCCGGCGTCGAGTAGCCGTTCATCTTGATCGTGTCGACGCAGTTGGCGCCGGTCCCGCCGCCGCTGCCCGTCGTGCCGCCGCGCCCGGTCGTCCCGGCCGTGCCGGTGGTGCCGCCGCGTCCGGCCGTACCGGTCGTACCGCCTCGCCCCGTCGTTCCGGCGACGCCGGTCGTTCCGGCCGTGCCCGTCGTGCCGCCTCGTCCCGTCGTGCCCGCCATGCCCGTCGTCCCGGCCATGCCGGTGGTCCCGGCGACGCCCGTCGTTCCGGCCGTGCCCGTCGTGCCGCCCCGCCCCGTCGTGCCGGCCATGCCGGTTGTCCCAGCGACGCCCGTCGTTCCGGCGACGCCCGTCGTTCCGCCGCGCCCGCCCGTGCTGCCGCCGGCGCCCGTCGTCCCGGCTGCGCCGACGGTGTTGCCCGTGCCTGTCGTTCCGGCCGCGCCGACCGGTCCGCCGCCCGTCCCCCCGCTGCCGATCGTGTTGCCTGTGCCGGTCGTCCCGGCCACGCCGACGGTGTTGCCCGTGCCCGTCGCCGAGATCGAGCCAGCGTCGCGGAAATACTCCTCGGGCCCCTGGCAGGCCCCGATGAAGAGTCCGGCCACGGTCACGAAACCGGCGACGATTGCGCCCCGGGGGCTAGTGGAACGATTAATTAGGGACCTCCTCGCGCTTGAACAGGTCTTAGCGCGCAGGACTCCAGAATATCACGTCTACGCGTCGCGTAGATCGTCCTGAAACGGAGTCAACGCGTCGCTCGCCAGCCAGAGGAACATCGACCGCACGGCGAGGTATTCGGCCGCCGCCGCGTCAATCAGGTGGGTCGGCAGCGCGTCGATGTCGATCCCCTGCCAGTCGAACCCGGGCACCCCCTGCGAGCGCGCGAGCAGGCCGCCGGTCGTCATCCGGTCCTTGATCCGCCAGGTGCGCCGGACGATCATCTGCATGGCCAGCGCGAGATCCGCGCGTGCCTCCATCGTGTCGGGCAGCGCGACGCGGTCCAGGCCCGCCGCCCAGCACAACCACGACAGCGCGGCCCAGTCGGCGCGGGCCGTCGCCAGCAAGACCGGGACGGCGGCGCCGTCGGTGGCCAGCCGTTCGTCGATCTCGACCGTGTCCGGCGTTTGCTCGTGCTGACCGTCGACGGCGGCCGGATCCGATTCGTCGGGCTCGCACTCGACGGTCTCGTGCCGCAATTCGACAGCGCCCGACGGCAACAGGTGGGACACGTCGGGCGGCAACCAGGGCGTTGCGGCGTCGGCGCCGGCCAGCGCGCGGATCGCGTCCCGCGCGCGCGCCAGCCGGGTGGCGTACACGCTGACGACGTGCTGGATGTCGTCGATGCCGTGTCCGATCTCGATGGCGACGCCGTCCAGCGCGGGATCGGGCGTGATGGGCTCGCGGCCCGGCCACTGGTCGTAACCGCGGAACACGATCGCCGCGTACGAGCGCAGCGATTCAGCCGCCTCGGGCGACTCGGCCCCCACGACGTCGACGTCTGCGAGCGCGCCCGCGAGATCGCCGCGCTGAAACCGCAGCAGCGCGCGCGTCAGGTGGGTCATGCGCCGCTCGGGCGCCAGCAGCAGAGACGCCTCGACCATCTCCGTCGCGGCCGGATGCATGCCCGGCAGCACCGAAGCGAGCGCGCGCAAGGCGGCCGCGGCGTCGGCGCCGCAGATCAGCGCGTCCAGGACCGACGCGATGCTCGTGTCCGTAGACTGCGACAGCGCCTCGCCCCACTGCGCCTCGCGGTCAGCGGCGAGGGCGACGACGTGCTCGCTGCGAAATCGATCGAACAGCGCGCGATCGCCGGCTGCCACCGCGCCGCGCGCGGCCGCCACCAGCGCGTCGCGCACACGCGATTCCGCGGCCAGGGCGTGCGCCTGCGCCAGCCAATCGCCCCCGCCCGAGTCGGCCAGTGCAGGCGAGCGCGCGTCGTCGCCGTCGAGAAACGCGGCGCCGCGATCGACCGTGCGCACCACCGCCCCGTCGTCGTCGAGGAAGGACCAGCGCCCCATCGCCTGCCCGACTTCGTATGCGCCGCGTTCCTGGCGGATCCGCGGATCGGCGTAGGGGCTGGGACCGGCTTCCGTGAACCGCCGGTAGAACGGACCGTGCGGCCGATCGTCCTTGCCGTAACTGGCTTCCTGCACAAGGCGCCCGCTGCCGTCGAAGCTGCGCTCGGTCCGTACCTCTTCGCGCGGATTCGCGACTTCGTCGGTCAGCCTGCCGCCCTCGTCCCAGAAGCGATCCAGCTCGCGGCTGCGCAACGCCCACCCGCTGCGCGACTCGTCGAATTGCGCGAGCTCGGGCAGACCGTCGGGCCGCGCCGGGCACAGCCGCCCGTCGGAGAGGATGGCGCGCCCCTCGCGATCGTAGAAGACCTCGAGCAGGAACTCGCCCTGGCGATAGCGCTCGCTCAACCGGGCCGCGCCGGGCGGGACGCAGCACTTGCGGAGCATCTCGCCGTCGGGATCGTCGGAGGCGTAGGCGGTCACCGTCCCGTCGACGCGGCCGGCGACATATTTTCCCTCGCGCGCGACGGCGCCGTCGGGGTGATAGATGAAGAAGGGGCCGTCCTGCAGGCCCGCGACGAACAGCGACCTCGAGTACAGCGTGCCGTCGTCGCGATAGAGCAGGCATTCGCCATCACGCCCGCCCTGGGCGTCCTTGCGCGATACCTCCCACTTGCCCGCGTCGGGATTCCACACGCCCGCCTCGGGAACCGCTGCGGGTCGGCGCGGCGTTTCCGCTTCCGGGCTGGATTCCGGGGTCGCGTCCACGGTCCGCAAAGGATACGCCAGGAACGCAGGCCGTGGTTACACTGCGCGCAATGACGCGGTCCGAGCTTTCCCGGCGCGAGCTGATTGCAGGAACGGTCGGAACGGGCTTCGCCATGGCGGTGCGGCCAGTGTCGGCGACGACGGTCACCACCAGCAGCGACGGCCTCGTCGTCGCTGACATCCGCATCCCCGCGAAGGCCGGCGAGATCCCTGGCACCTGCGCGCGCCCCGCGAAGCGGAAAGGCGCCGCGCCGGTCGTGGTGGTCGTGCACGAGATCTTCGGCGTACACGAGCACATCCGTGACGTCTGCCGGCGGCTGGCGAAGCTGGGCTTCCTGGCCGTCGCGCCCGATCTGTTCGCGCGCCAGGGAGACGTCTCGAAGGTCGCCGACGTGAAGGAGATCGTCGGCAAGATCGCGTCGAAGGTGCCCGACGAACAGATCATGAACGACCTCGACGCGACGGTCGCCTGGGCGAAAGCGGAAAATGGCGACGCCACGCGCGTCGCGATCACGGGCTTCTGCTGGGGCGGCCGCGTCGTGTGGCTTTACGCCGCGCACAGCGCCGCGCTCAAGGCGGGCGTTGCGTGGTATGGGCGGCTGGTCGGAGACAAGGACGCGTTGCACCCGCGGCATCCGATCGACGTGGCGGCGACGCTGAAGGCGCCCGTGCTCGGTCTTTACGGCGGGCAGGATCAAGGCATCCCCGTCGCCAGCGTCGAGGAGATGCGCAAGGCGCTCGCGGCGGGCGGCCCCGCGTCCAAGCGATCGGAGATCAACGTCTATCCCGACGCCGGCCACGCGTTCTTCGCGGACTACCGCCCCAGCTACCGGCCGGCCGCCGCGGCGGACGGCTGGAGCCGCCTGCTCGCGTGGTTCAAGGCCAACGGCGTCGCGCCTTGATCCTCAGGCGAGCAGACGGACGGCGGCGGCGCCCAGGCTGTCGAACACGGCGTCGGCCGTTTCGAAGCGCCCGCCCGCGGTGAGCCCCGACGGGATCACCCAGCAGCGCAGCCCGGCCGCCTTGGCGGCCCGCAGCCCGCGCTCGGAGTCCTCGATCACCAGGCAACGATCACCCGCGACGCCCAGGCGTTCGACCGCGCGCAGATAAGGATCGGGCTCCGGCTTTCCACGCGCGTAGTCCCCCTGCGCCAGCACCAGCTCGAAGTGCTCGAGCAGGCCGGTGCGCGCGTGTGTCCGCGCGAACGGCCCCTTCTCCGAGCTGGTGACGATCGCCAGGCGGTAGCGCCGGGCCAGCGCCGGGACGATGTCCGCGACGCCGGGGATCACGACGTCGGCGCTTCCGACCAGCTCGAAGTAGCGTCGATCGCGCGCGGCCCGCAGCGCATCGATGTCGCCTGGGCCCAGGCCGCGCTCGCGCGCCAGGTGCCACGCGCCGCGCCCCTCCCGCAGAAACAGCTGGACGTAGGCGTCGGCATCCAGCTGGATCCCGACGCCCGCCAGTGCCTCCTGGTTCGCGCGAAAGTAGAGGTGCTCGGTGTCGACGAGGACGCCGTCGTTGTCGAACAGGATCGCGTCGAACACGCCCGACTACGGGAGCAGCAGCAGCTTCCTGAACAGGCGGATGTCGCCGATCAGGTCAACCCGGTAGGCCACCAGGCTGTTGACGTAGTTGAACGTCCCGATCGCCTGGTTGTACGCGGCCTGATCCTTCGCGGCCGACGCCGCGTCCAGCGCCGCCTTGGCCGTGTACCAGTCCGGGACCGCGGTGCCGTCGGTGTACGAGCCGACGTTCAGCGGCACGGTGCCCGCGACGCCCTTCTTCCCGGTGATGGCGGCCAGCTCATCGAGGATCTGCTTGCCGATGTTGACCGCCGCGCCGTTCTGGTTCGTGGTCGAATGGAAGATCAAACCCGTCTCGGGGTGCGTCCACTCGAAGTCCGCGCCCGGCGCCACGACGAAGTCGTCGTCCGAACCCTTGATGCCGATGGTGAGGAAGTTCTGGAAGTCGAGCGTCGCGTCCCACGAGCTCCCCAGCCGGCCCAGCCCGAACAGCAGCGCCCAGTAGCGGATGCTCTTGTTGACCGGCGTCAGGATGTGGACCGCCCCGGGCTGCGCGTAGGCGGGCGTCGGCGGATCCACGAGACCGAACGTCTCGAGATCGATCACCGGCGTCGGCTGGAAGGTCGGGTTCTGCAGGGTGCCGCCGAACGTCGCGGCGTAGTAGGTCGGATCGTTGCGGATCACGCCCGACAGCAACCGCACCACCTCGTCGCGGAACAGGCGGTAGTAGTTGATCGACGACCGGGCCGCCACGTCAGACAGCTCGTCCACGCGGAAGAAGCGCGACTCCGTGCTGGTCAGCGCGTTCAGCGCCTGCAACTTCTCCAGCAACGATCCGACGCGCGTGAACGTGTAGTAATAGTCGTCGGAGAAGTTGATGTAGAACGGCTTCGCGTCGGGCAGCCCGATGTTGAGCTTCGGCGTGCCCGTCAGGCACAGCGAGTCGTCGATGTCACCGTAGTCGTCCACGGGGAACGTCGCGATCGTCGGACTCTCCTTTGTCGCGCAGTGCATGCCCGGTTCGGGCGTCTGCAGGATGGCCGCGATCGCGTTCAGCGAGTCGATCGACGCCAGGAACAGGTCGGTGCCCAGATCGAAGTCGATGTAGTCCGAGAAGAAGAAGAAGAACATGAACGCCTCGGAGTAGCGGTTGAAGTACCGCTCCTGCAGGCGCCCCAGGTAGAGGTCGATGTCCCAACCGGTGCGCCCGCGCCGGTAGGCGTTGAACGCGTAGTAGTTGCGGAACTGCTCGGTGACGTTCGAGACGATCTCCTGCTGGTTGGCGCCGCGGTCCCAGGTCTTGCAGTCCAGGTTGCCCTCGAACATGTCCTCGCAGAACTTGTACGGGCGTTCGGGGTACACGTGAATGTTGCCTGTCCCGGTCTTCATGAAGGCGCGGAACTCGGTCTGCCACATGTCGATGAACGCCTTGTACGGCATCACCGTCGTCGCGTTGCGGTCGAAGTTCTTGGTACCGCCGGTGTTGAACGGCAGCTGCGAGTAGTCATCCAGGGCGATGATGTCGGTCAGCCCGTTCCAGGCGTTGAACTTGGACCCCGAGATCAGATCGATCATCTGGCCGTAGCCGAAACGAATGGCCGCCGTGTCGTACTTGCCCAGGCCGTGGATGTCGCTGTTGAAGCGCGCGCCGTAATCCATCACCGACGCGTACGCGAACTCGCTCAGCTTCCGCTCCGAGTCCCACTTCTGCGGATCGACGCTGGCCCGGATGTTCCAGAACTCGTCGTCGTAGTTCAGCGCGTCGGTGGACGCGGAGAAGTTGTGGCGCAACCCCATGGTGTGCCCGACCTCGTGATCGGCCAGCCCGTGGAAGATGCGCGCCCGCAGCTCCGTGAACATCTCCTCGGGCGTCATCGGTTCCTTGCCCAGCTCCAGCGCCGTCCCCAGGATCGCGTCGTCAGCGAAGTCGGCCATGTACACGCAGCCGTGCTGCGACAGCGTCTGGAACCGCGCCCGGCGGTCTTCGCGCGTCTGCGACGACAGCCACGGCTTCTGCATCGCCTGATCGAACACGTCCGACGGCACCGGATCCCCGGGCCGATAGCCCCGCAGGATCGCGGGCAGAACGTCGTCGTTGAACAGCAGCTTCTCCGCCGTCGTCCCCTTGATCGCCTTCAGCGGCTGGTCGTCGATGCCGGCCGAGACCTTCCTCAGCCGATCGTCACGCGTCTGCCCCAGCGCCTTCATGCGCGCCTGCACCAGGGCCTTGGCGGCGTCGGTCATCTTCTCCGTCGAGCGCGCCCTGCTGGCGGCGCTGGTCTCGGCCAGGACGTCACTGATGGACCGGCCCGAAAGCAGATCGTCGACGCTCAGCTGCTGGTTGGCCAGCCGGACGCTGTCGACGGCGAACTTCGCGTACACGTCAAGCGCGGCGCCGTAGATGTACGCGGACGCCGAGATGATCTCGCCCGTCTCGGGATCCTGCGACGACGGTCCGTAGCCCAGCGGACCCGCCGCCTGCGGCCGGTCGACCCAGTGCAGGAACGAGTAGCGGAGATCGCCGTTCTTCTGCCAGACGAACTTCGGCTGGTTCTGGTCGTTGTCCGGACGCTTCTCGGTGACGACCTCCAGCGCGGTGCAGGCCTTGACGAGATCGGCCGGCCCCAGGTTGTCGAAGTCGAGCACGTGCATCTTGTCGCGCGCCTCGACCATGCGGCGCACGTCGGGGTGAGCCGTGACGAACGCGTTGACGTTGTCGAGGCTGCAGCCGTTCGGCTCCAGCACGAAGATGTTGGGCAGCGTCTCGGCGCAGTTCTGCAGGTCCACCTGCGTCGGCAGCTCGTCCTTGCCGAGTTCCCTGCCCCCGCACTTGCCGGTGCCGCTGAACTTGATCGCGGCGACGGTCTCCTTCATCGCCTTGTTCCAGTCCTGGACGGTCAGCGTCGCCTGGTCGCGCAGCTTCGTGTCCGCGGGGAACTCCGGGTTCAGGTAGTAGGTGATCTTCCGCGTCTCGCGCTGCGACATGAGAATGGGACGGGGCTGCATCGTCTGCGGATCCAGCATCAAGTTGCCCTTATCGTCCTTCTGGAAGGACTCCTTCCAGATGTTCCAGCGGTTGGCGTAGAACTGGCGCCCCTCCTGCGTCGAGCCGACCTGCCGGTCGTAGGTCGGCAGCGCCGTGCGGAAGAAGCCGAACTTCGAGAACTGATCCAGCGCCGCGTCCTGGCAATCGTCGCCCGTCAGCCCCTCTTCTTTCAGCTTGGCCGCCGTGCACGGGATGATGCCCTTGCTGCCGAACGCCATCCGGATCGGCGTGCCGTCCACGTCGCGAATCAGCTCGCGGTCCGGGAACGACAGCGGCTCGTACTCCGCGTTCGGAACCGGCAGCAGCGAATTGCGGTAGGTGATTTGGGCATTTCCGCAGCCCCAGGGCCCGACCTCGTCGTCCGCACCAAACAACTTGTAGCAGGCGTAGTAGTCGGGCAGGCGCTCCTGCTTGTACGTGAAGTCGACGTAGTCGCGCGTGAAGATCGGGCGGTCCGGATTGATTAGGTTGTCGTCGCCTTCGCCGACGTAGAGCCCCGTGCTCTTACTCGACGCGATGATGCCTGGGTCGGGATCATAGTTCGCCGGATCGGACAGGTTCTCGGACCAGTCGACGCGCATGTACTGGCGCTGGTTCCACGGCCGGTCCTGGCTGTCTTCCTTGATGACGTTGGTCTCCTCACCCGTGGCCGCGTTGTACTCGCGCTTGATGTCGAAGTGCGACAAGATCCCGAACTTCAATACGGGCGTGTCCGTGTTGTTGTCGCCACCGGTGGTGGGATTCTGGGAGCCGGGCGCGTAGTCGTAAGCGCGGAACGCGATCAGGTTGGCCTCGGTGATCTCGAAGCGCACCTTCGCCATCTCGCCCATCAGCCCTTCGAACGCCCAGGCGGTGGTCGGCGGCACGCCGGTGATCGTTTGGCGGTAGTAGAACTTGCGCGGCGTGACGCCGTCCGCCTCGAAGAATATCGACTTGTCGATCACGTCGGGCTGGACGCGGCTGATGTCGCCCTGACCGGCGCACGCGGACAGCAGCAAAGCTGCGAGCGGCAGCGCGGAAAAGGAATGGCTGAACAGGCGACGTGCGGTTGCGGCGGACATGGGCATCCTCCTAAAGGGTTCCACCAACGCTGAAGAAAACCTGGCTGTAGTTGTTCGCGTTTCCGCCCGCGAAATCCCAGAACGGGAAGCGCGGGTACCGGTAACGCGAGTCGAGGGCGGGTTGAAGGCTGGAAATTCCGGCGCTGAGCGACAGGTGGGGGCGCAGCTCGTAGCTCAGCGCGACGATTCCCCAGGTCATGTCCGAACGGCCGGTCAGCGCGGCGTTGTCCGCCGTCATCACGTCGGCCGGGAACGCGTACTTGAACGCGTTGGAGAGATAGAGCGTCATCATCCCCGACCACTTGCCCCGCGCCAGGCTGGCCATGAACGTGTTGCCGAACGCGTAGTTCGTGTTGGCGGGCCCGCCGCAATGATCGCCTTCGCTGCTTGAGAAGCCGCCGCTGCTTGTGCCGCCCGACCCGCCGCCGCTCGGCGCCATGCAGCCGGTCGTGTCGCCGGGCCCGCTGCCGCGGAAGTTGCTGGTCTGCACGTACTTGATGAACACCGACTGCCAGAGCAGCTTCAGCGTCCACCTCCGTGCGTCGTCATTGACCTGGCCGAAGGTGAAGTCGCGGCTGAACGCCGGCCCACCGCCCACGCCGAACAGCATGTGCTGGTACAGGCTCTCGTAGGAGAGCGGCAAGATCACGCGGAGCGCGCCGGAGACGCGGATCTTCGTCCGCTCGAACGTCTTCAGGTTGTCGGCGGCTAGCCAGAACCACGGGTCATACGGGTAGAAACGCCGGCCGTTTTGAGTGTCGGGCGAGGTCAACTCCTCCTCGACGTAGATACGCCCGCGCAGCGCCAGCTTGTACGGCGTGCCGAGCGAGTAGCTCGGCTTCACGAACACCGCCAGCGACGCGTACCGGTTGTAATAGCCGCTGGCGTAGAACGTGCCCGACCCGATGTAGGTCGACACCTCCGCGGACGATCCCTCGAACTTTTTCCAGCGCTCGGACGTGGTCGTTTCCGTCTTGCGCGAGATGTCCTGGACGGTCGACGCACCTTGCGCCCACGCATACGTCGTGTGCGCGACGAAAACCAAAACCGCCGCGGCCAGATACGGGCGGGCCATGCGGCCCCGATATTACTCCAAAGCGCACGACGCGCAGCGGCTTTCGCTAAGGCGAAAACCGGCTCACGCCCGAAAAAATGCGATTTTCCGGCTTCTCCGAAGGTCTAACGCGGGACCGCTACGGCCGAGTCAGCCGTTCGTAGACGTCCTGCCCGCCGACGACACAGTCGGGCATGCTGACGACGCCCGTCGCGGAGCCGTC
>Ga0070700_100000871_pt1 | contig 14860 bp, 10 predicted proteins | sample KBSK5101metaG_FD_65456 | JGI IMG/M metagenome (GOLD analysis project Ga0070700, IMG submission 65456) | Corn, switchgrass and miscanthus rhizosphere microbial communities from Kellogg Biological Station, Michigan, USA - KBS K5-10-1 metaG | ecosystem: Host-associated > Plants > Roots >...
TTCCAATTGAGATGAAGCAATGTGCGCACAAATAAACTTTCTAAAATAACGGATTGAATTTACAATTTCATCAATGGCTTGTAATCTAATCTAATCTAATGCTCATCGGTTACGCATTTGATTGTGGTCTATCTCCATACTAAACGTTAATAAATAATCTAAATTAGTTATTTCCTTTAGTTCACTTGCAAATCTCGTCCCTAAAGTCTAATCTCTTTATGTGTATTATGATAGTGCTGGGTTTTATATCATTATTAGTAGTTGGTCATAGTTTCAACATATATGGTCAAGTTGGTAAAAATTCAGACGTCCCTCAACTAAATGATGCGGGTTTGCAGGCTAAAGAATATGCCTCTGGATTTAAGTTTCCAACTGGAATGAGTTTTCTAGGGCCCAATGACATTTTGGTTATCGAAAAGAATACCGGAAAAGTCAAGGAAATTAAGAATGGTACAGTTACAGGGACCGTTTTGGATGTCAACGTGGCAAATGTAAGTGAAAGAGGGTTATTAGGTATTGCAACTTCAGATAAACCAAAATACGTGTTTTTATTCTACACTGAAACTGAGAATAACGATGGGGGAAAAGTTTTGGGAAATCGGCTCTATAGATATGAATATAATAATGGCAGCTTGGTAAATCCAAAATTGCTCTTGGATCTTCCTACAATACCTGGACCATCTCACAATGGAGGAGTGTTAAAGATAGGGCCTGACAAAAAAAGTGTGTACCTCGTTATTGGTAACTTAAATTATGTACAAAATCAGACCTTTATTACCAAAGCTCAGAATAATAAAAATGGTCCTCCTCCTGATGGCAGAGGTGGCATTCTTAGAGTTACCTTTGATGGCGGAGTTGTTGGTAATAAGGGGCTGCTTGGAGACGATGATCCTTTGAACAAGTATTATGCATACGGCTTACGAAATAGCTTCGGCATAGGCTTTGATCCACTGACAGGAAATCTTTGGGAAACAGAAAATGGCCGTAGCACTGACGATGAAATTAATCTTGCATTACCTGGATTTAATAGTGGATGGAAGGAGGTAATCGGTTTCGCTAACGAGACCCCCGGATTCAATAAAGATAACCTGGAAGATTTTGGAGGAAAGGGTACTTATAGAGACCCTGAATTTGTCTGGAGAGATACCGTTGCACCTACCTCAGTCCTATTTTTGCATACTGACAAACTCGGACCAAAGTATATGGACACGCTTTTAGTAGGTAGCGTAAAAAACGGTACCATTTTTAATTTTCCATTGGACAAGACAAGGACGCATTTAGTACTTTCTGGCCCGTTGTCAGATAAGAAAGCCGACACTAATAATGAAACAAACAGCATAATTTTCGGCAGAAATTTCGGAGTAATTACTGATCTTCAAATTGGCCCGGATGGTAACTTGTATGTTCTATCTAACTATAAACGCGACGGAACAATATTCAAGGTTGATGCCAAGAATAACATTAATTAAAATTCGAATCCGTTTAAATTTGTCCTATTAGGTTGTTTGATATTTTAGCGAATGTAAGTGGGCTGTCTGTACCTTTCGAAACAATACATTATGCCATCCCTTGAGCCAACAAACAACATTCCGTCTGATAAGCATGGAGAAGAATCTATGCTCCCCATTGTAGGAAACTTCCATTCCTGTTTTCCCGTGTGGGAGTCTATGCCATAAATAAATGAGTCAAGATTTCCGAAAAATAGTAACGAGTCATATTCACTAGTAGAAGGTGATGACCATATTTTTCCAGATGTTTCAAATTCCCAACTCTTAGAACCTTTTAGATTGAAACAGTAAAGTTTATTGTCTGAACTACCAAATATGATCTTATCCCTTATCAAGAGTGGAGATGATAAAACTGGCCTTAACACTGTTTTGCTCCATTTTATAGTACCATCGATACTACTTAAGCAATATATCCCACCTTCATGGGTCCCGATAAAAATTAAATTTTCTGATAGACATGGCGATGAGGAACGTACTTTACCATTCAGCTTTGATTTCCACCTTAGAAGCCCATCCGAATCGACTGAGTAAATGAAACCATCGTCTGATCCAAAATATATACGGTTATCGTAGTATGATGGAGAGGACCAAACCTGACCGTTCGTTTCATATTTCCAAATTATTTCTCCCCTCTCATCGAGAAAATACAGATTACGATCCATTGATCCCAAAACTATATTTTTTCCTACACCACATGGTGATGAAAAAATATCTGCTGAAATTTGTAGTTTCCAGCCCATACTCCCATCATTTTTATCAAGTGAAAAGATAGAGTTGTTCTTTGAAATATCATTATTTATCCAAGAATCAAATGTGGCACAAATCAACTTTTCGTTCAATATTATCGGGGATGACACGATAGGACTCCCAATGTTATAATGCCATTTGATTTCTCTTTTTATTATATCTAAACAAAATACACGTCCTGTCAATGTACCGACGTACATAAAACCCCCTTCAAAAACTGGAGAAGATATAACTGGACCTAGCTCTATTGTCCAGTAAAGTAATGGTTTAATTATGGGTTTTGTTTTTGTTGTGCCAGTTCTCTTCATATTTCCTCTAAACATAGTCCAAGATTCCTTATTTTCAGTTGACATAGGCTAGTCTCTCAATTTAATAAGCAATATGAACTTGAAAATAATCCTCATGATGGGGGATTTATCTTGTACAAATTTGTACAAATTTATTCTTTGCAACAGTTCCCCAATGGAATATCATAACCGTGCGGGCATGACCTGGGGTGCTTCAATAACGTGCATAACGCATCAGTAAATTTCTCCTTCATGTGATGCTCTATTCCACATACCATCTCTTCATCAACTTCAATTTTTAACGCTTCCTTCATCATTACTTCTAAAAGTCTTGTATTTCTTATCATTCGTTCTCCAATTTTTTCCCCTTCGGTTGTTAATTTCATTACTGCGCTTCCTTTCACATACTTTACAAGATTTGCGTCATTAAGTTTGTGGAGCATTTGAACAACGGAGGGTTGCCTCACATTTAGAATTTTAGCAATAGAACTCACTTTTACCTTTTCCTTCCGTTCACGCATATGCCAAATAGCCTTAAGATACATTTCAACATGTTCAGATTCAGCCGTTCCTAGATAGAGCTCTTCTTCAGAATTCATGCTAATGGTCCCTAGCATTAGATAATTTTAATCGCAATATGATTATTAAGTTTCCGTTTGGTAAATTTCATTATTTTTGTCGCCTCATTCTCAAATTTTGAATATGGCCAATTGCGTTCCCAAGAGTTGACATTAACCAAATCATCTTATTCACCATCCTTCAAATGTGCCATAGATTTTCTCGATGATTCAATCAACTTCTTTCTGCGGGGCTGTATTACTAAAATATAAAGAGCTCCCGCAGAATATATTGATAATAGTATTATTTGGGCAATTGTTGTTTCGAGCGTCGGATGAATACCAGTCATTGTTGCCAGGTTTATCTCCAACCGTGGTATAATTCCAAAGAGATGTGTGGTTGGGATATAGTCCACCTCTTGGAACTCTCTAACTGCGTTACCTATGAATGCAACAGACATGTAAGCTCCAATTGCCATAGTCAGACCAAACAAAACCCGGAGTGGCAACTTTTTTCCCAACTTTCTAATCATAAACACAATGCTAATAATTATAGTCAAACCTAGGACTAGTCCTAGTAGTACAAAAATTTCCATATTCTCTGCAAATGAGAACATAGCCTGATAAAATAAAACAGTTTCAAAGCCCTCTCTATAAACAGTAAAAAATGATAGCATTGCAAAGACCATTACGCTTCCAGTAGTTGTTGCTTGCCATACTTTTGCTTTTACAAATTCTATCCATTTTTTTGTTTCAACCTTATTTAATATCCAGAAACTTACCCAGAATAATACTGCAACTGCTGAGATAGCCGCAATTGCTTCAATCAGATCTTTACTTGCTCCTGTTATACCTATAATAAATTGGGCAATAAACCATGTAATGATTGTTGCAATTATGGCTATGAAAATACCTAGATAAACATGTTTCTTATATTGTGCATTGCGTGATGCTTCAAGATATGTAAGGATAGCGCCAATTATAAGTGCTGATTCAAGACCTTCTCTGAATATTATTGAAAAAGAAGCAGAAAATGCCAATGTAGGGGCTATCACACCAGTACCGGTGACTAACCTTTCAGATTCATCTAATCCACCTCTAATTTCTACAACCTTTGCTTCAATTTTTGAGTATGGTTGATGCTGTTGAATCATATTGCGGAGCTCCGCAAATTTTATTTCCATATCAAGAGTATAGTCTGGATTTATCGGCCTTAGAGGAATTTCTATTCCTTCATAACTGTCCAAGTAAGCTGATCTAGATGTGATGAATGCTTCAGAAAATTGACCATCTCTATACTGTTGAAGGAGATCAACTAATTTAGTCCTTATAGTATCTATGTCAGTCCTTACCCTAGTCTTCTCTAACTCTGAACTCTGGCCAAAGCCTTTTTTTACTCCAGTGAAGGTCCCAAAACCTTTACTTAATTCTCTAATATCACTTAAATTACTTGGTTGACTATTCTCTACAATACGCGCTGGATTCTCGGCGTTATCATTTGCATTGAGTTTTTCATAATTCACATTCAAGAGATTTGCAGCCTTTGAAAGATTACTAGTAATACTAGGTAGAAGAACAATTATTTCTGATTGCTGTTTGTTTTTAATTAGTTCCCGAAGTTCCTCTCTCATCATTAATTCTATACTATTCTTAAGGTTCGGATCAACCTTTTCAAGTAGCGGTTCGATATATTCAAAGTTGTCCAAATATGCGGCCGTTGCGTACTTCTCAGCTGAGGAATAATCTGAATTGATCGTTATGACATTATTGACTTTTGAAAGTAAATTTTTTATATTCCCAAAATAAATTCCCGAATTATCGGGTTTATAATTAGAATCCTTTTCATTTAAGTTAGTTTGGATAGCTGTTATCAATTTTGAAATAGTTTCTAGGTCGGATTTTTGAGATATTGAATCATGCAGGTCTCTAAAAAAGGACTCAGTCTCCATTCTTTTGGAATCGCCAAACGAATTAGAAATGCTTTTGTATAATTTATGCGAGATATCCACCATACCTACAGCATTTTCATAATCAATTTGATTACTGAGATCTTTAGTAATTCCAATATTTGACAAGTAGTATGATTTAGAAGTATCATTTAACAGTACTATAATAGTCGATGCTATGATTGAATTGTAATCCGCTTTATTTAGCTCTAGTATATTTGAGTTAGTGGTGTTCAATATGTCCACAATTTGTACGATCTTACTTTCTATTTCTGACGATGAGTTAGATTTTACCATTATCGGTAAATCAATTAAAAGTGATTCTAATCTTTCAGTTAAATTCTGATCTCTTTCTCTTAGTTTGTCCTTAATGGATGGAAAAATTATTGAGTGAGAGATATACGCATGTTCAAAGGCACTTGTACTATCCCCTTTTGAGAGGCTTGCCTGAACCAAACTCATTCGTTCTGCAATTCTCTGCAGGTTAACTGTCAGTAAAATTTGGTCAGCAGAACTAATTTCTACATTTTGCTCGCCATATGTGGAGCTAAGCAAAATAGTGGTAAAAAGAATGGTTATCGATATGTATAACGGAATTTTTTTCTTATTTGAAATCCCATCGAACATTCTCATTCATTTTTTCTACCTCATAACGGTTCTGAAGGGATAAATTCTTTCAGGGACATAAAACAATTAGGCTTACCTAAGTCAATTAATCCAATATAAATCTTGAGAATCTGTAATCAGTTGGTATATTATCTTTTGTCAATGATTTACACAATATTTATCTGAAACTGAATAAAGTGTATTGTTATCTTAGTACGGATAAAAATTGGTTCAAATTTGTCGAGCCTTTTTAATGTCATTGAATTTTTCAAGCGCGAGAGTTCTTAATTTATTTATTAGAGTTTTAATCTTGTGAACTCCGGGAATAGCAAAATGTCTTGCTACTATAATTGGGCATTTCAGTTCATATAGCATATTTAGAAAATGGGGATCACTAAATAGGTTAAATTTTGAAATGGTCGCACTAGTTATGACAACATCTGGCTGAAAATTACCCAGAGAAGACAAGATTGTATCTGCAGCTTCGTTACTATATCGCATATCACTATCTGAAAGAGATATCTCGTTGAATTCAATTCCAACTTGCTCAAGATATTCCTTTTGTTCTAGAATATCGGTTATCGCTACAATTTTTTCCTGTTCATCATCTTTTTTGGCATTTATATATAAAACATTAATTTTGAATTGTCCTGAGCGTTCTAACCAACTTGTGGCCTTCAAAACTACATCCGAATGATCTCCTCCATCATATAGTACGACCAAATTTTTCTGACCTAAGCGTCCTCTAGTATTTCTATTTAATTCGAACGTGAACTCTTCATTTCCTTCAGATAAAATAGCTAGAACATCACACGTCAGTAGCGTTTGAATTTTTTTACTATTCCTGAATGTTTCAAAGTCTGTTATCAGCAAATCTATTTTTTGTTCCTCTACGGTAGCCAATATCGCTTCACTTGTATCATGTGATATTCTTACAAGATAGTGATTTAGTATGTTCTCCTTGTCTATTATTTTGTCTAATGGTTCAAATGACTTTTTTGCTATTTCAGCGTATCCTGATCCCGCAGATAAGGGGGTCTGTTTTGGAACTGTGATTACTCTCAAAATATTAATCTCTCCGAAATTTTCTTTCGCAACTCTTATTGCGTATTTCAATAATCTATCTGGATCTTCGGGTGTATATGGAATTAGAATCCTGTAGTCCTTCCTCTCCAGATCACCTTCACTAGTAACTATTGGAGCATAATGATCTATTTCCTTCCTAAAAGTGTACAACCGATATACGAAAAACCCAATTGCCACCCATACTACCGTTATAGCCCAGCTCAAAGGTTGGGTAAATAGCAGAAAAATAGCTAAACCAAGTTTGAGGAAGATACCTATTATTGGTATTATTGGAAAAAATGGAGTTTTGAAACCATAGTCTAACTTGTCGCCATAAATCCTACGAATAGTTATTACAGCCATATTTACTTGAGTAAATAATAATAGAAAAATAACACCTGCTGCAACGGCGATCTGTCCTAGAGGAAGCCCATAAGCCATAATTGCCATTATGATACCTGAAATTAGTATTGCTACATAAGGTGTCTTGTTCTTTTTGTGGATAGCGCTAAGTTGATACGGCATGTTATAGTTCCTTCCCATTGCAAAGGCCACCCTAGCCGAAGAAAATGTTGTTGCATTTAAGGCAGCTAGTGTGGATATCAAGCCCCCTCCTAAAACGATAAATGCTCCGTAAGGAACAAGTAATTCGGCAGCCTTCATTATTCCGAGTTCACCACTTTTGCCAATATACATCCATGATTCTATCCCAGCTGGAAATATGGCGCCAATGGATACAAAAGCAATCAAACAATACAAAACAACTACAGCGCCTAGCGAGATGAATATGGCCCTTGGAATATTCCTTTTTGGGTTTTTTACTTCCTCACCAGTTTGTACGATTACCTCATAGCCTTCGAATGCTATAAAGGTAAGTCCCATGGCTGCAACTACTCCACCTATCCCCATTGGTGCAAAATTCGAAAAGTTCATCCTCCAGTTCGGGTTGCCACTCATAACAAACAAGCCAGCAAAAATTAATAGGAATATCAATCCAAGCTGAATTATGGTAACGACATCGCCCGTTTTACCGGTTTCAGACGTTCCTTTAATGTTGATATAGGTGAAAACGGCAATCGAAACTACTGCTATAAATTTCTCTAATGGTATAACATTTAAAAGCAAAATATTGTGCGAAAAATTCATCATCCCCAATAATCCTGTAAGGAATGAAGCAAAACTTACAGCATATAACGATCCAGCTATTATGTGTGCTAGCCAAGCCATCCATCCGCTTATGAAAGCATTTGGTCGTGGCAAACCTTCTCTCACCCACAAGTATCCACCCCCCGCTTCTGGCATAGCAGAACCAAGTTCGGCATATGCCATAGCAGTAAATAACGTGATTATTGCATTAATAATAAACGCAACAATAACCGCACTGCCCGCAAGACCTATTGCCGGCCCGGTCAGCACATAAATCGAGCCACCGATCATTGCTGCTATCCCAACCATGAGTATATCTAGAAGTCCCAGTGACCTGACAAGTTGGTGCCGAGACGTGGTTCCTGCACTTCCAGGAGAGTCATCATCAGCGTCGGACAATTGATATCGTTTCGATTTCAATGATAAGTTAATGTTTTTTATAGATTACGCTTTGTCATTCGATTGGGATTAGCCTTTTTATCGGTGCTAGGCGGATCAGGATGATTATCAGAATTTTGGTATCTAAATTTATATAAAAATAAACCGCTATTACCCTAATGCATCGAGTTGCTCTGATTACCGGTTGTTCCAGTGGAATAGGCTACGAAACTGCACTAATGCTCGGCAGAAATGGATTTCGTACCTTTGCTACTATGCGAAATACAAAAAAATCTGACTCTCTTCAAGAAATAATAAGAAAAGAAGGGCTTGATGTAAGTATCCAACAACTTGACGTAAACGATAATGCGTCTATAGAAAATACAATATATAACATAAAGAATGAAGCAAACCGAATTGATGTTTTGATAAACAACGCAGGATTCGGTCTGGTAGGTTTTTTCGAAGATCTGACTCTTGATGAAATAAGAGATCAATTTGAAACTAATTTCTTTGGAGTTCTGAATATCACGAAAAAGATTATTCCGATAATGAGATTACAGAAAAGTGGTACAATTATTAATATAAGCTCAGGTGCCGGACAAGTTGGCTTTCCTGGTATTTCAGCCTACGTAAGTACAAAGTTTGCTATCGAAGGTTTTAGTGAATCCTTGACGTACGAGCTACTTCCATATGGCATAAAAGTAGTTATAATTGAACCTGGAGTTATTAAAACAAATTTCTTCCGTAATTGCAAAGTATCAGAACATTCAGTGAAAAAGAATTCCACATATTCTACTTCTTTAGATAAATTTCAGAAAAATATTGAAATAATGCAAGAACATGCTACCTCTCCTACCGATGTCGCAAAAGTCATAATACAGGTTTTGGGAAATAGTGAACCTAAGCAAAGATATATCGTTGGTAATGATGTTGCAATGATATTAGAAGCAAAAAAGAACCTATCGGACAATGAATTTAAAAAGATGATGATTCAAAATATTATTTGAGCAGGAAGAACTTTGTTTCTACATGGGGTAACATTTTTAACTGTACAAGAAGTCAAGTACAACATGTTTCGGAATTTAAACTAGATACATATTAAAAATGATTGAATAAGTTTCATGCTTTTATAGTATTGTTAGTAATGTAATGGAAGGGAGTAGTGAATCTGTCTAATTCAATTGAGTTAATTGTAAGGAGAATCAAAAATGGTTCTGTTATAGATCATATTGAATCTGGTAAGGCCTTTTTAGTTCTAAAAGCTCTGAATATCACGGGCAGAGAGGGAAATGTGATAACTGTAGCTCTGAATGTTCCTAGCAACAAGTATGAAAAGAAGGATATTATTAAAGTGGAAAATAGATATCTGAAGCCAGATGAAACAAATAAGCTATCTTTGATAGCTCCGCATGCAACTATAAACATCATCAAAGAGTACAAATTAGCAGAAAAGAGAAAGATACAATCACCAGATTATATTACTGGAATATTCAAATGTCCTAATTTAAGATGTGTAACTAATGGCGAGAATATAAAATCCGTCATTGAAATTATGGATAAAAATAAAATGATTTTGAGATGCAAATATTGTGGAAGGATTTTGAGTATAGACGAATTAATAATCTAGTTCAAGTCATATTTTGACATAATATCTTTTCCAGGAGAATAATTTAGCTTCAACCTGGATAAACAAAATTGAATTATTCATATGATACGCGTAGCTAAGACAGAGTACGAAAACCAATGTAGAATAACTTTCCGAGAAATAATTTTTCTGAAATTGTTTTTAAATCTCGAAATCGGTAAGGCCGGACATGGTTGTCTTGGCCCGTAGACGACCAGAACTAATAGCCGCCTTGAAGGCACTAAAATCAAGTTCTACCTGATCTGCGTAGCTCTTTGCATATTGTACCAGCGCGTCATCAAATTTATCTTTTGATCCTAAATATCCAGATATCATTTCTGCTTCTCCAACCTTTGCGTGGGCTCTAGCAAGAGCCCAACCACACATCGTTGCATAATCTAGCAGAGTACGAGGTTTGAAGCTTTCAACGTGTGCTGAGATTTTCATATCATGTAGTTGACGAACATAGTAATCATGTCCTGAATCGGAACGGAACCAGCCAAGAAATATGTCACTAGCAGCTTGCATAAGACGTTGTCCATGTACAACTCGATATCCCTGATTCTCATAACGGCTCTTTCTATCTGGAATCTCCAATATTGATCTGCGAGCTTCCTTTGTTTGGAGAAATAATGGGTCCTTCCCATCAGCAAGAAACAAATTGACAAGGCAACGTGTACCAACACTGCCTATACCAACAACCTTAATGGCAGCATCCTGAAAGTAATACTGATCAAATAACTTTTGTTTGTCTTCCTGCAGTGATGCTTTATAGTCATCCAGATATTTGCCTACTTTATCCATGTATTGGTTAGTTTTACGGAAATGGTAGAGAAGTGGGGGTTCATCTATTATCTTTATCTGTCCTTTTACGGCTTTTGTGATCTTGGGAAATAGTGTTTCTGAAGTTCTGGAAATAGCCTGTGATTCCAATTTTCTCAAACGATCTATTATATCCTTATCATTGTGAAAAAACTCAAAAAGATTTTCAATCGATATCTTTGCATACCATCTGTCAAGTCTGCTCCGCAGTGCAAACTCAGACATCCGAATTCTATAGGAGTACGTAGCCATTCTAACTGCCTCATCTGCGATATTTTTAGAAAAACCCAATTCCCTTGCAGCAAGGACGAAGCTCACTACAAGTCGTTTTAGATCCCATTCCCATGGTCCGGTAAAGGTCTCATCAAAATCGTTGATGTCAAAATCTAAAATCCGTTCTGGTGTGGCAAATCCCCCGAAGTTCAACAGATGGCAATCACCGCACACCTGAACTATTATTCCTGAATTGGGTGAGTGGAATAGGTCTCTAGTTTGAACTATTGCAGCCCCTCGGAAGAATTTAAAGGGTGATTCCAACATTCGCTGATATCGTATCGCTACAAGACCTTCAATTCTGTCCTTATTTGAAGTCTCAATTAGGTCTATTGGATTCCATGATCGCAAGGAAGGCGTCCACTCGGCGTGTTTACTACGCGGGCATTTTTCCCGAAGGTCTTTGCCTAGCTGAAATCTTTTTTCCTTTGTGAGATTTTCACGATCCATTTCTAAAGACATCTTTTTAGTTGCATCTAATTTTTTATTTATTGCTTTTTATCTATATTAGTATTGGTTCTATGTTCTATGACCTTTTTTGAGATTTATTATTTCATTTTCCAACTTACCTTTATGAATGTGCTATAACAAGTTTAAATGGTAACACTAGTGTTTAATACTGTTACCGTGATATAAAATGTAAAATATCACCTGTAAAAAAGTCAATTATCAATGTCTCAAATACGATATCTATTCCGAATTAAAAATTAGAAACTTCCCATTAGTGGTAATATCGTTTTCCACAACGAACACAATCCTCATCTTTACTTACTCTGGATATTGCAAAATGAAATCCGATTAGGGGTGAAAAGATCAAAATACTTACTATAGCCAAATAGTATTGAGAATTATAGAGTAAATACGACGCAACTCCAATGCAGGTCATAATCTCTAACCAGGTACACGTACATAATTGAAGACATATTTCTTTAACATTCATTTGATAAATGACTGTATGACCATTAGTAATTTGAGTATAACTGAAATTATTCTATCTGTTAATGTTACATTTACCATGGATGTCTCTGTAATTGCCAAACCTGTGTAATCGTGTCGAACTGTATGAAGGCTTGATCAGGTTTCATATTGGATCGCCGTTAATCAGTAAAAGTATATTCAAAATATTATTGATAGCGTCTTAAGAGATATTAGAAAAATATGTGATTTCTGGGGACTGTTGCCGATAATAGTTCTCAAGTAGCCTATAATTATTGTAAGCACTTCTGAATGATTTTTATATCATAGTAAAATAACACATTTGGAGTTGAAACCAAATTCTGAAAATGGCGATGTAAACATTTCTTTACTAAAAATTTTAATAAACGGTACGTTACTTGCTCTAGTTATGGCAGTTCCTGCTATCATAACCACAGTCGTCTTCCACTATATCATTAAAACAAATTTAATAATAACGATTTCTGCGGGAGTCATAACCCTTTTTGTGGCTATGGGTTTTGCGTATAAAATCTCAAAGAGATTATCAATCTAATATTTAGTGAATAGATAAACCAAATTCCGAGTGAATTGCAATCAAGAATTTACTCACCCCGTGTTTTGAGTCCGACGAGTTTATTTAAATTCACCAGCCCATGGTTCGTACAATTTTTACTAGAATCCAATTAATTTCAGATGCTAAACAGCCGGAGACTTTACCATAAGCTCTCTTTAATTTGTCATTAATCATCTGGAGAGGGATCATGCTGTAACCATTCAGACGATTGTTCTTAACACTGTTTTTTATGATTTTTTTGTTTATTCTCTTGTCACGAAATTCATATTGTGTCTATTATCCAATTAAAATCTACAACCAATGGGAATATTTTTCATAATTTTTACTATCTTAATACATATATCAGGTTTCAAAAAAACATTTTTTGTGAATTGTCAACACCAAGTGTAAGATTTCAATTTCCCTGCCAAAAAACAGAAAATGTTACGCCCGAGATTATGATTAAGATGATAAGTACAAGTGCAATTCTTGCACTGCTATTTACCGTTCCCGCCTTGGGTATCTTTTTAGGAATTTATTGGTACACGGATAACTTACTAATGAGTGCAATAATCGGATTTGCAGTTCATTTTCTTACTATCGGATTATCGCACCCAATATCCCAATTTATCTCATCCTATTTTGACAGTTAAACCGCATGAGTATTAATTATTATTTGGTTTGAACACCATAAAGTGGTTAAGATTTTCTAAATTGAAGATTTATAACACAGCGTTTAGGGTTCTTTGTTGAAGATTCTTAACGAAAAAAAAGTTTGAATTTGTAGGGTATAGTGCACTTCATGTAGTATGGTTCTACTAGCTGGTATTTGGCTTTTAGTTCGGCTAAATAGCAATGATATTTTTTAAAATATGAATGGGACAGCGATCGACTCTTGCATGTGACCCTTGGGATTTGAACCTTGCTGGTAGTTGGGGTCAGTTAACCTTGAAATAGGACAAACTAGGCACAAGGTTATATGACTGGATATTCAATAGGAACAAGTTCGGATTCATCGAGAACCATATTGTTAGCAATTTCCGGTGGCCACACTATAATACCAATATACCCCATTAGGATCACTCGAAAATATCTTTAAATAATAACATACCACATCGTCGATTTAATGATTAATCATGAAGGAAAAATATGTGATAACTGTGGAGATTCGGTAGATCAGTTGGTTCCTCTAAATGACCCAACTAGAATTGGCAGGTGGTGGTGTTTGAAATGCATATACAAAGAAGGTAAGGCTAAATTTGATGCTGACGCCAAGAATGGCTAACTGCGAGGAAAGCGAACTCGAAAAGTATAAAAATTAAAATAAAAAGATCGGGGAAATATGACTGAATATTCAACCGTAACTTTATGAGAAATCTTTAATTAGAAATAGGACAAAAGAGATGAAGACTTGCACATATCAAACCATATAACGACTATTCTTCCTCGTGATTTTAAACCTTCAAACTCAAGTAATGACAAGCATCGGAAACGGAAAACATGAATAATGCTATTTTTAATGATTATACTTGCTTATGTTTGTCTCAGCGTGGCACGATTTTACAGTCGCAATTTTCCTGGGGACCGTCACAACTTTTACAATTTTTTGTTTCCGAGTCTACAGGACCCCAACAATGGGAGCACCCCGTATTTAGGTCATCGTCTGCCATTAACTGTTGAAATCCAGTGATTGTATATAACCTTTTACTCAATGTATATCGTATGCAACAATCAGGACAATTCAAAAGTTTACGTAGCCATGTGATGATAGATCATGTAGCGACGAATAAATTATTGTAACTAATATAAGGACAGAGTTTGAGAGAAAGTTTAGAAAATTATAGTGCCGAGTGGATTTGAGACTAGCACTTTATTCGCCGTCCCAAACCAGATGAATACTCAGAGCAAATATGTGATCTTGAGACTTTTAAATCAAATACTAGATAAAATAAATGGAATTTTCGATATTCTTTTTTAAACGTTTTTGATAATGGTAATGACAATTAATAAGTACAAATGCACTAACCATCAAATGACTACAGAACAAATTGAATGATGACTTTACCGTATGTTAGAAGCTTATCCGGTACGCCTAAGCATAGCCTATTTTATGTAGTAATCACATTTAGAACAATTGCATAGGTTAAATCTCAATTGTTGCCTTAGCAAACCTGTCTGCTACTTCAGTAACCTTTATCCGCGTCTTTTTCCCAGGCTTTCCATTTTGTACAAATACTATAAATCCTTTAACCCTAGCGATACCATCGCCTTTTCTACTAATTTCCGTGATGTCCACCTCATATTCCTTACCCACCTCGACGGGTTTTGTCGTTGGACTACCTCTGTTGAAACTCTTACTAGCATCGCCACCATAACTCCTTCCCCTACCACGACCATAACTGCTGTCTC
>Ga0070700_100000893_pt1 | contig 14714 bp, 16 predicted proteins | sample KBSK5101metaG_FD_65456 | JGI IMG/M metagenome (GOLD analysis project Ga0070700, IMG submission 65456) | Corn, switchgrass and miscanthus rhizosphere microbial communities from Kellogg Biological Station, Michigan, USA - KBS K5-10-1 metaG | ecosystem: Host-associated > Plants > Roots >...
GGAGTACAACGAAGAACGACCACATGAGTCTCTGGGCCATATGACACCCAGGGAATATCTGTTAATCCCTCGGCCGGAAATCTCTACTAATGACCGGACCTAAACTGGGGAGGGTTACACCGCACCGAATTGCATTGCAATGAAGTAATGCTCTTACCTTACTACATCGCTTCAATGAATATCGAGCATGAGTTCTACGAATTGATCGGTACATATCTGCCTTTCGAGGGAATATGCTTAGTGGACACTTTCGATCTTACTGAGGAAGGTGAAACCAAGGGAACACAAATTCCTCTATTAAAGCGATTCAATGCTGAAAACACTGCGCGCGTAGAGAGACAGAAAAGATCGCCTATTACAGTTATTGTTGGAAATCCACCTTACAATGCCAAGCAAGTAAACGAAAATGACAATAACAAAAACAGAAAATACAAAGTTGTTGATGGTCGAGTCTCCGGTACCTACGCAAAAGATTCTAAAGCTACCCTTGTTAACAAATTGAATGATCCCTATGTGAAGGCAATCAGGTGGGCATCGGACAGGATTGGACCAGACGGTGTTGTCGCATTTGTATCGAACAGCAGTTTTATTCACAAAAATCAGTTCGATGGAATGCGAAAGCATCTAGCAAAGGACTTCAATAGGATTTACATTGTGGATTTGAAAGGCGATGTGAGATCCGATTCAATGCGCGGAGGCATACCTATTGGAGAACATCACACTATATTTGGCCTGGCAGCGATGGTAGGGATTTCCATATCGTTTTTGATTCGAAGACATGAATTGTCCGATCATAAAATCTTTTACAGTGAAGTTGATTGGAGAGCGTCTCGAAAGGCGAAGTTTGAATATCTTGAACGAGCCAAAGACGTTTATGGGCTTGAGCGCCGAGAAATCACACCAGACTCCAAGCATTCTTGGATCACAGAAGGTCTCAAAAGTGAGTTCAGTAGTTTTACACCTTTGGGCAGCAAGGAAACGAAATCCGCACGATCAATGGAGGTTCAGGCGATATTTAAGTCCTACTCTTTAGGCGTTTCAACAAACCGTGACGCTATAGTTTATGATTTCGACAAAGAACAACTTTTAAAAAGAATCGAAATCTTTATTGAGGACTATAACGCAGAAGTCGATCGATACATTCGTAAAGGAAAGCCCGAGGAATTAGATGACTTCCTTGATTACGAAAATTTACAGTGGAGTGAAACTCTTAAACGAAAGTTGCAAAGCGGTCAACGGGCTGCCTTTGATGAGGCAAGTGTCATTGAAGTTGTTTATAGACCGTTCACTAAGAGATTCCTCTACAGCGATTCGATACTTAATGATCGTCCCGGCCTTTTAACGCGTTATTTTCCGACGCCGAAGTCTAAGACAGAGAACCAAGCTATTTCAGTAACCAACCACACCCAAATCCCGTTCTTGTGCCAAATGCTCTCAAGCGTGGCGTCGTTAGATGTCGGGGGGCGGCCGGGCCAGATCTTTCCCTTCTACACATACAGTACGGACGGATCAAAGCGGCGGGAGAATATCACTAACTGGGCGCTTCAAGTATTCAGGTCACATTATTCGGACAGCTCGATTACGAAGTGGCAAATCTTTCATTATGTTTATGCTGTTCTTCATCATCCCGCGTACAGGGAACAATACGCAGCAGATCTGAAACGCGAGCTACCTCGCATTCCTTTTACATCGGAATTCCACTCAGTAGCGGAGATAGGCAGCCGCCTTGCGGAAATCCATGATGAATACGAAATGCAAGTGTCCTATCCGCTTAACCGCGTCGAAAAGCCAAAGCATCAATTAGACTGGCGGGTCGAGAAGATGAAGCTAACAAAAGATAAACGCACGCTTGTCTACAATAGTTTTCTAACGCTTGGTGACATTCCTCAAGAAGCATTCGAGTATCGTCTTGGCAATCGATCGGCACTTGACTGGATTATTGATCAGTACCAGATGAGGCTTGATAAACGTAGCGGTATATCTAGCGATCCAAATCGCCTCGATGATCCAGAATACATTGTTCGACTAATAGGTCAGGTCATAACTGTAAGTCTCGAAACCGTCAAACTTATGAAGATATTAAAGAACCTTCCTTTAGAACCTGTTGACGCGATGTGACATAGGAAATATCTCTTTGCTCAACCGTGTATCCAATAGTTAAGAAAACCTAAAGGTTTCGGACAAAAAACGCGCTTGTGACAGGATGCAAGGTTTTACTGCAAATCACTGTGTTGGCCCTGTGATAATGAGTAGCTGCTCGATCCTGAAAAAACTAACAGTGACACGAAACGCGCGCGCGGGTGAGTAATGAGGAACGTTTCGCATTCTCCACGGGATTCGTAATCAATTCGATCACAAACGAACACACGCAAACTCAACGTAGAAGCTCAGGAAAAAAATGGCCTTGTTCCAGTGTGCTGGCCCGCGCTAGAGTGATCCGCATGAAGACAATTTCCGTAGCACTTGAACCATCGTTCTCAGCCACTCCAAACAAAGGCGGGCGACCGAGAAAAGAAATCGATCAGCACACCTTCGAACGACTCTGCGAGGTCCAAGCTACGCTGGAAGAGATCGCTCACGTCCTGAACGTCTCAGAGGACACTATAGAACGCTGGTGCAAGCGGACCTATGAACTAGGTTTTGCGGATACCTATAAAAAGTTCTCTGCTTGGGGCAAAACCTCACTGCGTAGATACCAGTTCGAAGCTGCGAAGAAGGGCAACCCGACTATTCAGATCTGGCTAGGCAAGCAATATCTAGGGCAGACAGACAAGCCTAGTGAGGAGGCCGATGAGGAAACAAACGCGGCAGAAATCGCAAAGGAAGTTATCTCATTGCTGGTAGGGTTAGCCCACCGGAATCGCGCTAAGCTGGCTGAGTCTTCGGCTATTCCCGTTGAGACTTGCTAACAGGAACCTCCGCGCCTGTTCGTGCGCCGACCATCGGCGCGATCTCATCAGGCGTCAATCCTAATCGCTCACGAATGGTCTTGAGCTTTTCCGGTATACGTTTCGGAAAGGGCGGCAAGTTGTTGAGGTCAACTGCTACGGGCATTGTTTACTTTCTCCGTTTACGGTGCTGCACTGGAGTCCGATACTTGAGCAAGTCTTGATGCCGTGTTTCCAGCATATAGGTCAAGGCTTGAAATGAGATGCCGAGACTGCGAGCGGCAAGAGTCACACTACCCTTTGTCTGCTCTAGAGCGAGCTTGATAACGTCACGTTCCAGTGATCGCTTTTCTTCACTTAACCCGCGACTCGGAAGAAGTCGCCCGCCTTCGATTACGGCCAAATGTTCGCCAAGCTCTCGCAGTGTGGCGAGTGCGGCTTCTACCGCTTGATTACTACTGCCCGTATGTTCTGATAAGTCGAAGGCGCGTCGAAAAGCAAACAGCGCCACTGTATCTTTTGAGACGGGCCAGCGCCCGGCCATGTGTAATCAGAGCCTCTGCCAATAGTCCATGTCTGCCAGTCTTCTCCTGATTACGCACTGCCGCTCGCGCTGCTTCTTCTGCTTCTGTAATGCGTCCCTGTTTGAGAAAGACACAAGCGCAAGTTTCATCAACTTGCGCGGCAGTTCCGGCGTCCTTGATGCTCACAAAGATACGCCGTGCGCGGTCCAGGTGCTGGTGTGCTTCTTCGCAACGGTTGATAGCGAAGTAGACAAGCCCAAGCTGATTTTCAACGTAAGCCAAGTACGGTTTGTGTTGTGCCCGCTCGTAGTGGTAACTCGCAGCGGCGTATTCGATTAGAGCACGGTCCAAGTAATCTCCATGCGGCTTCGATTCGAAGAGATGCCTCAACACAGTTCCGCGTTCAAGGTGGTAACTGCCCTTAAGCGTGTCGTTATTGATTTTCTGAAACAGCAACGCATTCTTTGTGAGCACTCGAAATGCTTTGGTATAACTGGCAGCCTCACATTCTACGATTCCAACTCTCAAAACAGCTTTCGCCTTTACCTCGTTATGAGTAGGCAGACATGACAGTGCTTCATTGAGTAGATCACGGGCTTCATTCAGTTCACCAGTGCGCCAGTAACAGAGCGCGAGTTCGGTTTGCGCCTCGGCTATCTTCTTGCGGTAACTGACTGACTCGAAGATGCTAAGGCTTTCGCTGATTAGATTCTTTGCCTGCTCTTGCGAATCTGCGATCTGATTCTTACTTCCGATCCACCCCGTCAACACTCCCGCTCGCAACAACAATTCTGCCGCCGTGCTCGGTTCCAAGCCTTCTAGCTTTGGGCGTTCGCCTATGCGCGTCCAGTAATCGCTCAACAGTTTCCGCGCTTTCTCATACTCGCCCTTGTACTCCAGCGCCTTGGCCGCTTCGCAATACAACTCTGCACGGCTATCCACACTAAGGTTCGGATTTTCGAGTTCGCGCAGTAGTGAGGGCAGCAAGGTCATGTGAGAACTACTTTTTTACATTTTGACGCAAGGAAAGAAAGCTAAAGCACTCCGCGCGAATCTTACGCACTCACTAATGCTCTTGCAAGAAGATTCATGGCTGCTCTAGTGTGCTTACAAAAATTTTGTTAGCTACAAAATTCTTGTATCTCATGCTAGGAGGCAACCAAAGTGAAGACCTTACGCCGAATATGCGCCGCGACGATCCTGAGCCTGACTGTTGTTGTATCTGCATCAGCGGGAGATATTCATGCTCCCGGTGTGGCGTCAACTGGGACCAGCACAACCTCAGTCACTACGTCTGTAATTCTCACGATTGTTAGTTTGATATACCCCTAGCGCGCACTCAGGCTCTTAGTCTGGAGAACGGCTCGCGTTGGCGAGCAGGGTAAAGTGTGCCTACAAGATCCTTGTACGAGATCGGGAAATTCAGTTTCCAGTTGCGGCGTTGTCGAGGTACGAATCAGCAGTTATAAAGCTCCTGAGTTTGCGGCATGCCTCACACACCGCCCAGAAAAGTGTGAGGCCGGGGGCGTCATGGTGGGCCTTGGTGAGGGGGCCAAGCGTGACGCCTCCCTTTTACAGTATGGGTAGTCGAAAACGTGACACACCAAGACGTTTAGCAGAGAAGTTGCTGACTATTCGGAAGACTCTCGGATTGAGTCAATCACAATTAGCCAAACAGCTCGGCGTCACGACTGGTGCCGCACGTATTAGCGAATGGGAAAATGGAGTGCGTGTGCCCGATCTGATTGTCGTGCTGCGCTACGCTCGCTTGGCTCGCGTTAGAATGGCAGTGCTCGCAGATGATGATCTGGAATTGACCATCCCCGAACGGAAGGCGCGAAAGAAAACATAGCTAAGCGGTGCGTCTTTCTTTCTGACTTCTTTAGTCGCTGATACTCAGCCTCACGCTTATCGATCTCACTCTTAGGTACTGAGATCAATTGCTTCAGCATATAAGTGTGCTGGCATGGTCTAAGACCATACCGTCAACCGTTGCGCCTTGCGAGTGCTTCACTGTGGCAGATATAAAAACCGCTTAGTTTTTTCGGCTACCCTCGCCTTGTTTCTCATACTACATGGGCCAAGCACCACGGAATAAACCAAGACGCTTAGGGGAAAAGCTACTACAGATCCGTGAGGCGCTTGGCTTGTCTCAAAAGGAAATGGCAGAGCGACTCTCAGAGCGCACAGGATTCACGATTACTCAGACACACGTCTCAAACTATGAACGGGATCGGATGGAACCGTTTTTAGAAACTGCCCTTGCCTATGCTCGCCTCGCGAATGTTGAGATGAATGCGATCGCGGATGATGATCTGGATCTGCCACTGTAGTGTCCCTTTTCTTCACGGCCATGATCGAAGTAGATGTATGATACGATCCAGAAAGCACAACAGCCGCAAAGTGTTTCCAAGTCGCGGCTGATTAATTGAGCCTCACGGACTCTTGAGTCGATTGAAATATATCAGCTTAGGAGTTTGTTATGTCATATGGTCAGGTTCCTGAAACTGATTTGTCTACTTGGACCGCAGAGGAATTTAGCGATCTTCTGTGTTGGGCGCGTAAGAATAAACCCGAAGAGTAAAAAGCATTATGGAACTGCTTCAGTCTAGGCCCTGTCTAGACCTCCTGGCGTCTATAAGCTGATTTACCCGCTCCGCTATTTCTTTTCGTATCTCTTCCGTGTTCGGCGGCAATTGGTCCTCGGTTACGCCTAGTAGCTGGGCAAGTTTTCGCCCGCCTCTCGTTCATCGTACCGAGTTAACGCCTGCGCAAAGACTGTACTGTCGTCATGCTGGAAGCAGAATGGACCGCCCTCTAATTCCCATTCTTGGTCGAGGAGATCCTGAACTGTCTTAGTTAGCTTGTCGGTATCGGATTCTTCAACGATTTTGTATTGCATTTTATTCTCCTATTGATTGATCGTGGCGTTCATTAAAATCTTTCAAGGTCTAAACCGATTAGTAATCTCTTGGACCAAAGGTGGAACCCCTACGAAAGAGTAGCGTGACCCTTTGCCTTAACATCGTTAACCATTGCTGTTATCGCGCTTACTACAATTCCAACAAGCGTGGTCGCTTCTTCATCATCTAGCACTGCGTCAGGGTGGTTGATAGGATTTCTATGTAGCTCTGTAAATTGTCGCAGAGTACTTACGACCTTTGGATCGGCCCAAGCCTGAACCTTATCTATGTATCCAACCATCGCAACGTTTTTGCCGCTCTTTGTCTTTGGGCGCGCAGCGCGATTGCTTAAAACATCGTAGTAGCTACGGAGTGCGGATTCTAAGCCGCGCGCGAGATGAAACCCTGCCGCCGTTGAAACATTGAACGCAAGACATTTGCCCGCCTCGTGAATTTCGTTTCGCACGTAGTCCGTAACGGAGTTCCTTACTTTTCTCGGTAAGAGCGATTCGCCCTCTTCTATCAGAAGCGTTGTTGAATAAGCACATCTATTTGGCACTGACAGAATGTTTAACTCTCGTGAATCATGCTCAAACTCTTGTTCGAATTTCTCAAGGGCGATTTTCATTTGACGATCTTCATCGTCAGTAACCACCAAATCTCCAGCGTGAGCCTCATCTTTCCAGATAACATCTGTTATGGTTTTCTCTAGCGCGCAGACAGCATCGCGGGTTTTTGCACAAGGAATTTCGGCAGTTTCAAGCATGAATTTCTTTAGCCAGATGAATTTATTGACAAGTGTTGTGAAAGCGCGATGCGGCTCATGGTTTGCGCTTCTCAGCGTTCGCATCTCTTTCCCGAGATGATAAAAATGTATGAGGTTCAGCTTATACATTGACGAACACCCTCCTAACGGGTTGAGACCTCCGAGATACTTGACCCGATGTGCTCAGAGTGTGCCAAACTCAGTGATACTGTGAGGGCACTGAGGGATTATAGACCAGCGGGAAATACTAATGAATCAGCACAGGAATGGATTAACACGGAAGACTAAAAGTAATTCAAGCAATTTAACGATTGTCATAATCTCAACCCCAAGTGATCACAAGGCGCATCCGTCAGATCCTGCTCGACGCCTAAATAACGCTCGGTCGTTTGAATTGAGCTATGGCCCAGCGAGAGCTGGATTTGATCCAAACCTGAACCTCCCTTGTGTGCCAGCTTAGCGAACGTGCGACGTAGATCATGCGGTGCGACTTTGGCGAACCCTAACCCCTGGGCATACTCAATCACTAAGTTGTAGATCGCTTGCTCCGTCATTCTCTCGCCTGTGTTGCGTCCGCCTTTGTTCACTGGCCGGAAGACGTTTCCCTCTCTCAGTTCTGCGTGTGCCGCGTACTCATCGATTGCCGCCTTAGTCCATGCCGGCATTGGCACACTGCGCACCTTGTTTCGCTTGCCTATGATGTCAATCAACACCCAGCGGCCGTCTCGCTGCTGAATCCGATCAAACGTCAGACCAGCCGCTTCTGTGCGTCGCAGACCACAACCTAAAAGCAATGCGAGGATAGCCCTGTCTCGAAGTCCTTTGAGTGTGTTGATGTCAGGTGCATTTAGGAGCTGCTGCGCCTGCTGTTTCGCCAGCCAGTTGCCTGCGCGTGTGCCTTCCCGTCGAATGCCTTTGACCGCTCGGATGACGTTTGCAATGTGCGGATCTAATGCGCCATTGTCAGACGCCTCTATCGCGAGTTTGCGAATGGCTGAAAGCCGTTGGTTGATCGTTGCGGCAGATGAGCCCGACTCGCGCAACTGGGCTGCATACCGCTGCACTGTGGCCTTGCTGAGTTCTGTCTGCCCGCTTGCTTGATGCCAGGCAATAAACTCTCGCAGATGACGTTCATAGGCGCGTCTACTATGCGCGCTGTCCAGGCTATCGACTACGGTTTGTATGGCGATCTCTGTCGCCGCATCTTGTCTGATCAAGTTTTCCATAGTTGACCTCCGTTTGATGGAACGCGGTGAGACACAAGACGCGAGATCCTGTGTCCTGCCGGATTCCATCAAACAGTTGCGCCAGCTTTGTGGATTTGATCTGCGACTTTCAGAATCTTCTGTGCGCTCTTTTCGGGGATCGCGTTCTCACTACCTCGCTTGAGCCATGACTGAATGTACCCACGGCAAAACTCCGCACCCTCGAGATCGAGAGCTTCGCAGCACAGCAATGCGACTGCTTCCGCTTCTACTTCGCGGAGGTTTCGCGGCGTTAGTTCTGAATCGTTGAAGTCTGCTTCTGAAGTGTGGCCCAGCATTACGTGAGCACACTCATGAAAGAGTGTTTTGTGTGGCAGTTGTGCTACGGGGTTAATCGCGATCGCTCGCTGCTTCGCGTAACCCTGACAGTTGCCATCTGTCTCAGTGAAGGCGACGCGCTGAATGTCTAATGCCGAAAGCGCCTTATCTGCGTCCCAAGTCGGCATTGGCGGCAATTGCATTGCCTCGCCACCGGTCTGGGCCAACACAAACCAGCGAGACTTATAAACAAAGGTTGTAAAACTCGCGTCTTGCTCTTCGCCTGTCTCGCTCGTCTCTTTGCGCTTAACCGTCACAGGCATACAGAGCGTGAGCGCCTTTTCGCCTCTCTTAACGTGCCGCTTCAGATCCTGCCACTTGGGAAACGTGTTGATCGGTCCAGGCTCAATGCCTCTCAGTTGACACTGCATCAACGCAAGCAACTGGTTTCCCAGCGAATAATTATGGAAAGCGGAATAAGCCTTCATGATCGTGCCGGGCTGGTTGACCGCTTCTTGTAGTAAGGTGGTAAAGTTAGATGTAGCCATGATTCGATTCTCCTTAAGCAGTGGATCGAGTTTGTGGTTAGAAGCCCGTGAGAGTTGGTAGCTCTCGCGGGTTTCGCTTTTTCAAGTTCAAGGAACTAGCGGATAGCTTTCCATAAGCCTCATTATCATAAGCAATCCGTAATGCTCATAATACGCGCTCTGTGTATTATGTCAACACCCTATTTCGTGCATTGTGTATTACACGCAGCGTGCTATAGTGCCGCCTATGATCATCTTTCGACTTGATAGGCTATTAGAGAAGCGTGGCTGGACTGCTTACCGCTTAGGGCGAGAGTCCGGCATTCACCCGAGCGTGTTGAGTAAGTATGTAAACAATCAGGTGAGGGAAGTATCACTTGAGACGCTTGACGCGATGTGCAAGACGCTCAGTTGTCGGGCTGGAGATCTGATCGAGTACGTGGCAGAGAGTAACTCAATCAAGCGGCGATGATGGGCCGGGGGCGGGGGATGGCCCAGGGATAGGATACCGGAGGGCGAGGCTTTGACCGGGAGTGCGGTATCTCTTACCGGAAACAGGTCCACCCCTGATCGATGACAATCTTGACTTGGACCACCCGCCAAGGTCGCTACGCGAATGATACGCGGATCTTGCGCCAAAAGCCTTGACACCCTCCAACGATAAGTGTATTAAACTCAGCTTGCTGCGGAACAAAGGTTGGACATCTCGCAAGAGCACATGGTAGCATCGGCGTGTTGAACCCTGTGTTTAACATGGTTCGCTCTTGCCCATTTGGGAGGCTCAGGGCATCGGCTCCTCCCCCTCATTTACTGGGAGCTTAGCGCGACATCCCTTGCTGATAGTCAGGCATCTCAAGCCAGCTCCCCTGCAAAATAGCTGTCTCAGATTCTTGGAGGATTTACTATTTTTGCCACTTTTGGCAAGCGAATACGCGTTTCTTTCAGGAAGGCCCTTAGGTTGCGAGACAAGCAGAGTCGGAACAGCCAACGCGGCAGATCCGTAATGATTATGTCGAGGATCGTACAATGAGCACGCCAAGAAGAGTTCTCAATCAACGTGTAAGAATCAGCAAGACTGGTCGCCCTTACGTGAATGTAACCGAATTGGTGAGGAGCGAACTTGAGCGCATGAAGTCTGGAGCGGACGTCCAAAATAAAGCCGTGTCGCCAGAGGCCGAGACTCCCAATGGCAATGGCAAGGGCGTAGATAAGAAATAGCCACAATCCGACCCGGTAAGTTACAGGCAGCCTCCAATGCCCTATAACGTACTACTTCTCCCACTCCTCGGTGGGTTTATCTTCATCACGTTTTGGGACCGCACCCGCTGGCACGTATCAAGAGCGGAAAAGGAAAGACTCCTCCTCTATGCGGCTATAGCAGGGTTTGCGTGCCTGGCAGCCGCCATAGTAATCCGTTCCTTTGCCCGATTCCTCGGATACAAGCTTTTTGGGTTAGATCCCGTCTGCCCGTGGTGGGACCGAAATGTCGGTCTTCCCATGTCAGGAGTGGCGACAATGGCGCTGCTGCTGGGAGCGTTTGGGTGGTATCCGCTCAATCGTATTGCTGATAGGGTGTTTCGAGAGTGGGCAGTAGGCGACGAAAGCGGAAGTAAACGACGAGAGTTTGTGAGAGTGGTTGACAACTATGGCGGCCCATTAGAGCAACTACTCCTTAGGGCCATGGAAGACGACGAAGCAGTCATGCTTACCCTCAAGGGAGGCAAGGTTTATATAGGCACGATGGCTGCGGGGTTTGTTCCAGAGCGAGATAAGAATATTTACTTGCTCCCTCGGAAGAGCGGTTACAGGGATGACAAACAGCGCCTCGAACTAACGACGCATTACGACAAGATTTATCAGCAGATCGAGACGAACGAAAACAAAGAGGACGCTACCAGCATGATAGGGGCGTTTGGGGTTGTGGTCCCTGTCAACGAGGTTGTCGCCGCTAGCCTATACCTACCCGATATTCATACCAAATACTTTTCTCACGTTAAAGAGGAAGAGAAACAGCCTGAAGATTCCTTATCTAATCCAAGTCGCGTGGCATCTCACCCCTATGCGGTCTGGCTTGGATCAGGATGGGGTTGGGGGTGGTTTTATTTGCCGTGAGGATGGATAGGCGACCGATGCTAACCCCTGTAGCCGTACAGCCTCCGATCTTAACTGCTTAAAAATAAATCCTGCACAAACGCCTCCCCGACCAGCGTCCCTAGAATGATTCACCAGGTTCGAAAGTTAAGCCGTTGGGCCGTTCACGCTTGTTCGTGGTGTTCGACTACGTTCGGCGTGTTCGTACTGTTCGGCATGTTCACACTATTCGATCTCTATTTCAGGGGTTTCCGGTGTTTCAGCGTTCACGTACTTATGCGCCGTAGAAACGCTCACATTCATCTGTTCCGCTATCTCGCGGAAAGAATGACCCTGCGTCTTCAGTTCTTTAGCTTGTTTTATTCGTTTCGTGTGTTCGCGTTGTGAGAATTCTTTTAAGTGCAGGCGCTCCGGTTGCTTGTCTACATATTCAAAACCTAGAAAACACTCCTGCTCAGATTTGTGAAGATCGAATACAGCTACATCCGTGTCGTAAACCTTTTCTGCTGATCTCGACTTGGTTTGCTTCAGGTAACGTCGTCCTGAGTCAATTGAACTTTTACCTATAGCGAAGATTGAGTCAGCAAAGTTTGCGAGGATCTTTGAGCCAGCAAGATCATTGACGGTAATAGGTCGTGTCTCGTCGCGTTTAGGGGTATGGCAAGCTATTAGCATTGAAAGGCCGCGTTGTTTCTTAAGTGTAGATAACCTCTGCATCAGAGGCAGGGCAAACTTGCCTTTATCTGTTTCGCGGCTTAGCCAAGTGATGTTGTCAATAACAATGATCTTGCTGTCTGACTCTGCAATCTGCCTGTCAATCTGGTTAAGTAAAGCGACTTCCCAATCCTCATCTGAATCAATTGCTGGCTGAAATACGGATAGATCAATTTCGGTGCGGTGTAGGTCTTCGCTGAACTTAAAAACCTTACTCCAGTCCTCGGAACCGTATCGTTGCATGTGTTGAACGTCCGACAACTCAAAATCGAAGTAGTCAACGCGGCCCGATAGCCCTAGTTCTAATCCCGTTGTTGACTTGCCACTCGCTATATCATTGGCTATCTGCATTGCAAGAATGGTTTTGCCCAAGCCCGTATCTCCGAACAGGAGAGTAATTTCTCCACTTGTCCAAAATGGGCCAAAGAGCGGTTTTGGTTTAGGACGGGAGCTTGCACCCTTTAACCATTCATTCATTGACTTCGAGACGAACAGATCAGCGCGTTCGCCCCGTTCGTTTTTACTGAGACGTGAACGGATCGAACACCGCGAACGCTCCGAACGCAAAAGACCTAATACATAGTCCGGGCCGTGTGAGTCGGACGCGAGAAAATCATCAACGCCATTTAGCCCGATGCCCGCTGGCAGGTTTATGCAATAGACTTTTGCTTTCCTGCGTTTCAGTTCGCGAGCGAGACAAGCTCGCGCAGCACTAACGCTTTCATTCGAGTGAACGTTTGAGTCGAACAGTATTCCCACGCTTCGCCCGGCCCATTGGATTCGTTCACAGTCAGGAATGATTCCCTTAACGTCGCGGCGAGCACCATTCGCATCGTTTGCTTTGCCAACCACGCCACGAAAGGACCACACGCCAGCGATTCCTATGGGCAGAAAGGGTTCGCCGCTCTCAAGCGATAAACGACGCATTGCGAGGCACTTCTTTTCACCCTCGACTATCACGATCGGCAGTTGTGTATCTTCGAGATAGGCAGGATCAACTTGCGGAGGAAAGTAGAGTTTGTTGGCGCGACCTGGGGGACTGAGATATTTCGCTTTCTCTTTCGGAAGCAGATCGTCCTGCTGTTGTTCAAGGTCAGGGTGATCTCGCCGCAGACGATACTCGCGGGGATTGTCTTCGCCGGGCCAATGATAGGGGAAAACGATCCCGGCGTAGTCACCTCTTCCGTTGCGGCCAACCAGCACCGCACCCTCACGAGAATCTACGCGAAAGATCCCGGCTTGTTCAGCCAGCTCAGGCGTGATGAAACTGTTTTGAAGCAAGTTTAGATCGCCCGTGGTGAGTGCTCCGCGTATCATGGCGCTCTTAACTTCCTTCGACCCTTTTATTCGCTTCGGATGAACCGCCACGTTCGATCCATTGTCTAATTGCTTCGGTATCAAATCGATATTGACGCTGGCCCAAACGAACACAAGGCACTAGCCCCAACCTAGCAAGCTCGTAAAGCCTTGCCAGCCTCACACCCAAAAGCTCGCTCGCTTGCTTAGCAGTAATCAGACGCATCTTTCCGCATCCTCCAAAACAATAAGAGTCCGCGAGTAACCTCGCAGACTCAGATATACCAGATCGAAAAAGGCTGAATTGTGAACTAAGATTTGTCCGGTTTGATTGCTTCTTTCACAAAGCCCTTCCAGTTGATACCGAACTCAGTATTCCATCTTCTGATAACTCGCTCGTCTATTGAATTGTCTTTGTCTTTACCTAACTTTCCGGCTACAGTGCCTTGAGTGATCTTCTCACCGTCAGCGAGAACTTCAGCTATCGCTGTTTTCAGAGCGTCCTCATATTGGCTTCTGTGACGAAAAATTGGATGCGGTCCCTCGTGAACTTCTAAGCGGCGTAATGTTGCTTCATACTCTGTCGCAGTGAGAGTCTTTGCGCGTGATTTGATCCCATCACTACCCATAAGGGCGGGCCTCGCCATCTGCGCTTCGTGACACAGGCGAGTCAGCGCCAGATCAAGCACTTCCGGCATAAAATGAAAGATATAAAGAGTCGCGCTACTAGCTGCAAAGTCAATGGTTCGCTCTAAACTCTCAGGTGTGTGCTCAGCGTCGCTGCCAGTGTTCTGCATCGTTTCACGAATTACCTTCGATGTCGCCCGCTTTATGCCGAGCCAATTAACTGACACCCTGCAAACTGGTATGCCCTCAGCTTCCGCGTAGAAGTCATCAGGGAGATCCGCAACTGAATTCATGCGCGTCACGTTCAAAACGCGCTCACGGTCCGTGTAGCGAGCAAGAAGACGCTCCATTAGCTGATGCTCACGATAGATCCGCTTATTCGATGGATCTATCGGTCTCAGTTTCTTCCGGCGCTTTCGTGTTGCCTTACGGGATGAACTGTCACTCAATTTATGGACCTCCAAGCTGGTAGTTGCTTGTGTGCCTAGAGTGTGCCAACGGAAAGAAACTACACAGCACTGTGAAGCACAGAGAGATTATAAAGTAGCGGGAAATACTAATGAATCAGCACAGGAAGTAATTGACAGAAACTGAGGGAAACAGCTTAATTGAGACTACGAATCAGGGGGTCGCATGTTCGAATCATGCCGGGTGCACCAACAGGATTAATGAATGGCGGCAGACTCCAAGCTCTGCCGCTTTTGTTTTGTTGCGCCCGGCAGGGCGCACTCACTTGGGAGTGAAAGTCTCCTACGAACCCGACAGGGGGAATCGTTAGCCGGACGGCAAGGGTGTCTATCGCGAGGTGGAATCTGAAGGAAGCCGCAGGCAAAGCGCTGGCTCGACGAACAGAAA
>Ga0070700_100000895_pt1 | contig 14709 bp, 29 predicted proteins | sample KBSK5101metaG_FD_65456 | JGI IMG/M metagenome (GOLD analysis project Ga0070700, IMG submission 65456) | Corn, switchgrass and miscanthus rhizosphere microbial communities from Kellogg Biological Station, Michigan, USA - KBS K5-10-1 metaG | ecosystem: Host-associated > Plants > Roots >...
CTCATGGATAGCGTTGCGGGAAAGCTCTATGATGTGGCTCTTACGCGCGCAGCTAGCGATGTCCTTCGCCCAATAGTTCACAACAAGGTCACGAGCGGTGACAAGGTCCGAGACGTTGTGGCCCAAGCCTGGGTTGAAGTAGCTCTTCATGAAGTTCAGGCCCACGATACCTAGGTTGATCAGCAACCGGTCGTGCTGTTCTTCCCAGGCGGTGTCTTCCTTCAGACACTGCCAGCTCATGTGCCGGCCGATACGCTCGGCTTGTTTGTTAAGCGCACCGCTGGGGTCCGGACCACCAACGCGATACTTGACGACCTCGTTGCCCAGCACGATGTTAGAGTAGCTTCGAGAGGAGAACTGAAGCGAAGCTATGGTGAGCAGAGGGAAGACTACATTGGAGCACCCTGGCCAGGGGAAGTTCTTGCTCCGCTCGACCTGCATCGCAAGGTCCATCGCGGCTTCGGTGCGGCGATACCAAGCGGTGCGGGAGTTAAGATCCGCCGTGTAGCCAGCCCAAACATGGTCGCCGATGCAAGTCAGGTCCTCTTCGGTAAAGCGATCCGTGAGGTTTGGCGAATCGATCAGGTCCTTGTTCAGCGAGACCCGAGTAGAGAGATCGTAGATTTGCACTTCAGTAGCCTGTAACTGGCGAACGGCCGGAGTTCTCTTGAATCGCCTTCGAAGCCGCCATGAATTCGAGTTCCTCTTCTGTCATGGAGTCTTCCTCATCTACGTCGGTGTCAAGTTCCAAGCCCTTAGAGAGCGTAGCGGTTGAGTCGAACTGGTCGTCGGCCAGCGCCTCGCTATCGCCGGTGAACAGCAAAAGCTCGTCTTCGTATTCCTTGTACCACGCAGCCCGCTTGTCATATCGCATGTTGCGAGTCTTGTGGCGCTTTTGGAACGACCGGCCTCGGGCCTTTTTGTCCTGAATAGGCAGCAGCGCAACTATGTTGAGGAAGCGATCGAGCTTGAGCATCTCCTTGTTCAGGATCGGTTCAATCGCCTTCCAGATCTGGCCGTCTTCGACGTAGAAGGTCTTTGGTGACCAAAGTGAGTCAACGGTGAAGAACAAGTCTATGATCTCGTCCGAGCTGAGACGATCAACATGCTGATCAACGATGTGAAGCAGGTTGTTGATGTCCCTGCCGCCAACGGTGAAACTGGTGCGGTTCGCAGTGTCCCTCTTCGAAATGGCGAAATCGCAGCCGACGGAGTAGACCTTAAAGGTCTCGTAGTCCTCCGGCTTCATCTCGATGAAATCGTCCCTTCTCAGGTAAGCCTCATCATTGTCGCGCGGGTCGTTGAGGTATTCCTGGGAATAACCCGCCGCGTCGCCTTCGTTGATGAATTCCTGGCGGATCGCCATAAGGCGCTCGACCGGGAACTTCTCAGGCCAGAGGATCTCGCTAAAGTCGTTGAAACCCTTATGGGCCTTGTAAAGGCGAGAGTTCCACGCAGGGTTCTTGATCAGGTGGTTGAGCAGGGAATCATCGTGAAGGATGGTTCCGTGGCCACGAATACGGCCCTTGTCACGAAGGGCCTGTTTACAGGCGCGAAAGAACCACCGACGAAACTTGCGCCGCCGGTCTTTGTTCTCTACCTGTTCATCGTCCTCGATGTCGTCGAACACGATGAGGCCAGGGCGCTTGCCTCGCCACTTACGGCCACGGATCTTCTGCTCAGCACCGCGCGCGATGATGCGGAACTGGTGCCCGTCGAGACACTCCACAATCAAGTCGGTTTTCTGCTCAACCAGAAAGCCCTTGATTTTGAAGTCTCTGATGAGGTCTTCGTTCTCGGAAAGCTCGTTGCGAATGTCGCCGAGATGCTCGATAGCCATCTCCTCGCTAGAGCCTACGAGGATGATGTACTCTTCCGTCCGGAAGCAAACGTTCGCGAGGATGAAGTCATGCGTGAGCGCAGTCGACTTCGCATGGTTACGAGGGGCAGCGGTAGCACAGGCGGGGTGATCGCTTGTGTACCGCTGCCAGCACTCGCGGTGAAAGTCAGGCGTGGGCTGAGCGCTGTCGTAACGAGGGCTCAGGTATACACCTGAAAACGACTCGATTAGATCAGCGCTTAGCCTCACCTGAAGTTACCAGCTCTGGAGAGGGCCGCCGAGCAGCCAGATGATAAGTTCGATCACTTGGTCACCTGCGGGGTCGCTGGAGGAGTCTTTGCAGTGTTCTCCTGAGCCTTCTTCTCCTGAGCTTCCGTCATCGCGCCCGGACGAAGCTTCTCGCCTTTGAGGAACTTGATCTCCTCACTCAGAGCCGAGATCGCCTCGTCCTGATCCTTGAGACGGGCCTTCAGCTCGCTCACCTGGCTGGCGAGAACCCCCACCGCCTGGGAGCTGGAAGGCTCGTCCTTTGTCTGCTCACTTCGCGCGTGCTTCGCAGCCTGCTCGCGCTGATAAGGCATCCATGTCACGAACGGGCCGGTGTCCGGCGGGTTGTCGCCTTCCTGAACCAGTGGCACACGCTGCATCGGACGGCTGTCGCCGTTCTCGTCGAGCAGCATCAGGTTCACCGACCGCTCATGGTGAACATAGGCGACCATAGCAGCCTGAGGCTGGCGCTCTGCGTGGGAGAGGCTGGCGTAGAACCAGAGCACTCGGCCAGGGGTGGGGTTGATCATCAGGAACCTCCTAAGGAATAACGCGCACGTTGTACGTGGACGCTGTGGGCGTGCCAAGCACCATGGCACAAAGATAAACTGTTACGGTGTCAGTAGCGGTGACTCGGGCGAGCCATGTAGTGCCGTTACCTGGGAAAGTCGTTGGGCTCGCGACTGCCACCATTGATGTAGCTGCTCCAGGTACGTTAGCAGTTCCGGTCGTACAGCCACCGGCAGCGAGCAGACCTCCCCCGAGGGAAGCAGTAGCTCCAGCGAGCTGTGCAGCAGCGCTGGTTCCACAGGCGAAGTTTCGAGTTGCTCGGTCATAGTTGAGGTGGTTGCCAGTTGTATCAGTGCAGTTCGGCAGGCTCTTCACCAGCCAGCCCAAGCCGTTGTTCACCATCACGTCGTGGTCGCTGGCAGAAGTGGTGCCAGTACCGCCCTTGTCGGCGGCGAGCGAACCATGGACGTAGGCCGAACTCAGTTCAAGGTACTGGTACTGCCAGTCACCGCTGAGCCCGCCGTTCGGCGAGAAGATCGAGTAGACAGTCTGAGCCTGGACACTTGACGCACCAAAAAGCGCGAGTAGCGCTAGAAGCTTGAGCGTTTTCATCCTGAACTCCTTAGGGTACGAATACCCACTTTCCTATCCCAGCGTAGTAGACGATGTCCACTGCAAGACGCTGAGCAAGAACCGAGTCGCCGGTGCCAGAGAACTGAGCTGTAGCGGCGGAACCTCCATTGAGATTGTTGCAGGTAACCGCGTTGGCGGTGACCAAGCGAAGAGTGACGCGCTGACCGTCGTAGCCTGGACGCAGGCCTGTGATGTTGGCGACGCCGGCGGTGGAGTCAAGGTCGATGCGACCGGTGCCCGGGCCGAAGCCTGTGGGGTTCAGGTCGTTATTGGCACCGGAGGCGAGCACGGCGGTGATCAGCCCGTTGCCGACCAGCGAGATACCGGGGCTTTGAGTAATACCTTGTGGCATTTTAGTGGCCCATTCCCTGGTCGACCTTCAGCTCACAGCGGCCAGAGACGTAGTTCGAGACCTGAAGGCGGCACATTTGGGTGGTGAAGGCGTAGTTGCCGTCGGCTCGAGCGGTGAGGCCGGTGAGGGTTGCGTGGTCGAACACCTTGAAGTTCTTCGCCATCGCGAAGTTGCCACCGGAGGCTGCGCCAGTGTTGGCCACAGTGTAGGTGTAGTTGTTAGCGTCTATGACAGAGGCGACGGTCTGGAAGCCATCAAGGTTGGGTTCCTGCGTCATCATGATGAAGACGCTATCGCCGACTGAAAGATTGTGGTTGACGTCAGTCACCGTCGCAGTTGTGGTCACACGGGCGATCTGAACCACTCGCCCAGGGGTGCCAGGGTTGTCGAAGGTGTGCTGGACCTTGGCGGTGAGGCTAGCGCCGCTTGAGGGGATCACCGCCAGACCAACGCCAAAGGGAACCTGTTGGCTGTTCAGTCTCACCCACTGTGAGTTACCGTTCGCCGAAAGGGAAACCGTTATAGGACGCATCAGGGCGCTCCTTAGGGAACTGGTTGAGGCAGAACGACTAGATAGCCGGTCTGTTGAATGATCTGGTTGAGGGAAGTGGTGACCTGAAAGGTCAGGTAGTAGACCACTCCTGGGACACCGCCGGTCACCATCTGTTTGACCTGAGAACCCGAGGCCGTCGGTACACCGCTCAGCATGGCGGAGGGATTCGGATCGGTGCCACTCCACACGTTGATGGTTACAACTGGGGAGCCAATGGACTCCGTTCCGCCAAGCGAGGAAATGAACTCGGCGGTGAGGAGCAGGCTCTCACCCTGTTTCTTCGGTCCAAAGGTCTGCCGGCCTGGGTTACCCATGGTGAGCACAAGCCTGGGCGAAGTATTGAAGGGCCTTCATCTCGGAGCCCTTTCCCAAAGGGGTGTTGTAGTGACGCTTCCAATAGCGTGCCATGCCCATAGCGTCGGTGGGCTGAGGAAGAGCCTCCGGAACGCGCTTGTAGAGGACTCTCGCCATGGCGGTGGCGAAGTAGAAGTTCCCCCAGAGCTCCGTCACCGGCGGCATATCGATAGCCCAGCTACCCGCGAGGCCTCGAACCCTGGCGCTCAGGGTCGGCCTCGGACCGAGGTAGTTCACCCAGATGTCTCGATAAGTCGCGGCTTCCATCTGAAATGGGCCGAAGGCCGGGCCCGGACCTGGGGTTAGCTGGTCAACGAAGTTGAAACCGCTCTCCACCAAGCCCGTGCCCAGCACAAGGTTCTCTGAACTCTGCGACCAGAGTTCAATTCGCTCCAGTGCGGGGCGAATCACATAGCAGCGGAGCTGGTCAAGATCCATGGATCTGAAGGTGCTTGAGCAACGCGATCACGATAGTGTGAACGATGAAGACCCAGGGATCGTCGATCACCGGCGGTGAGGGATCCTTCATACACTGGTTCACAGCGTTGATGTAGGGCAGCTTCGGCGTGTCGTCGAGGTCCCGCCACTTTGGAATACCGCTCTCACCACGAAGGTAGGCGTAGGCCTTCCACCCTTCGTAGGCAACCTCGGCGATTTCGATAGGCTTCATGTTACTTGTTCATCCAGTGGTTGATGGCCTGAGCCTTCCCCATCGTCAAGGTCAGAACCTCTTGATCATTCGACATGTTGCAGCGATAGCGGGAGTAGGTCCAAGCGCCCTTTTCGGGCCTCAAAGCCGTAACTATCACCAGCCCGTCGACTACAACCTCGCCTCGCTCAATGTCGTCGATGAGCATCTTGAGCAGCTCAACTGGCTTGATCTTGGTGTTATCCGTGATCTTGTTCAGTCGAGCCCGCTCAACCTCATCGACGACTGGCATGGGCTTCAGCCCATCCCCGCCATGCGCTGGTGCATGGGGATAAGCTCGCCCTCGCGGGGAGCGAACTGCTCCTTGTTAGGGTCGATGGACTTGATGTCCCGGGAGACGAAGCCCGAGGGCGAAGCGACGTTGGTGCGACCCATGCCAGGGGAGCCCCACTTGAGTGGTACCGAGGTCTTTGGCAGACAGCACTTCTTCACTCTACATCTCCTTGACAGTCGATCCGAACGCTGTTCGGGGTGATGAGGGCATTGACCTGTTCCCTGGTAACCAGGCGAACGCTCTGGGGCTGTAGACAGTAGGCATTGATAGCCTTTGCGGCTTCTGGACCGACTTTGGCTTGCAGTTGTGCACAGCCCCAGAGCAAGCCACAACAGAACAGGGAGACGGCGACGACAGGGATGAATTGCTTCACTTAGCTAGACTCCGCTCAATCCAGACATTGAGTGCATAAGTGCCGACTTTCCACAGGTAGCCGACTAGACCAGCAAACACAGCACCTACCGCAGCAGCGGCGGCGGTCTCAAGCTTGACCCCGTAGTGAGCTTCGAACAGCAGAACACCTACGGCGGCGATTGGAGAGCCTGCGAGAATCGCAGCACCGTCGGAGGGCTTCGGAATCGCTGGCTTTTCGGGAAGCGTGGAGCTTGGCGAGTCGTTCATCTTGTTTCATCTTTAACAGGATCGCCGGCAAGCTGAACGAGGCAGCACCTTGGAGGTTCATTCTAAAGTGCAATTCAGCCGCCGGCGATCTCTTCAACCTGGACATCAATCGCGGATTCTTCCTTCTTGCGCCGGAGAAGGTTCGTGAGCCGGTCACCGACGTTCTCGAGGTGAACCTCGACGGCGACCTGGGTAATGGGAGCCTGGGCCTTCGCCCCGTAGCCAGCGGAGCGAGCAGAGATCTCAAGCGCCCGGAGCGCGAGCTGATCAGGAATCTGATCGCTCGGGCGGTTGAGCTTCTCCTGAAGGATGTCGAGCGATCTCAGCACCAGGCCTTCGAAACGCTTCTCCACCGAGGCCTGGATCGTCGGGTCGACCAGCTCCTTTGTCCGCTCAGAGAGCCTCGCCTGGAACGCATCACTCGCGATGATGTTCGACACCCACGAGGCGCTGTAGCCGAAGTGAAGCGCAAGGGCGTTCTGCGAGATCGCTGGCTCGGCGATGATCAAGTCAATCATCGCGTCGTGGGTGTAGCGGACCTTGGCGATAGCCGGCTTGCGGGGTTCCTCCCCTGAGAGCAGCGCGCCGCGCACCGCCGGAACCTGGTCAGAGCTGGCCAGAACTGTGTCCTGAAATAGCTCCTCTAGGGTTTGCATCTCAGTCCCCTCCCCTCACTGCCCCGTAGTGATCGTGATCGTCACAGTCATCACCGGTGGCATAGGCTTCTTCGGATCGGTGGGCACCGCCGGTGCGCTCTTGCAGATCACCGACGAGCTATCGCTGTACATCGGCGTTGAAGGCGTGCTGCCGTTCGATATCGCCTTGATCGCCCAGCACCGCTGTTGGCCTGCCGGCACAACATAGGTGATACGTCGGTCGGCGGGGCTCAGCGTGGCCTTGTACTGCAGAGTCGCCGGCGTCCCGCCTTCCTTCATCTCGAAGCCAATCGCAGGGCAGTCCTTCGACCCGTCGGTGCACTCACCGGCGAAGGTCCACGTGATGTCACTGTTGACCTGAGCCTGAGCGACTGCGGTGCCAAGGGCTAGAGCCAGGAATCCGAGGATACTTGCAAGTTTCACTTTGAACCTCCAAACTGGGCGAGAAAGGCCGGCGGTGCGCCAACGGGCGAACGTAACACAGGGGTCTCCTCGGTGTCAACCAAGCAATGGGGGTCGTCCCCGATCCCTTTGGGTCTTCCCAAATTTACGTGGATTCCAGAATGGGAATTCACGTGAGAAACTAGGAGCCTGCGACTACGTGAAGAGGCCTTAGCGCGCGCTCGAGGCCTGACGAATTTACCCCCTTGGGGGTCTCAGGCCGAGGCGACATATTCAGGCGCGGACATAATACGCTTGGCGAATGGGTGTTGTACTGCAGTAGCACACCCCCTCTCAGGCTGACGGGCATAACGCTGGGCCGACCGGCGGCGCGCCAAAGTCGTGCGTGGCGCGGACGCCACTGGAATATGGTGAGTCGCGTGGTCAGTGTCGGAGGATTTTACACGTGAGTTATGTTCAATGGCTGAAACCCCATCAGAATCAATCAGTTAGCGGTGCCCCTTGGGTTGGCACGGGGTGTGCATTCTCTTCAGTGACCCGGCGTGGTGCCGGCGAGGAGGATCGGACGATGGCACTCATCAAGACTTGCGCTCACGGAACACCCGTTGGGCTGGTGTGCAACCTCGGATGCAACACGGGGAAGGTCGTTGGCGCACGGGCGGCGGATGCGAAGCCGCCGGTGAAAGGCCCCGCACCTGCACGCACCTTACCGGGAACGCTCACTCTCACGCTCGGTGCACGGCCGCTCGGCGCGAAGGTCGTGAGCGAAACCCGCACGAACTGGCGGCGGCATTGTGAATACTGGGTCACGCTCAGTTCAAACGCGAGGCATCTGCGGGTTGTAGGTGGGCGCGTGGTGATGCGCTAAGCCAGTTGACACCCTCAACGCCCGCGTGGTAGTCTCGCGGGTGTTCGGAGTGACAACTGGCGCGTTGCGCCAAAGGACTAAAAGTGAACGCGAAAGCGAAGTCGAATAGCGTCATCACGACGCAGGTGGACGGGAACGTCATCATCTTCAAGGTGAAGGACACCGGCGAGGCGATGCTGGACGTGACGAAGATCAGCCCGCAGGTTTCACAGCGCGCGATGCTTCATGGGTTGATTCAGCGTGTGAGCGACCGCGCGGCGATCTCAAGGAATGCGGAGACGGGCCTGCCCGCGAGCCCGGTAGACAAGCTCAGCGCCATGCGCGGGCTCTGTGAATTCTATGAGACCGGGACTGAGCAATGGGCGATGGAACGAAGTGGGGGGGTCGGTGGGCCTTCCAATGATACGCTCCTGCTAGTGAAGGCGCTGAGGGAACTCTACCCTTCAAGGACCGAAGAGCAGCTCAGTGAGTGGCTCAAGAAGCGCTCGAAAGCGGATAAGGCCGCACTGATGGCGAGTGAGAGCATCAAGCCGATTGTCGAGCGGCTGCGGGCCGAGCAGGGCGCGGGGGTTGATGCTGAGGGGTTGTTGAACGAACTCAGTGGGATGGATGAGGGTGAACTCAGTGACGAAGGCGAGGAGGAAGAGCCTGAGGTGAAATGAGGCTGGGAGGGCGGGAGGCTGAAGGGTTAGCACGGTATGGCACGCATTCGCACGCCCTCTCCCGCCCTCTCGTCGTCTCACGGCATACGGGGCATTTCGGCAACCGTAGGACCGGTTGGCACCTCAGGCCCCTTCGAGCTCAGGTACGTTTCAAGGCTCCCAGTTTTGTCTGTTCTTGTTATTAATTTTTTTTTTTACTTAAGAACAAAGAAACCCGGGAGCCTTGAACCGGGGCTGAGGCGCACGGGGGACGTGGAGCGCCTGAGCTACGCTCAACCCTCGGGACCGGGAAATGCCCCGTGTGCCGTGTGACGAGGAGGAGGAGAAGGCGAGCGAGGGCAAAGGGATGCGGGAGCGATGAATCGCTTGGTGGACATCGGGCGGCGAGGCTGGTAGGATCACCGCGACGCCGGGTGATTTGGGCAAGGGATTGAGGGTTGGGCAAGGCTGAGTGTGAACTCACGTGCGTTCCCGTTTGGGAATCCACGCGAGTTATCACCAAGTGGGCGCACCGCGCCAAAGGACTCTCAAGTGACTAGACTCACAAAGCGTAACCTCGCAAAGGTTTGCGTGGGCATTGGACTTACGCTGGTCCAACCCTCGTGCGCCACGCTGGAGCGCGTGGGGGAAGCCTACGAGCAGCATCCGCTGGTTGGCTCGCTGATCGTAGGCTCGCTGATCTTCACCGGAGTGGCGCTCACCGCTAAAGGTGGAAGCGAACCCACGCAGTGGGATCCACGCACGCCGCCCGAGACGGGGTTGCCTTCAGTGCCACAGTGCACCGCCAAGCCGGAGACCTGCAAATGATGGCACCTCAGTTGGAACGCGCGCTGAAGCGCCTAACGACCGCCCTCATCGTTCTGGCCCTCTGCGCCAGTGCATGGCTGGCGATGGAAGTGGTCTGGTCCCTTGTGGACCTGTTCAACCACGGGAGCTTCGCCGCAGCCTACAATGCCAAGAGCTGGCTGCGCTAATGGACGCGGAAACTCAATTGGTGCTTCGGCGCACCGCCCGAGCGTTCACGGTGCTGAGCTACGTGCTCAGCATCTGGCTCATCCTCACACAGATCTGGCCGCTGGTCGATCTGTACAGCAACGGGGAGTTCTGAACCGATGCGCAAGCAAGACATCGTGAGCTTCTGCCTGAACCAATCAGACACGTGGGCAAAGCTTGGGAAAGCTTGCCAAGGCGAGCTCTATAGAAACGTTGCCTACGGCAAGAGCGCGCACTGGCAAGACGCAGCGTTCGCTGTGAGCCGGGCAGAGCCCTTCCACGCGGAACCACGTTTCATGGTTGAAGGAGACCTTTAAGATGAACTGGGTTATCACGAAGGATGAGTTTCAGTCAGACCTTAGCTACACGTATTTTTCAGTCGACGCTCACGAGGCAGCCATCCGCATCGTGAGACGAATGGTTGATGGCACCACTGTCCCGCATGCAGAGGCGTTGGAGCGCTTTCTCAACAAGCGAGTGTTTGACGAGAAAGGACTCACAGGGGTGTTGGGTGTGAAGGACGGGGCGACAACCTACGCCAAGGTCGCGACAACCTACGCCAAGGTCGCGACACTCAGAGGAGCTGGCCAGCGCGTTCTCGGAGCGCTGAAACAGGCTCAGTTGAGTGGCTCCCTCGACAGGCTTCTGTTGCTGGTCGAGCCCGAGCTGCAGGAAGCCATAAAGGCGCTCTCTGAGGCTGTTGAGGAGGCAGGAAAGTGACCGAAGGCAAACCGATCTCACAGATGAGCGATAAGGAAGTAGGAGACTACATAGCCTTCACGCTCGAAACGTGGTCTCATCTTCAGGGAGCGCTGGGCGCGCTCTCGCCAGAGCTGTTGCAGGAGTTCGCGAAGCGGCTTCGGATGATGGGCCATGCCAAGCCTTGGCAGATGGAGAAGCTCTTGGTGCTTCGGGTGCCTGAGACCCCTGTCACTACTCCCTATGTGATGGATACGGCGGTTGACAGGGTGGCCCAGCAGGTAACTGATAGGCTCTTCTCTAGCCTTGAGACCTCAAGCTTCAAGGACATGTATCCCCAAGCGCTGGAAAACCTCAACAGCTACCGACCCGATATGCTGAAGGATGTCGCGCTGGTGGTTTCAAGGATGCTCGTGCGATGAACCAGCTCAAGATCGAAAACCACAACGCGGTGACGCTCTTGAACCGGCTCCGCCAAGCCACGTGCAACGCGCTGAAGTCCAACCGCAAGCAGTTCTTCAACGACCTGCGCAACGCGCTCAAGTCCCTTGGGATGATCGAGGCGAAGTCCAAGGTCGAGGCGATCTACGAGGGGGTCGACGCGAACGGGGATCACTGGTTTATGGTTCAGCTCGTCGAGGCGATTAAGCCAGATAGTGCTGAGGAAAGGTTCAAGCGCCTGCGTTCGTGTCTCGTGGACCTTGGGGCGATCTATCAAAGGGAAGAGCCGAAGTTCTGCGAGGGTTGGTTCAAGGGGATTCTGGCTGAGTTCAACGTTACAGTGAAGGAGATGGATGATGCCTATGCACAGATCAAACAAATGCAAAGGAGAGCCAGTGGGGCTCATGGGAGCGAAGTGGTTTCTCAACAACCTTCGCCGTCAGCGGAGGAGGAGGGATCTGGCGCACCGCCATCGTCTCCACCAACGGCGGAAGGGCGCATAGCCCCTCTCGAAGACCCTGATCGCGAGATGGACCTTTACTAGCCACTCTACAAGTGGGCTCGCTCTGAGCCCACTTCAAGAGTTGCTAAAGGAGCCCAAAGTGAAGAACCCTGTTTACATCGGCCTCAACGTGCCAGAGAGGCCCAAGTTCAAGCCCTATCCTCATCCCTTTGTCCGGGCGACAACCCGAAGGGCGGTAGAGGAGCTTCACTCTGAACCAGGCTGCTGTGAGCTCTGTGGCCAGATGAAAGGCTACCGGCTGCACATCAGCTGGGAAGAGACCTCCGGGGAAGCCCTGTGACGCGGTTTCGCAGGGGGAATATCACAGCGGCGAAGATCACGCCTTTAGAGGTGAAAGAGATCCGCCGACGTTATGACAAGGGAGAAAGCCAGCGCTCGCTCTGTCAAGCCTTTGGTCTCTCTATCGGTCAGATCGGAAGGGTTGTAAGGCGAGAAGTCTGGCTAAAGGTAGAAGAAGCTGAGGGTCTCTCCAACTCTGAGACCCTTGAACGGGCATCTACAGAGCCTTCGAACGCTGAGATCGAAGCCTCGCTCAAACGTATGCAGAAGCTATTGGGCGGCGAGGAGCCAGGCTTCGTTCCTCCCGCACCGCCAGATATTCTTGACAAGCTCACCGCCGAGGTCAAGGCCACTCTGGTCGACGAAGAGAAGCTCTCTAGCGAGCTTGACGAGTTCCTCAAGTGAGCAAGCTCAACCTCAACAAGCAGGTGTTTCGTAGCTCCCGTCAAACACCTTTGGGCGACCAGATCACCACGGTGATCTTTTGGGACGCCGAGGGCGTGCGAAGGGAGAGCATCACGATTGAAACTGTGAACCACAAGCCAGCGGCGCTCAGAACCGAGCGTCATAGGAACTGGCCCTCAAAGGAGAACCCGAGATGATGAGTTGCCAGATATGGTTGGCCCTTCAGGGCACGAATGGGAGTTTCCACGTTTATGGGAAGCACCGGTCGATAAGGGCTCCAAGGTACTCGGTGCCCCTGCCAAAGGGCGTCGGCGGTGTGCTCTCGGATGCCTTTCACGAACAGCTTGCGCGGTTGAACGCCCAGGGAGTCCGCCTCCCATGAGAACCGTTCAGCTCTGGTTCCTCGGTCGACTCTGTGAGGCTCAGTTGGACTTCGAGTCCGGTGATCGGGGCTATTCAGCACGGGACTACTTCGTCATCGAGCTTATCGATCTGGAAACCGGGATGCCAGTAGACTTCACCCTCCAGTGGAATTACGAAGAGAACATTGACTTTCTCCTTGAACAAGAGGACTGTCACCTCCAGCACGTTTGCGATCAGCTCGTTAACGATCTGATTTTCAGCCAGCACATCCAACGAGCTATTTGCGGCCAAAGGGCCTTTAACCTTCACTCCTCCCTCAGCGAGCTAATCTAACCATGGACATCTTAGACTCTATCTTTGAAGAACCTCCTCCGGCGCAGCGCCCGGATGCCTACGATCCAAAGTGGAGCATCTACCAGACGGCGATCTTCGACGCAGTTCACAACCCCGAGGCCAACCTGCTCATCAGCGCCGGTGCCGGGTGCGGGAAGTCCACGACGCTGGTTCAAGCCATGCGCTACGCCCCAGGCACGAGCCTCTTCATGGCCTTTAACAAGTCCATCGCAGAGGAACTCCGCCCCAAGGTGGGCACCGCCGGGGACGTGAAGACCCTCAATGCCCTTGGCCACGGGCTGATCTACAAGAACCTAGGGCGCACCGCCCAGCTCGACGCGAGAAAGGTCTCCACTCTCATCCGTCGCCTTATGGGCGACGGGCACCCGGATCTAAGGGAATACGGCTACACTCTCACGCGCTTGGTCGGGCTGATGAAGAACAACGCCCTCGGCATCGACGGGGAGCGAGTGGAGCTTCAAGAGGTCTGTGACCTCGCGGATTCCTCCCAGCTCGATATCCCATTCGGCAAGCTTGAGCAGCTCTGTGCCTACGCACTGAGAGCGTTCCAAATCTCCATCGAGGAGATCACAACCTTTGACTTCGACGACCAGCTCTACCTCCCCCTCTACCACAAGTGGTCTTACCCCTACTACTCCAACGTGTTCGTTGACGAGTGCCAGGATCTCTCGCCTATCCAGCATCTGATGCTCAGCGCCCTCAAGGCCGAAGGCTCCCGCCTCGTCGCAGTAGGAGATCGCTACCAGGCAATCTACGGGTTCCGAGGCGCTCTCTCGAACTCGATGGATCTGCTCGCCAAGCGCTTCCAGATGACAGAGCTACCGCTCTCGTTGAGCTATCGCTGTGCAACTGAGATCGTTCGGGAGGCCTCGGATTACTGCGACGGCACCCTGCAAGCGCTCAGCGACGCCCCTCTTGGGGAGGTCCTCAAGCTCGAAGAGGAACCCGAGCTGTTCTCGAACTGCCTCATCCTCTCCCGCAACAACGCCCCGCTGTTCAGCTCGATTCTCCGCCACATCCGGGCGAAGTCTCCCTGTCGAGTTCAGTCAAACTTCACCGAGACCTTCCCGGCGTTCATCAAGGGGTTCAAGTCCCGGAACACTACTGAGCTCTCAGCGAAGCTCGACCAGTGGTACGAGAACGAAAAGGCCGCTGCGGAGAAGCGAGGGTTCTTCGGCAAGCTCGCTGCGCTCAAGGACAAGTACGATACCTGTAAGCTGCTTGCGAATGAGTTTGTCTGGGTCGATGATATGCTGGACGAGGTTGCGAAGCTCTCCACCTCGATGACTGGGCCGCTCTTCTCAACGGTTCATCGCGCCAAGGGGATGGAGCACGAGAGGGTCTTTATCCTCCGCCCGGATACCATGCCCTCCAGCTATGCCTCTACCCCTGAGGCTAAGCGCCAAGAGATGAACATCATCTACGTCGCGATCACCCGGGCGAAGCGTTCGCTTACCTGGGGACCGGCGCTGGTCTAAGGAGAACAACATGAGTGAAGACTTGTGGATAGAGGTAGCTTTCGGTTGGAACGCAAAGTTCCCTCCTGAAGCCGTTGAGATCCTCAACGAGTGGTCACAGAACGTGGTGGAGTGGAAGGAACCTGATGAGAAAGGCTTTCGAGAGACGAAAGTCTACCAAGGAAGGTTCATCATTCCCCTTCGCCTCGCTGAGGCCGTTACCTCTTCGCTTGAAGAGGGCTCGTTCCAGGTTTATTCGGTGCGAACACCTGGGTTGAAAGCCTACAAGGGGCTTCTAGCTAAGTTCCCGGCTCCGCCGAAGGTGCCTGACTTCAACGCCAAGCTGAACGTCGCGATCCCCGGCAACGCCCTCATGGCGGTGACCGAGGTGAAGGTTCTCGAAGACGGCTGTACCGATACACTTCAGGACTACCTCAACGACGGCTGGTGTATACTGGCCATCTGCCCTCAGTCTCAGCGCCGGCCTGACTACA
>Ga0070700_100000902_pt1 | contig 14661 bp, 10 predicted proteins | sample KBSK5101metaG_FD_65456 | JGI IMG/M metagenome (GOLD analysis project Ga0070700, IMG submission 65456) | Corn, switchgrass and miscanthus rhizosphere microbial communities from Kellogg Biological Station, Michigan, USA - KBS K5-10-1 metaG | ecosystem: Host-associated > Plants > Roots >...
CAGTACAAGCACGCATAGCAGCCTGCATCGAGAGCGGCCTCTATATCGAGGACGATCTTGTCATCATGGGTGAAAGCTGGATCCAGGCAATCTCCGCTCAGCATCAATCCATAAAAGCGTTCCTTGATACTCGCCGGATCAAGGCGACCCTTGAGAGAGCCGCTTCGTCACTTCGCTCCGCGAAAATGCATTGTGTAGGCTTCAGCATCAGTCCCTCCTATAGTTAGCTTCGCGTTAGCAGCGACTTCAGGAGGGAGCGGAGATTTCCACTAAGTTCTTGATTTAGTGGTGAGCCCGATGGGATTCGAACCCATGACCCCTTGATTAAAAGTCAAGTGCTCTACCGGCTGAGCTACGGGCTCCTCCAGCGACATATGGGCCCCCTCATCCAGCAAGGTCAATATTGAGCAGCTTTCGATTGCCGGGGGTCGCGCGCCGCCTATGCTTTCAGTAAAGTCCGGGCCGACTTGCCCGCTGACGGCAGGGGGATCGTGACATGACGCGAAAAACGCCGGGTACCGGCTGGATCCGCTATTGGCCGCGGCTTCTGTTTGCCATTCCCCTTACCGCTATCTTGTGGGTGCCTTCCTATAACCGGATCGAGCCATCGCTCGGCGGCATCCCCTTTTTCTATTGGTACCAGCTTGCCTGGATCCTGCTTGGCGCGGCCATCGTGTTTGTCGTCTATACGATCGAAACGCGAATCACCGGGACGACGGCGAGGTCGAAGACGGGGCCCGAGACGACGGCTCCCCCGGGAGACGTGCTTTGAATCTCGACCTCGTCGCCACGACCGTATTTGTCCTTCTGTTCCTATTCGTCACCTGGCTCGGCTTCGTCGCCGCGCACTGGCGGAAGGCCGATCTCAACGTACTGCATGAATGGGGTCTCGGGGGGCGGAGATTCGGGACCGTCGTCACCTGGTTCCTGCTCGGCGGAGACCTCTACACCGCTTATACCTTCATCGCAGTGCCGGCGCTCGTCTTCGGCAAAGGGGCGATGGGCTTCTTCGCCATCCCCTATACGATCCTCATCTACCCAATTCTCTATCTCATGTTCCCGCGGCTATGGGCGATTGCCCATGCCAAGGGTCACGTCACGGCAGCCGATTTCGTCCGCGACCGGTTCGGCAGCCGTATGCTTGCGCTTGCCGTGGCTGTGACCGGCATCGTCGCCACCATGCCCTACATCGCCCTTCAGCTCGTCGGTATGGAGGTGGTGATCGGCGCGCTGGGATTCCCGGCTGGCGGCTTCGTCGGACATCTCCCGCTCATCATCGCCTTCATCGTGCTTGCCGCCTTCACCTATACAAGCGGGCTCCGCGCGCCCGCCTTGATTGCCATTGTCAAGGACACGCTGATCTTCGTCACCATCTTCGCGGCGGTTGTGATCATTCCAGAAAGGCTCGGTGGCTACGGCGCGATCTTCGCGAGCGTGCCGCCAGAGAAACTGCTTCTCGCGCCGCCGGCGGAGGGAAGCCTCGGCAGCTACAGCGCCTATGCAACGCTCGCGCTCGGCTCGGCGCTCTCGTTGTTCCTCTACCCGCATTCGATGACGGGAATCCTCAGCGCGTCGAACGGGGATGTGATCCGACGCAACGCCACGATGCTATCGGCCTATTCCTTCATTCTCGGGCTGATCGCCCTCTTGGGCTACATGGCCGTCGCGGCCGGCGTCGACAAGGACCCGGCATTTGCCGCGGGCTTTACCGAATACGGAGCGAATTTCGCGGTGCCGGCGCTGTTCCTTTCGTCCTTCTCGTCCTGGTTTGTAGGCGTCGCCTTTGCCGCCATAGCCATCGGCGCGCTTGTGCCAGCCGCGATCATGTCGATCGCCTGCGCCAATCTCTTCACGCGCAATCTCTACAAGGAATTCATGCGTGCCGATTGCACCGAGGCCGATGAGGCGCGCATGGCGAAGATCGTATCGCTCGTGGTGAAGATCGGCGCCGTGGTGTTCATCCTCGCTATTCCCCAAGACTACGCGATCCAGCTCCAGCTGCTCGGCGGCATTTGGATGATCCAACTCTTGCCGCCAATCGTGCTCGGCCTTTATACGCGCGGCTTCAATCCGATCGCGTTGCTCTTAGGCTGGATCGCGGGGACGGCGATCGGAACCTATATGGCGGCGACCCAAGGCTTCGCCTCATCGGTCTATCCGCTCGCCATCTTCGGCGTAACGGTGCCGGGCTACGCAGCGCTCTACTCGGTCGTAATCAACTTGATTGTCGCCGTGGTTTTGAGCCCGCTCTTCGACCTCGTGGCGCGGCGCGGAGCCACCTCCGCGGCGCGATAACGGCCGCAGCTGTCGTCAATGCGGCACTCGACCGCGGCGGATTATGTGGATAGGGTCAGCCGTCGCGACTCAAACTGCCCTCGACAAGGAGGACATTGACCATGGCAAACGACAACCAAGGCAGTCGGACGTTTTTGGCGATCGTGCTGGGCGGCATCGTGCTCGCTCTCGTCATCGCCGCTTATTTCATGTACGGCCACAAAGGCGAGACCAGCGTCAAGGTCGAGAAGCCGGCTACCGAGCAGTCCGCACCTGCCGCGCCCCCGGCAGCAGAGACGCCGGCTACGCCGCCAGCAGAGTCGCCGATGGCTCCGTCGGCACCTCCGGCCGGCGAGGCGCCAGCGACCCCGCCCGCAAATCCTGCCCCTTCGACAAGTCCGTAATGGCCGGCGAAAGGGCGGCCTCTCGCGAGCCGCCCTTCCCAACTTGGATGTCCGCGTCGGGTCCAAGGCTCTCAAAATCCTTAATCGAGCCGGCCGTTAGGCTGCGTAAGCCGTCTAACGCGTCTCCCTGCCGCCGAAATTGATGTAGATTGTCGGCCTCGATGCGTGGGAACGGCGAGATGGCGGTGAAAGGCGACCGCGGACGCGTGGCGTGCTGGCTTTTGACTGCCAGCTTCGCTTTTTTCATTTCGGCAGCCTACGCCCAAGACAAGCCCGCTGTGCCGGTCGAGGCGGCGAAGGTCATGGCCGCGCCGTTGAGCGAGCAGGTAACCGCCGTCGGCACTATCTTCTCCAACGAGGCGGTTACGGTCAGTTCGGAAATCCCGGGGCGGCTCGAGGAGATTCATTTCCAAGAAGGGCAGCCGATCGAGAGGGGATCGCCACTTTTCACGCTCGAAGATTCGGTCTATCGCGCCCAGCTCGCCGATGCCGAAGCCAAGCTTAAGCTCGCCGAGCAAACCCACAAGCGGCGCACCACTCTGCTTAGCAATCAATACGCGACGGCCCAATCGGCCGACGAGTCGGCCTCCGCCGTCGCAGTGAACACGGCCGCCGTCGAGCTCGCCCGTGTGCAGCTCGACAAGGCGCATATCGTGGCGCCGTTCTCCGGTATTGTCGGCCTTCGCCGCGTCAGTGTCGGTGAGTACATCACCGCAGGCCAGCCGCTGGTCAATCTCGAAGCCATCGATCCGGTGAAGGCCGATTTCAGGGTGCCTGAGAAGTTCCTTCCCGCCATCAGGGTAGGGCAGACTATCCGCATCAAAGTTGACGCCTTCCCAGGGGACAGCTTCGAGGGGAAAGTTTACGCCATCGATCCGCGGCTCGACGTGGCGGGCCGCAGCCTGCTGGTGCGCGCAGTGGTGCCCAACGGCGATCAGAGGCTTCGCCCGGGGCTGTTCGCGCGAGTGACGGTGCTGCTGCAGCTCAAGGAGGATGCCTTGAGCGTGCCGGAGCAGGCGATCGTGCCCCAGGGCGACAGCCAGTTCGTGTTCAAGATCGTGGACGGCAAGGCCCATCTGACCAAAGTTGTGACCGGCACGCGCCGCGATGGACGGGTCGAGATCGTCGATGGCCTATCCGCCGGCGATCAGGTCGTGATTGCGGGCCAGCTCAAGATCCGCGACGGCAGTGCCGTGTCGATCGTCGGACCTACCGGGGCCTGAGCCGTGACGCTTCCAGAACTTTCGATCAAGCGGCCGGTCTTCGCGACCGTCTTGAGCCTCGTGCTCGTTCTGGTCGGGCTCGTCTCTTATGAGCGCTTGAGCGTGCGCGAATACCCAGCGATCGACTCGCCGGTGGTCACCGTGCAGACCAATTATCCCGGCGCCAGTGCGGCCATCGTCGAGACCCAAGTCACGCAAGTGCTCGAGGATTCGCTGTCGGGCATCGAAGGCATCGATTTCATCACCTCGATCAGCCGGCAGGAATCGAGCCAGATCACTGTGCGGTTCAAGCTCGACCGCAACCCGGACTATGCCGCTGCCGACGTACGCGATCGGGTCGGGCGGGTTCGTGGCCGCCTTCCCGACGAGATCGACGAGCCGATCATCCAGAAGGTCGAGGCCGACGCCCAGCCGATCTTTCACCTCGCTTTCTTCAGCGACAAGCATTCGGCGCTCGAGATCACCGATTATGCCGAGCGCTACGTCAAGGATCAGCTCCAGACGCTTCCGGGCGTTGCCGAAGTGCGCCTGTTCGGCGATCGCCAATATTCCATGCGCATCTGGCTCGATCCTGAACGTGTCGCCGCCTATCAGCTCACGCCGCAAGACATCGAGGCGGCGCTGAGACGTCAGAACGTCGAGGTGCCGTCAGGCCGCATTGAAAGCCAGCAGCGCGAGTTCACCGTGCTTGCCGAAACCGACCTTCGCACGCCCGAGCAATTCAACGATCTCATCGTCAAAGAGGCCAATGGTTATCTCGTGCGCCTCGCAGACGTGGGCCACGCCGAGCTCGGCGCCCTCGATGAGCGGCGCATCGTTCGCTTCAACGGCAAGCCTGCGATCGCGGTCGGCGTGATCAAGCAGGCAACCGCCAATCCGCTTGAAGTCGCCCAAGAAATCCAGAAGGTGCTGCCAGCCATCACCGCGTCGCTGCCTGACGGCATGCAAGTCAGGATCGCCAACGACAAATCGGTGTTCATCGCCGAGTCGATCAAGAACGTCTATGAGACCATCGGCGAAGCGGTCCTCCTCGTAGTCCTGATCATCTTCCTGTTCCTGCGCTCGGTGCGCGCCACGCTGATCCCGCTGGTCACGATCCCGGTCTCGCTGATCGGCGCGTTTGCGCTGATGTATGCGCTAGGCTTCTCCATCAACACGCTGACGCTGCTCGCGCTCGTCCTCGCAATCGGCCTCGTGGTGGACGACGCCATCGTCATGCTGGAGAACATCTACCGCCACGTCGAGGGGGGCATGAACCCGGTCCAAGCCGCGCTTATCGGCAGCCGCGAGATTTCTTTTGCCGTGATCGCGATGACTATCACGCTAGCCGCGGTCTACGCGCCGATCGGCTTCATGACCGGCATCACCGGGCGGCTGTTCACCGAGTTCGCCTGGACGCTTGCCGGCGCGGTCATCGTTTCGGGCTTCGTGGCGCTGACGCTCTCGCCGATGATGTGCTCGAAGCTCCTGCGCCACCAGGAGCGGCACAACGCTCTATACCGCGCGAGCGAGCGCGTGCTTCAGGGCATCGGCGCGGGCTACCGCGGCCTGCTCAAGCGCGCGCTGGCAGTCCCGCCGGTCGTGCTCCTGATCGGGCTTGCGGTGGCGGGCTCGAGCGTTGCGCTGTTCGGCCTGCTGAAGGGAGAGCTGGCGCCGATCGAAGATCAAGGCAACATCTATGTGATGTTCCGCGCGCCGGAGGGCGCGACTATTGAATACACCGACGCCTATGCGAAACAACTCGAGCAGATCTATCTCTCGGTACCGGAGGCCGACCGCATCTTCGTGGTGGCCGGCAATCCTACGGTCTCGCAGGGCACCTCGGTCGTAAGGCTCAAGCCGTGGAGCGAGCGCGAGCGCACCCAGCAGGAGATCGCCAAGTCGATCGCGCCGCGCATGGTCGCCGTCCCGGGTGTGGTGGCGTTTCCAAGCAACCCGCCGTCGCTCGGTCAAAGCCTGAAGGACAAGCCCATCAATTTCGTGATCCAGACCTCGAGCTCGTATGACGAATTGCAGAAGATGGTCGATGCCGTGCTCGAGAAGGTGCGCGACTATCCGGGGCTGGTCGACGTGGACTCAGACCTCAAGCTCAACTCGCCGCAGCTCGACATCTCGGTCGACCGTGAGAAGGCAGCGGCGACAGGAGTCGAGATCGACACGCTCGGCCGCACGCTCGAGACGATGCTCGGCGGTCGCCAGGTCACGCGCTTCAAGCAGAACGGGGAACAATACGACGTGGTGGTGAAGATCGCCGATATCGACCGCCAGAATCCCGACGATATGCGGCGCATCTATGTGAAGGGGCGGGAGGACGCGATGATCCCGCTGTCGAACCTCATCACCATCAAGGAGACCGTGGCTCCGAAGGAGCTCAACCACTTCAATCAGCTCCGCGCCGCCACCATCACCGCGCAGCTTGCGCCAGGCTACACCTTGAGCGACGGCCTGAGCTTCCTTGCCAAGACCGCGCAAGAGGTGCTGCCAATCACCGCCCATGTCGAATATTCGGGGCAGTCGCGCGAGTTCAGGGAAGCGAGCCGCAATATGTATCTCATCTTCCTGCTCGCGCTCGCCTTCATCTATCTCGTGCTCGCGGCGCAGTTCGAAAGCTTCACCGATCCCTTCATCATCATGCTGACCGTGCCGCTCTCGGTGACCGGCGCGCTGCTTGCATTGTGGTGGAGCGGCGGCACGCTCAACATCTATAGCCAGGTCGGGCTTGTCACGCTGATCGGACTCATCACCAAGCACGGCATTCTCATCGTGGAATTCTCGAACCAGCTTCGCGCCAAGGGGCAGCCGATGCGCGAGGCGGTGATGGAAGCGGCGGCGTTGCGGCTCCGACCGATCCTGATGACCACCGGCGCCATGGTGCTCGGCGCCGTGCCGCTTGCGCTCGCGACCGGCGCCGGCGCCGAGAATCGTCAGGACATCGGCTGGGTGATCGTGGGCGGGCTTCTCGTCGGCACGCTGTTCACGCTGTTCGTGATCCCCGTGGTCTACACCTATCTCAGCCGGCGCGAGTTCCTGGAGGCCGATCTCGAAGGCACACAGGACGCGCCTGCGTTACCCAGGCCGCGCGGCGTGCTCGAGCCAGCCGAATAGAGGCTGAAGGCGTCGCGCGCTGAGAGGCGCGAAAACGGTTCACTTGGGTGTCGAGATGCGAGGCGGCTGCCGCAAAAAGAAGAGCCCCGGCGCGGGGAGTGCCGAGGCTCGTACGCATTACACAGAACGCACTACCTACCCAGACCGAACACAACTGGGCACATAGAGCATGCCTTGGGCCTGTGGCAGTTTTTTGACGATTCCTTGTCAGTCTTTTTAATAGCCACAAGCATTTGCACGCGCGCCTTAAGACCGCATGGCGCATCTAACCGGGACCAAAACGCCGCGCTATCTCAAAGGTTCCGCCTGGGAAGCGCGAAGCTTGTGCAGGGGCCCGCGTCATGCACTATGATGAAAATCCGGGCGAACCTAAATGAGTTAGAGGACCATGCGCTGGCGCGGCGAAAGAGAAAGCCAGAACGTCGAGGACCGACGCGACGAAGGCGGCGGCTTCGGCTTTCCGATGCCTGGCGGCGGGGTCAGCTTTCCCAGCGGCGGCGGCGGGCGCGGCGGCATCGGCATTGTCGGCATTCTCATCATTCTCGGGCTCATGCTGTTCTTCGGCATCGACCCGAGGGTGATCTTGCAGGGAGGGGGAGGTGACGAGGATAACTTCCCGAACATTCAACTTCCGCAGTCTCGTCCCGAGAGCACCAATGTCCCGGCCCCCGGCACGGAGCACCAAGGTCCGCCGGTCCAGCATCCACAATCGACGAGCGAGGACGATCTCAAGCAATTCGTAAGCGTGGTGCTCGCCGACACCGAGGACGTCTGGCAAGATCTGTTCAAACAATACGGCCAGCGTTATAGCGACCCCAAGCTCGTGCTGTACTCAGGCGCGATCCGTTCGGCTTGCGGGCTTGGCCAGTCGGCCATGGGGCCTTTTTACTGTCCGAACGACGAGAAGGTGTATATCGACCTCGACTTCTACCAGGAGCTCAAGAACCGCTTCAAAGCGCCGGGCGATTTCGCCCAGGCCTATGTCATCGCGCACGAAGTCGGCCATCACGTGCAGAAGCTGCTCGGCATCATGGATCAGGTCGAGGCGGTGCGGCAGCGCATGGATTCGGCCGAAGCGAATGCTTTGCAGGTTCGGGTCGAGCTGCAGGCCGATTGCTTCGCCGGCGTGTGGGCCAATCACGCGCAAGAAAGCAAGAATATCATCGAGCCCGGTGACATCGAGGAGGCGCTGAACGCGGCGAGCGCCATCGGAGACGATCGCATCCAGAGGCAGACGCAAGGCTATGTCGTGCCCGATGCATTCACTCACGGCTCTTCCGCGCAGCGGGTGCGCTGGTTCAAGCGCGGCTACGAAAGCGGGAAGCTCGAGAGCTGCGATACCTTCAACACGGATCAGCTCTAGCTCGTTGGCTGCGCAAGCTCGGTAGCCGGGTGACTAGAGCGAGTCTCCGGCAAAGACCGTCGCCTCGCACGACTTCTGCGCCTTCTTGAACAGGAGGCAGGCTTGGTTCGCCTCTGCGGCGTTGGCGAACGGCCCGGCGATCAGCCGCCACTTCTTGTCGGGGGCCAGCACGCGACGAGGCTGAAGCCCCGCTACCAAAGCTGCGTGATTGGTGAGCAACTCGCGCCACAATGGTCGCAATCCATCCTGCTTCGCCACGATCCCGATCTCGATGCCGTAGCGCGTGGACCCGTCGTTGGCTGCCGGCGGCAGAGTGGTGGGGCTAAGAGCTGCAATTTCGGTGTTGGGTGTTGGTGCCGTGCTCTCGCTGCCGGATTCCGATGACGAGGAGGCACTGTCGGTCGCGGCCGGACTTGGCGCCGACAGATTGCTGCTGAGGCTTGGAGTCGGCGTTACTTCGGTCAAGGGCTCGTCGGGAACCTCCGACACCGTCACCGGCGGCGGCGTAGGCTCGTGCTCGTTCTCCGCGTCGGCTGGCTCTTCAGAAGGAGGCGGACTGCTCGAAGGCGTCGCCGAGGGTTTGACTTCCGCGGGCTTCACGTCCGCAGGCTTTGCCGCGGGAGGCGGTTCTGGCGCGGGAACCTGGGCCGCCTTGGGTGCTTCGGCAGGTTTCGCCGGCTCGGCGGGTTTCTCGGCAGGCTGCGCCAAGGCGACACTAGGCTTCTTCGCTTGAGGAGCGGGTGGCTCGGGCGAAGGCACCGGCTCTGACTCCGGGGTCGAGGGGCTCGCGTTCTCCGACAATGAGCCGGCCGGCCGCACAGCCTTCTCAAGCGGCTCAAGACGCGTGTTGATCTCAGCGATCTGCTGCGACAGTTCGCGCAAGGTGGACTCGATCTTCCCCGTCTCAGCAGCGCCGACGGCGCTTGCAGCTTGCTCCGAGCTAATTGACGTCTCGCCTGGCGCGACCTGGCTGCCAAGGGCACCGGGATTGGTCAGGAGGGTGAACAAGTATACGCCCGACAGGCCGCCGAGAACGATCCAGAAGAACGCAAACGCGCTCCGAACCACATTTCGCGAACTGGTTTGACGATCCTTGATCATTGAGAGTGAACCCCCTCTCGCCTGGAAAATCAGGCTGAAAAACGACCTGAATATGGCTTAGCCTGCGATATGGCGCCGCCCCATCTGAGGGAGATTACTCCGTCCATCCAGCCGGTCAATTTTCCCCTGCTGGGCCCTCCTGACGCAGGTTATGGCCCTAGCCCCTCGTTTGGACTAGACAATCGCCGTCCGCGTGCCTTTGGACGGCGATTCGGCTTTGCCGCCATCAATACAGGATTGACGCCCTTAACTGTACCTAAGCTTTGCGCGCTTAAGTCAGCTCCGTGCTGCCGCGCAATTTGAGTGAAGTGTCAGCGATTCAAGCCTCATGAACCAAACCTCCTCCCTCGCCATCATCCTTGCCGCGGGTAAGGGCACGCGGATGAAGTCCGAACTGCCCAAGGTGATGCACAAGCTTGCCGGGGCCACGCTACTCGCTCATGTTCTGAAGGCCGCCAAAGCTGCCGGCATCGACCGCATGGCCGTGGTGGTCGGCCCCGGCATGGAAGAGGTTGGCGCGGCGGTTGCGGCCGTCGATCCGAAGGCACAGTCATTCGTGCAGGCGAAACAGCTTGGGACAGCTGACGCGGTTAAGTCCGCCCGGGAAGCGCTCGAAGATTTCAAGGGCGACGTCCTCGTGCTTTATGGTGATACACCCCTCTTGACTTCCGAAACCCTCAACCGCGTGCGCGCCGAGCTCAAGGCGGGCGCCGATCTGGTGGTGATCGGCTTCGAGGCAGCCGATCCTAGTGGCTATGGACGGTTCCTGCTCGACGATCGGGGAAGTCTCGCAGCGATCCGCGAGGAGAAAGATGCGAGCGACGAGGAGCGCGCGCTCACCCTGTGCAATTCCGGAATCATGGCGTTCCGCTCGGCCAAGATCCTGCTCGATCTGCTCGGCCGCATCGGCAATGACAACGCAAAGAGCGAGTTCTACCTCACCGACGCCGTGGCGCTCGCCCGAGGCGACCGGCTTGAAGCGCGCATCGTGCTGTCCAACGGAGAGGAGGTGCTTGGCGTCAACTCGCGCGCCGAGCTCGCCGAGGCCGAAGTAGCAATGCAGCAGCGGCTTCGCGACAAGGCAATGGCCAACGGCGCGACGCTCGTTGCGCCCGAGACGGTGTTCATCAGCCATGACACGCGCATTGGCAGGGACGTGGTGATCGAGCCTAACGTCGTGATTGGTCCAGGCGTGGTTATCGAGGACGGCGCCACCATCAGAGGCTTCTCCCATATCGAAGGCGCCCATATCGGTCCCGGCGCAATCGTCGGGCCGTTCGCGCGGCTCCGCCCCGGCGCCACGCTCGGCGAGAATGCTCATGTCGGCAATTTCGTCGAGATCAAGCAGGCTGAGATCGGCGAGGGCGCCAAGGTCAACCATCTCACCTATATCGGCGATGCTAGCGTCGGCGCGCGCGCCAATATCGGGGCGGGAACCATCACCTGCAACTACGACGGCTTCGCCAAGCATCGCACCGAGATCGGCGCGGGGGCCTTTGTCGGCTCGAACTCTTCGCTCGTGGCTCCGGTCAAGATCGGGGACGGCGCCTATATCGGATCGGGCAGCGTGATCTCCAAGGACGTCTCGCCTGACGCGCTTGCGCTCACCCGTTCGCCGCAAGAGGAACGCAAAGGCTGGGCTGCACGTAGGCGCGAGCAGCGCGGCAAGTCCAAAGCCAAGGCAGCCGCTGGTACCGGCAACAAAGGGACATAGCTCGTGAATTGCGACCGGCGGTTCCGCCAATTACCAGTTGGCAAAATTCGATGGAGTAGGGAACGATGTGCGGCATTGTTGGCATCCTCGGCAAAGATGCGGTCGCCGAGCAGCTGGTTGACGCGCTGAAGCGCCTCGAGTATCGCGGTTATGACTCCGCCGGCGTCGCCACCGTGGAGAATGGAAGACTCGGGCGTCGGCGCGCCGAAGGCAAGCTGCGCAATCTCGAAACTGTGCTCAAGGCCAATCCGCTGTTCGGCGACACCGGCATCGGCCACACGCGCTGGGCCACGCACGGCAAGCCCGTCGAGTCCAATGCACATCCGCATATGACGGCAAAGGCGGCGGTGGTGCATAACGGCATCATCGAGAATTTTCGCGCCCTGAAGCAGGAGCTTGTTGCGGCGGGCGCGCAATTCACGAGCGACACCGACACAGAGGTCATCGCTCATCTTGTCACGCGCGAATTGAACGCCGGCAACGATCCCGTACAGGCGGTCTATGCGACGTTGAGCCGTCTCGAAGGCGCGTTTGCTCTCGCCATGATCTTCGCCGGCTACGACGATCTTTTGATCGTGGCGCGGCGAGGTAGCCCGCTCGCGATCGGTTACGGCAATGGCGAGATGTTCGTGGGCTCCGACGCGATCGCGCTCGCGCCGTTCACCGACTCCATTGCCTATCTCGAAGACGGCGACTGGGCCGTGCTCACTCGCAAAGGCGTCGCCGTGCGCGACCGCAACGGCCAGGCGGTGGAGCGCCTGGTCACTCGCTCGCAGGCCACGGCTTTCATCGTCGACAAGGGCAACCACCGCCACTTCATGGCGAAGGAGATCCACGAGCAGCCCGAGGTCATTGGCCACACACTTGCCGCGTACGTCGATCTCGCCACGAACCGCGTGGACATTCCTGCTCTGCCCTTCGACTTTGCCGATCTCAGACGCTTGTCGATCTCGGCGTGCGGCACGGCGTTCTATGCCGGTTTGGTCGCCAAATATTGGTTCGAGCGCTGGGCCAAGCTTCCGGTCGATGTCGATATCGCGTCTGAGTTCCGCTACCGCGAGACGCCGCTCGACCATGGCGGCGCCGCTCTGTTCGTTTCGCAATCTGGCGAGACGGCGGATACGCTCGCGACGCTCCGATATTGCCGCGGGCAAGGACAGTACATCGCCTCGGTGGTCAACGTTCGCGAGTCGTCGATTGCGCGGGAGTCAGACGCCGTTCTCCCAACTCTGGCAGGACCGGAGATTGGTGTTGCCTCGACCAAGGCTTTCACCTGTCAGCTTGCGGTGCTCGCCTGCCTCGCCATCGCCGCCGGCAAAGCGCGCGGGGTGATCGACCCTTCGCTCGAAATTGAGCTCGTGCAGGCTCTCGCCGAGGTCCCGCGCCACATGTCGACGGTGCTACGCGACGAGGAGCCTTACGAGACGCTTGCTCATAGCCTGTTCAAGGCGCGCGATGTTCTTTACCTCGGCCGCGGCCCGTCCTTCCCGATCGCGCTCGAGGGCGCGCTCAAGCTGAAGGAAATTTCCTATATCCATGCCGAAGGCTATGCCGCGGGCGAGCTAAAGCACGGCCCAATTGCGCTGATCGATGAGAACATGCCCGTTATCGTCATCGCGCCACGCGACGATCTTTATGACAAGACCGTTTCGAACATGCAGGAGGTCGCGGCGCGAGGCGGGCAAATCGTGCTTGTCAGCGACGCCGATCCGGCGACCACCGGCTGCGAGATCGCGACCGATCTCGCGGTGCCTTCGGTGCATCGCTTCGTCACCCCGCTCGTCTACGCTGTGCCCGTCCAGCTCATCGCCTATCACACGGCGGTGTTCATTGGCACCGATGTCGATCAGCCGCGAAACCTCGCAAAATCTGTGACTGTGGAATAAACTACAGCCTCGGATTTGCCTGATTTCTTTGTTTGAGCAAAGACATGGCGGATCAATGGAAGTTCTTCCGGCCGCGCCGTCTTGCTTTCGGCGGGCGCCTTTTCCCGCACGCGTGTTTTTTGGCTGTTTCCTTCACGTTTTTCAACTTGGCCCAGGCGGAAGATGCAGGGCTGAAGAACGGCGCAGTTTCGCTTGCCGCCGGTAAATACGACACGGCCGTGCGGCAGTTCTCGGCCACGATCAACGCGGATAACGTCGTGCCGGGGGAAGCTGCCAAGGCGCTCTATCTGCGCGGCATCGCCTACCGCAAGCTCAACCAACCGTCGCGCGCCATTGCCGATTTCGGCGCAGCGATGTGGCTCGGGCTGCCTGAGGGCGACCGCGTCAAGGCGCTGGTGAACCGCGGCCTTGCCTATCAGTCCGCGGGCCTCGCGAACCAGGGCCAGGCAGATATCGCGCTGGCGCGCAAATCCGGTGGCGGAGAGGTCGATCAGCTGATCGCCGAAGGCGGCGGCTCTGCCGAAGGCGCCGCTTCGGTTGCCGCGTTCTCGACCTCGGTCACGCCCGAGTCACAAGGCTCGAGCGCTCAGGCAGCTGCGGCGCCCGCTAGTGAGGCGCCGATCAAGACCGCGAGCAGCTCGGGCAAGTGGACGACGACCGCAAGTGCCGAGACGGGCGGGACATCGAGCGGCAATCGCGTGAGCCGCTGGTGGGGCTCACTCACCGGCTCCTCTTCTTCAGTGTCGCCTGCCGAGAGCGCGGCGCCAACTCCGGCTCCCGCGAAACCTCAATCATCGGCACCGAGCACAGGGTGGGGAGCTCAGACGCAAGCGGGTGAAGCCGCCGCTGCGAGCGCTCCGCCGCCGGCGCCGAGCACCGGATGGGGTGCGCAGACTCAGCAAACCGCCAGCGCCACCGAGCCAACCAGCGCACCTCCGGCGCCGGCCAGCCCAGCTCGAGCGCCAAGCACGGGATGGGGCGCGCAGACGCAAGGGGGCGAAACCGTGGTGGCGACCGATGCGAACCCAAGCGGAAGCAGGTGGAGCCGCTGGTTCTCCAAGTCTGCCGAGGCCGAAACTCCGGCCGCCGCGCCCGCAGCCGCAGCCGCGACGTCGGCCCCAGGCGGCGGTGGCTTCCAATTGCAGCTCGCGACCAGCCGGTCGGAGCAGGAAGCTCAGGCGCTGTGGAAGAAAGTGTCGAGTGAGAACCAGCGGGTTGCCGCCGCTCAGCCCGTGATTGAGAAAGTGGACATCGGCAATTTCGGCACCTTTTACAGTCTCAAGATCGGACCCTTCCCGGACAAGGCGGAAAGCCTTAAGGTTTGCAGTGCGCTAAAGCGAAACGGAGTGGACTGCTCTCTCGTGACGCAGTAATGCGCGCTAGGCCGCGTGACGCATAGGACTGGCAGGCGTCTGCGCGCAGAGTCCGTCAGCCTTTATTCCGGGTCCATGAAAGCTAAAGACAAGTCTGATCTCGTTGCCAAGCCGGACGACGAGACATCTTCGCAGGCGGACCGGCTCGCCTTGCTTGCCGCAGCGGGCGAGCCTGCCTCGCTGCATATTGGCGCGCGGCTCCGCGGTTATTTCCTCAC
>Ga0070700_100000904_pt1 | contig 14646 bp, 9 predicted proteins | sample KBSK5101metaG_FD_65456 | JGI IMG/M metagenome (GOLD analysis project Ga0070700, IMG submission 65456) | Corn, switchgrass and miscanthus rhizosphere microbial communities from Kellogg Biological Station, Michigan, USA - KBS K5-10-1 metaG | ecosystem: Host-associated > Plants > Roots >...
CGTTCCGAGCACGTCTTCCGCTTCGCGAAACTTCTCGAAGTCCCACTTCGGAATCTTTGCAACGACGTAATCGATCGTCGGTTCAAACGATGCTGGTGTTTTGCGCGTGATGTCGTTCGGAATCTCGTCGAGCGTGTAACCGACGGCGAGCTTGGCCGCGATCTTCGCGATCGGAAAACCTGTTGCTTTTGAAGCGAGCGCGGAAGAGCGCGACACACGCGGGTTCATCTCGATGATGCGAACGTCGCCGTTTTCCGGATTAACGCCAAACTGAATATTCGAGCCGCCGGTCTCGACGCCGACTTTTCGAATGATGGTGATCGCCATGTCGCGCAATACCTGATACTCGCGATCAGTCAACGTCTGCGCGGGCGCGACAGTGATCGAATCGCCCGTGTGAACTCCCATCGGATCGAAGTTCTCAATCGAGCAGATGATCACGACGTTGTCCGCGAGGTCGCGCATCACTTCGAGCTCAAACTCTTTCCAACCGAGTATCGACTCTTCAATCAACACTTCGTGAATCGGCGACGCAGCGAGTCCGCCGCGAATGATCTCTTCAAACTCTTCCGGATTGTAAGCGATGCCGCCGCCCGTGCCGCCGAGTGTGAACGACGGCCGGATGATCGCTGGATAACCAGTTTGCGTGACGATCTGTTTCGCTTCTTCCCACGATTTCGCGAACCCGCCGCGAGGCATCTCGAGTCCCGCCTCGTCCATCGCCTTTTTAAAGAGGAGACGATCCTCTGCGACTTTGATCGCGTCGCGATTAGCGCCGATCATCTCGACGTTGTACTCGCGCAGCACGCCTGCGTCATCGAGCGCGATCGCGAGATTGAGCGCAGTTTGCCCGCCGACTGTCGGCAGCAATGCGTCCGGCCGTTCACGTCTAATAATTTCTGTTACTGAAGCGACGGTGAGTGGCTCGATGTAAGTGACGTCTGCGGTTTCGGGATCGGTCATGATCGTTGCCGGATTCGAGTTGACCAGCACGATCTCGTAGCCTTCCTGTCGCAGCGCTTTGCACGCCTGCGTTCCCGAGTAATCAAATTCACACGCCTGGCCGATCACGATCGGACCCGAGCCAATGATCAGGATTTTGTGTATGTCTGTGCGTTTGGGCATCCTCTAATTAAATACCAACTCGACGGTAGTCTCCTCCGTCCATCACTACTTTCGTGCACATCTCGTAAAGGCGACTCCGCAGTCGTGTGCCGATGCGATCTTCCAGAGTCTGCTCTTTGTCAGATTCGCGTATGTCGGAGTAGTTCGTAGTGAGTATGGTCAATTTTCTGTCATTGTAACGTTTGTTGATAATCTGATACATCGTATCGCGGACCCAGTCGGTGGGAATGGTCGCGCCCAGCTCGTCCAGCACGAGAATGTCGGTTTCGTAAACCGGAGAAAGCACTTTGAGCTCGGACGATTTCGAGATCGGATTGTAAGAATCCTGAATCGATTTCAGCAACGAGCCAAACTCGCAAAAGACTCCGGGAACGCCTTTACTAATTAGACGACGAATGATCGCCACCGCGAGATGAGTTTTTCCAACGCCGGTTGGACCCATAAATAACAAACCGCGATCTGCTGGAAACTCATCAACTAGTCGCTGTGATGCGAGCAGCGCGTTATCCTGTGAACTTCCGCGGGCGCATTTGAAACTCTCGAAAGTACAACGCGCGTAACGCGGAGGAATGCGGGCGGATACGAGCAGTCTTTTGAAGCGATCGAGTCGGCGACAAGGGCACGGCATCGCACCTTTCACCGGATCGATTTTGGTGCCGGTGCCGAAGCATTCTGCGCAAACCTCTGTATTCTCCGTGGGGTGGAGTTCAGTTTCGTCTATCAAGTTAATCACCTTGGGTACACCCGAGTGTAACCGCATGATACCCTATAACGCTCGCGCAGTTACAAATCGGATGTTTTTAGTTGGGAGACTATGAGTTTGTGGCAGTCGTTGCTCAGCAAGCTTGGGCTGAAATCGGTACGGGCGGAGCGTCATCCCATTCGTGTTTTTCTTTTGGACGACGACGTGCGCCGCCATCGCTGGTTCACGAACCGCTTCAGAGGCGATTACATTGATATTGCTAACAACGTGAAAGAGGCGCGGGAATTATTGAGCGCGGGCTCTTACGACGCGATTTTCCTCGATCACGATCTGCACCCAGAGCACTACAACGTGGAGTCGACGGACGACGAACGTACTGGTTACGCCGTCGCGCGCTGGCTGTGCTGCAACCCGGAATTGCAACGCGCCTCGACAATCCTCGTCCACACACGCAACGCCGACGGCGCGATGCGCATGGTCGCAGAGTTGCGCGAGGCCGGCCGCAGCGCGGATTACGTCCCGTTTCCAATGCTGGCCGAGCGAATAAAAAGATATTGGAGCCGTTAGCCACGAAAAGGCACAAAATGATTGCTTCTTCTTTCTGTGCCTCTTGTGTCTTTTGTGGCTAAATTTTTGCGGCTTGATCCTGTTGATTTGACAGTGATCAGAGCGTCTTCCTATACTACGCCCTCTTTCCTAAACCATCTGGCCAGGTAGCTCAGTTGGTAGAGCGCGGCCCTGAAAAGGCCGGCGTCGGCGGTTCGATTCCGTCCCTGGCCACCAGTAATTTCAATAACTTACAGATAGCCAAAAACCTTCAAATCTCCAGTGTACAACGTCCGGTCAAACAGATAAGGCTGTGGATAAGTTTACACCGATTGCTGATTAAAACTCTTGAGTTCTGATATTGCGGCCTCTATATCGGGTCCTGTTGCTCTAATCGTTCCAATGACCTCTTGTTGCATATTTATTCTGCCATTAACACCAGAAGCAGCCGCCCATGCGTGAAGAACATGATTCGCCTTTCCAATACTCATATATGCTTTGTTAATTTTGTCCTTCAACTCAGCTGGTAGCCCAGATAAAATACCTAAATGAATTACTCGGCGAAATTGTTCGTCTAAGAAGTTGCAACCAACCTGCCCTCCTGAATAGTGACTACCAACTTTCGCATTAAATTCTAATTCACTCTGTAAACCTTGAAGCGCTGGGGTTCTAACTTCGCGTTGCATCACATCTCTAATTTCATGGTCCGCCATCGGTACGGATTCGAAGTTGAACCTTTTGTAGTACCTGTGGTCAAGCGCTTGATGGGCGGTTTCACCTTTGGGAATTTCAACAACGTAGACAACAGCATCCGGGCCGGATGTGAGGCCTACGGAGTGGATGATTATTCCATTCGGGCGCGGACGAATATTGCTAATGACATGTTCTAACCACTCCTTTGTAAACTTGGTGCGATCAATGGGATTTAATCTTTCGGGCAAATGATTCTTAGGTGCAGGAAACTCACTCATACCAAAAATGAGAAAGCCTCCTGCCGCGTTCATCATCGCCGAAACATCTTTAGTTATTTCTTTCTTTTTAACATCGGCTTTATCAAGTGAGCCGGACGCCTTGTAATCAAGTGTCAGGCTTTCTTCAATTTCATCATTAATATATCGTTGAAGTTCAGCTTCGTTCCAAAGTTTCACGATTTTCGAACTCCTGTTTGATTGACTTCCGCGGTTCTGTAACGTTACCACCTTAATAACTGCAGCCAAAGTTGAGATTGAAGAGCTATTGAACTCCTCAAAATATAGCTCTTGAAGTCCACCGTTCATCATGCACCACAATGCAAACGTGTGACGCAGATCATGGAAATGAAAGCCAGTGATATAAGCCGCTAACGTTAACAGCTGGGCAGCTAAACCTTCTTTTGTATGTTGCAACTCTGGCGCGCGAACGATACGCGAACATCGAGTAGCCGAAAACAGCCCAAAAGCAGCTGTATGGTCCTAAATCATTTGCAACGTAAGTTCCCTGATCCTCAGTGAGATCCGTTGATTTCAAACCCTTTCGGCGATTTGGTAGGCGGCCCTGAAAGGCCGATGTCGGCGATTCGATTCGGCCCCGGCCACCAATAAATTCCAATTCAATGTCAGACTTTTATTGACGTCAACTTGTTTCACTATTATAAGTAAGGCTCTATTCCCTTCCCCTAACGACTTCGACAACTAACTTGCAACGGCCCACCAACCGTCAAGGAGGATCGGATGAAAAAGCCAACGTCTTTGATAGGACTAACTAGCTTCCTCTGTTTTATAGGCATCCTGCTGGTAATGACTTTTAATTCCCAAAGTCAAAATGTGGGAAGACCAAAGTCACTTGAGATCGATTTTAAGAATTTTCCAATTGCAAGCTTTGACGAGCCATCACCTACGGAATCCCAGGCTCGCGACGCTAGAAAAATCAAGAATAAGAAATTCAACAGTGACGCAAAGGCTATTTCCGAGTCTTCCACTCAGATTTTCACGGTGATGGACTGGGATGTTGGTTTACCCGCGTTGCCGATTGACAGGAGTTCTGCTGTTGTCATTGGAAGAGTTATTGAGGCAAACGCTTATTTATCAGAAGACAAGACTGCAGTCTACTCGGAATTTAAGGTGCAAATCGATTCCGTATTGAAGAACGATGACCGCTGCCCCCTTCAACCTGAGAACTCTCTCATTGTAGGACGAGAAGGAGGACGTGTTCGATTACGGTCAGGCAAGATCGTGGTTTCTTGGATCAACCATCAAAATATGCCGACAGTGGGAGGAAAATATTCCCTCTTCCTCACACATGAACTTCCTCGAGGTGGCGACGGCGGAAACGACTTTTATATTGTCACCGCTTACGAACTAGCAAATGGCATTGTTGTCCCTATGGATGACATACCTTCAGGCCATCCCATCGCAGCCATTAAAGGAAGATCTGAATCCTCATTCTTGAACGACTTGCTATCCGTTCTGGGGTCTTCACCAAAATCCAGATAGGCCGGTGAGCTATGTCACGCTTAACGTCTGTCGGCATTGTTTTGATTGGCCTCGCAGCAATTGCGGTGACATTTCTCTGTATCCGCGTCTCAGCTTTTGACTGTTGTTGGCCACTCTTATTGAGTGAGATGGCGCCAAGATTTGCTCAAGGCGCACAAGTCACCGTTTATCTGGACTCGAGTTCGGGATTTACCTCTGACGAGCTGACACTTATCACTGACGGGATCCAGAGTTGGAATAACATCCAGAGTAATGCAGGCATAGCCTTTACCGTTGTTGTGACAAACTCGCCACCAGCCGCAGGGACGCACAACACCGTAGCTGGAAAGTATAACGACGTGCATAGCAATAGTGCAGTGGCGGCTCTGACGATGCACCGAGACGGACAGACTATCTACGGCACTCTCGTTTTTAACAAGAATATTAGGGAAGGTAACGAAGCATTGCCGGCCGTGCTGAGAACCACCGCTCGACATGAGATGGGCCACGGGCAAGGACTGGACAATAGCCTCGGTTGCCCCAAAGGAAGTACAGTCATGAATCCCAGCCCCAACGAAGAAACTTATGTTACACCCTGCGACGTCGATGGTATTAATAGTCAACCCTCGTATCCTCCGACTCCGACTCCAACACCCGCTTGCACACAACTCCAATTCAGCTGTTCGACATCTTCAGAATGTTGTTCCGGATTCTGTGGAGAATGGAATTTTGTTTGTATGGAATGTTTACAAAATCCTCAAGAGCCAGGTGAGGGATGTATGAGTCAAGCATGTATGAGTTGTTATGCGAATGGAGGTGTTTATTGTTCGGGGTTTGGAGGAAATTGTTGGACGCCTATTCTCGTTGACGTCAACGGAGATGGGTTTGTCCTGACGAATGCTGAGCAGGGCGTGAACTTTGACAATGGAAATGGAACAATTCTACGGACAGCCTGGACAGTCGCGTCGGGCGATGACGCTTGGCTGGTATTAGATCGCGATGGGAACGGTACCATTGACAACGGAACAGAATTATTTGGAAATGCGGCTCCCCAACCACCAGTCGCACCAGGTCAATTGAAGAATGGCTTCAGAGCCCTTCAACAATTTGACGTACCTGCAAATGGAGGAAATAGCGACGAACTCTTAGACCAACAAGATAGAATTTTTGGTGCGTTAAGACTGTGGCAGGACTTCAATCACAACGGAATCTCAGAATCATCAGAACTCCATTCTTTACCTGATCTAGGACTGCGGTCAATCAGTCTTGGTTACAAGGAGTCAAAGCGAAGAGACCGAAACGGAAATACTTTCCGCTACAGAGCGAAAGTCGTGGACAATGATGGGGCGCAACTTGGACGGTGGGCTTACGATGTATTTCTTCAAGCCAAACGAGCCCATTGAATTCGGATAAATCTGCTTACCAACCGAGGAAACTTGGCCCATCGCGGACAAGGACCGCACGTACAATACGCGTACATCGAGGAGCCTAAAATAGACCAAACGAGCCTACGTCAGCCTAAAGCCTTGGCGACGTAAGCTCGTACAGTCAACAAGATCCGTTGATTTCAAACCACTCCCGCGATTCGGTAGGCGGCCCTGAAAAGGCCGGCGTCGGCGGTTCGATTCCGTCCCTGGCCACACTAATTTCAATAACTTACAGATAGCCAAAAACATTCAAAAAATCAGCGCGCGAACAATACGCGAACATTCGTCAGCCAACGTTCGCGGCGTTCGCGCACTGTGGTTCAAGAATCTTCCAAAGTTCCCGCGCTGTGCCACTGGTTCGAGCGATATGTTGCCGCGCCAGCTTCGCATAGCGTTCCGTCATCTTGATGTTCGAATGGCTTGCTCTCGTGTCGCTTCGATCCAAAATCGTCAGACGTCTCCGATCGCGAAGAGCGCGAAGTTTACCGCCAATTCAACCTCAAGGTTCGCGACCCTCACGTCGTTCAACTCCATTTCGAGGTCGACGCTCCACCTGTAACTGCCGTATCCGCTGAGTAATCTGCGCCGATCTCTTCTCGCCATTCAACTCGGCGAGAAGCTATAAGTCTGAACTCACTAACGACGCCTAGAAACTTAACAGCTTTCCATACAGTGCTCTCACAGATAGCGTGGCATCGCTGATGATGTGGGGGCTTCCGAACTCTTGCTGTTTTACTTTGGGTATAGACAATCTCACGTTGGCTCCTGCTACAGAAAACTCTGGTGAGCCGTCCCAGAAATTTGCGGTACCCGTAACGGGAACCACAGCGTCCGGAAATTCCATCAGGATCGCTTCAAATGGAATCCCGGATTGTTTATACGTAAAGACGATCCAGCGCCGGTAGCTGCGCCCGCGAAAGAGTTCGCCTCCTCTGCCAGCACTAACCCCGTAGCTGGCCGCTAGCTCCACGACGAAAGAACCGTCTTGGGCGCCACTGAACAGGTCGAAATGTTGATCCTGGTCCACTTTCCTCGCGCGTTCTTTTTTAGTTGTGATGTCTCCGGTATTTCCGTTCAGACGAATACTCTCGTCACCGGCATGATCTCGAATGATGATATCTCCGTCGTTGTTCTCGGCACCGATGTAAAGTGCGGCGTGTTTACCATCTAAAGTGAAGACATCCTTGCCTTTCTTATCTCGGACGATAATGACGCCTTCATGTTCATCGGCACCAACCGAGAGTGAGGCGTTCCCACCGTCAACGGTGAAGACATCATTTCCCTCCTTATCTCGGACAATGATATCTCCTTCATTGTCTTTGACGCCGATGCGGAGAGCAGCATTACCACCATCGAGGGTGAAAACATCTCGTCCCTCTTTATCTCGGACGATGATGTCTCCTTCATTGCCCTTGGCGCCGATGTAGAGTGCGGCATTACCACCATCAACGCGGAAAACATTCTTACCTGCCTTATCTCGAACGATGACCTCTCTTTCCTCACCGTCCAAACGAACGACATCTCCGCCAATTTTGTCTCGAATGACGACCGAACGTTTAGCGGCGTTGAGTACGATGTTTGCTCCGGCGGAACCCTGGACTCCGGCTCCGGGGCCGTGAAGCGCTATTGTTCCTCCATCCGTTAAGCCCTCATCGTCACTGGACATGACGACGCGCGGCGCCTCCTGCTGGTTGAATACTATGACCGAGCCATCATAGACCCTGATTAGACCCCCACTGCCGGGAGTTTCGCCGCCACCCTCCACCGCCACGGCGACCGTGCCGGATTTACGACGACAATAGAACGCTCCGCCGACTGTGAGAGGTCCACCGCCAACATCAACAATGTTTGGTTCTATCGAAGCCAGGACTGAGCCGCCAATGATTAAGGTCACGTCGTCAGAAAAGTCACTCATGAGAAAGTCCTCCTGTAGGCACGATGGCCCGGAACCGTTCGCTCCCTGGGAGCGAACATCAACCTCCGAACGTCATCTTAAGCCGCTACTAGCTTCTCCTTCATCGGAAGGTTTCCAAGGAAGGTTAGAGCGTTCGAAATTCGGGCGAGGTGTAAGAACTGCGAGAACCGGCACGAACGAGTTCTCTAACCATTCCTTTCGTATTTTCCAGTGAGAAAGCCTTCTTCAAGTTGATCGTCTCCGATTGATCATACTGTTCCGTCTGATCTTGAGGCGGCGTGCGTGAGAATATGAGAAACATTGAAACGTATGGCTAATGAGCTTAGACGCAGCGTTGGCGCCAAGGAGTCTTATTCGGGAAATAAGCCACTTTGCCAGAACTATTATTTGTAAGTGTCTACTCTAGACGACGATCCTGTGCGAGAAAGAGACAGAACCTAACATTTAGGTTAGCCGGGTCTCACGGCAATCGATGTTACTGAGGTCGATCGGCTCTTTGCGGAGGGTTTCCATTTCCTTTAGCCCTCTACAGGTAAGCAGCGCTGAAAGGTTTGCCGGGGTGTCAATAGCGGGTGAGCGCGTCGATGGCACCAGAGCAACACAGCTCCTGACGTGACTTCAATCAGGCTGTCGAATCCAAACCCTACCAGGGCGATGCTTCCGGCGATTAGACCGGCAACTAAAGCAACTAGTCCCTCAAGACTGTTGTAAATGATCGTGAAGCACTCGAGGTGACGCCCGCGTCTCACGAGGGTAGCCCGTGATCTGCCGCCCAAACTGACTAACTGTTCGCTCATTCGGTTCGATACCCAATCTTTGCTGCAAAAGCACAAAACACAAAGACTCTTGTTTTAGTTTGTGGTTGAAGCTGGCAAGCTCGAGCCTCTCCAATCCCGCCACGCGCGGGTTACTCGCACGTTCAATGTTTCCGCCAACTCATAAAGAGCAGGCAGCGCAACCAGAGTAAGAACAGTTGACGTTATTAGACCACCGATGAGCGCGATCGCCATCGGTTGCTGCAACTCCGCGCCCGCGCCCCAACCGATCGCAATCGGAAGCACGCCCAAGCCGGCCGAGGCCGCCGTCATCAACACGGGCCGCATGCGCGTGTGAGCGCCGATATAAAGCGCTTCATGCAGGCTCCGGCCTTCGGCTCGTAGCTGGTTAACATACTCGACGAGGATCAGTCCTTTCTGCACTGAAAGCCCGAAATGCGCCAGCAGACCGATCATGGAAGAAACGTTGAACGTCGTTGCAGTGATCCAGAGAGCGATGAACCCGCCGGCCAAAGCCAAAGGTATCGTGGCGATCACCAAGAGCGCTTGCCAAATCGAACGGAAGGCGAGATAGAGCAGCAGGAAGACCAGCAAGGCCGAAACGATAAATGCACTGGCAACTTGCGATGCTAACTCTTGCTGTCGCTCGTAACCTCCTCCATAAGAGACAAAGTAGCCAGGTGGTAGCTTGACGTTCGTTAACGCCTTCTCGATGTCTCGCACAACCGAACCGATATCACGCCCCTCAACGTTCATCGTCAACTGTATGCGACGAACCTGATCTTCGCGCTTGATTGTTGCCGGTCCCCGCTGCACTCGCACCGCTGCGATGTCGCTGAGAGGAACCTTTTGGCCGGTCGGCGTGTCGATCAGGAGCGCGCCGACTTGTTCCGGCGTGTTGCGACGTTCCTCATTCAAACGTACCACCACGGGATACTCTTTGAGCTGGTCCTTGATCACGGTCGTGACTTCACTGCCACCGAGCAATGCTTCGACTGAGTGACCAATCTCACTTGGATTCAAGCCAAACCGCGCCGCTCGCTCGCGATCTACGGCGATAACAACTTGCGGCACTCCTTCGAGTTGTTCAAGGCGCAGGTCAACCACTCCCGGAATCTTCTCCACCGCTTCTTTCACTTGCGCACCCTTCTGCGCAAGCACGTCGAGATCCGAACCAAAGATCTTTACTGCGAGAGCGGCTGAAGTACCCGAGATTGATTCGTCGATCCTCATGTTAAGCGGTGTGGTGAGCGAAGCCGAGACTCCTGGCACTTTTTCCAGTCGTTCACGCACCCACGACTCGATCTCGGGAATGGTATGTTTTCGTTTATCGCGCGGAACGAGCTGAAGAATGTGTTCGGTAGACGTGACTGGCATCGGATCTTCCGAGCCTTCGGCGCGACCTGTAGGTTGAATGATCGCCGCGATGTCGGGTCCACCTTCAAGCACTTTCGTGACTTGTGATGCGATACGATCAGTCTCTTGCAGACTTGTGCCAACAGGAGTGTTCATCTCGACCATGATTGCGCCTTCGTCCATCTTCGGTAGCAATTCGGTCCCGAGGAAAGGCACAAGCACAAGCGACAGTACAAAGATCGCACCGGCAAATCCGATCGCGAGCAGAGGTCGCCTAAGGCTCGCGCGTAAAATAGGTTCATAAACTTTTTCGCATTGGCGAGCCAACCAGCTTTCTTCTTTGAGCCGCGGCGCCACCTTGCGAAGCAACGTGTAACAAAGGACTGGCGTAAGCGTCAGCGATAGCACGAGGCCAACGGCCATCAATACAACAACGGTGACGGCGAAAGGCGCCAATATTTTCCCTTCCAATCCTGAAAGGAACAGCACAGGCAGAAAGACGACGATGATAATTGCCGTCGAATACGCCGCGGGCCTTCTCACTTCGCTTGCGCCGCGAAGGGTGGCGAAGAAAGCGTCGCCTGTATTCTGTTTGAGGTGACGAAAGATGTTTTCAGTGTCCACAATCGCCGCGTCGATCATGATTCCTAAACCAACAGCAAGGCCACCGAGCGACATAATGTTCAGCGTGACACCAAATGCCTTTAGGAAAATCAAACTGATAAGCACCGCAGTTGGAATTGTGATCGCGGCGATCAGGGTCGAGCGGAAGTTACCTAAAAAGAAAAAGATGATGAGCACCACTGCCGCACCGCCGATCAAGAGCGCTTCCTCGAGCGTCTTCGTTGCTACGTGGATCAGTTCTGACTGATCAAAGAACGTTCGCATCACGACACCCTCAGGCATAAACGGTTGGAGTTCTGCAAGAGCCTTGTGCGCCCTATCCGTTACTGTCAGGGTGTCGGCGCCAAACTGTTTGGCTACGGTCATCACCACTGCTTCTTGTTCGTTCACGCGTGCAATGCCACGGCGGACCATTGCTCCGTCGCGCACTTCAGCGATGTCGCGCACGAGTACAGGAACGCCCTCGCGCACCGCAACCACAACCTGTCCCACGTCCGCAAGCGAATTGATACGTCCGAGGCCGCGCACGTCCATTTCAGTAGCTGTACCGGTAATGAAACCGCCGGAAAAGTTCTCATTCGACTTTCCGAGCGCGTCCACTACCTCGTCGAGCGAAATGCTGTAAGTCCGCATTCGATCGGGATTGAGCGCCACTTCATATTGACGTCGCTCTCCGCCGTGTGAAGTGATGCGAATAATGCCGGGTACAGTCTGAAGCTTATAGCGGATCAAGTAGTCTGCTGTTTCTTTCAGCTCTTTCTTATCAGGCTCGCCTTTTTCCTTTGCAACGTAGAACTGCATCACTTCGCCCAGGCGCGATGCTGCCGACGAAAGCACGGGCGGCGCTGTGCCGGCTGGAAAACTGCGCGCTGCGGTCGCGAGTCGTTCTGCTAATAACTGTCGTGCAAGGTAATAATCAGTGCCGAAGCGAAACTCAGTACGAACTGAGACCACGCCAATCTCCGACTCCGAGCGCACACGTACCACGTTCGGCAGACTGCGGAACGCTGATTCGAGCGGACGTGCAACCAGCGTCTCGCCTTCCTGCGCTGCGAGACCGGGGTTTTCCACAATGACGATGATTACTGGCGACGCGAGGTCGGGAAACAGATCGGTCTCCATTGCGCGATATGCCATCACACCGAGCACAGTGGCGAGCACCACACCGAACACCACCAGAAGCCGGTTGCGCAGGGAAAGTTCGATGATGCGATTCAGCAATCCCGAGCGATCTGCTTTAGTGGTCGTCATCATGCCCTCCTTCTTCGCCTCCGCCTTTCTGCATATTACGAAGCTGATACGCCCCTGCGACCACCACCTGTTCTCCTTCTTCAACGCCTCTTAGAATTTCGGCCCACTGGAACGTCAGATTGCCAATAGACACTTCGCGCCGCTCGTACTTTGTTCCTTCTTTAACGTAGACGACCTTGACGCCTTCATCATCGACCAGTGCCGAAGCAGGAATCATCAACGCTCCCTTACGTCCACCGGTGACAATGCGAATCTCGACTCCCATTTCGTGTTTCAGCGTGGCGCCGAGATTGGCGACTCGCGCACGAACAGCGACGATGCGCGCCTTAGGGTCAACTGTTTCGCCGACGGATTGAACATTGCCCTCAAAAGCGCGGTCCGGCGCACCTGGAATCCGGGCAATCATCCGTTGGCCCACCTGCACTTTGCCCGCTTGTGATTCTGGTAGTTGCGCCTCGACAATCACGTTCGCCAGATTCATCACAGTCATCAGTTCTGTGTTCTCGCTTACGGTTCCACCGACGGATATGTGCCTGTCGATGACCGTGCCAGCAATTGGTGAGCTAATGTTAATTAGACCTCCTTGTCCTCCTGTGCCTGCGCCCAGGGCGGCGAGTTGTTGGCTGAGACGTGTCACGGTGGCGCGCGCCTGTTCGACTTCACTCAATGCTTCCTGCTGCTGACGCGATACCTGGATGTTGGATTGATAATCATACTCGGCCTTTGCATTCTTAAACTCGGTCTCCGCTTCGTTGACTTCCCGTTGCGCGGCTACGCCTATCGCTGCCAGCCGGCGTTTCCGATCGAGCACCGTCTGCGCAAGATCAAGGCGGTTCTTTGCCTGAAGAGCAGCTACTCGATTCTCCGTCTTAGCTGCTCGTGAGCGATTCTGTTCCGCGAGTTGGAGTTTGGATCTAGCTTCAACTAACTGTCCTCGCAGCTCGGCGATTTGTGGACTGTCCAGGACTACTACAACCTGTCCGGCAGCGACGCGCTGTCCGGGTTCGGCCGACACGCGCACCGCACGACCCGAAACTTTCGCGCCGACGAGTGCTTCTGAATTAGGAGCGACGAGCACCCTGCCCGTGGAACTTATGGTGTCTTCGATTTCGCCACGCGCGGCGGGCTCCGTTTTAATGCCAACCAGTTCCGCAGTTTCATCGCTTATTTCGATAGCGCCTTCCTTGCTATGTTCGTCTTCTGATCCCTCTTTCTGAGCTGCTAACGTGGGGGGAGTTTCTGTCGTAGCAATCTCTGCCTTCTTCTTCGGCCAGAGCAGGACAGCTATGAGAAGCACTATACCGACAGCCGCGACTGCCACGACGATCAGCATCCGTGACGGACGTCGCCGCACGTGTAAAGTTTCAGTCGTCACAGAAACTTCTTCAGTCGAGTCAGTGGAAGAAGGCTTGGATTCAGCATCTCGATTTTCACTCATGGCCTACTTCTCCCTTTCTGTCAGCGGTGCGCCGATCGCTGTCTGAAGATCCGCCAGCGCGCGATATTGTTCAGCTAATGCTTCGGTGAATTCTCGTTGCGAATCCAGTAGCCGCCGTTGTTCCGTGATGAGATCAGTAATACGAAACTCGCCCAACTCATAGGCGGCGCGAATAGCACGAACATTTTCATTCGTGCGAGCAATTACGCCTTGTTCAAATATGGCTGCGGCATTGCGAGAAGCTTCGTATCGAGCATACGCGCTCGCGACCTCGCTTTTGACCACCTGCTCAAGGAATTCACGCCTGGTCCGCGCTTGTGATACAGCTATGGCCGCTTCACTTTTTGCGCCTTGATTACGATTGAAGATCGGAATACCGACTGACACACCGAAACTGATTAACTTGTCGTTATCAGTCAGCACTCCGATGGGCGTGTCGTCAAACGAAGTTCGCTCCACTGTGTATCTGGTGGTAAAAGCAACATCAGGCGCGGATTGGGCGCGGGCTAGACGGTATCCTGCCTGGGCCACTTCCTCTGTGAGTCGGGCCAATCGAACGTCGGGACGGGTACGTATAGCGATCTCAACAGCAGACTCTAACGATGCCGGAACCACGGGAAGGTGCGGAGCTGTCAAATCTTCGCGTAGCCGAAGTGGTTCATCACTCGGCATCCCTACGAGACTCTTTAGCTTTAACAACGCCACCCGAAGACGGCCTTCAAGCAAGACTTTCCTCGAACGCAAACGATCTATTTCCGCTTTAAGTAGGTTTAGCTCTAACGGCGCTGTGTCACCCTCATTTACACGAGCTTGCACGAAACGCGTCGTCTGCAAATCCAGGTCATTCAGATTTTCCGTTATCTGCAATTCGCGTAACGCCGCAAGCGCTTCGCCGTATTGCATAAGAACTTCAGACGTCAACTGCCGTTCGCGATTCGCGATTTCGGCTTCGGAGGCTTCGAGTTCGGCACGGGCCAGCTCAATCCTCGCCTTGCGCTTACCGCCGACTTCAAATGGAATCGAAATGCCGACACT
>Ga0070700_100000913_pt1 | contig 14589 bp, 7 predicted proteins | sample KBSK5101metaG_FD_65456 | JGI IMG/M metagenome (GOLD analysis project Ga0070700, IMG submission 65456) | Corn, switchgrass and miscanthus rhizosphere microbial communities from Kellogg Biological Station, Michigan, USA - KBS K5-10-1 metaG | ecosystem: Host-associated > Plants > Roots >...
GATGGTGGAGTCAAACACGAAACCCGTGTCGAAGGCAGAGCCGAGGAGACTGATACCTACAAAATCTCCCGTAGCCACACTGCTTATCGTATTGCCAGTAACCGTTAAGTCAACGTCGCTGCTGTCTCCAGCACTCACTGAGAGTTGATCGTTATTACCACTTGAAGTGCTATTGGTAACGATCAGGTTCATGATGGCGGTATCAAACGCATCGGCCACTATACCGCCGCTGAAGTTGTTCGTAGAACTTGCGTTCGAGAAAGTGATCGTCGCGTTTGACGTGCCGCGGATACCGAACAGATAGCCGCTGCCGAGTTGATTCACCCCGCCGCCTACGCCCACGGCACTGCCGCCGGAAATAGTCAGGTTCAGCGTTCCCGCTTGCATCTGCAAGTTTAGATTGTCGTCGCCGCCGCCACTGTTGTGCGTCAGCGTCGTATTAGTTATGGCCGACGTTCCCGTCATGTTGAAGAAGTGAATGTTGTCCTCGTCGGCGGCATTGCCCGCGTTGGTGACTGTGCTGTTCAAAAGACTGAAATTCGAGACCCCGTTACCGTTGATGCCCTGTTCTGCTCCACCGGTAATATTCAGATTGTCAAGCGTTACAGTTGAGACGGTCACAAGATGGATCGCGGCGTTGGTGTCGAGGTTGTCACCGGTCGAAAGGCCTCCGTTAGTACCATCGAGATCTGTTGTGCCGGCATTAGTGAAGTTCATATTTTTCAGCGTGATGTTGCTCGCGCTGATGAAGCTAGCCCCACGCGAAGTAGTGTTTTGAATAAGTCCGCCGGTGCCATCTGTGGTTCCAGTGCCGTTGACGGTTAGACCGCCTGCCCCGGTGTTGTTCAGCACTATGCCGTTGGCCGGATCGGTATTAGCGTCATTGTTTCCTACAGAAATACTCACAAAGGTCAAACCAGCGCCGCCGATAGTCGTGTTGTTCGTCAGGCTAAGACCCACGCCCGAGCGAGTATTAATACTGTTAGTCCCCGATGTCGTTACAGACGTACCACCGTCGTCGAGAACTATGCCCGCACCATTCGATCCAGAGTTATTAATTGAAACGGTGCCAATGACCAACGTGCCGACATTGGCATTACTGTTGATCGCAGTGCCCCCAGTGTTACTGAACGCCAGTCCGTGGAGTTGGTTATTAGAGACAACGTTGAACCCGTTACCCGCGCTGGTGATTGTGGGCGCAGCTCCGCCAGTTGCGGGTAGTGCGTCGCTGTCGGTGGCAGGCGTGATGCCGCTTAGGGTTGCCAGCGAAGAAGGCGCTCCCTGTCCAATCACGCGCTGGTTGTTCTCGAGCGTCAATGGCGCCGTATAGCTCCCGCTGAAAATGAAGATGTGATCGCCGGCTTCAGGAGCGATGACGTCAGTACCGTTTACCGGCGTCACGTTGCCATTGACGGCCTCGAATGAGGCCAGGGTTGAAAACGGATTAGTCAGGCGGCCACAGATGTTGTTGTTTGTAGTACAAGCCCCGGAGGCAGGGTTGTCATCTATGAACCAGATCATTCCAGCGATAGTGATGTTGACTGTGCCAACATCACTGCCGGCTGCGTTGGAAATGGTGTAATTGAAACTGTCCGGACCTTCGTAACCGGCCGGCGGGTTGTAGGTAAACGTGCCGTTCGCAGCGACAGCGACGTTGCCACCGCGCAGCGAGGTTGTATCGCTGAGTGTGACAGTGATAGGCAAGCCGCTGATATCGTTCGTCAGCACGCTGAAGTTCGAATTGCCCGCGGTCTGAATGCGGATGTTGCCGGTCGCGTTGCGCGCATCGTCCACGGCTTCGGGCTTAACGCCAAAGCTGAAGACGAAATTAGCGGCCAAGTTGTCAGGCGGATCGCCGGCATCCGTATCGCTAATCTGGTTTGCGATTACAGTGACCGTGCAGATCGTGCCTTGCGGCAAGTCGGCAGTGGGATCCAACGTAATTTGGTTTGTTCCTGAGCCACTCACCGTAAATGTCCGCAGATTTCCAGGCGCCGGACATTCGATAGTGAACGAACTCGTAGTCGCGTTCACGTTCTCATTGAAATTGATGACGATGTTTGCTGTCTTTAGAACGTCGATAGCACCGTTTGCCGGCACCGTGGTTGTCACCCCTGGCGGCTGATCTATAGTAAAGCTGAAGACAAAGTTTGCCGCCATGTTCTGCGGCGGATCGGCGGAATCCTGATCGGAAACTTGTGCTGCAAAGACAGTTACGGTCACTAATTCGCCATTCGTGAAATCTGTATTCGGATTAATAGTGAACGTGGTTGGACCACCGGTTACAACTGTATCGGCAACGTTACGCGGGCCGCTCGTCGCACCAACGATCTGGAACCAGTTGCCTGTTACGTCAACCGGTTCACTGAACGTGATGCTGATGTTCGTATTGTTCGCCTGCTGAGTCGCGCCGTTGGTTGGCGTGGTCGCGGTGACTGTCGGCGCCGCGTCCATGGTGAAGCTAAACACGAAGTTCGCCGCCATGTTGTCAGGTGGATCGACACTATCTTGATCGGTAACTTGTGTGGCCACGATCGTGACAGTGCAAACTTCGCCTGCGGCGAAATCGACGTTCGGATTGATGGTGAAAGTAGTTGGACCACCCGTCACTACCGTGGCTGCGACGTTGCGCGCGCCGCTGGTGGGACAAGCAATCGAGAACCATTCCCCTGTTACATTGACAGGTTCGCTGAACGTAACGGTGATGTCCGTATTCGTTGCCTGATTAATCGCGCCGTTGGTCGGCGTAGTAGCCGTGACAGTTGGTGCGATGTCGACTGTGGTAAAACTGAAGACAAAGTTCGCCGCCATATTGTCAGGCGGATCGCCACTGTCCTGATCGGTGACTTGCGATGCATTGACGGTAACCGTGCAAACCTCACCATTCGCAAAGTCGCTGTTCGGATTGATCGTAAAGGTTGTTGGACCACCAGTCACAACCGTGGCGCCGACGTTGCGCACTCCACTGGTCGGACACGCAATTGAGAACCATTCGCCGGTTACGTTTACGGGCTCGCTGAAAGTAACAGTGACGTTGGAATTGATCGCTACGCCGGTAGCGCCGTTAGTAGGTATTGTCGCCGTCACTGATGGGGCCTGGTCAATCGTGAAGCTGAAGACAAAGTTCGCCGTCATGTTTTGCGGCGGATCGTTCGTGTCCTGATCGCTGACCTGTGCGGCAAAGACAGTCACGGTCACTAATTCGCCATTCGCGAAGTCAGCCGGATTGATGTTGAATGTAGTTGGACCACCAGTCACAACTGTATCCGCGACGTTCTTCGTGCCGCTGGTCGCGCCGACGATCTGGAACCAATTGCCAGTCACGTCTACTGGTTCATTGAACGTGATGCTGATGTTGGTATTGTTCGCCACCTGAGTGGCGCCGTTTGTTGGTGTAGTGGCGGTGACAGAAGGCGCCACGTCAGTGGTGAAGCTGAAGACGAAGTTAGCCGCCATGTTGTCCGGCGGATCATTGGTATCGACATCTGTTACCTGCGCTGCAACGATTGTCACCATGCAAGCTTCACCTGGCGCAAAATCAGCGTTCGGATTGATCGTGAAAGTTGACGCGGGTGAAGCAGGGGTGACGGCGGTGTCGGCTGGGTTTCTCGTCCCGCTGGTGGTGCAAACGATCTGGAACCAGTTGCCTGTTACGTTAACTGACTCACTGAACGTAACTGTGATGTCACTATTGGTTGGTTGATCCACGGCGCCGCTCGCTGGCGTGGTGTTGGTAACGGTCGGCGCCAACTCCTGGTCGGTCGTAGTAAAGCTGAAAACAAAATTCGCCGCCATTTGGTCAGGCGGATCGATTACGTCTTGATCCGTAACTTGTGCCGCAATGACCGTGACCGTGCAGGTCTCGGTAGGCGCAAAATCAATATTGGGATTGATCGTGAAAGTAGTTGGACCACCGCTTACGACAGTATCGGCGACATTTCGAGTACCAGTCTGAGTGCAGACGATCTGGAACCAGTCGCCCGTGACGTCGACTGGTTCGCTAAAGGTGATTGTGATGTTCGTATTCTGTGCGGCGTCAGTGGCGCCGTTAGCGGGCGTTGTGTTAGTAACACTTGGCCGAGCATCGACGTTAAGCGTTACGAGCGTAGTGTCGTTTGGTGTCAACCCATTGGTTGCTGTGTAAGTGAAAGAGTCATTTCCTTCGAAGCCGGTGGGCGGATTGTAAGTAAAGCTTCCGTCAGCATTGAGGGTGACGGTTCCACCCTGCGCTGTCGCACCACCTGCGATTGGCACTGCCGTCGGTGCAGGAAGACCGGTGTCGTTCGTGAGGACGCCCGGAGCGCTGACGACCAGTGGGGTGTTTTGGGCTGCGCCGAAAACATCCGGGAACGCAAGTGGAGAAACTTTAAGAGAGCCACCAACGAGCGTCGTGTTCGGATCGATCATGTCCAAGAAATTCACACCCGTGGCGTCGTCTGGACCAGTGTTGCTTATATTGACGTCGTAAGTGATCGTCTCGCCCGGCGCAGCCTTACCATCGCCATCCAGATCGGGGAATGAGTCGGTCTTCGTAGCCGTGATCGCCGGGTCGAACGGAGCAGTTGGTTTCATGCCAGAGGCCGTTTCGACTCGTTTAGACCACTTCGGCGCACCTTGGGCCAACGGTGCAAGCGGACTCAGAATCATCAAGGAAATAATGAGACATGCGATTAATATCCTGGACAGTTGATGCGGGTGTGGCAATGAGTGGTTCATCTGAGTCCTCTAATGGGAAATGGATTGACAGCGGTCCAATAGACGCACTTGTGAGCAGCTATGTCGGAGCAAAATGCAAATTGTGACAAACAAATGCAACGCAGGTTTGATAGGCGTTGCGACCGGACAAACCGACTTTATTTCAATAAAGGACTCACAGTCAACGATTTTTGGGTACGAAAGCACAAAAACACAAAACGCACAATAAACCCCCGTGCGTTTTGTGTTTTTTGGGTTAGACGATCCTTATGGCCTCTGAGGGAATACACCCTGTAGAGCAATGCAGAAGTTGAGCGTCAAATACGGTTGCATGTTGTTGTGAGGTAGGCCTCCACCTGCTGGCGGCAGCGCTTGAGGTGCCATAATTACCGGGTTAGAGGCCGCATTGTTTTGATAGAGGCTCGTGTTGGCCGACGCACCCAGCACCCTGTTTGGATCGCCAGCATTTAGGTTCGCAAGGTCAACGCCGTGAGCGCGAAACTGGTGAGTGTGAACGGGCATCTCTGAAACCAGCAGCGTAACGCTCTCAACCCCACTCATTTCACCGAGATCTCTTAACGAAAGACCCTGGCCCTGCCCCGGCTGCATCGGCGCACTGCCTTGAAGGTCAGGCAATGCAAAAGTGGACTTTCCATCACCGCCATAGGTAGTTCCCAAAAGCGAGAACAAGGCTGTGTTTTGGGATATCGGCAACAACTGCCCGTCGCAAAAGGCCCAGCCCTTCGGGGCGAAGTTGAAAGGGAAAATGCGAATTTCAGCAACAAACGGATCAGACATTTTCTTCTCCTTAGGTCTGGCTGGGGAACACCCCAAACAATGAAATGATGAAGTTGATACAAAGAAACGGCTGGCAGTTTTCATGTGGCTGGCTACCGCCCTGCGGTCCCACAGAATTAGCGTTTAGTGGAGTATCGGCCGTATCCTGCATGTAAATCAAACCGCCTCCTCCTGATTGTCCCAAGACCTTGTTGGAAGGTGAGGTATCCTGGGATACATTGGTAGATACCGTAAAGGGATGCGTGTGATTCGGAATCTGCTGAACGGTCAAGGTCTCCTGTTCGGTGCCTGCCATCTCGCCGATCTGGTAGGTTGTCCCGTCAGGTCCGGTTCCCATGTGAATAGGAACACGGCTAGCCAGGTTAGGAAGATTAAACGTCTCTTCGCCGTCGCCGCCGTAGGTTGTTCCGATTAGTTGAAACAAAACCTCATTTTCTGAAATTGGCAGGGTTTGACCCTCGCAGAACATCCAGCCATTTGGAGCGAAGTTGCCCGCAAACATTCTGATTTCACCAACATAGGGTTCTGGCATTTCTATCTCCTTTTCTAATTTTGCGACGGGAAGATCCCCTGCAGAGCGATAATGAAGTTCAGCACCAGGTACGGCATCATATTGTTGTGTGGCTGGCTGCCACCAACACTGGTGATGGTGCCCGGATTCAGTGTCGTGAGAGCTGCGGGATCGGTGTAAGTGCGTCCCGCTACCAGTCCCAACACATTATTCGCTGGCTGGTTGTCATTTCCCGCAGTTCCGGATGCATTTATAAAATGGAGGTGGGTAGGCAGTTGCTGTATGTTGACCGTGACAGACGTCGAACCCGCTGCCTCACCAAGGTTGTGTCCATTGCCCTCGTGTACAGGTACTCGTCCTCGCAGGTTTGGGAGAGCAAAATTAGTTTGACCATTTCCGCCATAGGTGGTTCCGAGCAAAGCGAACAGCGCCTGATTCTGGTTGATCGGCAGTAACTGTCCGTTGCATAGGGCCCATCCTTTGGGTGGGAAGTTAAATGAAACGATCTTGATTTCACTAAGGAAAGGTTCCGACATTTCTCCTCCTAATGGGTAAATTAAGACTCAGCTAACTGTTAGGTAAGTCGTGTTTCAGGCTTAGTCGTCTTGACTTCCCGAAGTCTCGAAATTGTTTTGAGATTTGTCGGGAGGGTAGACTGATAGTTTCCTGATTCTGAAGGCCTGGGGTCTGTTTCAAAAACTGAAGCGGGGGGATTCTAAACCTCGTTGGGCCGAATTACAAGACCAAACAGCAACATCTCTGACAAATTTACAACAACTTCGACAAACGGTTTTCTCCAGCAATTCCGCAGATAGATTTCTGGAATACAAACGGCTCAATTCCAGATTAATTCTTCTTGGCAAGCGCGGATAACTAAATATAGACTGGCCTCGGCAATCCTGTTGCCGTTCCTTCCAAAACCGTAAGGTCCCGTCCTGGGACCCAGGAGACAAAAACCAAATGACAATGTTACGTCGGACCTTTTTACGAGATGTGTGTAGATCTACGTTCGCTGCCGGTGTTCTGTTAGCTAGTGCCCGCGCCGGCTTGGCCCAAAGGGGTACCCGCAGTGACGTCCCAGCTGAAGCGCAGCGGGATCCCGTCTTTCTTTTCACAGCTGCAACATTTGCTCCCTATGTTGGCGACGTCTTTGAGTCGCACAATGCCCGTGGCGAAAGCATTGCACTAAGTTTGGACCAGGTTAAGAAACATGAACCTAAAAACCGCTTAACATCGAAGGCTCAAGCTACAGAGAGTTTCTCCCTGATATTCAAAGCTTCCAGTGAACTGCCGCCGTTGACTTCTATCCACCAGATCAGCCATCCTCGCCTCGGCAAATTTGATTTGTTCCTGACCCGGGTTAAAACTGAAAACGATGGACTCTTTTACGAAGCCGTCATCAATCACCTCTGATAGCATCGACGTCTCGCTTCGTCCGGTTACTGACGCCGATCAGGAATTCCTGATCGGCGTCTACGCCAACTCGCGTGCTGCCGAACTAGCCCAGGTCGACTGGGATGAGAGTCAAAAAGACGCGTTTATTCGCTGGCAGTACGCAATGCAGAAACAAGAATATGAGGCGCGTTATCCCTCCGCGCGATACGAGGTCATTCTTGTTGACGGCGTTCCGGCCGGCCGCATTTGGGTCGGAATGGATGAGACGCAGATTCGTTTGCTTGATATCGCGCTACTTGCGGAATTTCAAAATCGCGGAGTTGGAACACATTTGCTGCGACAGTTGATGGACGAGGCCACTCGTACTAATAAGGCTCTGCGACACATGGTATTTGTACTAAATGACAATGCGAACCGGTTATATGAACGCCTGGGGTTCAAGACGATCGAGGACGTCGGCGGATACATGCACATGGAATGGCTGCCGGGACAGGATACAAACGACAATTCCGCGTCGAGTTAATCCGTTCGATAGTAGTTGTACACGGCTTCATATCTAAACCCTTCTGCTTCCTGCTTAATCGGCACGAGGAACACCTCAAACTCTCCCATTTCGGGATGCGTCAGGCGATAAGTATTCTGCGGTAGAAAGACGTCCGCTGGACCGAAGAACACTACCGAGAATCGTTCCATGCCGGCCTCTTCGTGTGGTTCAATTTTCCGAGGCGTAACCGAGATCAGTTTTAGGTCAATCGGCCTGGGCGATTCGAGTTCTGCGCGAAAGCTCGTGTTCACATGTTTCTCAAAATCTGCTGCGGTCTGAAACTCACTCATTCAATCATTCTCCTCAATGTTGAATACAAATCCAGAATCTGATCGTTTGTTGGTCTGATGAACTCTTTGTACCAGAGTCCGACGTGTCCAAAATTCTCGGGCCAGGATAAACATACGATCTCATCGGCAGCACTTTCGATCACATCGCGGCTATTCAGATCTGAAACTGGTATCGCAGCTACGACTTTTTTCACATCCAACTTGCGCACGGCACGAATCGCTGCCCGCATTGTCGATCCAGTATGAATGCCATTGTCAACGATGATAACTTGCTTCGCGCTGATATCAACCGGCGGGCGTTTGCCACGGCAGAAACGCTCGCGCTCCTGCAACTGCTTTATTCCATCAGCTATCGCATGGTCCATACCCGGCGCGGCTGGTTGTTGCGCTAGTTCCTCGTCAACTACCATCGTTCCAGCAACACTCGTCGCACTAAGAACCATTTCCGGTCCAATCATAAGTCTACGTATGAACAGCAGCTCCAATGGAAGCTTCAGTTCGCGAGCGACCTCCACCCCTACAAACACACCACCAGCCACAATTGCGATGACGATCGTGTCACTTGAATCGCGATATTTGTGTAGGGAATCTGCGAGCTGTCGGCCAGCAACGGCAGCGTTCTCAAACTTCGTCACTATGTTCTTGGGGATTAGATTAACTGTGGCTGATTAGAAAAGGCAAAGGAGCGCTCGATTTCTCGGGCGCTCCTTTGGTTAGTGGTTACTGTTCAGATCGATGATGGGTTCGCCTCAGAAATGAAAAGTTCCCCATGGGCTGACCCAATACCGAGGTGGAGGAGCGAGGTAAGCTAAAACCCCTCGCTCGTTCCAATCGGTTGGTCCGAACAGCAAGCTGATCTCCACCCCTGTCTTGGTGTCGCCCTGACCCGGGTTGAAGTCCGTCACCGTGTCAGTGCCACTGCCGCCGTCGAAGAAGTCGGCGCCGGTTCCACCGGTCATGGTGTCGTTGCCGTTCCCGCCGATGAGGCGGTCGTCGCCGTCGCCACCAATAAGGGTGTCGTTGCCGTTCCCGCCGTCGACCGTGTCATTGCCAAGACCGGCGTTGATTGTGCCGCCACCGTTGCCGCCACAGATCAGGTCGTTACCGGCTCCAGAGTTGATCGTGTCGTCGCCGTTACCGCCGAAGATCATATCGGTGCCCACGGTGGTGGTGCCGATGTTGATTACCTCGGTCTTGTTGGTTCCCACGATGACTCTGACGTTGATCGAACTCGTGAATGTTCCGTCGCTCACCGTGATGGTGAGATCCGAGAACGCCACGCCACTCTGCATGTTGGCTTTGACCTTCAATGTTCGGTTGGCCCCGCTGCCGCCGAAGGTGATGTTGCCGAGCGACACCACCGCGGTGTTCGACGAGGTAGCGCTCAGGGTCAGACTGTTCGCAGGTGTCTCCACGTCCCCGACGAGGAGGTTCACTGTGCCAGTCGTCTCCGCGTTGCACTGACCATAGCCGACCTGGATAGTCGGCGGGCTGTTGTCATCGTTCAGGATGGTGCCCGTGGCCGAGTTGGGCGAGCCAACGGTGTAGCCCGCGCCTGCGGTCACCGTCAGAATCACTGTCTCGTTGGGCTCCAGGTCCGCGTCTCCTAACGGGTCAACCGTCACGGTTGCCGTCGAACTACCGGCCAGGAATGTCACGGTGCCGGGACCGGCGTTTACGAAGGTATCCGCTCCGGTCGCGAAGTAATCGCCGCCCGGAGGAGCGAATACGGCTGTTCCACTTGCCTGGAAGTTCACCGTCAGCGCGCCTGAGGTAAGGCCGACTCGGGTGAAGGTGTAGACCATGTTGGTCGCACCGTCCTCGAGCACCGACGACGGCGATACAGCTACCGAGACCTCAGTGTCGTCGTTGGTGATGGTACCGGTGGCCGTGCTTGGCGCAGCGACGTTATAGCCGGTGCCCGCCGTCACCGTCAGGATCACCGTCTCGTCGAGTTCGGCCGCGCCGTCAGCCGTCGGGTCAACCGTTACGGTCGCCGTCGAGCTGCCAGCCAGGAACGTCACCGTGCCGGTTGGCGGGGTAAAGCTTGCCGCGCCACTCTGCGTATAGTCGGTGCTGGAGCTTGCCGTCCCTCCGACCGAGAAGTTGACCGTCAGCGGACCGCTAGTGACGCCGGTACGAGTGAACGTGTAAACGAGGTTCCCCGCACCGTCCTCGACGACCGATAACGGCGATACAGCTACCGAAACGTCCGTGTCGTCGTTCGTGATTGTGCCCGTCGCCGAAGCCGGGGCGCCTACGGTGTAGCCCGAGCCTGCGGTCACCGTCAGGACCACCGTCTCATTGGGTTCAACCGTCAAGTCGGCCGACGGATCAACGGTCACCGTGGCTGTCAAGCTGCCATCAGCAAACGTCACCGTGCCAGTGGACGCGGTAAACGTCGCTGCGCCAGTCTGCGTGTAGTCGGTGTTGAAGGTTGCAGTCCCTCCGACTGAGAAGTTGACTGTTTGCGCGCCGCTGGAATCGCCACGGGTGAACGTGTAGACGAGGTTGGTCGCGCCGTCTTCGGCGGTCGACAACGGCGACACCACCACTGACACGGCGTTATCGTCGTTGTTGATGGTGCCTGTGGCGGTGTCGGGAGCGCCGACCTCATAACCGGTGCCAGCAACAACGGTCAGAATCACCGTCTCATCTGGCTCGGTTGTCGCATCCGCTGACGGGTCAACCGTTACGGTTGCTGTCGAACTGCCAGCGGCGAACGTCACCGTCCCAGTGGGCGGAGTGAACGTCGCGGCGCCAGTCTGCGTGTAATCGGTGCTGGAGTCAGCCGTGCCGCCGATTGAGAAGTTCACCGTCAGCGCGCCCGTGGTACTGCCAGTGCGGGTGAAGGTGTAGACGAGGTTGGCCGCACCGTCCTCATCCACTGACAACGGCGCCACCGCTACTGAAACGGAAGAGTCGTCGTTGGTGATGGTGCCGGTGGCCACGCTGGGCGCGCCGATGTTGTAGCCCGTGCCGTTCGTCACGGTCAGGATCACCGTCTCGTCTGGTTCGACTAAGTTATCCGCTGTCGGATCAACCGTCACGGTCGCCGTCGAACTGCCCGCGACGAAGTCCACTGTACCGTTGGGCGGGGCGAACGTCGTTGCACCGGTCGTCGTGTAGTCAGTGTTGAAGGTCGCCGTCCCGTTGACCAGGAAGTTGACTGTTAGCGCGCCGGTAGTGACGCCGGTACGCGTGAACGTGTAGACGAGGTTACCCGCACCGTCCTCGGTGGTCGATAACGGAGCAACTGCTACTGACACGTCTGTATCGTCGTTGGTGATTGTTCCCGTCGCTGAAGCCGGTGCACCGACGGTGTAGCCCGCGCCTGCGGTTACCGTCAGAATCACCGTCTCGTCAGGCTCGACCGTGGAGTCTGACGACGGATCAACTGTCACAGTCGTGGTCAAGCTGCCATCAGCAAAGCTCACCGTGCCCGTGGAAGCGGTAAACGTCGCCGCGCCCGTCTGGCTGTAGTCGGTGTTGAAGGTGGCAGTTCCGCCGACCGAGAAGTTGATTGTTAGCGCTCCGCTGGAGTCGCTACGGGTGAACGTGTAGACGAGGTTGGTCGCCCCGTCCTCGTCGGTTGCCAACGGTGACACCGCCACCGAGACGCTTGTGTCGTCGTTGTTGATGGTTCCCGTGGCTGTACCGGGCGTGCCGATGTTGTAGCCGGTGCCCGCAGTGAGCGTTAGGATCACTGTCTCATCCGGCTCAGCCGTCACATCCGCTGACGGGTCAACCGTCACCGACGCGGTGGCGTTGCCATCAGCGAAGGTCACCGTGCCGGTGGTTGTGGTAAACGTCGCCGCACCCGTCTGCGTGTAATCGGTGTTGAAGGTGGCTGTCCCGCCCACCGAGAAGTTCACAGTCAATGGGCCAGTGGTGTCGCCAGTGCGGGTGAACGTGTAGACGAGATTCGTTGGCCCGTCTTCATCCACCGAGGATGGCGCCACTGCCACAGTCACCTCAGCGTCGTCGTTATTGATCGTGCCGGTGGCCGTGCTGGGAATAGCCACGTTGTAGCCCGTCCCTGCCGTCAACGTCAGGATCACTGTTTCGCTGGATTCGACTGTGGTGTCCGCCGTCGGATCAACCGTTACGGTCGCCGTTGTATTGCCCGTGGCGAACGTCACTGTGCCGTCGGTAGTAGTAAACGTCGCGGCGCCCGACTGCGTGTAATCGGTGTTGAAGGTGGCCGTTCCGCCGACTGAGAAGTTGACGGTGAGCGGGCCGGTGGTGACGCCGTTACGCGTGAACGTGTAGACGAGGTTCGTCGCTCCGTCCTCTTCCACTGACGAAGGCGCCACTGCGACGGTCACATCCGTGTCGTCGTTGGTGATGGTGCCCGTCGCCGCAGCGGGGGTGCCCACATCATAGGATGTGCCCGCAACGACAGTCAGAATCGCTGTCTCGTTTCCTTCGACAGTAGTGTCCGTAGTCGGATCGAGCGTCACGGTTGCCGTGGAACTGCCGGCAGGGATAGTCACCGTGCCGGAGGTGGCGTTGAATGTGGCCGCCCCTGTCTGCGTGTAGTCGGTGTTGAAGGTGGCCGTCCCGCCGACGCTGAAGTTCACCGTCAGAGCGGCAGTGGTCGACCCTTCGCGCGTGAACGTATAGACGAGATTGCCTGATCCGTCCTCCAAAACCGAAGCAGGTGACACCGCCACGGTAACGTCGGGCTGATCAATCGGGGTCAGGGTCGGGTTAGCAGCACCGGCCACGTCGGGATCGTCGGTGAGCACGTTGGAGAAGTTCGTGCCGGTGACCGAGCCCTGGTTGGAGACCTGGTTTGTAACTCCCTGCCACGGATTATTGACTGTTACGTCAAACTTGATCGTAACACTCTTGCCTGCCGGCAGGAGTCCGATGAGTATATTGACATCGACGAAACTCATGCTGGCGGGACTATTGGTCCTGTTCCTTGCAGCATGGTTCATGACTCTGCGGTTTGGACCAGACGTCTGTTTGCTTACTGAAGTCGACTTGGCATTCATCGTTGAAACTGCTGATGAAGCTTCGGTCCTGGTCCGAACATGCGAAGCAAGACTCTTTTCTTTGGCCTTCCCTGAAATTCCGATAAGGGAATTCAGTTGTATGGTCCGAGAATCCGGCAAGCGTCTGACAGCTGGTGACAGTGTGCTCTTCATCAGCCAGCCCTTCGGAGATTCGGGAGCCAATTCTTTCTTATCGAGCACGGTACCGAGTTGGCGCATCACCACCGTCAGTAGATCGACACGTCCAAAAGCAACGCTGTCGTCCGTCACCTGAAGTTCTCTGCCGGGAACGTGTACGAGAAACTCCTCGTTATCCACGGGTTTGAGATCAACGTACCAGCCATATCCGGCTGCGGTCTCGTCAATCTTGATAACGCCTGAACTGCTTGAGGCAAGCTGATTGCCCGGCAAGTCTGCGATTTCGAACGTCATTGCCTGCATCTTCAGGTAGTCTTCATTGGAGATGCCTGCTTGTCGCCATTTCTCAAGCGCTGCGGGGAATATCCACTGCACGTCCGTCTGCGACACACCAATGACAGGTGCTCCTTCGAGCTTGTCGGCAGGATTGGCCCACAGGATGTCTTCGCTGGGACTGCTTCGCCGTGACGCTGACGCTTCCATTGTCGAACCGTCACTCTTGGAGCTAGTGCTTGCGGTCGCTTCAGCAGTGATCGGCCCTGTAATCGTCGGCTGGGTACAGGCGGCGCCACCGGCGAATCCGCTCGAGCTCGCCGACGCGGTCGCGGAGGATACTTCGGCGTTGCGCCCGTTGAGGTACGCAACCACCGCAACTGTGTCTGTTGCTGCACCGAGGTACCCTGGCAGCCGCACCGTGCCGTCGAAGGTCTGGCGCACACGCATATCGCCACCAGCAATAGAGCCGGTGTTTTGAGAATGGGTGAAGGTGTTGCTCGCCGCACCGGCGCCGCCGATGTCGATACACATCGATGAAGTATTGGACGCGGCCGGCGGGCCTGTGACTGCGTTTTGCATGAAAACGCCTGCGACCGCGTTGTTGGCTCCGTCTAACTTAATGTCTATGTTGTTGCCCGTAACTGTGACATTGTTGGTGCCGTTGCCATCCTGGCCCGACTGGACCGCGATTGCGCGTTGGCTGCCGGCGTAGTCAAACGTGTTGCCGTTGATAAGGGAACGCATCTGGCCGCCGCCTGCATTGTTAAAAATTATGCCGTCGGCATTGAGGCCATTCGCAATCGTGATGGTGTTCCCCGAGATGGTGGAGTCAAACACGAAACCCGTGTCGAAGGCAGAGCCGAGGAGACTGATACCTACAAAATCTCCCGTAGCCACACTGCTTATCGTATTGCCAGTAACCGTTAAGTCAACGTCGCT
>Ga0070700_100000926_pt1 | contig 14504 bp, 20 predicted proteins | sample KBSK5101metaG_FD_65456 | JGI IMG/M metagenome (GOLD analysis project Ga0070700, IMG submission 65456) | Corn, switchgrass and miscanthus rhizosphere microbial communities from Kellogg Biological Station, Michigan, USA - KBS K5-10-1 metaG | ecosystem: Host-associated > Plants > Roots >...
ACGAGAACAAGAAGCCCTTGAGCTTTGGAAGGCAGAAGCTGCCGCATCCAAGCTTCTGATTGCGACCAAGGCGAACCGAGCCGACTGGCCCGCCACCGCCGCTGTTCTTCGCGCCATGATAGCCTTCGCTGACGCTGAACGGGAACGGTGCGCGAGGATTGCGGAGAAAATGCCGGGTCGTATCCTCTACTTCTACGATCGACCAGGCGGGCCACCGGGAAACCAGTATCGACCGACGACCCGCGCGGACATCGCAGCCGCCATCCGTAACCCTTAGAACGCCTGAATCAATCGGTGCTTCTCAGCCGCTAGCCGCATCTGCTCTGCGTTGATTGCCACTACTGCATCGAATGCCTTTTGGTCCGCAGCTTTGATCGCTGGCTTCTCAGCATCGGTAAATGGCTTGGCGGCATTTTGGTTGATGATCGCCTGTGCTGCGAGCTGGTATGCGGGGAGAGCGGATGCGGAGGCGATGTCCTGTTTCGAGGGACAACCCTCAAGAGCCAGCGCGAGCAGAGCGAGGGGGAATAGGCGGATCATGGCGGCTCCTTTTCGGCTTGATGTGTATCACGGATTGAGCCATATTCAAATGGCGGCGGCGATATGGATTGGGTGTAGCCGGTCGATTGCCGCCCTTGCCCCTCGTAAGGGCAGACACCTAACCTCGCAGCCGAGGCGATCCGGTGCTGGTGCGGTGGCATAGGGTGGAAGCCCCTTTATAGCTTTCCCCTGTCCCGTAGATGCTCGCGGGCTCGTTGATTCATCTCCTCGTTGCGCGCCGCGTGGTTGAGCATTCTCCGTAGCCTCCCGAGGAAATACAGGAACATGGCAAACGTGAACATCGTTCCGGCCCATCCGTCCATAGGCGTGCCGATCTTGTGAACGTCGAAAATGACAGGGATCGTCAGAAGCGCTGTTCCGCCACCAAGGGAAAGGCCTGCGCGCTCAAGCTGGTTGAAGCTGTCGCGAAACATCAGTAGCTTGTAAATAACAATGCCAGCCACACCCATCCGGAAGAATGAATTGAGAATCGCGAATAGGATTAGGTCGCTCATGGCTTCTGTTCCTGTTCGTCCTGCCCCGGTATCACCTTTTTAATCCAATTGATAACTCTTGGAATAATGAGCGGCCACCCTACCGCAAAGGCATAGGTGATCATGCAAAGCCCTCTGGCGTCCGCCTCCGCTATCCTGAACCATTGGTGCCCTGCCCATGGCCCAACGACGAATGAAAACGACAGCCCGATAACCACGTTCAGCGCGATTTCAACTCGGCTCATTTCCTTCCACCTGAGATAGGCGAGCGCTGTGATCGACCCGAATAGAGCCGTGATCGCAAAATAGAAATTGCGCAGGAAGGGATCGTAGGGGTCCACTATCCTTTCACTTTGTCCGCTTGCGAGGATCGTAGAAATAGATGAAGGCGACGAAAGCCGCGAAAAAGAAATAAGCCACCCCGCCACCCTTCATAAGAGACAGCCACAAGCTCTAGCATGAAGAGCAGGTTCAGGCCATGGATATACGACACGAGGAAAGCGTGACCTGTCGCATAATCAAGGACATGAAGCACTAGCCTCGCAAGCGTGAGATGTATTAGCCATCCGATCCACTTGGCGTTGCTTCCCCACCACGCGACCACCGCGACGGTGCCAAAGGCCCAATCCAGCGCGGAGAGAAGTACCAATGCGTTAAAGTACCATGCCGCATTGGCAAGCGCCCACATCGCCAACAGCCCCAGCGAGAGGTGCTTGGCGTCGGGATTGCCCGAACGCGCGGCGACCATGCAGGCCACCGCGCATCCGATGCCGAACAGGATCGGTACAGTCCACATTTCAGCCGCCGATGGGCTGATCGTTCTGCGGCGGCGGGGTGGGAGTTGGGGTCGGCGGGGGTGCCGGTGTTACTTGTCCGTCCATTTCATTTACTCCTTCGTGGTTGAGCGTTGCGCGCGGGTTAGCCCGCCTTCCAATTGGCGCCGTCATAGAACACAGGACATTTTACCGCGCCGCCGCCCACGATGGTAGCCCCCCAAGTTGGGGCGGTGGCATCGGTGACGAACGCCAGATCGCCAGCGACAGGGGACGCGGGCAGCGCGGCCACCGTGTAGGTAGCCGTGGCAAGGCGCCCACCCATGACCCTGTTATCGAAGCTGGCGTTGCCGTTCGCTGTGACACTACCGCGCTCCACCCAGCTGGAACCGCTGTTCGTGCCGAATGAGACAACCTTGTCGGCGTTGCTTTGACCAGAGAATGAGACAATCGGGCTGGCGCGTGCGGGGGTCTGCCCGTAGTTGGTGAAATCGATCGTGCGGCCATTCGCCGTGCCTTTGTCGTACCCCAGGAACAGCAGGCGAGGCGGCGAGGACCCGGAACCTTCCCATTCGAAACGGGAGGCGTCCGCAATATGCGTCATTGCCGATCCACTCTCGATGGAGGTACGGTTGGTTCCGGTGCCACGCAGCACCGAAACGGTCTCATCCGCGATACCGCTTCCGTTAACGCCGCCTTCCCAATACCAACGGAAAACATTGGCAGGGTTCCCCGTCGCATTGCTGATACCGGAAGTCAGCGCCATTTCACCTACGGTGCCGACGCAGACGATTCCGCCAATCGAGATATTAGACTTGCGCAGGATGTATTGCGCATCCTTCCGGAACTCATGGACACGGCGGCTTCCGAGAGAAAGGCTCATCAGGCGCGATGATGGGTTCGAAACCGTATCGGTAACGGTGACCTTCACGCCATCGAAAATATCATCGGTGGTGCCGTTCCACGTCTCGCTTACGTCGATCATCGGGGTGCTGAGTGCGACCGAGCCAAGATCGAACACAATCGGGATTTGCGCCCCACCAACCGAAGTCAACCACGTCCAGTCGGTGCTGGTCCAGCTATAGACGCCTTCGTTGGGAACCTCATCGCCCGACACGGGGTCAATGTGCGTCCCGTCGTCATTGGCAACCAGAGCGAGTTCTCCGGGCGAGTTGCCCTCGATCACTTCAAGTTCCGGCCAAGTGACGACGCCAACCGGGATAGCCGACTGTTGGCCCACCAGAACCCCGAACTCCTCGGTTCTCAACACGCCGCCGTAATAGATTTTCAGGTTGACGAATGCCGAGCCAACCAAGTTGAAGTAGAAATTGCCGTAGCCATCCGTGGTGAGCGGGTTCGCCAAGGCCGTTCCTTCGTCGTCCGTCATTGCAGGAAGGCTGCCATCCTGCAAAGTGACGGCCACCAGCGCCCCGATAACGGGAACGCCGTTTTGATCTCGTACAGTATCGCTATATCGTGCCATTTTCTTAGGTGTCCGAATGCTCGTTCGTGACTTGCGCCTCGATTGAATTTGTTACGCCGGTAAGACTATTTGCGTCTGTGACCGTGGCGTAAAGCGAAGTGGAATCGCTTGTTGCCGGAGGAGTCCCCGGCCCGCGAAATCCAGTTGTGAGTGAGTTCACATTGATTTCAGACCATCCTCCTCCAGTAAATGTCCAAACTATCGTGTAGGGAGCGGTGCCCCCGACTACGGAAATCGTCGCTGCGCTTGTGGCAATTCGCGGCTCGCCGATGCTATAGCCAAAGCCGGAAACCGACGACGGGGCGAGGGATACCGACAAGCCGCCCCCACCCCCTGTGAGTTCGCGTAACACTCCGCCACTGTCGCGCACGCGGACCTGGGTTATAGTCCGCAGGGTAGCGCTCGGATCGCGAGCCGCCTTGAAGCCGAGCGTCTTGAGCGCTCCGGAAGTGTCGCGAACGCTACTCATGAATACGTAAACCAGAGGTCGCCGGGGAGCGACGTGGGATCGGGATCGCCCGCAGCCGTCAGGAAGATACGCCCGCCCGTCATGGCGGGATCATTCCAGTACGGATAGACACCGGCGCCTTGCCTAAGGATATTCCCGGTTACAGTGCCGCCCGCCAGCGGAAGCGGTGCTGGAATGCCCGTCGCTGTCGCCAACGCCGCGCTATTGGGCAGTGTCAGCAAATTGCGCCCGAACGTCGTGCCGGTGAGCGCGGCAATCGCCGTCAGTTCTGCGCTGGCAGGCTGGAAAGCCGCCGTGTCGGTAAAGACGGAAGGCGAATAGAAGACCAGCGTATTGTTGTTGTCCTCGCTGCGCATCGAGTAATCGGATTCGCTGCAAAACACGCTGGCAGGCGTCACGCCGTTGACGATGTAACCGCCCAAGGTGCGCAAGGGCTGCGTAGCGGGAATGGTGAGCGCCGTATCCCAGAACAGGTTGATTGGATCGACTTGCGGGTCACCATCGGCAATGCCGACGTAGATATAGCCCCCGTCCATGAGCATCCCACGGGCGTCTAGGAAGTTGGGCACAGGGTTGCCGATTTTCTGCATGTCAGCTAGCTTTCTCGAATGTCATTGCGGACCCTGCATGTTAGAAAAGTCTATAATGTCGTTGTATTCCTGGCTCTGCTGATCCTGACGAACCCCGGTGGTTTCATTACCGGGCTGGTTCGCTGCGGCCTGTGCTATCCCGCCATTGTCGAACGCGCTATGCAGCCTGCCTTGAAGCGCTAGCACGTCATTGGCGATTGCCGGTTCGGCACGGGCGATGCGGCTAAGACGATCTACGTAGGCCGGAACCGAAAGCTGCGTGCGAGGCATACGCGCCAGCCAGCGAGCAAAGCGGGGTGAGCTGAGAAGCTTTCCCACCCTCCACTGCGAGATAGCGCTAAGCCCAAAGGTGGGAATGGCCGTCAGGGTAGTAAACATTTCCATCGTCTTTGAAGCACCCGACGTGTTCGAATGATTCAGGTACTTTTGAGCCGATTTCGAAGCCTCCGCCACCTTCGCCAGATCGTCCAGCGCCGCGCGGGTCTCAAGCCCGAAATAGGCCTTGCGCGCCGTAGGCCCGATCTGGTTCCAGTTCGTTAAAAACGTAGGGAGCGAAAAGCCCTCGTTGTTCGCATCGCGTGCCCCGGCGCCCGGAAGCCCAAGCCTGCCAATGATGCTTGCCCTCAAATTGTTCTGGCTTTCCTCTGGCAGCGCATGAAGCAGCCGAACTGCGCGAGCGTTGTTGCCTTGCATATCGCCCATGATCGAACGCACAACCGCCTCGCCGGATTTGGCTTGGTTCTCCTTTCCGATGATCGGAGTAAGCACCTGGTCCTCACGCTGGCGCAGTTCCCGCCAAGCTTCATTGCCCTTGGCGTACAGACCCGCCGCCTGAGATTTGCCATTGGCGGCGAGGCTGTTGATGATATCCTGTTGAGCAGCGTCAACGACTTGATTTGTACGGCGCTCGATGTCGGAACCTACAAGCCCGTCCCTCAGGAACTGGTCGCGCAGATTGGTGCGCATGCCCCTGATACCGGCGATACTATGATCGCCGGATGCAAGCTGCTCGCGAATCGTCTGGAGGGTCCCAAGCCCTTCGCTGCCACCGGGAATCTCGCGCAACTCAGAGATATTCTTGTCGAGCGCTTCAAGAGCCTTCGTGGGTGTGACGCGCGTATCGCCAGCCGCGCTTTCAGCCATCTTGTACAGATTGCTAGCGGCGCTCTTGTCAGCGCGAAACTGAGTGCGTGCGGCATCGGCTACCTCGGCTCCCATTGCCTCGGGATGCAGCGCAGTCCCTACAGCCGCCGCGATGCGGTCGCGCGCCTGAACGGTCGTATCGATCGCACGCTTCGCCGCAGCGGTGATGGGCGGGGCGCCAAAGGGGGTTTGCGCCGCCGCAGCCGTGAATTTCTGTGCAGTAGGCCCACCAACGTCGGTGGGCATGATTTCAATGCCCTGACGCTGCGCCGCCGCATATGCCTCTTGCTGCGGATTGAGCGCCTGTTCCGCAGCCGGAGCAAGATTTCCTTCATGCGATTTAGCCAGCACGGTACCAATCTTGGGCAATACCTTGGCCGTCGCCGCGCCAAGCGCAGCACCACCAAGCGCGCCTTCGGCAATGCCAAGAGGACTGCCATCGGAATTGACCGCTCCCTCCGCAGCCCCGTATCCCGTTCCCTCCTTGAGAAGCTGGCGCGCCATAGCCTGGCTGCCAGCAGTGCGTGCGGCTTGTAGCGCCTCAGCCTCGCTCAACCCCGCCGCCAGCGCGTCGGCACGGGCCGTGCCCGCTGCCTCGCGGGCCAAAACCCCAACCTTGGTTGGAAGCAGCAGCGAGGATGCCAGACCCCCCGCCAGACGGGCGATAGGATGCTGTTGTTCGTCATAGGACTGAATGGCCCGAGCGCGCGCGATGTTATCCTCTACCGTGCCGCCGTGGAGCAGGGAGGAGAGAACGCCGTCAATATACGGATCGGCGCCCAATGCCCCACCGCGAGCGGTTGCGTCGAGCGTTTCGGGAAGCAGGTCGTTCTTGCGCAACTCGCCGATGGGCTGTTTGTCGAATCCCCTATATGTCGCGTAGTCGGCGTTCTCCTTGGCGGCTTGGTCGATCTGTGCATAATTCAGAACCAGCGGCGCGCCAGCTTTCTTGGAAGCCTCGACACTCTCGCGCAGAAGCGAAACGCCGTGGGGCGCGCCGAACCTGTCACCAAGCGCGACAACCTGACCGATATCGCCAGAATTGTAAGCGTCCTGTAGCTGCTTCTCCTGCTCCGGAGAGAAGCGAAAGCCCATCTTGTCGCCATGCTCGCCAGTGAACTTAAGCTCATATCCTTCCGGTGTTTTAGCTTGATCGCCGGGGATCGCCTTTTCGCCATAGTCGTAGGGGTCTAGCGCAGGGTTCGGCGCGGCATCAATCGGGTTGCCGTAGGGGTCTGTTGCTTGTGCAGGCGCCGTTTGCTGTGCGGCCTGCTTCGGCGCATCGAAATCCACGACCGACGCCCAAGGGTCTTTCTGTTGGAAAAAGGCCACTACTTGACCCTTCCAACGCGACCGTCAGGAAGCCGCACCCACATGCCGTGCTTCCCCGCCGCTTCCTGCGGAGAGTGAACGAGAATGGGGTTGTCATGCGAGGAGCCAGGAGCGGCTGCTCCGCCCACGGCGCCACGAAGTGCGCCGCGAACGTCATGCGGGGCTTCGCGCGCGGCCTGCATCTCCTTTTCCATCTGGTCCAGAACAGCGTTGTACGAAGGCTGGTCAAATGCAGTTGAAAGCATTTCGCGGGCGTGTTCCTTGTCGGCAACCGTGGGAACGCCACTGGGGCTGATCGCCCGGGCGTAGACATTGACCAAGGCATTGTTGGCCGCAACGAACCGGCGCAGCCTCACATCGTTTGTGCCGCCCTGTACCATCTGTTGAGCTTTGGCGAACGGTACAAAGCCATTGCGTGGCAGTGCGTTAGATGCCTGCCTCGCCAGCGGGAGTACTTTCTGGGCCTCGCTAACCGCCATTTCGATATTTGCAGACCGGGTACCAGCAGCGCGCTCGCCAGCGACTATGCCGCTATAATCGGCAAGCTGGGCAGCGATGTCACGGCCCGTCATTCCCCGGGCCTGCGCTTGGCGCATAATCTCGCCGCGCAGAGCAACGATATTCCGGGCCCCCTGCGCGCCACGGCCCAAATTCTGCAATACACTTTTGTCACCAGCGAGATATTGCTCGCCCATGGAACGAAGCACTTCCGAAGGGAGCAAATCAGTGTCAGCGGGGCCGCCTGCGATCGGCTCAAGGTCCCCGTTTGATTTCCAGCGATATCCCGTAGGAGCGGGCCCCCTATGCGTGTTTCCAACAGAGCTATACACCGTCCGAGAACCCGTTTGGGCAGGTTGCGCCGTATTGGGAACACCAGAGCGTGTAGTCCCGCCCTTCCCGCCACTCTCAAACCGAGCCATCGCCGCCGCGAGGCGGGGGATCATGACAGGGGTAAGCGCGTCGTTCGGGTTGACGTTCAGTTGCTTGGCGACCGAAGCGATGTAGTTATCAACCTGCGCGTCGGTATTGTCTCCGCCCTTGCTCTTGCGAGGAGCCCATTTTTCGACAATCAAGGATACCGAGCGCCTTCCGCCAGCCATGTACCGGCCAAGCAGAGCTTGCTGCGCGCCTTGCCCATTGGACGGGTCAGCAAAGATCGCATACCCCTTATCGTCAACGCCTTGGTAGCCGGGAAGAGACGTAACCCATCCAATTGGCTTTCCGGAATCGTTAACGCCTTTGAGGTTGCCGGGGTTGTTATTTCGGACGCTGCGGGGGCCTGTCCCGGGGGCTGTCGCAGCGTCCCCGCTCGTGGTAGATCCTTGACCACCTCCTCCCGGCTGAATTTCGATAACCTGCGTGCCGACTTTATTGCCATCGGCATCAAATACGTCAACGGTTCTGTAGATCGGCTTGGGGGGCGCTTGGCGTACCACCTCGCCAGTACGCTGATCATAGATTGCACTGTCGCCGGTTGAGGCGAAATTCTTCTGATCGGCCCCGACTCCAAGGGATTTCGCAAAATCAGCGTCAGCAGCCGCCAAATGCGCCTGCGCGAACGCCGTTACGTAATTCAGCGCCTTAGGATCGCCAGCGTTGACCGCCGCCAGCGCATCCTCGGCATCAGAGGTATCAATGCCTTGCGCCTTTTCGGCATCGATCACTGACTGCATGGTTTTGGCGACCAGCTCGGGACGGTTGTTTTTCGCGGCGTTGTAGAGCGCACCAAGCTGCTGGACGCGGGACTGCTTTGCCGGTGCGTCCAGCACGTCGTAGGTCTTTTGAAGCTGCTCGGCCTGCTGGGGGTATTTCTTCACCAAGGCCGCGAGATTGGCGGGGCTCGGGTTCGCGAAATACTGCTGTGTATCGTGCTGGAATTGAACCCGTTGAGCGGCCTGCTGTTGCGCTGCATTAAGCGCAAGCCGGTTCGACTGGATTTGCTGTTGCCCAAGCTGTAGCTGCTGCTGACCTTGCTGCACGTCCTGAATAGGACGCAGGCCGGTAGTGCCGATCAGGCCTTGCAGGAAGACATCGGGATTGCTCGCCATTACCAGCCAAGGCCCTTGATAGAGCCGAGGCCTCCGCCAGCCCCAAAGATATTCCCCGCAAGCCCCGCAAAGCCGTTTATCGTGTTGTTGCCGATAGCCGCTCGCCCAAGAATGCCACTAGCCGTGGTTTGGCCCTGCTGTCCGAGCAGACCTGTGATCGCGCTGGAATTAGCTTGCCCGAACTGCCCGATGCTGTTCGCCGCACCGGAACCCTGAGACGCCAAGCCACCAAGGTTCGCTAGCTGGTTCTGGATCAATTGGGCGAGCAGACTTGAGCTAAAGCCGGGCAGGTTCGGTCGTCCCGAATTGGCATTGTTGATATTGCCGCCACGCAGTCCACCGGTAGCAGCTGCGTTCTGGAGGATGGTATCGACGCCGGTATCATACTGAGAGGTAAAGGCAGGCGAGCCCTTCAAGGCCGCGATAGCCGCCGCCTGCGGATCATTGCCGCTAAGCCCGAGCAAATCCTGGATCGAACCCAGCGCAGCCCCGCCGCTCGACAAATACGGCTGGAAATTCGCCTGCGTCTGATTGAATTGGCCCTGCTGCTGCTGGAGCGCCTGCTGGTAGAGCGCGTTCTGTGCGTTTTGCGCTTTCTTGGACGCCCCTTTTCCGAGGATTCCAGTTAGAAGCGAAGCGCCTGCGCCAATCAAGGGAGCTGCTACGGCCAAGGTCTAAATTCCCATGGTTTGGGCGACCCCGGCGCAGGCGGTAAACAGCCGATACCGGGATCGGTAGCACATACTTTCTCGAAACGCAAAAAGAGCTTGATTTTGGCCATTCCGTAGATTACAAACCCACCATCGTATTGATGGATTGCGACGATGGTATCGGAAACCGCCTATTCGCCCACGCGCTCAAACCGCCTTGTCGGGCTGGCCCTTGGATGGGAAAACACCGGAGCGAAGCTCCTCGATGATTTTGAGGGTTTCCATCTGTCCATGGCCCGACTGCTGTATGGCGAGCGCCTTAGCCAAGTCGAGTTCGACTTTATAGTCGGCATAGCCGAAGGCATGCGAGACAAGCTTTCCAAGCTTTACGGAACCGACACGGTTGTCTCGCTCGATAATGGCCCGGCACAAGGCCGATGAATAGCATCTGTAGCGCGCAATTCTCGGCTGTCAGCCGGGCGATTTCCTCCTCCATTCCACCCTCCTTTGATCTTCTCCAAGGATAACCGGTATGTCGGTTCTTTCAGAGTCCAGATTGCATGATGAAGCCGCAGCTTTCCGGCATCTGGAGTCGATCCTTTGGGCGGATGGAATCACTTGCCCCCATTGCGGGGTCGTCGATGGCCGCGTCTACGAGCTGAAAGGCGTCCGCACCAAGCCAAGCGCCAAGCATCCCAACGGAGTAGAGCGTTTCGGCCTCCGGAAGTGCGGAGAGTGCCGCAAGCAGTTCACCGTCAAGGTGGGAACCTGTTTCGAACACGCCCGCATCCCCCTGCACAAGATGCTTCAGGCGGTGTCCCTCATGATGGCAAGCAAGAAGGGCATCTCCTCCCACCAGCTCGGCCGCATCCTCGAAATCCAGTACAACAGCGCATGGTTCCTCGCCCACCGCATCCGCCTCGCTATGGAAAACGGCGAACTGGCCAACTTCGGAAGCGCTGGCGGCATCGTCGAAGTCGATGAAACCTTCATCGGGCGCCTCCCTGACCGCAATCTCAAGCAGGGCACCGGACACAAGATGAAAGTCCTGTCCATGGTCGACCGCGACACGGGCCATGCGCGATCGCAGGTGATCGAGAGCCTGCAAGCTCAGGATATCGTCCCGCCGATCATGCAGAATCTATCTCCCCGCGCTCGCCTGATGACGGACGAAGCCCGCCACTACGGTGGCCTTGGCAAGCGCTTCGCCGACCACCAGACCGTCAACCACAAGAACCTTGAGTTCGCCCGTGGCGAGTTTCACACCAACACCGTCGAGGGCTTCTTCTCCGTATTCAAGCGGGGCATGAAAGGCGTGTACCAGCACTGCCAGAAGAAGCACCTGCACCGCTATCTGGCAGAGTTCGACTTCCGCTACACCTACCGGGTCAAGAACGGCTACGACGACCGCGCACGGGCCGTTGAAGGGCTGCGGGGTATCTCGGGCAAGCGGCTGACGTACAAGCAGGCTACGGCGAGGGTGGCGTGATGCAAGTCTTACATGCTTCACCGAACCTCTTTATGAAGGAGGTATGGCCGAGCTGTTATCGTACATCGGGAAGGAATGGGGCGTGATCGGCCAAGCCCCCCTGACGTTCATCACGCTTGTTCTGCTGTCGATCGCAGCGGCCTATTTCGCTGCGAGCTGGCGCTTCGGGGGCATCATCGCGAGCCAGCAGGGCGAAATCAAGCTTCTGGAACGTAAACTAGCTACGGTGCCGGGCGGAACCGATCACGAGCGCAACAAGGCCTACCGCGAAAGCTTGGGGGTCTACCTCCGAGAATGCGAGGGCTTGCAGGAGCGCACGATAGCAAAAGACACTCAGCCCCTTATCGACGAGGCTAACGAATGGTCCGGGCGTGTCTCTGCCTTTTTGGAGGGTACACTGGGAACGGACTATCTGGCGCGGTTCTCAAACGACGCAGGCCTTTCCGGGCAAACAATATTAGGGGCCGGCATCACGACGGAGCAGCGCAGCCTTTGGGAATGGCTGAACCGGCGTTCAGAGCGACTGCACGAGTTCATTAGAGAGTTCCGATAGAATGACCGACACCCCTACTCAAAGAGAGAAGTTTGAAGAGGCTATGAGGGAGCATGGCGAGCAGCCTATCGACCCGAAAAGGGAGGCCGAAATCCTCCGCGAGATGTTCAAGCCCAAGAAGCGGAACGATGATCCGGCAGGAACATGACGTCGGGCTGATCAACAGCATCGTCAACAGCGCGGAGGTTCGCCCGTTCGTCGATTACAGCGGCACTCAAGGCCCACTGGATATGGCGCCAGCAGTAGGGCGATGCACGCAAACCGGGATCGTTTGGCTATCCAACGGCGTCGATGCGCTGGCGGCATTCCCCCAAACCGGAGACAGGGAATATCAGGCGCACCTCTTCTTCGCAGCGACTTGCCGGGGACGGAAAGCCCTAGATGCTGCGCGCGAGATGATCGAATGGCTCAAGCCCTGCGCAGATCGGCTGTGGGGCGAGGTTCCAGCCCGCCACAGAGCGTTGCTCTGGTTTATCCGCCAGCTCGGTTTTCACGTCATCGATGCCGATAGCTTCGCAGACGCGAAGGGAGACGTTGTGATCGTGGAAAAGGATATCAACGAAGCATAGCTATTCACCCGCGATTATGTAGCGCGCGGCTCTGCCAATACCTAGAGATAGCGCCAGCCCAAATGCTCCGGCGAACAAGGGGAAGAGACTCCCCTCCTGCTCAAATGGCCGCAACTCGGGCGTATGTGCGGGCGAAGCTTTTTCTTCAGCAGGCGCCATCGCATTGAAGTCGATGATGTCGGAATAATCCTGCCATGGGAACTTCGCTTCCAGCTTGGCTCCGATATCCAGCCTATCGAGCTTCTCCCATCGCGCGATTTGCTTCCTGCTCTCAGCGGCACCCTGATAACTTGTCGCACTTAGGTATGCTCCGAATAGAAGCGAGGCGGCACCGATAGCGGTGGCTGCCCAATGGAAAACTCGGGCGAATCTCACATTCCACGCTGAGGGGTCCTTCAACGAGGCTGGCCACAGCCAAGGTTGCGCCTTCACCGCTGGCACGCCTTGGCGGTATCAGCCACGATATCAGGACGTCCGTAGAAGTTCGCCAGCCGCATCGCGCCATCGCAATCACCCTTGGCGATCAATGCTCCGACTTGGGCATAGGCATTGGCGCGGCGCTCTTCCGGCGTATCACCCGGAGCCCTTGGCAGGGAAGGCGCGGCCTCTTCGCGGCGCATGGGCGTCACAGGACGGGTGCTGTTGATAAGCCCCTGCATCGCCGTATTGACGCCTGCCTGCCCTTGGTTGACGCTGTTGTCGGTGACGCAGTTGGTTGTGTTCCCCATCGTCGTGCAATGGGTGGTCTGAGCGAGCGCAGGACTCGCGACAAATAGCGCCCCCGCTATGGCAACGTGCTTTAGCATTACGAGTTCCCCACGTCTCATCCCCAGCCAAAGCCGGGTGGTGAATACGTGCGAACTCGCGCAGCACGCCCCCACGTATTCCCCGTGAGGGTGTTTTATTCCGCAGGCCACCCGACAAAGCGGGTGCGAGTTCAGCACGCAATGTGCATCGCCAAAGGTTATTCAGGCCTCGGGCGATGGCGAGTTTTTACAACCATCCCGGCTGCAAGTCCACTACGCTGCACATAGATGCAGATATTTGAAAATACATGGTTTCTTGGACCGGTGCCGTAACGGCACGCACTAGCCGTAGCGGAAAGGGTACATGGGTCTGCGTGATGCCGTGAGGGCTGGCATCCGCTAAGTGGTTCCGGTTACGTTCCGCGCATGAACCGGCACGATTCGCTCCTGATCCAGCACGCCCTTGAGGTACTGGATGAGAACGCGAAGGACTTCAAAGCCACCCGATCGGTAGCGGTGAAACTGGCTCTGCGGGTGCTGTACGCCCACATCTCGGAGCCGCGCGATCTAATCGGCTACTGGAATGTCGCGGATAACCCCAATCCCACGCAGCGGCGCCATAACCTGTTGAAGGTGCTGGCGGTGATCAGGGCACAGGTGGGGAGGAGAATGTGAGGGATATTTCCGATAACGTGGGAAATATCACACGCGAACAATGGGTTGAGTCTAGACGTAAAACTTGATTTTTCGTGTCGAATCAGCTATATAGATCGGGAGGCGGTCAACGCCGGACTTCCCCAGAGCATCCGAAAGGTTGCAGGCGAGAAATCGCAATCATGGGCCGGGGGGCCGCCTCACAGAGTTGCCCACAGACGAGGAGGCTAACCATGACCCGCTTCTCCGTCGATTGGGATAAGGCGATCGAGGCGATCGCTTTCATCGCTTCTCTCAAGCCGGGGGTTACGCAATACTATCTTGGCAAAATCCTATTTTTTGCCGACCGTGAGCACCTGCTCGACTACGGGCGCCCCATAACGGGTGATCGCTACGTTGCGATGGAGCATGGCCCGGTGCCATCAGCCATTCGCGATGTTCTGAAGGCCGATTCCGATAGCCCGGACGAGATTCTGGCGAAGCTCCACGAGCGTGTCGGCATCGAGCGCGATGGCAACAAGCAGATGGTTTTCTCCAAGAGTGTGGGAGCCGCCCCATCGCTCTCCGGCAGCGATAGGGAATATTTGGCCGCATCAGTCCAGCGATATGGGTCTATGAGCTTCACGCAGCTCAAGGCGGTATCCCATGAGGATGTTGCGTACAGCGATGCTTGGGATAAGCTCGGCAACGCCAACGAGATGAACATCGATCTGTGGCTTACCTCCTTGGAACATCCTGACGCCGCCCGCACCCAGCTCCGCGAACAAGCCCGCTGCGGCGCCTGATGCTATGGAAAAGTGGGACGTCGTCCGCGTCTTCTGCGACTTCATCCCCAGCCCGCACGATAAATTCTGCATCTGCATCTGCCCATTGCGGCGCTGGTTCATGTTCATCAACAGCGAACCCCCGGCGTTCCGAAAGGCGCGCGCTCTCGCCGTAGAAGTGTCGGCATTTGAAGCGACATTCCTCAA
>Ga0070700_100000948_pt1 | contig 14308 bp, 21 predicted proteins | sample KBSK5101metaG_FD_65456 | JGI IMG/M metagenome (GOLD analysis project Ga0070700, IMG submission 65456) | Corn, switchgrass and miscanthus rhizosphere microbial communities from Kellogg Biological Station, Michigan, USA - KBS K5-10-1 metaG | ecosystem: Host-associated > Plants > Roots >...
GCCGTCGCGGACGCCCCACCGAACTGCTTGTCGATCCGGTCCATCGCCTCAGAGAAGTCGATGGTCGTCTTCTTCGTCTTCCCCTGCGACTCGCCAAGCTTGATCTGCGCCTGCTCGAGGCGGCCCATCGCGTCTTTCGCCTGGTCCGAGTGCGCGCCGTGCTCCGCGATCGCGCGCGTCACGTCCCGCTGCGCCTTCTCCAAACCGATCTGCGCCTTCTCAAGCGCGGCGCTGTCCTTGACCGAGTCCTGCACCTTCACGCCCAGCCGCGACAGGCCCGACACCTGGCCGTTGTACGCCTTCGCCAGCGCAAGCGACACCTGCTCGACAGGCTTCCCCGTGGCCGCCGAGATGTCGAGGGCCTTCTTCAGGAGGCCCTGGGCCTTCGACGTGTCGTGCGTCGCGCCGACGAGCTTCATCATCGCCGGCCGCAGCTTGTCGTCGGTGACGCCCGTCGCCTGCGCCATCTTCGAGATCCACGACTCGGTCTGCTCGACCTGCTTACGGGTCGCACCCGTCGTGTTCTGCAAGGTTCGCGCCAGAAGCGCCTGAGACTTCTCGTCCTCGGCGGCGTTCTTCGCCATGCCGTAAAGCGCCTTGCCCGCAGCCAGCGCCATGCCGCCCAGTGCCGCACCGACAAGCGCCGCCTTGCGGTGAATGTTGTCCATCTTGCCGGCCGTGCTGTCAGCCGACTTCCCGGCCGACCGCAGCGCAGATGAGACACGGTCACGGCCAATGATGTCGATGAGGACCGACGCGTCAGCCACGGGCGATCCTCCTAGCGACGTCCTCGAGCGCTTCCATGACCTCGCGCCGGACCGGCGCGATCACCTCGTGCGAAGACATGCCGTTAGACCACCAGCCCGGCGTGATGTCCTGCGTCACCCAACGATCCATGTGCCCGAACACGGGGCGCCGCAGCTTGCCCCTGTCCATCGCCCGCAGGTCGTGACCCTTCAGCGACGCGACCAGGCGGATGCCGGGGTTGCTCGCCGAGGTCCGGGTGCGGACAGACACCTTCGCGCTGTTCGCGACCAGCTCGTTCAGGCCGCCCGTGTGCGGCAGGCCCTCCCGCGCCGCCTCCTTCGCCTTCGCCTTCAGCGGCTTCCCGGCGCGCTGCAGCGCGCGCATCAGCTCACGCTTCAGCTCAGTGTTGCCCTCGGTCTTGAGGTGCTTAGCGATGCGGCCCAGCTCGTCGGCGCCACGAACAGCGAAGTCGTCAGTCACGCCGTCTCCCTCACTAGGCCGACAGCCCGAGCGCGATGCGCAGCTCGACCGTCTCCGCGTCCTGGCCCACCGTCTGCGCCTCGACCATCCCGAGCGCCAGGTCGAGCGCCTCGATGCTCGGCAGGTCGCCCTCAGCGCCGGCCGCGAGCAGCACCGCGCCGACCTGGCGCTCCTGCTGCACGCGCTCGACCAGCAGCGCGTAAGCGACGTCGCACACCTCGGCGAGGCTCAGGCCGAAGCCTGGACCACCATCAGCGCCAGGTCCGGCCGGCCCTTCGCCTCGAGCCGCTGCGCGACCGGCAAGGATGAGCCGGCCTCTGATCTCGTGTCGCCGGTCGACGGCCCACCCAAGGAGTCGGATGGCTGCTCGGTAGGGCGCTCCGACACGGCCTCGATGACAGCGGCGACGACGTCACCGAGGTCGTCCACGGTCTGCCGGTTCGCCTCTGCGGCCGACCAGAACGTGTCGAAGTCGTCGGCGTGCACGACCGCCCGGCACATCTGCTCGAGCGCGTCGAGCATCTGAACCGGCGACGACTGGTCGCCAGCAGCCTCACCGATCCGCGCGAGCCGCAACAGCGTGATCTCGGACAGCTCAGGGTTGACCCGGATCTCGTGCCCGAAGTAGCCGAAGGTGCCGGTCGGCGCCTCATGCGGCGTACCGAAGTTGCCGAGCGACGTCATGCCCGGCTCGCCCCCGCGTAGTACATCGAGAACGGCTTCCCCGACGCCGGCACCTCAAGGTTGAACGTGCACGGGATCAGCGCCATATCGGGGGCCTTGCGGAACGCCGACTCAACGGTGCCGCCCTGGATGGTCTGCGGGCAGATGAGCCGCACGGTGTTGTCGAGCGACTCCCACCCGACCATCACCCGCACCTCGTTCCCCGGCGTCGGGGGCTCCACCGTGTAAAGCGCGGTCGCGCCCGTGCCCGACGTCGGCGTCGCTGCGGACGGGCCACCGTTCAGGGCGCGCTTGTAGTTGGATGCGCCGACGCTCGCGAGGCTGAACGCGATGTTGCCGTTGCGGCCCGTGGTCGCGTACTTGATCGGGTCGAAGAACTCGGCGACCGTGACCGCCTCGACCGACGTCTCGTAGGAGAACGTCGAGCCCTCGGCGGTGGCGCCCAGCGGAATCCACGCAGCAGCCCATGCGTCGGTGAAGACGCTGCCCGCGACCGTGTTCGTCGGGAACGCGGTCGCCAACGGGGCGATGAACAGGTAGCCGGCGTCGGTCAGGACCGACGGGGTCGCGACAGCAGCGGGGGCCATGGCTCAGCCTTCCTTGACCGCAGCGGCGGTCTTCGTGTTGGCGCCGACGACACTGTCCTTGCTGACCACGCCCGACTCGACGTGGCTCACCGGGACCGGGTCGCCCGCGTTGAACGCACGCGCGCCGCCGATCTCGATCGGCTCCTTCGCGACGTAGCGGCCGTACTCCTGTCGGATCGCCTCGGCCTGCGCCTCGGCCGTTGTCTCAGACATCTGGGCTCCTTCAGCCTGTCATCAGTGTTGAGTAGTGGACGGTGAATGTCTGCCGGACGATGGCGCCGGAAGCTGTTGACTCCTGCCGCAACGTGAGGCGGCCGAGGACACGGGCGAAGGAACCGTCCTCCGCGCCGGGCACGAGCACACCTAGCGACGGGTTCGCCGCGAGCGCCGCGTCGAGCAGGTCGAGCAGGTGGTCGACGCGCGCGACCAGGGCGGCGCTGTCGGTTCCGCCGGTCCACGCGGTGAGGGTGCAGGTCACGTCGCCGCGCTCGTCGACCCAGCGGTTGCCTAGCTCGCTGATGACCTGTTCCGACTCGACGCCGTCGCCGTCGTTGGACGGGTCGAACGCGACAGTCAGGTACTCCGTCGGGGCCGCCGAGGACGGCTTCGGCCCGACGTACACAGCGGTCGGCTCCGCGGCGAACGCGGCGGTCGCCAGCGCGGCGAGCGCCGGCACGACCTGACCGATCGCGCTAGGCAACGACCGGCACCATGTACGGGGCGAGCAGCTGCTCAGCCTTCCACTTCGCCAGGCCCAGCGAGTCCTGCGCCGGGTCGCCCTCGCCGCCCGCCGTCACGTCGCCCTGCATCAGACCCAGGTCGCCCGGTCCGCGCTGTGAACCCCAGAGCGCCCTGACCAGCTCCTTAACCGCGAACCGCACTGGCTCAGGCACGACCGCGCGGCCAGCGACATAGGTCACCGTCAACGGGTAGCAACCGAAGCCGGCACCGTAAGCGCCGGGATTGACGACCCGGTCGTCGAGGTAGACCGACCCGACGTCATAGGTTGAGCCGTACCCGTAGGCGCCCGCGATGCTCGTCAGGCTGATGACCGGCTGCGACAGGAACAGCTGCCCGCCCGACGGGGTCACGACATCTGTGACCGTGCGCTGCGCAACCGCGCCGATCCGCGACTCAACCCACTCCGACGCGACCGCGATCGCCGACCGCAACTCATCGTCGCCGGTCCTGTCGTCGTCCGGAATGTTCAGGTGCGCCTTCGCCTCCGACAGCGACACGATCGCCCCGGTCAGCTCCTCATCGACGTTGAACACGTCCTCGAGCGTGCGTGCGTTCGCGCCCGTCGCGACCCAGCGGTACTCGTGCCGGCCTACCTCTGTCGGGGTGAAGTCGTAGTCGTAGACGCCCGTCGACGTCGGTGCGACAGGGTCGATGACGGTCGCCGTGGTCGGGCCGGTGATCGTGAGCGCCATGTTCCCGGCGTTCGCCAGCGCGCCCGCAGCGTCGCGGACCGTGACGGACAGGGGCAGCGGGTCGCCTACGTAGATCACAGCGCCTCCATCACGACAGCGCCGCCCACCAGGCGACTGACACTGGACCCATGCCGGACAGGTTCGCGGGGGCGGTGGTCGTCACGCCCGTGTTGGCGATCCCGAACCGCACCGCCGAGCCGGACAGGCCGACGTTCGCCACAGCAGAGCCGGCCGCGCGAGCGAACGACGGCAGCGTGGTCCCGTTCGACCAGCACGCCACGAGGTAGTCACCGGGGTTCACCGTCTGCGCCGCGCTCAGCGCCATGATCTTCGGGCCGGTCGAGACCCACGCCGAAGCCTGGTCGGCGGTCGCGGACAGCAGCGCGCCCGCACCTGTGTACAGCGCCGCGAACGACTGGCCGGCGGTGAGGGTCGCACCCGCGGTCGTGACGTACAGAACCACGTTCGTGATCGTGCGGCGGCGGCGCACCCGCAGGCGCACGAAGTTGACGGTGCCGCCCGTCGCCAGGATCGAGCCGTTGACCGCGAGCGCTGGGTCATAGGCCCACTCGAGCAGGTTGTGATCCGCTGGCAGCGCGGTCTGCCTGACAAGCTCGGTGTCGTTGCCGTACTCGTCGCGGGTGGTCAGCACGCCCGACACGGCGGCGGTGCGGACGTAGCCCGCGGCCGGCGTGCTCAGCGACCCGGCGCCCTGCGTGAGCACACCGTCCGGCTCGACCGCCAGCACGTCTGTGCCGTTGTTCCGAGCCCGGATCAGCTTGCCGGTCGTGCCGCCGTCCGAGGCGTCGATGTAGAGGCCCTGCGCCGCGGTGCCGCCCTTGCCGTTGCGCACGATGTCGAGGCTCAGCGCCGAGGCGTTCGCGTCGTCCGTACCGCCCGGACCGGGGTTCTTGTGGCTGACCTTCAGCGTTCCCTTGCCCGCCTCGACGCCGGTCACCTGCACGGCGCTCATGGCGGTGTTCGCGGATACGGCGTTCAGTGCGCTGTTGTTCGTGCCGCCGTCTGTCGTGACCTGCGTCACGAGCGCATGATGCCCCGCCGTCGTGCTCGAGGTCTGCACCGACAACGCCTGGTCGTCGTTCTCCGTGACGTTGACGCGGCCGGTGAACGTGGCGCCTGTCAGCGCAGCCACGCCCGACAGGTCGACATCGCCCGAGACAGGCGGAAGGGTCGGTGCCGTGACCGCGGCCGTCGTCACCCAGCCAAGCGCGTCGTAACGGTACTGAGCGACCTCATCCTCTGGCACGACCGCACCGAACGCGTAGGCGACCGACCCGTTCTTCTTGATCGGCCGCGTCGCCTGGTAGACCGCCACGTCAGCCTCCCGTCATCGAGGAACCGGCCAGCTCGCGGGGCCGCATCTGAGCGCCCATGCCGGCGCGGGGTGCCATGCCGGCCGCTGGGGCTGTTCGTGGCCGCAGCGTCGCGCCGGGCCCCTGTCGTGGGTTCATCTGGCCGGGGGTGGTCGGAGGGGTCGCCGTCGCGGACGCGGACAAGGTCGCCAGGACCGCGAGGTCGGCGACCGCCGGCCTCGTCACGGCCGCCGTGGCGGTCAGCGTGGCCGTCGTGACGGCGGCCGTGTCGATCCTGACGTTGACGGTCGCAGCGGCGGCCAGAGCATCGGCGGTGATCGCCGCAGCGGCGACCGTCCGGGTCACCTGCGCTGCGGCCGTCGCCGTCGCGACGTCAGCCAACGAACCGGACACGGGGCGAGTGACAGCGGCAGTCGCCACCAGGGACGCCGCCGTGGTCGTCGAGCCGGACCCGAGCTGCCCGGCGGCGGTCGTCCCCGAAGCGGTGGTCGCGCTCGAGGTCGTCGTGTTCCCGCCGGACGAGGTCGACAGGGTCGCAGCAGCGCTCAGCGACGCCGTGGTCGACGTGGCGCTCTGAGCGGACCTGATGACGGCAGCTGCGGCCGACAGGGTCGAAGTCGTGGTCGTCGCACCCGATGCGGGCCGCGTCACGGCCGCAACGGCACTGGTCGACGACGTGACAGTCGTCGAGCCGGACGCCAGCCGGGTGACGGCAGAGTCGGCGGTCGCGGTCGCGGTCGTGCCGGTTGTGCCGCTCCCGAACAGGCCGCCCGCCGTGGTCGCATCCGCGCTCAGCGTCGCCGTGGTCGTCGACGTGCCCGTGACACCGACCGTCAGCGTCGCATCCGCGGTCAGGGTCGACGTGTCGGTCGTCGAGCCCTGCGCCGGCCTGGTGACCGCGGCGGCAGCAGTGAGGGTCGCCGTGTCCGTCGAGCTGCCCGACGCCGGCCTGGTGACCGCCGCAGCCGCCGACAGGGTCGCCGTGGTCGTCCGCGTGCCCGACGCGGGACGGGTGACCGCCGCATCGGCGTCTGCTGACGACGTGACGAGCAGGTCGGCATCAGCGGTGACCGGGGGCGCGCCCGCATCCGCCGGGATCGGACCGTATCGGAGGGTGCCGCGCCGCGCGATCCTCACGCTGCGCGCCTACGCCACGACCGGCGGTGCAGCGTCGCCAGGTGCTTCGGGTCGGACCTGTACGGCTGCGGCTTCGCAGCGCCCCCGCCGCCGCCAGCGGCAGCGTCGATGATCTCGAGACTGAAATTGGCGTACTGCCCAGTCTGGCTCGTGGTCACCGACATAGCACCGCTGGCGCTGACGCTGGGCGGGACGATGTGCGCGACACCGATGTTGCCGCCCTGCGTTGGCTGCAGGTCGACGTCCTCAGTCATCGCGCCCCAGTTGGCGGTCGTCCAACCGGACTTAGTCGTGGAGTTGCTCGTTTGCCCGAGCAGGTACAGCACCCAGCACGACGTCGTCGACGGCGTGAACGACGGACCCTGCGGGGTCGTCGTCGCCGTGCCGTTCCCGAGCGACTGGGGTGCGCTGTCCCACGGGTTGCCGGAGGTGCGGACCCCCCGGTAAGCGAACACAGCGCCAGCCCACGCGCCGCCGGTCAGCGACCGGCCGAGGGTCGGTGCTCCGTCCCCGGCGACGAACCTGCGCCACGCGAACCGGCTGCAGCGGGTCGTCGCGTTAGGAGTCGCCGGCCCTGCGGTCCACCCGGCAGGGAACGTGGTGTCCCCGCTCGTCGCCCCGTAGGTCGACAAGCAGATCATCAGGTCGTTGGCCGCCAGGGACGCGGGAAGCGCGGGTGCGAGGCTGGTGGCACCAGACGCCGCGGTGGCGACCGTCCCTACCCCGACGTAGGACAGTGCCACGGCCTATTCCTCCCAGACCACTCCGACTGTCACGTTCACCACAGCAGCGGCGGTGAGCCGGAGCCGCCAGAACCCGGACAGCGGCAAGATGATCTCCTGCCCCATCGGAGCGATGTAGTGATACCCGGTGGTCGGGCTGATCCGGTGCACGATCACCGACGCGTCCGCGGTGCCCGCACCCTCCGTGGACGTGGAGTGCTTCACGGTGCACGCGGCGGTGCCGTCCCCCGCGTCGACCTTCCCCGCGGTGCCGGTCGTCGCCGTCGTCACCGCGCTGCTGAACCGGCCTTCCTCGACCTTCACCGGGACAGCGGACGCGGACACACCGTCGAAGTCGACCCACCACTCCTTGATCGTGCAGCGGTCAGCAGCGCCAGGCGAAAGCTCAAGGCAGGTTTTCACCGTGGCGGCGGAAAGGGCGATCGCGTCCTGGCTGAACCTGTACAGCCCGGTCTGGCTCACGCCGCACCATCCGCGTCGGTCAGATCCTCGATGCCCAACGTCGTACCGTCAGGCGGGATGCTGTGCCGCGCGATCCGCCGGGTCGTCGACTGGTGCCACTTCGGGCGCTGCGCCTTCGGCAACGCCTTGATCTGGTCCCTGAGGTCGCGGAACGCCTGCTCATGCGCCAGGTCCACAGCTGCTCCACGTTCCTCGGCGCTGTTGTCAACCGGAACAGTGGTCGAGGTGGCAGTCAGCGGGCCAGCATCGACCTGCACAGTGACCGACCCTGGGCTCGGCGTGTTCGTCGTCGTGACCTTCGTCTTCACGCCGTCCGTCAGACCGAGGTCGAACAGCTCAGCGACGAGGGCGTTCGACCGCTTGCTCATGCCGCGATCGGGGTCAGCGCGTGAGTGTGACTCGACAGCGTGAACGTGTCCCCGTTCGTGACCGCCTTCGGAGTCGTCAACGCCACCGAGTAGAGGAAGTTACCGGCCGTCGACGCATCCCAGAACGAGACGTGGGAGATCGTCTCATTACCCGCCGCCCACGACGCCCATGTCGGCGTGTTGCTGATCGCCTTACTGCCGGCCGACGCTGCCGACCACGTCGCCGCCACGCGCGTCGTGTTCGCCGACGCCGCCGTAGCCCCCGACGCGCCGGGGTCAGCTGTGTGCAGCTTCACGAACGAACCGGCGGGCGCGGTGAACGCGGTCCCGCCCAGCATGTCGAGCCACTTGTTCGCGAGGTTGACAGCACTCAGACCGACAGTCACGACATCTCCTTCTCATGCGGGTAGCCCGGACACACCTCGCCGGGATGAGTAGCGAGGCACTCCTCGGCGTGCTCCGGGCGGGTGACCTCGGCGTCAGCGGTCAGGACCAGCTCGAAGCGAACCACGTCAGCCATGACGCCCCTTCTGCTTTGATCAGGTGACCCAGGGCAGGGCAGCTCAACGGGGGGGGTGGGGAACCGCCCTGCCCTGGGAGGGGTTACTTCTTGCTGGCGCGCGACGATGAGACGGACTTGTTCTCCGCTGACCCGCTCGACTCGGCCTTCGCCCGCTCGAGGACTCGTCGCGCCATGCCGGCGTTGACGAGGTCCGTTGCGCGCGACCGCGAGACGATGACGACGTTGCCCGTCGCGCCCTCTGGTGCGTCCGCGACGAGCTCGACGTGAGGCAACTACTTGCCCGAGTCCTTGCTGAGCGAGCTGACCGCCGACTCGGCGGCCTTCTCCGCTGCGCTCTGCGCAGACTCGTGCGCCTTCTTCAGCTCGGCGATGCTCGGGTCTTGCTTGACCTCGCCGACACCCGTGTCGATGGTCGCGCCGCGCTTCTCGACGTCGACCGCCGAGACGGCCTGCTGTGCAAACTGCTCCTTGGCCGCGGCGACGGCCGCGTCCTTGTCGCCGATGATCTCGGGGTTGTGCTGGTCGGGGGTGCCGTCCTTCGCGAGCGACAGCATCTGCACCCGGTCGTGGTCACCCTCGTGGGGAACCGCGGTGTTGCCCTTGGCCTCAGCCATGACTTCGTTCTCCTTCGCGATCAGGCGGTAGCGGTCGTCTGGAAGACGCGCACGGCGTTGGCGTCCTGCATGGTGCCGTCGGCCCGCTCGAAGCCGAGGAAGCCGACCTGCAGGAAGTCGGCGTAGCGCTCGGTGAGCCGGAGCGTGGTGAGCTCGTTCACGATGCGCGCCACATAGGCCTGACGGATGTTGCCGAACAAGACCGACTTGCTCGAGGTCGCCAGGGTCGGCATGTCGTTGTTGATCCGCACGGGGTAGCCGAGCAGCGTGTCGGGGGCGCCGGCCTGAACCGAGGGCTCCCAGATGGGCCGGTTCTGGCTGTCGAGCACCTTGCGGAACGCCTTACGCGCGGTCTGGTGCAGCATGAACTTCAGGCCCGCGCCCTGGCCCGTGCCGTCGCCGCCGTTGCCGTAGGCCGGGTCGAGCGCCTCGACGAGGTCGACGAGGTTGGCGTACTGGACGCCGCCCGTAGTGGCGAACGAGCCCGTACCCGTGACGCCGACGGTCGCCGAGGTAACGATGCCGTCCGGCTGCGCGGTGCCGGTGCCCGTGGTGAAGTGCTGGTTCAGGATGCGCCCGACGCGCTCGCCGAGCTTGCGGGCGAGCCAGGTGTCGAAGTCGGGACGGTCCTGTAGCAGCTGGTAGGACACACGGACGAGCTTCGACGTATACATGTAGGCGTCGAGGCTGGCCTGACCTAGGGTCACATCCTGCTCGGCGACCTGCGTGTTTTCCGCGAGGATGGCACCGACGTTGCCGGTGTCGTCGTTCGTCGGCCAGGGCAGGTTTGCCCCGGTGTTCGTGGTGATGGTCTCGGCCTCGTCAAGCATCGGGCCGTACCACTTCATGGTCTCGACGAAGGTGTCGCGGAACTGCGGCGGGACAGCGAAGCCACCGGCTGAGCCGGTGCCGACGCCCGCGGCGGCCTTGAACTCCTTGCCGTCGACCCAGCCGGCCCGCAGCACCTCGCGCTCTTCGCGCTCCATGTCCTGCTGACCGTTCTTGAGGAACGACATGAACGCCTTCTCGTAGGCGTCGCTGGCGAGCGGACCCTCGGGCGCGTCGTTGCCGCGCGCCGGGGGAACGACGCCCGTGCGGTCGACGGCGTCGTACTGCACGCCGCGCCTCTCGTGCTTCTCGGCGCGCTCGATCGACGCCTCGATCCGGTCGAGGTCAGCCTCGGCCCGGTCGTAGGTGGCGGTCTCCTCGCCGGTCATCTCGCGGTTCTCCGTGAGGGCCCGGTTGTAGACCTCCTGCATCTGATCCCAGATATTGGCCCGCTGCTCGCGGAGCTGCTGGGTGGTGGGCATGCGCTTTCCTTCCGTGAGCATGCGGACCTCCCCGCGCGGCTCCTTGCCGTCGGGGGTTGTGCGGTTCGTGGGGTTAGGCGACCTTGCGGCTGTTGAGCCGGTGCCGGTGGCGCGCTGCTGCACTCATTCCGGTCGGCTCGGGCTCGGTCAGGTCGGGCACGGGGGCGACCGGCTGCGGTGCCGGGGCCTTGTCGCGGCCGGCGTACTGGAAAACGCCGAGGTCGAAGCGGTTCTCGACGCGCTCGGCCTTGTCGTCGGTGCGGTCGGCGAGGCCCGACGCGACCGCCTCGTCGGCGGTGTACCACGTCTCGGCGACCATGTGCGCCCGCCAGTCCTCGGTCGAGCCGCCCGCCTTGCCGGCGTAGACGCTGGCGATGTTGTTCGACAGGTGATCGAGCCGGTCGGCGAGGTCGCGCATGTCAGCGGCGTTCCCGATGCCGAGGCCCCAGGCGTCGTGAATCATCATCTCGGCGTTTCGCGACATCACGACCTCGTCACCGCCCATCGCGATGAACGAAGCAGCGGACGCGGCCAGGCCGTCGACGACCGTCGTCACCCTCGCCGGATGGTTGCGCAGCGCGTTCAGGATCGCGATGCCCTCGAACACCTCGCCGCCCGGCGAGTTAATGTGCAGCCGGATCTCGTCGGTCGTGATCTCGTCGAGCGCCGCCGCAAACTCCTTCGCGGACACGCCCCACTCGCCGCCCCACGAGTCGATCGGGTCGTAGAGCCGCAGCACCGCGGCAGCCCCGTCCTCGCCGACCTTCTGAATCGACGCCTTCACAGGCTCGCGCGGACCCTGCGGGGCGATCCGGCCGTGGAAGCGGTAACGCAGCTCAGGTGTTGGCATCGGCCGGTTCCTCCGTTGGATCGGTGACGGGTTCCGCGGCCGGCTCGACCGGCTCAGGCGTCGAGTCCTCGACGGTGCCCAGCGCGCCCATGTTCAGCGGCCGGTAACGCTGGTCGCCGCCCTCCACGGGCGACATGTCCTCGAGCCCGCGGATGTCGTTCGTCGACAGCACGCCGAGCTCCCACATGGTGCGGTAGAACTCCGCGCGCGCCTGCGAGTCGCCGCGCAACAGGCCCTCGACCGAGTAGCGCGCGTAGACGTTGTCCGGCCGGATCAGCCGCGTGATGCGCTGCTCAAACCGGATCATGTAGCGGCGCAGGTCGAACTTGACCCAGCCGATCGCCTGCTGCTCGAGGCCCGTGCCCCAGGACGTCGACTTCTCCGTCTCACCCATCAGGAACGCCGGGACGCCGAACATGCGGCCGACCTCATTGATCTGGAAGCGGCGCGACTCGATGAACTGCGCGTCCTCCGGCGGGATGGTCAGCTGCTGAAACTTCGCCCCGGAGTCGAGCACGACCGCAGTATGTGCGTTCGCGAGGCCCTTTGCCTTCGCCTCCCAGCGCGCCTTCAGCGCGTCAGCCTGCGACTGCTCGAGGCGCTGCTCCGTCTGCAGGATGCCCGAGGCGAGCGACCCGTTCCCGAACAGCGCCGCCCCGTAGCGCTCGGCGGCCATCGCCAGGCCGATGCCCTCCCGCGCCGCGCGGATCGGTGACACGCCGCAGACGCCGTCGTAGCCGAAGCCGGGAACGTGAAGCAACGTCTGATCGGTGTGCGGCTCGCAGTAGCCGTCCTCGTGGGTCACGCCGTACACCTTCAGGCCCGACGTCGAGTCGCGGCCGGCCTTCACGCACGACGGGTGCAGCGGCCACAGCTCGCGGACCTGTCCGAGCCCGTTCCGCAAGATGCGGAAGTAGGAGTTACCCCACAAGCACAGGTGCCCGTAAGCGGTCTCCCAGACCTCGAACGGCGTCATGTCCGGGTGCGGCTCGTCGAGCAGCACCGCAGCCGGGCCGCGGGTGACCGGCTCGCGCGCCACGTCGCCGCGGCGGTAAGCGTGCAACGGCAGCGACGCGGCCGTGCCCGAGATCAGGTTGACCGCGCGCCACACAGCCGGCATACCAAGCGATGACTGCTCGGACACCGAGACGCCGGAGTGCGACTTCGGGCCGCCGAGCCAGTCGACCAGGGTCGTCGACGTGAGCGGGACCTCTGGGCTCTCGATCGTCGCGGCACGGGCGCCGAGCAGGCCCTCAAGTAGCGTCACGTCGTCGCCCTACTCCGCTGGTTGGCGACCATCACGACCGCGCAGCCGAGGAACAGGACGAAGACGCCGGCCGCGAGCACCGCGAGCGCCGTCGAGATCAGGGCAGCAGCGCCGACAACCAGGCCCATGCCGATCACGACGAGGAAGAATCCCGCCAGCTCGAGCAGGTTGGCCGTCACGTTGACTCCCGTCACCAGATGTTGAATCCGTCGCCGGTTCCGGCGAGGCCGTACCCGTGCAGCGCGAGCGTGATCGCCTTCAGCGGTGCCTCAGCCGGCCCCTTCCACAGCCACGCCTCACGGGACACCGGCCGGGTTGACGTCGACCTGACGGACGTATCGAGCGGCTCCTGCGCGATATGCCGCAGCTTCTCCGTCACCGCCAGGTCGTACAGCGACCCGCACGCCGCCGCGAGCTTCTGCAGCGTGACCTGCTCGACCTCCACGCCCGCGTCCTCGAGCGGCTGCACCAGCGAACCGGCGTGCGAACCGGGGTCGATCACCACCCGGCAGCGACGTCGCTTCAGCAGCGCCTGGACGGCCTCGACGACACGGGACGGCGGGCACTCGCCGACCAGCTCCACATGAAGCAAGCCGTCGTCGCGCGCACCCACCGACCCGATGTAGGCGAGCGTCCGGTCACCCGTGACCTGCACGCCCAACGCGACCGGGCCGGACCCGAAACGCGAATCGGGGTCCAACGTCGCCGACCAGTGCCTCAGCGGGATCGCGCCGCCCTCACCCTCTGGTGCCGGCCACTGACCGACCCCCAGGCGCTCACGGGCGAACTCGACCGCGTCCATCGACCGCTGCTCGCGCGCGATGTGCTCAGCCGAGATGCGGATACCCATGCCGGGGTTCGACCGCGCCCAGTCCTCCACGCTCGTCGGCGAATAGGCCTTCTCGTCGACCGACCACTCCGCGTAGCACAGCGACGGGTCGTTGCCCGCGATCCCCCGCTGCCGGACCCGCGACAGGACCGCCGAATCCTCCGTACCCGCGCTGCCCGTGTACCACAGCTGCGGATTGCCCTTGACCGACTTCGCGCTCATCGTCGGCATCAGCGCGCCGACCACCTTGTCGGGCAGGATCATCGCCTCGTCGAGGTACACCGTGTCACCCGACAAGCCACGGCCGCCGCCCGCGGTCCTCGTCTTGAACCGGAGCCGCTGCCGCGACCTCAGCTCGATACCTTCCTCGCCGTGCGACTTGCTGACCCGCTTCAGCTTCGACTCCAGCCACGCGTTCGACTCGATCACCTCAAGAATGCGCCGGAACGCCTCAAGCGACGTGTCGAACAAGTGCGCCGAATGAATCTGCAGCGTCTCGCCCAGCAGGAACAGGCCCGCCAGCTCCCGCGCCTCAAGGATCGAACCCTTCCCGTTCTGCCGGGACACGACCAGGCCGACCTCGAACGCCGCCCACTTGTGATCCGCGCGCTCAGCCAGAGCCGCCCGGAGGAAGAACGCCTGCCAGTCGTCCAGCAACAGCCCCGCCTGCGCGGCCAGGTCGACCGCCTCGTCGCCGGCCGCGGAGGTCAACGAGGGCGGGACGTGCAGAATCCGCGGACGCTGGTCACCCAGACGCGAGACGTCGTGCTCGGCGAGCAGCGATGTCATCGGCAGGGTCCTTCGCTTCCGACGGGACAGCCTCGGCGACACGATCCATCACGGCCCGCAGCTCGCGGGTCGCGCTCGACACCGACTCGCCCGCGTCGATCTGCCGGGCCAGAGCCAGCGCCGACCGGGTCAGCCAGGTGTCCAGCGACCC
>Ga0070700_100000951_pt1 | contig 14295 bp, 16 predicted proteins | sample KBSK5101metaG_FD_65456 | JGI IMG/M metagenome (GOLD analysis project Ga0070700, IMG submission 65456) | Corn, switchgrass and miscanthus rhizosphere microbial communities from Kellogg Biological Station, Michigan, USA - KBS K5-10-1 metaG | ecosystem: Host-associated > Plants > Roots >...
CTCGTGCCGGGGGACGAGGCCGCGCAGCTCCAGCATGGGGAGGAAGTCGGCGCCGACCGACACCTCCAACGGAAGCCGAAGCGGTCCGCGGTGATAGCTCCGGACGTAGATCGCCTGCCGTAGCGCGCCCGCCCCCTCGGCGCGGCGCTCGATCCGGATGCGAAGGCTCTCAGCCGGGAGCAGCTCGCCGCTCTCGAGGCGGAGGTCCGGGTTGGTGAGCTCGTGCACCGCGCCGCTGCCGGCGGCGTCGGTTGCCGTGAGCAGACGGGGGAGCTGGCCGCACAGCCTCAGCTCATGTGTGCTTAGGAAGCGGCAATCTTGGAACCAGAGGCCAAGAGGATGTTCGATGTCGGCCGGGAGCCGGCCATCACGGAGGGTGACCATGAAGACGTTCCCGTCCTTGATCACGATGCTTTCCGAGAGGTTCGCCAGCGCTCCGAGTGGGCTGCTCATTGCGGGCAGGCTATGAGGGTCGCGATGCTGGCGCCCCCGTGGATCGCCGTGCCGCCGCCCGGCTACGGGGGGATAGAGCAGGTGATCGCGCTGCTGACGGATCAGCTGACGGCGCGCGGCAACGACGTCACGCTGTTCGCCGCGCCGGGTACGCGCTCGGATGCCCGGGTGCGATCGCCGCTCGAGGGCACGCATCCCGACGAGATCCAGATGGCGCTCTACGAGGTGGATCACGTGGCGTCGACGTTCGCCGGCATGGAGCAGACCGATCCGCCGTTCGACGTCCTGCATGACCACTGTGGCTTCGCCGCGTTCGCGTTCGCGGACCGGATCGACACGCCTGTCCTCCACACGCTGCACGGGCCCTTCACGGAGGAGACGTTCGCCTTCTACAGCCGGCATGCGCACAAGGCGAGCGTTGTCGCGCTCAGCCGCTACCAGGCCGAGCAGGCGCCGGACGAGCTCGATGTGGTGGCGGTGATCGGCAACCCGATTGTCGTCGGCGACTTCCCGTTCGGCGAGGAGCAGGGCGACTACCTGCTCTGGATCGGCCGCCTCAACGACGACAAGGGTCCGCAGCGCGCGATCGCCGCCGCGCGCGAGGCGGAACGGCCGCTCGTCATCGCCGGTCCCGTGCAGCCCGGTCAGGAGGAGTTCTTCGCCCGCGAGGTGGAGCCGCACGTGGACGACAAGCAGATCCGCTACATCGGCGAGGTGGGGGACGAGAAGGGCGAGCTGTACGCCGGCGCGAGCGCCCTGCTCATGCCGATCCGCTGGCCCGAGCCGTTCGGCCTCGTGATGACGGAGGCGCTGGCGTGCGGCACCCCGGTGATCGCCTTCCCCGAGGGGTCGGCGTCGGAGATCGTGCTCGACGGAGAGACGGGCTTCGTCGTCGAGGACGAGCACGCGATGGCCGACGCGATCGGGCGGCTCGGGGAGATCGACCGCGCGCGCTGCCGAGAGAGCGCGCGCGAGCGCTTCGACGTGACGACCGTGGCGGAGTCGTACGAGGGCGCATACGAGCGCGTGATCTAACCCATATGTTGACCTCGGCCGCGAAGGGGGTTACGCTCCGCGGTCCATGGCCTACCTGAACTGCCCGAGCTGTCGGCTGACCGTCTACAGCCCGGCCACGGGGATGAACCGCGAGGACTGCCCGCGCTGTCGCGCGAAGCTTGGCAAGGTCAGCAGGTTGTTCAGGTCCTCCGTCCCGGCACGGCTCGCACAGGCGCGGAGGCGGGACTTGCCAGAATCCCCAGTGGATGGAGCGCGCTCACTCTCCTGACACGGCGAACCAGGTCGGCGAGAAGCTCGCCGGCGTGACGAACGCCATCGTCAAGCTCTTCCGCGACTACTACGGTCGCGGCCCGACCAAGGCGAAGAGCTACATCCTCGACGACCGCATCGTCGTGTGCGTACTCGAGGAGACGATGACGAAGGTCGAGCAAACGCTGGTCCAGAATGGCCACGGTGCCAAGGTGCGCGACGTGCGCCTCACCTTCCAGGAGGCGATGGCGGATGAGTTCATGCGCGAGGTTTCTGAGTGCATGGGCCGCAACGTGGCCGCCTACCACAGCCAGCTCACGCTCGACCCGGACATAGGGTTCGAGTTCTTCGTCCTGGAGGAGCCGGACTCCGGCTAGTCGCCGAGCCCGCGATCCTCCGCGGCCTTGTAGGCGATCTGGAGGAAGTCGGAGACCGTCATGGCGGTCAGCACCGAGGCGCTGAAGCGAGTCGCCCGCGGCGCGAACAGGAGGCCGGCATGGAAGGCGCCGGACGCCCACAGTCCCAGGCAGTAGGGGCAGACGAGCAGCTCGCCCATCGCGCGCCGGAGACCGCTGCCGCGCGGGTGCTCCTCAAGCTCGGCGGGCGCCCCCTTGCCCTCCAGCTCGGTGAAGGGGGCACGCACGAACGCGGTGACCTTCTGCTTGGAGATCAGCCGGCTCAGCCTGAAGCTCGCCGCGCCGATCAGCGCGACGTCGCCCGCATGGACGTGCTCGGGCAGGCCCCGCCCCGAGCGCCTGGCCGCCGCGACCGCGACCCCCATCGCGCCATGGAAGGCGATCGCGAACGTCGCGTAGGCAGCAAACGGGGGCCGCTCTCGAGGCGGCGCGTAGCCGGCGTACGGCTCTGTCACGTCGCCTTCTGATTCTCGATCTTGCGCGTGTCGCGCGGCTCCGCGAACGGCTCCTTGTCCTCCGGGCGCATGCCTCCCTCGATCGCCCGCTGGCGCTCGAGCTCGGCGTTGAACTCGGCGCCCAGCAGGATCATGCTGTTCGAGATCCAGAGCCAGACCAGGAACACGATCACGCCGCCGAGCGCTCCGTAGGTCTTGTTGTAGGAGCTGAAGTTCGACACGTAGAACGCGAACGCGCCCGACGCGACGAGCCACCCGACCACCGCGAGGATGCCCCCGGGAGAGACCCACCGGAAGCCGGGTTGCTTGACGTTCGGCGCCGCCCAGTACAGGAACGCGAACATCAGGCTCACGATGAGCAGGAGCACGGGCCACTTCGCGATGTTCCACACCGTTACCGCCGTGCTGCCGAGACCGACGAGATCCCCCGCACTCTTGGCGATCCCGCCCGTCAGGACCACGGCGAGCGTCGTGACCACGAGGAGCAGCAGCAGGACGATGGTCATGCCGAGGCGCACTGGCAGCGTCTTCCATACCGGTCGGCCCTCCTCCATGTCGTAGATCGCGTTGGACGCGCGCATGAAGGCGGCGACGTAGCTGGAGGCCGACCACAGCGCGGCTAGGAGGCCGACGACGAAGAGCACCCCGGCGGCGCCCTGGTCGCCCTGAAGGTTCTTGATCGCGCTCGTGAGGATGTCGTTGGCGGGCCCGGGCGCGACGTTTCCGAGCTCGTCGAGGAGCGGCTTCGTCGCGGACTCTCCGATGAGCCCCAGGACCGAAGTGAGCACGATCAGCGCCGGGAAGATCGCGAGGACGCCGTAATAGGTGAGGGCGGCAGCCCAGTCGCTGAGGTTGTCGTCCCTGAACTCTTGGACCGTGCGCTTGAGCACTGCCCACCAGCCGCCACGCCCCACGTCTGTCGGCCCATCGGGGCCCTTGTCGCGGCGGAAGCGGGCCATCATCCTCTCCTCCGGATCAGCCGAACCACGACCAGGAGCGCGATCGCCCCTCCGATCGCGGCCGCGAGCGGCATCGGGTTGGCGCTGACGCGCTGCTGGACCTCTTCCTTCTTCTGACGCGCCTGCTCCTTCACGTCGGCCTTGTGCGAGAGCGCGTCCACGGTCTCACCGAGCTCCCGGCGAGTCTGCTCGATCTCCCGGCGGAGCTCCTCGGGTGTCTGCTGGGGCGTCATGACCTCGCCCTTGCCTTCACGGTTTCGACGTCCTGCTGAACGCTCTCGAGCGTCTGCTCCGGTTTCGGCGGCCCCGCCTCGGCGAGCTCCTTCTTGCCGGCCAGCGCCACGATCCCGGCGATGAGGAGCAGAGCGACGCCCACGGCGGCCGCGGCGATCCAGGGCTCTATGACGGTCGCGAGGCCGAGGATCGCGGCAGCGATGAGCCCACCGACCCCGTAGAGGGCGATCAGTCCCGCGCCGCCGAACATGCCGGCGCCCTTGCCCGCGTGCCTGCCCTTCTCGGTCAGCTCCGTCTGGGCGAGTCGCATCTCCTGGCGGATCAGCGTGGAGGTCTGGCGCGAGAGGGCCTGGACGAGCTCGCCGATCGGCCTGTCGTCCCCCGTCTCCCGGCGGAAGCGCGCTGAAGTTTCTTCCATGTGCGCCGACTACCCAGCCTGCCGACCGGTATTCACCTACGCCGCCTCGGCGAGGCCCGCGACCTCGCGAGTGGACGCGAGCCGCTCGAGCGCCTTGTGCTCGATGCGCCTCACCCGCTCGGGCGAGAGGCCGAGCCGCCTGCCGGCTTCGCGCAGCGGCGTCGGCTCGTCGCCGTTGATGCCGTAGCGCAGCCGGATCACGTCCTGCTCCTGCTGCGAGAGGTTCTCGAGCGCCCGGTGCACCGCCTCCTGCCGCAGCCCGATCTCGACCTCCTCGACCGGCTCGGGCGCGTCGCTCGGAAGCAGATCGCCGAGCTGCGTGTCGCTCTCGGAGCCGACGGGCCGCTCGAGGCTCGTCACGGTGCGGCTGAACTCGCGCGTCTCCTGCAGCTCGCGGAGCGAGATGTCGGCCGCCTTCGCCAGCTCGTCATCCGTCGGCATCCGCTCGAGCTGGACGGCCAGCTCGCGCTCGACCCTGGCGATCTTCCGCTCGCGCTGGCCGATGTGCACCGGGAGCCGGATCGTCCGGCCCTGGTTCGCGAGCCCGCGCTGGATCGCCTGTCGGATCCAGAAGGTGGCGTAGGTCGAGAACTTGTAGCCCTTGCGCCAGTCGAACTTCTCGGCCGCCCGAATCAGCCCGAGGATGCCCTCCTGGATCAGATCGAGCAGCGACAGCTCGTGGCCCTGGTACTTCTTCGCGAGCGAGACGACCAGACGCAGGTTCGAGGTCACCATGCGCTCCTTCGCCTCGAGGTCACCGCGCTCGATCCGCTTCGCCAGCTCGACCTCCTCTGCGGCGCTGAGCAGCGGGTGGCGGCGTATGTCGCGCAGGAACAGCTGGAGCGTGTCGCCGGTCATCGTGGACAGCTCGTCGAGGGCGTAGGTCGGCCCGGGCTCGCCCGCTCGGCCGCAGTCGTCGGACACCTCGATGCCGCGCGCCTCGAGGCGGTCCGCCAGCTCCTGAGCCTCGTCGTCGGACAGGTCCTGGGTCAGCTCGGAGAGCTCCGAGAGGTTGACGCAGCCCTCCTCCTCACCGCGCTGAAAGAGGACTTCGATGGGGGGCATGCTCATGTAGTTCCGCTACCCGCCGGGGCACGCACAGAAACGGCTCACCCTTGCCCCCGCTAGTGCTCCTTCCGCGCCCGGTGGACCACCGAATGCAGGTTGGCGTTCCTCGCGCCGTTGTCGGCGAACGCCTTCTCCTGGATCGTCGGGTTCGGGAACGAGCTCGCGCTCACGCCGCCGCTCGGCACGAAGATCCTCTGGTTGAAGACGGTGCCGGTCGGCTGGCTCGCGACCGAGAAGGCGCCGAACGCCCGAGTGCCGATCCACGAGGTCGAGATGTAGTCGCCGACCATGCGCCCCTGGCTCGTGTCGGCCGTCCAGGTGACCGGGAACGGCCCGGCGAGCGTCTGCGGGTTCGACCAGTTCGCGCCGCCGTCGTTCGACTGGACGTAGCCGACGCTCAGCTCGCACGGATCGGTCTTGTTCCCGCCGCAGCTCGGGTCTGCGTAGAAGTAGTAGGTCAGCCCGAGCTGGCCGGTGGTGCCGGGCCTGACGCCGATGCCGGGAATGAACTGCTCGCTTCCGTCGTTTATGGGCACCCGCCGCACGTTCGACCAGTTGACTCCGTCGGCGGTGCTGGAGATCACGAGCGAGTTGGTCTTGCAGCCCTTGGAGAAGCGGCAGTCGCTCCAGACCGTGTAAACGCGGCCGTCGGAGCCAACCTCCGCGCTCGGGAGCGCGTCGTTGCGCAGGTCGCCGGGCACGGTGTGGTCGCGGACGTGGGCCACGATCACCTCGTCGCCCCAGCTCGCGCCGCCGTCGGTGGAGCGGAAGGCGATGATCGCCTTCGCGAAGGCGTTGGCAGCGGGGACGATGACGTCGCCGTCAGGCTGGACGACCGGCTGGCCGCCCAGGCCGTACACGCGCTTCGCCGTCATGATCGGCGCGCTCCAGGTGAGCCCGCCGTCGCTCGACGTGCTCATCAGGATGCGGTCGCCGTCGCCGAAGTTGTCCCACGTGTGGTAGCAGTTGCCGTAGTGCGGGCTCGTGGAGGTGTTGTCGCACGCGACCCAGTTCTTGTCGAAGTCCTGTCCCGGCCCCGCGTTCGCCACGGTCACCGGGCCGCTCCACGCAAGGCCGCCGTTCGTGGACCGGTTGACCACCACCGCGGCGGCCAGCGGGCCCGGGTCGGTGAGGCCGAGCGAGGAGATCATCCAGACGTTGTGCTTGGCGTCGAACGCCACGACCGGGTCGGTCGTGCGGTTGAAGCGGTCGCTCGAGGTCGGCGCCAGGCCGGGAAGCACTCCCGAGGTGAAGCTCGCACCGCCGTTGGTGGACGTCGCGAACGCGGTGCTCGACGCGCCGCCGTCGAAGAAGCGGCCTACCTGCGAGGTCACGACCAGCGTCGAGCCGAACGCGAACGTGTCCGGCTCCACCGCGGTCGCGTGCTGGCTGGAGGCGTTGGTGAACGTATCGGTGATGACCACGGTGTTCGCCGCCATTGCCGACGCCGCCGAGAGGAGGGAAGCCGCCACGGCAAGGGCGACGGCGCGCACGAGGGTCTTCATGCGCGAGCACTCTACGCCCGCGGAGGCGCCCGGGGAGTATCTTGGCGCCATGGCGGTTCGGCTGCACCGGTGTCCCAACGAGTGGGTCAAGCTCTCGGGGCATCCGTGCTGGAAGGTCCAGAAGGCGCTCGACGAGTCCGGAGTCGAGTACGAGCTCGTGAAGGGCCCGCTCCGATCCGGCAAGCGGGACGACCTCGAGCGGATCAGCGGTCAGCGCAAGTACCCGGTGATCGAGTTCGACGACGGCTCGGTCTACCGCGAGGAATCGAAGGACATGGAGGCGACCATCCGGTCGGGCCGCCTCGACGAGAAGCGCTCAACATCCGTCCAGTGAGGTACCCAAAATGGTGGCGCCGGGCTAAATTCCGGTGCCACCAGACGAGGAGACCTCTCGTGAGACGAGCGCTTCTGTTGCCCCTGGTCGATGCTGGCGTTGCTGGCCGCGGGGTCGTTCTCGCCGGCGGCTGCGAAGAAGCCCACCCCCAGCTGTGACGGCCAGACGGCGACGATCGTCGGGACGCACGGCGACGACGTCATCCCGGGCACGCCTGGCAACGACGTGATCGTCGGCCTCCCTGAGCGGCGGGAACGGAAGGGACCACCTGACGGACGGGGACGACGGCGGTGCGAACAACGAGACGGTGACCATGCTCGGCGGCAACGGCAAGGACGAGCTGGAGTCGAACGACGCGACGAGCACCGCGAACATGAACGGCGGCAACGGACGCGACAGCTGCACGGGCGGTGACTCGACAACGCGCTGCGAGAGCTGACGGCGGCGCCCTTCGCCTCGCGAACGACGGCATTGAGGGGGCGCCCGAACGGATGCTGTATGCGTTGACCGCGAAATGCGCGGTCAATGCAGACACGGTCCGATGGCGTCGGCGTTATGCATGACATAGGTGCACAACGCCGACACGAATCCCGCCGCGGCGACCAGCCCGCCTCCCTTCACTGCGTCGTTCGCGTCCTGTAGCTCAACCGGCGCTCTCGGAGACGGAGCGGAGCAGCGACTCCACGCGCCTGCGTGCTCGGGAGATCCCGCGGGCGTAGGAGGAGATGTCGGCCCACGGATCGCCCTTTGTGCCGAGCCGCCTCAGCACGTTGCCGACGTTCCAGCGGTCGGGCCGGAGCTTCGAGTCGGACAGCTCCTCCCATTCGATCGGCGTCGCGACGGGGGCGCCCTCCCGCGGCCGGACGGCGTAGGGCGGCACCGCCGTTTGCGCGTAGGTGTTGCGGGCCGTGTCCACCAGGATGCGGCCGTCGCGTTTCTCCTTGCGCCATTCGGTGGTCAGGTCGTCCGGGTGGCGGATCGCGAGAACGCGAGCGAGGTCGCCCGCGAACGCGCGCACCTCCTCGTGGCCCGCGCGCCGCCGCAGCGGCGTCCACACGTGGATGCCCTTGGAGCCGGTGACCTGGGCGAAGGGCGTGAAGCCGAGCTCACGCAGCAGGTCGCCGCTGTGGCGTGCGGCGCGGCGCACGGCGTTGAAGTCGCTGCCGGGCGGCGGGTCGAGGTCGATGACCATCCGGTCGGGCTGCCAGACGCGGTCCGCGCGCGAGAGCCAGACGTGCGGCGTGATCGTGTTCTGGTTCACGAGGTACACGAGCGCGTCGGTGTCGCACACATAGACGTGGGTGACGGTGCCGCCCGACTTCGGCACCTCCACGCGGCGGAGCCAGTCCGGGAAATAGGCGGGGATGTCCTTGTGGAAGAAGCCCTTGCCGTCGATCCCGTCGGGGAAGCGCTGCATGCTCACAGGCCGGAAGCTGATGTGCGGGAGCATCCACTCGGACACCCGCTCGTAGTAGCTCGCGAGGTCAGCCTTCGTGATCCCGTCAGCTGGAAACAGCAGCTTGTCGGGGTGCGTGATCTCGACCGTGGTCACGACGGCACCTCGCGCACGACCTCGGTCGCCGGCTTGTCGTCGCGGAGCCCCAGGTAGCGCGGCTGGCGCAGGCGGCCGTCGCGCGTCCATTCCTGGAAGGCGATCTGCCCGACCAGCTCGGGCCGCAGCCAGCGCGTGCCGGGCGGGATCGGCTTGAAGGGCTCGAAGGGCGATCCGTCCTGTTCCAGCGCTCGCATCTGCGCCCCGAGGGTACGCAGCGTCTGCTGGTCGAAGCCGGTGCCGACCTTCCCGGCATAACGCAGGACCCCGTCCTCGTAGTAGCCCACGAGCAGCGCGCCGAACTCCGTGCGCGAGCCCTTCGGCGCGGTGAAGCCGCCGATCACGAGCTCCTGCTCGGCGTGGCACTTGAGCTTCAGCCAGTCGCGCGAGCGCTTGCCGACGTACGGGCTGTCGGCTCGTTTCGCCATCACGCCCTCGAGGCCCTTCTGGCAGGCCTCGCGGTAGAGCTCCTCGCCGTGCTCGCCCTTGCGGTGCGGGTTGAAGCGGATCGGGCCGTGGAAGTCGAGCCCCCGGCGCAGGCGCGCCTTCCGCTCGCGGAGCGGGAGCGGGCGCAGGTCCTCGCCCTCGTATCGAGGCAGGTCGAAGACGTACAGGAACACCGGCACGTGCTCGCGGGCGCGCTGCTGGAGGCGGGCGAAGCTCGTGACGCCGTTCTCGAACGCGACCAACTCGCCGTCGACGATGAAGTCGTCAGCGGGCTCCTCCTCGAGCGCGCGCACGACCTCGGGGAACTGGTCGTTCATCCGTCGCGCGGTGCGCGACATGAGGCTCACGCCGGAGCCGTCCTTGATCGCGATGGCGCGGATCCCGTCGAGCTTGCGCTCGAAGATCCAGTCGGGGTCCGAGAAGGGCTCGCCGGAGAGCACGGCCTTCATCGGCTCGATCACTCGCCGAGCTCCTCGATGGTCAGGCCGCTCACGACCGACTCGGGGCGCTCGGCGACGGGGTCGCCGCTGTCCGCCTCCTCGTCGCGGCGCTTCACCAGCAGCCAGCGCCGGCCCTCGATGCGGCGCAACGACCAGCCGCCATGCAGCTTCTCGCCGTCGAGCCGGAACGACGCGTGGCCCGCCTCGAGCGCCTCCTCCATCGGCTCCTCGTGGAGGTTCTCGTAGGTGCCGCGGTCCCAGACGATCACCCTTCCGGCGCCGTACTCGCCCCGCGGGATAAGGCCCTCGAAGTCGCCCCACGAGATCGAGTGGTCGTCGACGGCCATCGCGAGACGCTTGTCGCGCGGGTCCATCGACGGGCCCTTCGGGACGGCCCAGGACTTGAAGCTGTCGCCCACCTCGAGCCGGAAGTCGAAGTGCTTGCTGGTGGCGTGGTGCTGCTGGATCACGTAGCGGGGCATGTCACGCCCCGCTTCCGCGCTGGAGCGGCTCGATGGCCAGCGGCCCCTCGTGGCGCGTCTCGACCTGGAGCGTCGAGTGCGTGATGCCGAACCGGTCGCTGAGCAGGGCGGCCAGCTCGCGGCGGTGGGCCTGCGTGTCGCACCCGGCGCGCACCGTGACGTGCGCCGAGATCGCCGGAAAGCCCGACGTGACCTCCCACACGTGCAGGTCGTGGACCTCGACGACGTGGTTCTGCTCGGCAAGCGCCCTGCCGATCTCGTTCGGGTCGAGGTCGCGCGGCGCGGCCTCGAGCAGCACCCGGCCGGAGTCGCGCAGGAGGCCGAGGCCCGAGCGGAGCATGATCGCCGCGATGACGAGCGCGGCGATGCCGTCCGCGCGCGAGAAGCCCGTGATCAGCACGACGGCGCCGGCGATGGCCGTGGCGATGAACGCGAACAGGTCGGTGAGCACGTGCTGGAAGGCGCCCTCGACGTTGAGGCTGCGGCGCTCGGCGCCGCTCAGGACCATCGTGGCGGCGAGGTTCACGACGATGCCCACCAGCGCGACGACCAGCACGACGAGCCCCTCGACCTCGGGAGGGTCGATCAGCCGGCGCACGGCCTCGATCGCGATGACCAGGCCCAGGGCGACGAGCGTCGCCCCGTTCAGCTGGGCGGACAAGATCTCGGCACGGCGGAACCCGAACGTGAACCGGCCCTCGGCAGGACGGCTGGCGAGCCGGGCCGCGAAGAGGGCGAGTGCGATGGCGCCCGCGTCGGTGAGCATGTGAGCCGCGTCGGAGAACAGCGCCAGCGAGTCGGCCAGCAGGCCGGCCACGACCTCCCCGGCCATCAGCCCGAGGATCAGCACCAGCGCGATGGTCAGGCGCCTGGCGTCCTCGGTGTGGACGTGCGTGTGCGCGTGGTCGTGCATGACCGGTTTGCGGTGAGCATAGGCGGGTGGCTGTCGCCCGGTTAGTCATCCGCCGCCGCGGGCGAACGACGGCATTGAGGGGGAGGACCAGCGGACGATGTATGCCTTAACCGCGATATGCGCCGTTAAGGCAGACACGATCGGAAATCGTTCCGGCGCGGCCCCGGGACCCGGCTCCCTTTACCGCGTCGTTTCGGTCACGTAGCTCGCCGGCCCTACGGGCTCTGCGGCTGCGGCACCGGCTCGCCCGGCGGTGTCTCGGACGGCGGCGGCACGGGGGCGGTGTCCGAGGGTGTCTGCTCTTCGGGCGCCGACTCGGTCGGCGTCGTGGTCTGGTCGCGCTGTGTGCCGTTCTGCTGCCCGGTCGTGTCCTGCTGCCCGTTCTGCTGTGAGCTCGAGTCCTTCTGCTGCTCCTGCTGTGGGCTCTTGCTCTTGCTGCTGCCGCCCGCCAGCGTGAAGCGGCCCGAGCCCCTGCCCACCGAGCCGCCGGTCACGAGGTCGGCGGTCGTGAGAGTCACCAGGCCGATCGCGCACGCGATCGCCGCTGTGGCGGCCACGGTGCCGAGAGCGATCCGCCTCCTGGTCAGCATCGTCGAGCGCGAGCCGGAGTCGCCCCCAGCTCGGTAGACGCGCACGGGTCCTGGCGTGCCGGTGACGGCGACCGGCTCGCCGCGCGTCGGGGAGACGGCAGGGGAGCCGCGCGTGTCGCGCTCGGCGCTCCACGCGCGCGGGCCGCGGGGCTCGCGCTCGGCGGTCCACGCGCGAGCGATCCGCTCGGTCGGGCGGTGCATCGCCTCGCTGATCAGGGCCACCAGGACAGGCGTGAGCGCCGCGGCAATCCACGTGCCGGCGATCCAGAGCTGCGAGGTGACGGCCGCCGCCGAGGCCGACGCGACGCTTGCGATCGTCAGCGTCCGCGAATTCAGACGGCGCTCCTCCTCGCGCTCGACAGAGCGAGTTGCGGGAGGCATGCGACCGAGCAGGGTAGCGGCCTCGCCCGCGTCGCGAGGACCGGCCGGCGTATTCCCTTTTAGGCTGCCGTTTGTGGCCGATCCGGAGACTCGCGAGGCGGACGTCGTCGTGGTGGGTGCCGGGCTCGCCGGCCTGGCAGCCTCGCGTGCCCTGAGCGCCGCCGGCGCCTCCGTGATGGTGCTCGAGGCGCGCGACCGCGTCGGGGGTCGCGTCCTGAACCACGATCTCGGCGACGGCACGGTGGTCGAGGTAGGTGGGCAGTGGATCGGCCCGACACAGGACCGTCTGGCCGCGCTCGCCCGCGAGCTGCGCATCGAGACCTTCCCCACTCACGCGAACGGGCACAACCTGCTCGAGTACGGAGGCAGCGTTCGCCGCTACACGGGCACGATCCCGCGCATCAACCCGGCGGTGCTCGTCGACGTGCAGCAGGCCCAGACCCGGCTCAACCGGCTCGCGCGCAGGGTGCCCCTGCACGCTCCCTGGGAGGCCCGGAACGCCGCGAAGCTCGACGGCCAGACGGCGGCAACGTGGATGCACCGCAACATGGCCACCAGGTCCGGCCGCATGCTGCTCGAGCTGGGCGTCGAGGCGGTCTGGGCCGCACAGCCCGAGGACATGTCGCTGCTCCACGTGCTCTTCTACATCCACTCGGCCGGCAGCCTGGAGATGCTGTTCGACACCGAGGGGGGCGCGCAGCAGGACCGCTTCGTGGGCGGCTCTCAGCTCATCCCGATCCGGATGGCCGCGGAGCTGGGGACGGAGCAGATCGTGCTCGGCGCGCCCGTCCGGCGCATCGACCACGGCGTCGGCGAGGGGGTGACCGTGCACGCGGACGGCGTCGTCGCACGCGGCCGCCGCGCCATCCTCGCGATCGCCCCCACGCTGGCCGGCCGGATCGCATACGACCCGCCGCTGCCCGGCTACCGCGACCAGCTCACGCAGCGCATGCCGCTCGGCACGGTCGCGAAGTGCATGGCCGTCTACGACGACCCGTTCTGGCGCGCGGAGGGCCTGTCCGGCCAGGCCACGAGCGACCGCGGACCGGTCCGGCTGATGTTCGACAACTCGCCGCCCGACGGCTCGCCCGGGGTCCTGCTCGGCTTCCTCGAGGGCCGCCACGCGCGAGAGCTGGGCCGGCTCCCGGAGGAGGAGAGGCGTAGGGCAGTCGTCGACTGCTTTGCACGCATGTTCGGCCCCCGCGCTGCGAACCCGAGCGAGTACATCGAGCGGCTCTGGGCCGAGGAGGAGTGGACGCGCGGCTGCTACGGCTGCCACATGCCCACTGGCGGCTGGACGAACTACGGCCCGGCGCTCCACGCCCCGATCGGGCCGCTCCACTGGGCCGGAGCCGAGTACGCGCAGGTCTGGAGCGGCTACATGGACGGCGCCGTCCGGTCGGGCGATGCCGCGGCGGCGGCCGTGCTTGCGCTCCTGTAACCGGGTATCAGCCCGGCATGGGACGACTAAGCGGCAAGAAGATCGCATTTATGGCAACCGACGGGGTGGAGCAGGTCGAGCTGACCGAGCCCTGGAAGAAGGTCGAGGATGAGGGCGGGACGGCCGAGCTGGTCTCGCTCGAGAGTGGCGAGATCCAAGGCTTCAACCACCTGGACAAGGGCGACACCTTCCCGGTCGACAGGACGGTTCAGGAGGCGAACGAGGCCGACTACGACGCCCTGGTGCTCCCCGGCGGCGTCGCGAACCCGGACTTCCTCCGCAGCAACGAGAAGGCGGTCGGTTTCGCCCGCTCGTTCTTCGAGTCGCAGAAGCCGGTGGCCGTGATCTGCCATGGGCCGTGGACGCTCGTCGAGGCGGACGTGGTGCGCGACCGGAAGATCACCTCGTGGCCCAGCCTCCGGACCGACATAAGGAACGCCGGCGGCAACTGGGTCGACGAGGAGGCCGTGGTTGACAACGGCCTCGTGTCGAGCCGGAAGCCGGACGACCTGCCGGCCTTCTGCGACAAGCTCGCGGAGGTAATCGCGGAGGGACGTCACGCCGAGCAGCGCGCCGGCGCGGCCCGTTAAGCGCTGGTTGCGCCCGCAGCGGTCGGAGTAAACCCGCGCACCTCTGGGTAGTGCGGACTTGAACTTGCTGATGAGGAGGGGAAGTCCATGTTGAAGATTCCGCGGGTGCTCGCCGCGCTTGCAGCCATGCTCTTGTTCGCTGTTGCCGGATGCGGCAGCGACGACGACGACAGTGGCGGGGCATCGAGTGCCGAGAAGGCCACGCAGGCGAAGGCCTCCGGCAACGTGACCTGGTGCATCGGCAAGGACACGACCGGCGCGTTCGGGACCGTCGTGGACAACTTCAACAAGGCGAATCCGAACGCCAAGGTCAAGCTCCTCGAGCTTCCCGAGGACGCGGTCGAGCAGCGC
>Ga0070700_100000961_pt1 | contig 14231 bp, 9 predicted proteins | sample KBSK5101metaG_FD_65456 | JGI IMG/M metagenome (GOLD analysis project Ga0070700, IMG submission 65456) | Corn, switchgrass and miscanthus rhizosphere microbial communities from Kellogg Biological Station, Michigan, USA - KBS K5-10-1 metaG | ecosystem: Host-associated > Plants > Roots >...
ACCGAAGTCGACAACGCCGGCTTCGACGTCTTCCGCCAGGTTTCCGGCGGCGCGCGCGAGCGCATCAACGCGCACATCATCGCCGGCTCCGCGTTCGTCACCGGACGCGATGCAGGCAAGCGTCCGCGCAGCTACCGCTTCGTCGATCCGACGCCGGCCGCCGGTTTCGTGCAGTACTGGATCGAGGACATCGACCTCGCCGGCACCCGCACGACGCACGGCCCGATCACTCCCACCCTCACCAACGCCGACGACAGCGCGGTCACCACGGATCCCGACTCCACGCTCGGCTCCGTCGGCGGCGTCTTCACCACCGCAAACGGCATGGGCGTCGCGATTCCCGCGCCGCCGGCTCCGGACAAGGCTCAGCTCGACGAGCAGTGGAAGCTCGCGGCGGTTTCGTCGGTCAAGGTGATCGTCACGAAGCCGGGCTGGTATCGCGTCACCAAAGCCGCTCTCGTCGCGGCAGGCTTCGATCCGGGCACCAACGCGAATGCGATCTCGGTCTTCACCGACGGCGTCGAAGTGCCGGTGCTCGTGAACGCGAAGAGCCAGGGCAAGTTCGACTCCGCCGACACGATCGAGTTCCTCGGACGCGGCATCGACACCCAGAGCACGGGCGGCCGCGTCTACTACATCACCGCGAAGAAGGGCTCGGGCTCCCGCGTGAAGTCGACCGGCGGCAGGGGCAACAGCGGCACGCCGGCTTCGCAGGCGTTCCCGTACACCTTCGAGCGCACCGAGCGCTACATCTTCTTCGCCTCGCTCGTCGCCAACGGCGAACGCGAGAACTTCTTCGGTCCGATCATCATGCCGTCCGCGGCCACGCAGGCCCTCACGGTCAATAACGCCGGCGCCGGAACTGCCGAGATCGAGATCGCGATCCAGGGCGGCACCGAGAACATCCAGCACGTCGTCTCCGCGAAGATCAACGGCACGAACATCGGCACCATCCAGCTGTTCAATCAGGAGCGCCGCGTCGAGAAGCTCACCTTCGCGGCCTCGCTGCTCACCGCCGGCGAGAACACGCTGACCCTCACCTCGGAAAACGGGTGGGAGGACATCAGCGTGCTCGAGACGGTGCGTCTCACGTATCCGCATCTCTACCGCGCCGACTCCGACGCGCTCACCTTCACCGTCGACGGCGGAACGGCGGTCTCGGTCGCCGGCTTCACGAACAATCAGATCAAGGTCCTCGACATCACCGATCCGGCGGCGCCGACGTTCATCGACGCCGATCTCGGCAGCGCGAGCGACGGCTCGAAGTCGGTGTCCTTTGCGACGAGCGGAAGCGGCAAGCGCACGATCTTCGCGTTCGCCGACAATCGCGTGATGGCCCCGGCCGCGATCGCGTGGAACGAGCCGTCGACGTGGAACGCGACGACCAACGCCGCGAGCCTCGTCATTCTCACCAACAAGGCGTTCATCAGCGCGGCCAGCACGCTGAAGACCGCGCGTACGGCGCAGGGGATCCCGACCGTGGTCGTCGACGTGCAGAACGTCTACGACGAGTTCTCGTTCGGACATCATTCGCCGCAGGCGATCCGCGACTTCCTGAAGCAGACCGGCTCGTGGAAGACCGCGCCGCACTACGTGGTGCTCCTCGGCGATGCGAGCTTTGATCCGCGCAACTACCTCGGCATCGGGAGCTATGACTTCGTTCCGACGGGGATGATCCCGACGAAGTGGCTGAAGACGGCTTCCGACGACTGGTTCGCCGACTTCACGAATACCGGCATTCCGAAGCTCGCCATCGGACGCATCCCCGCGCGCACCGCTGAAGAAGCGAACGTGATGGTGAGCAAGATCGCGGGACGCACCGGCGTTCCGGGCGATTCATGGGCGAAGATCGTCGAGGTCATCTCCGACTGGTCGAACGGATTCAACTTCGATCGCTCGGCGTCGTCGATGGCCGCGATGATCCCGTCCGCGTTCACGGTCGATCGCATTTCGATCGGCACGAACCCGTCGCCGGGCACGGCGATCGTCGACGCGTTCAACCGCGGCTCGATCCTCACCACGTACATCGGCCACGGCTCGAACGAGATCTGGAGCAACTACGTCTTCACCTCGGCGACGGCGGCAACCCTGAACAACGGAAACCGGCTGCCGTTCGTGGTGGCGCTGAACTGCTTCAACGGCTACTTCCACGACCTCTACACCGACAGTCTCGCCGAGGCGCTGCTCCGCAACCCGAACGGCGGCGCGATCGGCGTGTGGGCGTCGAGCGGTCAGACGGAAACGCCGCAGCAGCTGATCCTGAACGCGGAGTTCAACCGCCGCGTCTTCGGTACCGTCCCGGCGACCATCGGCGACGCCGCGATCGCCGCGAAGGCCGCGACCTCGGATTCCGACGTGCGCAAGCTCTGGATCCTGTTCGGCGACCCGACGATGAAATTGAAGTAAAGAAGTAGCGGGGCCGGCTCGGAGCCGGCCCCGCACGCGGTACACTGCGCCGAGGTTCATGCCTTCCATCCCTCGGTATTCCGCGACGCTGGTGGCGCTCGCGGCGTTGCTCGCCGCCCTTGGCCTGCTCGCGGTCATCGCCCAGCCGTCCGCCGAGCTCACGATCATCTATCCGCTGACCGGGCTCGCCTTCGCGATCTTCTGGCTCTTCGGCGCGCGCTGGTGGCCGGCGCTGCTGGCGGCGCAGTTCGTCGTCAGCATGCACGCCTCGCGCGGCTCGATCGCCATCTCCGGCATCACCTCGCTCGTCGAAGTACTGACCTGCCTCGTCCTGCTGTCGATCGTGCAGCGCATGCGCGTCGCGCCCGCGCTCTCGCGCACCCGCGACCTCCTGCAGTTCGCCGGCTGGACCTTCGTCGTCACCGGACTCGCCGGCGCGCTGATCGCGTTCGCCGAATGGTCCTTCGGCGAGAAGTCGCCGGCCATCCTCGCGCGCGACGGTATGTACTGGTGGGCCGGCGACGCGATCAGCATCATTGTCTTCGCGCCGCTGGCGACGACGTGGCGCAGCTGGCGGTTTCTCCGCGCATCGCGCTTCCGTCTCGTCGCGGCGCTGCTGCTCCTGCTGCTCTTCCTCGGACTCGCGATCACCTTCGGCGGCGAGGAATCGAAGTCGGCACTCTTCCTTCTGCTTCCGATCGTGATCGTCAACGCGCTGCTCGCCGGCGTCGCCGGAGCCGCGGCATCCGGCGCGCTGCTGACGATCACGCTCCTCGGCCTCGCCATGTCCGGAGCGACGGAGCTCGATCTCTTCATCCGCCTGATCTTCGTCGCCACCGCGACGCTCACCGGCTACGTCCTCGGCATCGTCTGGACCGAGCGTGACGAGGCCGGGCAGCAGCTCGATCATCTCGCGCGCCACGACATGCTCACCGGCATCTTCAACCGCTACGAGTTCGAGAACCGCCTGCGCGAGATGCTCGCCGACGAGCGCCCCGGCGTGCATGCGCTGCTCTATCTCGACCTCGATCAGTTCAAGCTCGTCAACGACACCTGCGGGCACATGGCCGGCGACAACATGCTGAAGGAAGTCGCGCAGCAGCTCGCGCTCGTGCTGCCGCCGACCGCGACGCTCGGCCGCCTCGGCGGCGACGAGTTCGGGTGCCTCCTGCCCGACACGGACGAAGCCTCGGCGCTCCTGATCGCGGAGCGCGTGCACGCCGCCACCGCGCGGTATCGCTTCCGCTACGGACAGAGCGAGTTCGGCGTCACCGTCTCCATCGGCATCACTATCTTCGGCAATGCTCCCGGCGACACGTCCGACTCGATCCTCAGCCGCGCCGACATTGCCTGCTATCTCGCGAAGGAAGAAGGGCACAGCGAGACGCGCGTCTATCGCCCCGCCGACGAGGCAATGCTGTCGTGGCACGCGGCGATTCACGAGGTGTCGCAGGTCGAGAACGCGCTCGCGAGCGGCAAGCTGAGTTTGTTCTGCCAGCAGATCGTCGCCATCGGACGGCGCCTCCCCGATCCGCATCTGTACGAGGTCCTGCTGCGGCTCGACGAGGGCGGGCGCTGGCAGTCGGCCTCGGAGTTCCTGCCGCTGGTGGCGCGCTTCGGACTCATGGAGCGCATCGATCGCTGGGTGCTCGAGAAGACGTGCGAGTTCCTCGCGACGGCCGGCGATCCCGCGCTGCGGCTCTCGGTCAACATCTCCGGCGCGACACTGAACCAGCCGTCGTTCTTCGAGTTCGCGATGACGCTGCCGGAGCGCCACGGCATCGACGCGTCGCGCATCTGCCTCGAGATCACCGAGGGAGTCGCGATCCAGCGGCTGCGCCAGGGAGTGGAGGCGATGCACAAGCTGCGCGCGCGCGGGTTCGACATCGCCCTCGACGACTTCGGCGCCGGCGTCGCGAGCTTCGGCTACCTGCACGAGCTGCCAGTATCAATGGTGAAGCTGGACGGGCGGTTCGTGCGCGATCTGCGCAGCGACCCCGCGGCCGAGGTCATCATCGACTCGCTCGTGCGCATCGCGCAGATCCGCGGCGTCGCCTGCGTCGCCGAATGGGTCGAGAACGAAGAGAGCATCGAGCAACTGCGGAGACTCGGCGTCGGATACGCGCAGGGCTACTACATCGGCATGCCGAAGCCGCTCAGCAGCCTGCTGATCGCACGGGAATCACTGGCGCCCGCCCCGGCGGTCGCGGTCGGACGATAACGACGAAGCCGACGTTCAGTTTGCCAATCACGCACTCGAACGAAGCGGCCGGATTGTCGCGCGGTGTGATCGGAGCGACCCGAAGATCTCGACGCCACACCCGCGAAAGAACGCTCCACACCCGGGCATGAAGGCCCGACACGCGGGAGTGAGCGGGTGGGATGCCGGGAAGAACGCGCGACAGCCGCGAATGAGCGGGCGAGATCGGCCCATGACCGGGCGAGATCTCCGCGTGAAAAAAATTCATTCGTGCGTGAGCGCGAGTGATCCGCGCATGAACGCGAGAGATCCGCGTGTGTTCAGAAACCATCCCGGGATGAACGTGAGAGCTTCGCGCATGAAACCGGGACATGCACGCGAGTCGTAGTCGTCACCGTTTTGTAACATTTAGACCTTGACAACGAGAAAAACGGAACCTACCATACCGCGCTACACGTCACCGGACTGTTCGCTTGTGTAATGGCGCGCGGCGTACGTGGGGAGTTGAGCCGAGCTCCTCCCAAAGCCTCGGGGTAAACGGTGTGGCGGGGACGGTTGTTCCGGGTTGTGTCATGCCCTTCCGTCCACACCGGGAGTCGTAGCGAAGTACGAAGCTCCTCCTTCCTCGCGGACCAATGCGAACCCCCGGGTTTCCTGGGGCCCGGGATCTCATCAACCCATCACCGGCGTGTGGCCGGTGACAACGTTTTTCCCTTTGGGGAAGGAGATTTTGATGGCTGGCGAAAATCAAGCAAACGACCCCCAGACGACTCCGCTGACACCCGAAGAATTCATCCGCGAGCTGCGCGCGCTGCGGGCCCGTCTTCCGATGCCCGAGGCCGCGGTGACTCCGGCGGCCCTGCGCCGGCGTCTCACGCACGTCGATGCCCGGTTCGTGGAAGCCTCGGTGAACGCGCTCGGGACTTCGGACTCCGTGCAGACCGCCCTCGGCCGATCGGACGAAGACGTCCGGAAGGAGATCGACGTCATCATGCGCTGGTCGGCGGGCATCGACGAGATGCGCGAACTGACCCAGCACGCGCAGACGGCGAATACGATCCGCCGGCAGCGAGTCGGGCTGACCGCTCTGCAGACCTATCAGATCTGCCAGCAGCTGGCGCGGGACGACGGTCACGCACGGCTCCGTCCGCACATCGCCGAGATGAAGCGGCTGAACAAGTTCGGACGATCGCGCCGGCGTTCGGCGCCGCCGGATTCGGCGCCGCCTGAGGCCGGGGGCGAAGAGCAGTCGAAGTCGAAGCCGCAGTAGCGATACGGGATGTTCCGGGCGTGCCGCGGCACGCCCGGACATTCGGGAGGAGAGGAATGATGCTGAGCAAAGAGAACCGGCCCTTCGATCCGGCGGAGGTCCTGCGGATGGTGGAGGCGGTGAGCGCGAGCCTGGATGCGGAGCTCACGCCCGAGGATCGGCAGGCGATGAAACAACGAACCGGCGATGACGTGATGTCGTCGCTCGTCTATTCGGCGGACGAGCGCGAGACAGCGATGAGCGATTTCGACATGCTCGCCGCGGCCGACGCGCTCGAAGCACTGGCGAATGAGGTTCAGTCCTTCTGCGAACGCCGGATGGAGGTGGCGTATCGCAAGGCGCTGGAGGTGTACTACACGACGGAGGAGCTGTCGTGCGATCCGGAGCATGCGGAGCTGCTGCCGCACGTCGAGGCGATGCGCCGCGCGCACGAGGAGCAGTACGGACGGCCGATTCCTCCGAAGAACGATCTCGCGAGGAGGTGATCACGATGACCTGCATTCGTCTGGAAGTGTAAGCTCCGCTGTTCGGCCGCCCCGGCGGTCGCGGTCGCACGATAGAGAGGAGAGAGAGAGAGATGGCTACCAACATGTACATCGAATTCGAACCGAAGATCGGACCAGGGAAACTCGAGATTCTTTCCTGGAGTCACGGATTCGCGCAGCCGACCAGCCCCACGCGCAGCACCGCCGGAAGCGGCACGGTGGAACAGGCGAATCATTCGAATCTCACGTTCACGAAATACCTCGATGCGTCGACGAACGAGCTGCTGAAGTACTGCTGGAGCGGTAAGCAGTTCGACAAAGCGACGCTCACCTGCTTCCGTGCGGATGGCGCAGCCGACAACAAGCCGGTCGAGTATCTCCAGATCGTGATGGAGCACGTGGTCATTGCGAACTACAGCGTCTCCGGCGGACCTGGCGACGTTCCGGTCGAGAACGTGTCGCTCGACTACGGCACCATTCAGTACAACTACAAGGATCAGAAATCCGGCGACAGTTCTGCCACGCACAATCTCAAAACGGGTACGGTCTCGTAATCACCGCGATCTGATAGTGTCGCCGCGTGCACGGCGAGCCGCTGCTGGTCGACGTCGCGGTGATCCTCATCGCGGCGTTTCCGCTCCTCTTTCTGGGGCGGCGCTTCCGCGTGCCGGTGGTGCTCAGCTACATCGTCGCGGGCGTCGTCATCGGACCGCACGCGCTGGGGCTGATCCGCGACGCCGCGCGCGTCGAGACGATCGCGGAGCTCGGCGTTGCGCTGATCCTCTTCTTCATCGGCCTGCACGTCCCGCTCGCGCGACTGAAAGCGCTCGGCCGCACCGCATTTCTCTCCGGCCCCGTGCAGATGGTGCTCACCGCGCTCGCGGTCGCCGGAGTCGCGCTCGCCGTCGGTATCACCTTCCGCCTCGGTCTCTTCTACGGCATCCTCGCCGCGCTCGGCTCGACGGCGGTCGTGCTGCCGGTGCTCACCGCGCGCGACGAAATGGGCGCGCCCTTCGCGCGCCGTTTCCTGGGCGTCTCGCTCTTCCAGGACCTCGCCGTCATTCCGCTGATGCTGCTCGTCCCGCTGTTCGGCGGCAGCGAAGCGCCGCCGATGCGCACCATCCTCACGCGCGTCGCCGTGGCCATGGTCGGCGTGATCGTGCTGATCCTCGTCGCGCGCGTGATCGTGCCGCGGCTCTTCCGCGCCATCGCGCGGATGGGGCGGGAAGCCTTCACCGCGGCGGCGGTGGTCCTCATCGTCGTCACGATCGCCATCGCCGAGCGCATCGGCATCTCCGCCGCCCTCGGCGCGTTCGCCGCCGGCCTCGTCGTCGGCGACACCGAGTTCATTCACGAGATCGAAGGCGTCCTGCGCCCGTTCCGCGACTTCCTCTCCGCGCTCTTCTTCACCTCCATCGGAATGCTGCTCGATCCGCAGTTCGTCTTCGCGAACCCGCTGCTGATCGCGACCGCCGTGCTCCTTGTGCTCGTCATCAAAGTCGCGGCGGCGTATCCGGCGTTCCGGCTCTCGCCGGCGATGAAGCGGACGTCGCTCCGCGCCGCGTTCGCGATCGCGCCGATCGGTGAGTTCTCGTTCCTCCTCGCGCAGGCCGGCAAGAAAACGGGCCTGCTGCAGGTCAGCGCCGAACAGACCTTCGTCGCCGTCGCGGTGGTGACGCTCGCGGCGACGCCGCTGCTCGTCACGCTCGGGTCGTGGCTCGCGGAGCGGATCCACGAAAGCGTGGACGCGGAGTCCGAGGGCGGCGACGCGCCGCTCGACCGCCACATCATCATCGTCGGGTACGGGTTGAACGGACAAAACGTCGCGCGCGTGCTGGTCTCGACGGGCATTCGCCACGTGGTGCTCGACGAAGACGCCGATCGCATTCGCGAAGCGCGCGCCGCCGAAAGCCGCGCCCTGCTCGCCGACGCCGGCGATCCGCACGCGCTGCGCCTGGCCGGGATCGACAAAGCGGTCGCGGTGATCGTCGCCATCTCCGATCCCGACGGCACGCGGCGCATCGTCCGCTTCGCCCGCACGCTGAACGCGAACATCCACATCATCGTCCGCACGCGCTACGTCGCCGAGGTCGAGCGGCTGCGGCAGCTCGGCGCGGATGAGATCATCCCCGAGGAATTCGAGACCTCGCTGGAGATCGTCACGCGCACGCTGCGCATCCTCTGCATCCCGCAGAACATCGTCGCCAACCAGCTGCGCCTCCTGCGCGACGAGGGCTATCGCATGCTGCGCGATCCCGCCGTGCGCGCCACCGACGGCGCGCGCCTCTCCGCGCTCTTCGCCGGCGGCACGTCGCAGACGTATTACGTGTTGCCCGGCACCTGGTCCGAGGGCCGCACGATCGCGGGATTGAACCTGGATGAAGATGAAGTGGCCGTCGCCGCACTCCTCCGCGACGGCCGCGCGCTGTCCCCGCTGCCGCTGGACGAGCCGCTGCAGGCCGGCGACACGATGCTGCTCGTCGGCCCGCACGAAAACCTCACCCGCGCCGTCGCGCGCCTCGATCACGCGCTCGCGGCGACCTGAGGCTTGCGCTCCTGGAACAGCTCCAGCGTATCGACCTCGTCATCCGTCACCGGCGTCAGCGCGAGATCCATGTACTCGTAGCGCTTCGGATCGCGCTTGATGCGCGTGTAGATGCGGCGCAGCCGGAAGTACTGCGACGCCCAGCGCGACAGCTTCGAGACCGTCTCGATCGCATAGGCCGGATAGAACTTCCAGCGCGGCACGATCGGAAATCCCGAGCGACGGTCGCGCCGGAACTTATAGCGAAAGAACCCGCTCTCCAGCGGATGCACGCCCTCGAGGTGAATCGAGCCGCCGAACCACGTCATCAGCAGGATCGCGTTGCTCGCGCTGGCGCGGTTCGCGATGAGCCTCCGCAGCACCGACTCCACGTGCTCCCTCGTGTAGTACGTCTCCCACGCCATCCGGTACGTCCGCTCCCACTCCTCGGGCGACATGCGCGGGTGCGCCGTCGTGACGTGATTGAGGTCGTACTTGTTCATGTCGGGATCGACGGCGATCCCGTTCTTCACCAGCGTCTGATGATCCTCCGACCCCGGCAGCGGCGTGAGGAAGAAAAACTCCAGCAGATCGACCGGCAGCTCTCGCTTGATGATCTCGATGTCGCGCTGGATCGACTCGTACGTGTCGTTCGGAAAGCCGAGGATGTAGCCGGCGTAGGTGATGACCCGGGCCGACTTCCACGCCAGCAGCATCTTGCGGTACTCGGTGATCTTGTTCTGCCGCTTCTTCGCGCCGACGAGGCTGTCGGGATTGATGTTCTCGAGCCCGATGAACACGCGCCGCACGCCCGCGCGCGAGCACTTCTCGATGAAGTTCGGGATCTTGTGGCAGAGCGTGTCGACCTGGATGACGAAGTGGAGTTTGAGGCCTTCCTCTTTCAGTTGGATGATGCGGTCGAGGATCGCCTCCCATTCGGTATTGCGCGCGAAGTTGTCGTCGGTGATGAAGAAGCTGTGCAGCCCCTGGGCGACGTTCTCGCGCAGGATCTTTTCGATGTCGTCCGGCGAGCGGCGCCGCGACTTGCGTCCCTGCACGTTGATGATCGTGCAGAACGAGCACTGGAACGGGCATCCGCGTCCGGCGTCGAAGCTGGTCAGCGTGCCGGCCGTGCGCGACGCGTGCGATGCCGTGATCAGCGGGATCGGCGTGCCTTCGATGTGCGGCAGGTCGGCCATGTAGTTGTACATCGGCTTGAGCCGTCCCGCCGCCGCGTCGAGCAGCACCTCGTCGAGACGCCCTTCCGCTTCGCCGGCGAAGATTGACACGCCCATCGCGCGCGCGCGATCGAGATCCGCGTCGACGCCGCCGAGCATGCTGAGCGTGCCGGAGACATGGAAGCCGCCGATCGCGACCTGGATCCCGCGCTCGCGCAGCGGCCTCGCGAGATCGAGCGCGCGCGGAAACTGATTCGACTGCACGCCGACGAGCATCACCATCCCGCCGCCCGCGCCCTCGATCATCCGCGCCAGCTTCTCCGGACGGATGCGCGTGTTCGTCTCATCGAACGGATGGATGTCGAGCGCGACGTCGTCGCCGAGAACCCGGCGCTCCGCGCAGTCGCGCGCCAGCCCGTACAGCGCCGCCAGCGAGTTCGACGGAATCGCCGAGCGGAACCACTGGATCACGTACCCGTCGTCGTCATAATGCGACGGCTTCACGAGCACGAGACAGAAACGGCGAGTTGTCATCGGATCCAGCCGTATCATAAACGCTCCGCCTGTATATTCACTTCCGATGAACCGCTCCGCGGCGCGACGTTCGGCTCTGGTCGCCGCGACCCTCGCGCTCCCGCTCCTCGCGGTCACGCTCTTCGCTCCGGTCTACCAGACCAACGATGACGTCGCGATGCGGCTGCTGGCGGAGGGAAAGAGCGCGTTCCTGCTGCTCATCAACGTCATTCCCGGCGAGGTGCTCTCGCTGCTGTACCGCGTCGCACCGGCGATGCCGTGGTACGACCTCATGCTGGGTGCACTGCAGACCGCGGCCGCGGGCGCGCTGCTGTTTGTCTGGAGCGGCCCGGGATCGCGCGACGAGTGGCTATGGACCACGCTCTTCGCGCTTTTCCTGCTCCTGCCGGTGTTCGTGAACGTGCAGTTCACGGTGGTCGCGATGACCTGCGCCGCCGCGGGCATCGCGTTGCTCCTGCACGCGACGCGTCGGCTGCAGCTCGTCGCCGGCGCGCTGCTCTTCGTCGCCGGGTCGCTGATCCGTTTCGAAGGCGCGATGCTCATCGCGATCGCGGGCGCGCTGCTCGCGTGGCCGCTGTGGCGCCGCGACGCCGTGGTTGCGGCGTGTGCCGCCGTCGTCGTGGCGATCGTGCTGTTCGCGATCAATGTCGCGGTCTATCGACAGTCAGCGGGATGGGATGAGTTCCACGAATACCACCTGCACCGCACGCACCTGAGCGAGTTCGTCGCGTACGAACAGATCACCCCCGCCGCGCTGCGCCGACTCCGCGACGAGGTGGGATGGAGCGGCAACGACCTCGCGCTCCTCCGCGACTGGTTCTTCGCCGATCGCGAGGTCTACAGCCTCGAGCGCGTGCGCCGGGCCGATGCGATTTTCGGCAACAGGCCCGATCTGCGCCGCGCGCGCGAGCTCGTGAGCACGTTTCTCTACGACAACCGGTGGGTGCTGCTGCTCCTGGCCGCATTCGCGCTCGCACGAGGCGCGCGTGTCTACGGAGTCGCCGCTGCCGCGACGCTCGTCGTGCTCGTGGCCGGCGTCAGTTACGTCCTCAAGCCACCGCCGCCACACGTGACGTTTCCGCTGCTGATTCTCCTCGCGACGACGCTGACCATCGCCGCGCGACGCTGGGAACAGAAACCACGCGCGTGGCGAACGGTGCTCGCGGTGGTCATTGCCGTCTGGGTCGCCGGCCCGTCCACGAAGGCGCTGTACCGCAAGTCGATCGAGCGGCGGGCAACGGTCGCGCGCGTGCGTCGCGACGTCGCGGCGCTGAAGGCCACCGGCGCGCAGCTCTTCGTCCTGCACGGCAGCGCGTTTCCGTACGAGAGCTACTGGCGGCCGTTGCGCGCCGAGATGGCGCCATTCGCGTTCATCTCCCTCGGCGGCGATACGCGGATGCCGCCGACGCAGGATCTGTTGCGCCGCTACGGCATCACCGACCTGCCGAGCGCGATCTGCTCCGATCCGCGCCTCGTCCTCGTCGCGCATCCGCACACGCCTCCGATGCTCGCGACGTTTCTCCGCGAGCATCGCCACTTCGACGTCCGTTTCGAGCGCGTGCTTCACGCGGAGAGCTTCGACGCCTGGCGCTGCGCGAAGGCTTCGGCGATCAACTCGTAGGAGCGCCGCCGCGCGGCGTGATCGAACGTGATCGTCACGATCATCATCTCGTCCGCGCCGTACTCGCGCGCGACGTCTTCGATCCCGCGGCAAACGACCTCGGGGGTGCCGATGATCGCGCGGCGTCCGTTCGGCATCGGCTCTTCCGTCGGCGATTGCTGCTCGAGAAAGCGCAGCGCCTTCTCGACGGGCGGGATGGGGATCAGCTGGCCGCGAAAGAAGAGCGTGAACATCATGCGCGCGCTGGCGGCGACGCGGTGCGCCTCCTCATCCGTGTCCGCGCAGATCGCCCACACCGCGACCGCGGTGCGGGGTACGGTGTTGCGAGGGGACGGAGTGAACTGCTCGCGGTAATGCGCCGCAATCTCCGCGCCGCGCGGGTTGATGAAATCGGCGAACGCGTAGGGCAGCCCGAGCTCCGCCGCCCAGATTCCGCTCTGCGGCGAGCTGCCGAGGAGCCAGAGCTCCGGCAGCTCCGGCCGGCCGGGCAGCAGCGTCAGACGCGCGAACGGATGATCCGGCGGCATCGTGTCGTCGAGATACGCCATCAGCTCGTACAGCTGCGCGGGGAAATCATCCGGCCCCGCCTGGCGGCGATCGCGCTGCAGCGCGAAGGCCGTCGTGGGATCGGTTCCGGCCGCGCGCCCGACGGCGAGATCGATGCGGCCGGGAAAGAGTCCGCTCAGCATGCTGAACGTCTCCGCGACTTTCAGCGGGCTGTAATGCGGCAGCATCACGCCGCCGCTGCCGACGCGAATGCGCGAGGTTGCGCCCGCGATCGCGCCGATCAGGATCTCCGGACTCGCCGATGCCAGCGCCGGTGTGCCGTGATGTTCGGCGACCCAGTAGCGCGCGTACCCGAGCTGCTCCGCGTACCGCGCGAGATCGACCGAGTTGCGGAGCGCATCTGCGCCGCTCGCGCCCTCGGAGATCGGCGACTGATCGAGGATGCTGAGGTTCATGGTCATGGTTGCGGTATGTTCCTGCACATATGCTGCAAACGGAGGAACCAATGCAAACACGAGCTCTCGGAAATCAGGGTCTGCGCGTCGCCGCGATCGGCCTCGGCTGCATGGGCATGTCGGAGTTCTATGGCTCGTCGAACGAGTCGGAGGCGATCGCGACGATCCACCGCGCGCTCGACCTCGGCGCGACGTTCCTCGACACCGCCGACATGTACGGCCCGTTCACGAACGAAAAGCTCGTCGGCAAGGCCATTCGCGACCGCCGCGATGAAGTCGTGCTGGCGACGAAGTTCGGCAACATGCGCGGCGACGACGGCGCATTCCTCGGCATCAGCGGCGCCCCCGACTACGTGCGCAAAGCCTGCGACGCCTCGTTGCAACGCCTCGGCGTCGACGTCATCGATCTCTATTACCAGCACCGCGTCGACACGAAGACGCCGATCGAAGACACCGTCGGCGCCATGTCCGACCTCGTGCGCGCCGGCAAGGTGCGCTACCTCGGCCTCTCCGAAGCCGCGCCCGCGACCATCCGCCGCGCGCACGCCATCCATCCCATCAGCGCACTGCAGACCGAGTACTCCCTCTGGAGCCGCGACCCCGAGGACGAGATCCTGCCGACCGTGCGCGAGCTCGCCATCGGCTTCGTCGCCTACAGCCCCCTCGGCCGCGGCTTCCTCACCGGCCGCTTCCAGTCCCTCGACGACTTCGACCCCAACGACTTCCGCCGCCGCGCCCCCCGTTTCCAGGGCGAGAACTTCGCCAAAAACCTCGAGCTGGTCGACAAGATCAAAGAGCTCGCACGGGAGAAAGGCGTCACCCCCTCCCAACTCGCCCTCGCCTGGGTCCTGCACCAGGGCACCGACATCGCCACCATCCCCGGCACCCGCCACGTGCGCTACCTCGAGGAGAACGTGGCCGCGCTCGATATGGCGTTGTCCGCGGAGGACCTGCGGCGCATCGATGCCGTCGCGCCGAAGGGGGTGGCGGCTGGGGAGCGGTATCCGGATATGAGCTCTGTGAATCGGTAGGGAATCTCGCGGGAGGCGAT
>Ga0070700_100000968_pt1 | contig 14164 bp, 10 predicted proteins | sample KBSK5101metaG_FD_65456 | JGI IMG/M metagenome (GOLD analysis project Ga0070700, IMG submission 65456) | Corn, switchgrass and miscanthus rhizosphere microbial communities from Kellogg Biological Station, Michigan, USA - KBS K5-10-1 metaG | ecosystem: Host-associated > Plants > Roots >...
GGCGATCGGCGGAAGATCTCGACGCCGGTCCGGAGCGCCTGCAGCCGGTTTTCGGTGTAGGGCCCGGCCAGCTTGACGCTTTCCTCCAGCTTTTTCTGCGGCGCGCGCCACATCGAGTCGGGGGTCAGCGCGGGAATCCGCTTCAGCGCGGCCAGGGCCGCGTCGCGCTTGCGCGGCGTCGAGTGCACCGCGAGCACTTCCCAGACGAACAGGGTGAACGGATCGCGCGGCGGCTTCGGCAGCGCCCCGTAAAATTTCTGCAGCGCGGCCACGAGATTCTCGAGTCGCGACACGGCGATTCGCTCCTATATCAGCCCGTCAATCGGCCTGCGGCGCCGGCCTGCTGAGCACGATCTTGGGCCGCTTGGATCGTGGAATTCAAAATTACGGTGCCTGGCCGTGTCGCTTTCGCGCCCCGTCCGTAAACGCTGAAGAATCCCATCGGCGGACAGTGCCGGCGCATGCATTTCCTGACAAATGCTGGCACATGCAATGCTCCTGAATCCAACTTCGCTAACTCGGAGGAACAGCACAGATGAAACGTATCAGCTTCGTGCTGGCGCTCGTGCTCGCGATCGCGGCGCCCGCGTTCGCGCAGATTCAGGGCGGCAGCATCAGCGGCACGGTGAAGGACGAGCAGGGAGGGGTCCTTCCCGGCGTCACCGTCACCGCGCAGGGTCTCGACGCAACCCAGACGTTCGTCACAGAAGGTGGCGGCGAATACCGATTCCTGAACCTGGCACCCGGGCCGTACAAGGTCACCGCGACCCTCTCGGGCTTTACCACCGTGGTGCGTGAAGACGTGATCGTGGCGGTCGGCAAAAGCGTCGAGCTGCCGCTGTCCCTCAAGATCGCCACCGTGGCCGAGACGATCACCGTCGTCGGCGAGTCTCCGGTGATCGACACGCGGGCCACCGGCACAGCCACGAACTTCACCGCCGACGAGCTCAACAAGATCCCGACCTCGCGCGATCCGTTCGCGCTGATGCGCTCGGTGCCCGGCGTCCTCGTCGACCGCGTCAACATCGGCGGCAACGAGACCGGCCAGCAGTCGAACTTCGCGTCGAAGGGCACGCGCCCGCAGGACGCGGTGTGGACGATGGACGGGATCAACATCACCGACATGACGGCGACCGGCGCCTCGCCGACCTATTACAACTACGACAACTTCGAAGAGATCCAGGTGTCGACCGCGGGCCAGGACATCAAGCAGCCGACCGGCGGCATGGGCCTCAACCTGGTCGTCAAGCGCGGCACCAACCAGTTCAAGGGCGGCTTCCGCGGCTACTTCGACAACGACAAGATGGAAGGCGACAACGTCCCCGACGAACTGCGCGCCGCGGGCGTCACCAAGGCGCAGTCGGATCACAACAAGCAGATCTCGGACTACGGCTTCGACCTCGGCGGGCCGATCGTCCGCGACAAGGCGTGGTTCTACGGCTCCTACTCGGTGCAGGACGTGCGCCTGGTGCGGCGCGCCGGCGCGCTGGTCGACCGCACGCAGCTGAAGAACCCGAACGTCAAGTTGAACTGGCAGGCGACCAAGAAGGACATGGTCAGCTTCCTCTACTTCGACGGGTTCAAGATCAAGGACGGGCGGAGCCCGGGCGTCTCGGGGATCCTGTTCGACGCGCCGACCGCGACCTACCATCAGGACAACGCCTACACCGACGCACCGCTGCACGGCCTGTGGAAGTTCGCCGACGACCGGGTGATCGCCTCGAACATGTTCCTGTCGGCAAAGTACGCCTACTACAACACGGGCTTCATCCTCGATCCGGTGGGCGGGCTGACGCAGCAGGCGGGCCGCAGCTTCACCGCCGCGCAGTCGTACGGCTCGGTCAACCAGAGCCTCAACATCCGGCCGCAGAAAGTCGCCAACGTCGATCTCAACAGCTTCCTCAGCGCGATCGGCGCGAGCCACGATCTGAAGTACGGCTTCGGCTATCGCAGCGTCGAGGCGACCAGCGGCACGCTCTGGCCGGGCAACATGATCCTGGCGCTCGAAAACTCGCCGACCGACCTGCGCGCGCAGGTCTTCCGGCAGGGCTTCGGCGGCAACCAGGCCACCTACGTCGACTTCTACGTCGGCGACACGATCTCGCGAGATCGGCTGACGGTGGATCTGGGCCTTCGCTTCGATCACCAGAATGGCAAGGCATTGCCGTCGACGACGCTGTCGAACGCCGCGTTCCCGGATCTCGTGCCCGGCTTCACCTTCAACGGCTACGACACGCCGTTCACGTGGAAGAACGTCTCGCCGCGCGCCGGCTTCACCTACGCGCTCGACGAGGCGCGCAAGACCGTCGCGCGCGCCGGCTTCAGCCGCTACGCGGGTCAGCTCGAAACCGGCACGGTCGGTGTGACCAACCCGACGTCGACGGCCGGCTCGGCGACCTATCGCTGGGTCGATGCCAACGGCGACCATCTCGCGCAGGCGAGTGAGGTGCAGGCGAACGCCGCCGGCTTCATCACCGCCGCCGGCGGCTTCAACCCGGCGGCGCCGACCGCGGTGACCTCCGCGAACTTCCTCGATCCGAACCTCAAGGCGCCGAAGACGACCAGCATGGTGGTGGGCGTCGATCGCGAGCTGCGGCCGAACCTGGCGCTGCTCGTCAACTACAGCTACACCCGCACGACCGACCTCTTCGGCAACTTCACCGGCCGCATCACGCCGCGCGTCGGCGTGACGGTGAACGACTACGCGCCGGGCGCGGGCTTCAGCGGTACGCTGCCCGACGGCACCGCGTACAACATCCCGACCTTCATCCCGAACGCGGCCAAGGTGGCGGCGGGCGGCAACGGCTTCGCGACCACCAACATCCCGGGGTACGCGACCAGCTACTCGGGCGTCGAGCTGAGCATGGTGAAGCGGCTCTCGAACCGCTGGATGGGACGCGTCAGCCTCGCCTACAACAACGCGCTCGAGCACTTCGACGATCCGGCGGGGATCTACGACACCAACGGCAACCCGACGCCGACGCTGTCGGAGGCGCTGAAGGACGGCGGCCAGTTCGCGCCGCAGAGCGGCGGCAGCGGCGCGGGCAACGTCTACATCAACGCGAAATGGCAGTTCAACGCCAACGCGATGTATCAGGCGCCGTGGGGCCTCGAAGTCAGCGGCAACGTGTTCGGGCGGCAGGGCTACCCGTTCCCGCTCTTCCGCCAGGGCACGACCGCGACGCTCGGGCCCGACTCGACGCTGTCGGTGCTGGTGACGCCGCAGATCGATTACTTCCGGTATCCGAACCTGTGGAACACCGACCTGCGCGCGGCGCGCAACTTCAAGGCGGGCACGGTGAACATCCGCGGCATCATCGACGCGTTCAACGTCTTCAACGCGAACACGGTGCTGGTGCGGAACAACAACGTGCTGTCGACCAGCTTCAACAGCATCGCGCAGAACCTGAGCCCGCGGATCTTCAGGCTCGGCGTGGTCGTCGGCTTCTAGGCGTCTAACGCTGTCGAGGAGCACAGAGGAAACAGAGGAGCACAGAGGCGAAGGCCTCGTGCTGCCTCTGTGCCTCTGTGCTCCTCTGTTACCTCCGTGTCCTCCGTGCGGCGGCGCTCGCGTCAGCGCGTCTTCGCGATCTCTTCATACAACACCGCTGACGCGATCACGCCGCCGTGGAAGTTCCCCGCGTCGAGCTTTTCGTTCGGCGCGTGCGCGTTCTCGTCAGGCAGCCCAACCCCGAACAGCACTGACGGCAGCCCCAGCTCTTCCTGGAAGGTCGAGACGACCGGGATCGATCCCCCTTCGCGCGTGAACACCGGCTTGCGGCCGAACCCCTTCTCGATCGCGCGGCCGGCGGCCTGAACATACGGGTTGTCGTAGGCGGTCATCCACGGCTTGCCGCCGTGCATCCGCGTCACCTTCAGATCGACGGTCTTCGGCGTGATGTCCTTGACGTAAGCCTCGAAGAGCTCGGCGATCTTGTCGGGGTTCTGGTTGGGGACGAGCCGCATGCTCACCTTGGCCATCGACACCGCCGGCAGCACCGTCTTCGCCCCCTCGCCGGTGAATCCGGACAGCAGGCCGTTCACCTCGAACGTCGGACGCGCCCAGGTGCGCTCGAGGGTCGTGTAGCCGGACTCGCCGTAGACCTTCGGTATGCCGAAGTCCTTCTTGTACTGCTTCTCGTTGAAGGGCAGCGACGCCCACGCCTTGCGCTCCTCCTCCTGCAGCGGCACCACATCGTCGTAGAAGCCGGGGATCTTGATGCGGCCGCCGCGATCCTTCATCTGCGCCAGCATCTGCGCGAGCACCATCGCCGGGTTGGCGACGGCGCCGCCGAACGAGCCGGAGTGCAGGTCGGTGCTGCTGCCGCGAAGATCGAGCTGGAAGTAGACGAGGCCGCGGAGGCCGTAGCAGATCGACGGGACGCCGCGCGCGAACATCGGCGAGTCGGAGATCACCACCACGTCGGCGCCGAGCTCGCCCTTGTGGCCGCGGATGAAGTCGTCGAGGTTGGCGCTGCCGACCTCCTCCTCGCCCTCGAGGATCACCTTGATGTTCACCGGCAGCCGGCCGTTCTGCTTCAAGTGCGCTTCGATCGCCTTGAAGTGCATGAACACCTGGCCCTTGTCGTCGGCCGAGCCGCGCGCGTAGATCTCGCCGTCGCGCAGCGTCGCCTCGAACGGCGGCGACTGCCACAGCTCCAGCGGATCGACCGGCTGCACGTCGTAGTGGCCGTAGAAGAGGATTGTCGGCGCGCCCTGCGCGCCGAGCCAGTCGCCGTAGACGACCGGGTTGCCCGGCGTGTCGACGAGCTTGACGTTCTGCATGCCGACGCGCCGCATCTCGTCGCCGCACCATTCGGCGCAGCGCTTGACGTCGCCGGCGTGCTGCGGCAGCGCGCTGATGCTCGGGATGGCGAGAAACGCCTTGAGCTCCTCGAGGTAGCGATCGCGATTGACGTTGATGTAGTCGATGACCTTGTCCATGGCGGTTGTCTCGTCGTCACTTCGGCGTCCAGCGCTCGCCGGCCTGCGCCGCCGCGCCGTCGAGGCGCAGCTTCTCGAGGTGGGCGCGCACGTTCTCGCGCGCGGCCGGCATCAGCGCCGGCGCGAGACCATCATAGATGGAATCGGCGATCGCCTCCACGGTCGACTGGCCGGCGCGCAGCGCGTTCAGCACCTGCTGCTCGCGGAAGCGGCGGTGCGCCAGATACTGCGTCAGGATCTCGCGCGGATCGTCGATCACCTGGCCGTGCGCCGGGTAGAGCAGGCGCGGCTCGAGCGCGAGCACCCGCTCGAGCGACGCGAGATACTGCCCGAGATCGCCGCCCCGGCTCCAGTGGATCATCACGCTGCTGCCGCGGACGACCAGGTCGCCGGTGAACACCGCGCGGCTGGCGTCGTGCCAGAACGCGAGGTGATCCGGCGAGTGTCCCGGCGTGTGCAGCGCGATCAGTTCCTCGTCGCCGACCATTACGATCTCGCCGTCGGCGACCGTCTGCCAGCTGACGTCGTACTGTCCGTCTTCGGCTGGCCAGGGCAATTTGCGGAACGCCGCCGATGGATGTGCGGCGGCAATGGCCGGCGCGCCGCCGGCGTGGTCGCGGTGGCCGTGGGTGACGAGCACCGACTCGAGCTGCGCGCGCCGATCGTCTAGCGCCGCGGCGAGATCGGCGAGGTGCCCCGCTTCGCCGGTGCCGGCGTCGACGAGCGCGGCCTTGCCGTGGCGGTCGACGAGATAGGTGTTGTTGCCGTGCCCGGTCATCGGGCTCGGATTGCGCGCGAAGAGGACGATCGGCTCCACGCTCAGCCTTTCAGGCCACTCAGAAGCTGTATCGAATCCCGGCCGCGATGTGCGAATTGCGATTGTACTGCCCGAGGAAGTCGTCGCGGCGGCCGGCGATGATCGCACCGGTCACGGTGCCGCGCCAATGCTGGCCGCGCGCCTGCGAGTACTCGACCTTCGTATAGATGCCGCGTCCGTTCTGCCTCGCCACGCCCTCGATGGCGAGCGACCGGTTGGAATCGATCGTGTAGCCGGCGCGCGCGACGAACGCCCGCGCCAGCCCGCGGTCGGGCGCGAAGGTGGCCGCGGCGCGGCGGGCGGTGACGACCTCGCCGGCGTAGCCGGCGGCAAGCTGCCACTCGCCGGTGATTCGCTCGAGTTGAACGACGTACAGCAGGTAGTCGTCGGTGCCGGGCGTGTCCGATGTCGAAAACGCCGCTTCGCCCTTGAGCGTCACGAACCGCGTCGGCACGGCCGCGTCGGCCCCGAACGTGCGCATCGCCGGATAGCGCCGGACGAGGCGGAACCGGCCCGGCTGCGCATCCTGCACGGCGTGGAGGTTCGGCAGGTGGTTGAACCCGTCGAAGACCATGACCGAGTACTCGCCCCGGCTGGCGACGTGGCTATAGCGGATGCCGACCTGCGACCCGTCCGGGATGACGGCCTCGGTGCCGAAGACAGGGTCGCAGACCGTCTGCGAGACGGGGTCGGAGACGGTCTCGCAGACCGTCTGCGGCACGGGGTCGGAGACGGTCTGCGACCCCGGGCCCGGCACCGCCCAGCGCTGGCCGAGGAGCGGGATGCGGCTGGGGGTAAAGAGCGTCCAGGCGGCATCGAGACTGTGGGCACCGCGCTGGAACACCCCCCGTGCGCCGGTGACACCGAGCAGCTCCGTGTCGATCACGTTCAGGAAGTCGCGCGGCGCGAACCGATCGGTTGGCGTGACGATGTCGGCCTTGCCCCAGCGGATGAACTGCTTGCCGACGTCGACGGTCAGCGGCCCGCGCGCGAGCGTCGCCGCCAGCCGACGCACCGACGCCGCCGCCCTCAACGTGCGGCGATCGCGGATGTCGACGCGCTGCTCCACCTGATCGTGCGTGTTCTGACGGAGGTCGAGGCCCGCGGCGAACTGCAGCCACGTCGCAGGCTTCGCGAACACCTCTTCGCGGACTGCGGCGTCGGCGATCGCGCGCACGCGATCGACGGGGGTCTCCTGCGGGAAGAGCGTGACGCGCACGTCAGCGAAGCCGCGCTGCGACACCGCCTGCGCCGACGCGGGCGCAGCGCCGGCGAGCACCAGACACATGGCGATTACACAGGGGGAACGATCAGCAAGCCGCGACAATTCGGCGCCTGGCAATTGCACTCGAGCCTCAGCCCGGGCACGTGTTCGGCAACATAATCCACCGTGACCTCTTCACCAGGTTCGATCACGCGAATCGCCACGTCGTGCCGGTCGGTGCCGCGCGCATTCGGATTGCAGGAGTGATTGACGAATCTCGCCGGTGGTTGCATCAGGACGTTCTGGCCGTCCACCACCGAGAGGAAGACTCGCTCTTCTGGTGAAAGCGCCGCCAGCGCGGCATCGCCGAGAACTTCCCGGCATCCCTCGATGACCACGTCGCCCGGTTCAATCCGTCGGACGGCAAAGACGCCCCGGCCGTGAATCGGCGAGCGCTGAACGACGACATTTTCCATGGAGCGCGCTAGGGGCGGCGGATCGCCTGCAGCGTGAATCGATCGGCAGCCAGCGGCACGTTGTATTCGAGCTTGTCGAGCGTCAACCGCGTCCGGCTGCCGCGGCGCAGGTCGGCCATCTCCAGCTGCTTCGCCGTCCAGATGCCCTGCACGTTCTGGATGTCGGCGTAGGTCAGGCGCCGCACCACCTCGTCCTTGATCAGGTTCTCGATCCGCGCGAAGGCGTAGTTGTCCTGGCGGATCCAGACGATCGACCGCGTGTACTGCGAGCCCTTCGCCTGCCGCGGCGTCGACTCGATCTTCCAGCAGCGTGCGCCGTCGACGGTCTCGTCGCCGAGAAGCGCGTACTCGTACTGGTTGACGTCGCGCTCCTCGAGATCCTCGAAGCTGAAATCGGTGCCGAAAAACCGCGTCGACCGATCCTGCAGCGCGATCCGGCGATCGCGCTCGATCGCCGGCGTCCACATCCACTGGTCGGAGGCGCGGTCGCGATGATTGACCACCAGCAGGGCCACGCCCTTCACCTCCGCCGGCGCAATGAATCGCAGCACCACCGTGCTGTCGCCGTGCGAGCCGAGCCGCTCGAACGTCCAGCGCTTGTCGCTGACTTTTCCCCGGGCGTCGAACACCTGCAGCAGCCCTTCGTAGCGCTGCGACTTGACCTCGGTCCGCTTCTGCGCCTCGTCGACAATCTGCCGCGCGTTGTCGGCGGCGGTCGCAGACACCGAGAGCGCGGCGATCGCAATGGACGCCACGAAGACTCCGCGCTTCCCCCTCCGAGTCTCCGTGTCTCTGAGCCTCCGTGCCTCTGAGTCTCCGTGCCTATTCATACTCGAGCGCCTCCACCAGCGATCCGCGCACCGCCGACTCCGCGGGCCAGATCGCGGCGACCAGCGCGGCGCCGAGAATCGTCGGCACCAGCGCCATCACCGTGCCGGTTGGAAACACGTAATCGAGCCGCATCCCCGCGATGTCGTGATGGACGATCTGCAGGATGTAGTACAGGTTCACCGCGCCGAGGCTGAACCCGAGCGCGAGCCCCAGCGTGCCGATGCTCAGCGCCTCGAGCCAGATCGTCCGGCGAATCTGCCCGTGCAGCCCGCCCACAGCCTGCAGCACCCCGAGCTCGCGTCGTCGATCGGTAATTGAAACCGTGAGCGTGTTCACGATCCCGAGGATGGCGACCAGCACGGCGACCGCGATCTGGACCGAGGTCAGCCCGAACCACTGATCGGTGATCTTCAGGATGTAGCGTTTCAGCTCGACGTTGGTCAGGACGAACACCTGCCGCGCGCCGGCGTAGCGCTCGAGGATCCGCTGCCGCACGTCGGCGGGAGGCGCGCCCGGTTGCAGGTAGACCCGGAAGACGTTCACCGAGTCGTCGTTCCAGTAGCGGATGAAGAGCGAGCGATCCATCAGGATCGTGCCCTGCTGATCGGAGTAGTCGACGACGATGCCGACGATCGGCAGCCTGATCAGCCCGTTCGGCGCCGGCACCTCGAGCAGCTCGCCGAGCTCGAGACCTTGAAGCTGCGCCAGGTTGTCCGACACCATCAACCCTTCGCCCGCGGCGGTGCGCCGGTACATGTCTTCCGCATCGCCCGCCACCGGCTCCCGGCGAACCGTCTCGGCGATGCTGTCGACCTCGACCGCCACCACCATCACCGGGGTCTGCCGGAACACGATGCGCGCGTCGCGCACCATCTGCACGCGCTCGACGCCGGGAATCGCCGCGATCTCGGGACCCATCGACGGCGGGAAGCGAATCGTCCGCATCACCACGTTCTGCGACGGCAGGACGAACAGCTCGGGATTCAACGCCGATTCCATCCAGTCGATGATCGAGTCGTAGCTGGCGCGCGCCATGCCGGCAAACGCGACCACCAGCGCCAGCGACAGCATCAGCGCCGACACCGACGCCGACGTCCGCCGCGGCGACTGGATCAGGCTGTCGGCCGCCAGCGCGCCCTCCACCGGCCGGAGCCATTTCAACAGCGGCCGCAACGCTCTGGCGAGCGCCAGCGACAGCAGCGGGCTCACCAGCAGCGACACGACAATCGCGAGCACGTAGCCGGCGTAGAAGATCGGCCGAGACATCCCGGTCGACAGGCAACCGATCGACACCGCGCCGAGCGCGACGCCGAGCGCCGCGCGCAGGCGGCTTTCGCCCGCCGAGAGGATTTGATACTTGCCTTTCTGCAGCGCCTGCACCGGATCGACGCGCGCGGCATTGCGCGCCGGGATGGCGGCCGCGACGATGCTGGTGCCGATGCCGATGGCCAGCGCCAGCGCCAGCAGTGCCGGGCTGGTCGAGAGCTCGTCGGCATGCTGCGCGACGCCGTAGACATCGGCGATCAGCGTGCCGATCGACGCGGCGATGCCGCGCGCAATCAGGACGCCGAAAGCCAGGCCGCCGAGCGATCCGACGAGGCCCGTCACCGCGCTCTCGCCGAGGAACAGCCATCGAATCTGACGTCGCGTCGCGCCGAGCGCCCGCAGGATGCCGATTTCGGCCCGCCGCTGCGTCACCGCGATCGCGAACGAGTTGTAGATGATGAACATCCCGATGAAGAGCGCGAACAGGCTCGAGATGCCGACCATCATCGAATACGCCGCCAGCATCGCCTCGAACTGCTGCCCGCGCCCCGACGGCGGATCGATCTGGAAGCCGGGCCCAACCAGCGCCGCCAGCTCCTGCTGTGCCGCGGCGATCGTGACGCCCGGTTTCAGCGCCAGGTCGACACGATCGAACTTGCGGCCGCGGCCGAACATCTTCTGCGCGGCGTAGATGTCCATGATCGCCAGGCTGCCGCCGAACGCGCTGGTCAGGCCCGACGACTTCATCACCCCGCGCACGGTGAACTGCCGATCGCCCTCGACGGTGCCGAGCGTGACGCGCGATCCGATCGCGAGCTGATTGCGATCGGCAAACTCCTTCGCCAGCATGATCGAGTCTGGCTGTGCGAGGAAGACCAGCGGATCGTCCACCACCGCCTCGTCGCCGCTCTCGAGGTCGTAGTCGCGCAGGCTGCGATCGCCGGTCATGTCGATGCCGAGAATCAGCAGGTTCCCCTGGCCGGCCAGCCGCGAATCGACGACCGCCTCGATCACCGGCACGGCAACGCGCACGCTCGAGGCGCCCTGGACCTTTTCCAGGACCTCCTCGTCGAAGCCGGTTTCGCCCGCCGTGACCTGCAGCTCCGTCTTGCCGGCGATGCGATCGACGGTCGTCGAGAAGGCGTAGAGCACGCTCTGGTTGGCGGTGTGCATGCCGACGAAGACCGCGACGCCGAGGACGATGCCGGCGGTGGTGAGCGCGGTGCGCAGCACGTGGCGGCGGAAGTACGGCCAGCTGATCAGCCGCAGCAGGATCATCTTGCCCTCAGGGCTGACTGCCGGCGCGGCTGATGTCTTCGACGACGCGGCCGTCGCGCAGGGAGATGGTGCGCTCGCAGCGCTGCGCCACGGTCATGTCGTGCGTGACGATGATGATCGTCGAGCCGAGGCGGGCGTGCAGGTCGCGGATCAGCGCGAGAATCTCCTCGCCGGTGCGCGTGTCGAGGTTGCCGGTCGGTTCGTCGGCGAGCAGGATCGGCGGATAGATCGACAGCGCGCGCGCGATCGCGACGCGCTGCCGCTCGCCGCCGGAGAGCTCGTCGGGCAGATGATGCAGGCGGTGTTCGAGCTTGACCAGCGCGAGCAGCTCGCGCGCGCGTTCGTCGACCTTCTTCCGCGGCCAGCCGCGCAGGTGCAGCGGCAGCCCCACGTTCTCCAGCGCGCTCAGCGTCGTCAGCAGGTTGAAGAACTGGAAGATGAAGCCGATCTTGTCGCGGCGGACGCGGGTCAGCTGGTCGTCGCCGAGGCCGGCGAGCGGCTCGCCGTCGACGCGCACCTCGCCGGAGGTCGGGCGATCGAGCCCGCCGATCAAGTTCAGCAGCGTCGATTTGCCGGAGCCCGACGGTCCGATGATCGAGACCATCTCGCCGCGAGGGATGGTGAGGGTGACGCGGTCGAGCGCGACGACGTCGCGTTTGCCGCTGAACTGGCGCGTGACCTCGTGGAGCTCGACGATCGCCGGCGCCGCGGCGGCCGGCTGTGCGTGTGCGGCCGGTGACGACGGGAGGGCGGCGGGCCCGGGCGCCATGCGCCAATTATGTGAATCGTTTCACAAAACTGTCAAATTGCGCGGAAATATCGCCTATTCGAAGAGAATACGACCGCCTCGCGCCCCGACGGGGCGCGTGAACTAGACCCCTCAAGTGCCGCCGAACCCAATCGTCACCTGATCGTTTTCAACGATCACCGGAACCGCGCGCCGGCCCTTGCTGAAGCCGAGCATGCGCTGAAGTTCCGCCGGGTCCTTCTTGACGTTGATGTACTCGAACGCGACATGCCGCCGCTGATAGTCGTCACGGGCGGCTTGCGTGTAGGGTCAAGTGTCTTTACCGAAGATGTAGACCATGGAGCCATTGTACGCGCCGGCGCTCTCGCGCTGCGCGCCGGCTAACGCTTGAGGTCTTCCAGCAGGCGACGCGCGGCGTCGGGAAGCGGCGTCGACTTGCCGGCGGCGTAGTCGTAGCTGACCATCACCGTCTTTCCTGTCGCCACCACGCGGCCGGTTTCCACCTGCGCGATCTCGTAGTCGAGGCCGAAGCTCGAGCGCCCGAGCTCACCGACCCACAACCGCACTTCGAGCTCCTCGCCGAAGAACGCGGGCGCTCGGTAATCGCACTCCGCGCGCGCCACGATCACGCGCGTGTTCGGCGCCGCCCTGCCGGTCAACTCGCGCCAGAACGTCAGGCGGCACTGCTCGAGATAGGTGAAGTACACGGCGTGGTTGACGTGCCCCATCGCGTCGCAGTCGCGGAACCGCACGCTGAGTCGATGGCGATAGGCGGGGTCGGATGTCTGCGGCGGCATGCGCGGTACAATACCCGACCACGTGACGCCACCGACGCTGGCCGCCGAAACCTTCACCCCGGAAGAGGCGCGCGCGCTCGCGCCGTATTTCACCAACGTCGATCGCCCGGTCTTCGCGCTCACCAACCTGCCCGAGACGGTGAAAGGGGCGCTGTTCGCTCGCTACTCGCGCTCGGCGAAGTCGGTGCGGCGCCTCTTCCTCGACGAGTTCCTCGGCGAGCTCGGCGCGGAGCACGACGCCGCGGCCGACACGCGCGCGGTCGGCACCGAGCGCGCCGACAGGCTCTACGCGCGCGTGCTGAGCGAGTACGGCGACGATTCGGTCGCGCAGCTTGGCGGCGCGCACATCGCCTGCGAAGGCGTGTCGAACATCCTCACCAAGGTGCTCGAGTGGGGTCGGCTGATGGCCTATCTCGAGCAGTCGACGCGCTACGTGCCCTACACCGATCGGCCGCACGGCCGCTGGAAGTATCACCTGCCGGCGGAGATCGACGCCTCGCCGCTGCGCGGCGACTACACCCGCGCGATGGATCTCGCCTTCGAGACCTACGCGCGCTGGATTCCGGCGATGGAGGCGCACTTCCGCGCCCGGCACCCGAAAACCGCGGAGGACTCCGACGCCGTCTACCGCTCGGTCATCCGGGCAAAAGCGCTCGACACGCTGCGCGGCCTCCTGCCGGCGGCCACCACGTCGAACGTCGGCCTGTTCGGCACCGGCCAGGCATTCGAGGCGCTGCTGCTGCGGATGTTCGCGCATCCGCTGCGCGAAGTGCGCGACTGCGCGCAGCAGATGCTGACCGAACTGCGGCAGGTGATTCCGGCGTTCCTCGCGCGCCTCGATCAGCCGAACCGCGGCGGTCGCTGGATCGAGTACCTCGCCGACACGCGGCGCGGGTTCGAGGCTGCCGCCCGCCGTTTCGTCGACGTCGACGGCGAGGCGCGCGACGAAGTGACGCTCACGAGCTTCGATCCCGAGGGCGAGATCAAAGTCGTCGCGGCCGCGCTCTATTCGGCGTCCGCGCTGCCCGATGATCAGCTGCTGGCGATCGCCCGGGCCATGTCCGCCGACGAGCGCGCCGCGCTGCTGCGCGCCTACGCCGGGAATCGCGGCAACCGCCGCCACAAGCCGGGCCGCGCATTCGAGCGCACGAGCTACCGGTTCGACGTCCTCGCCGACTACGGCGCGTTCCGCGATTTGCAGCGGCACCGGCTGCTGACGCTGGAATGGCAGCCGCTCAGCGCGCGGCACGGCTACGTCGAGCCGGCGGCCATCGAGGAGGCAGGCGCACTGGCGGACTGGCGCACGGTGATGGACGAGTCCGCGGCGCTCTACGAGCGGCTGCTCTCGCACGGGCTGCGCGAGGCGGCACCCTACGCCGTGGTGATGGCCTACCGCGTCCGCTTCTACATGGAGATGAACGCGCGCGAGGCGATGCACGTCATCGAGCTCCGCACCGCGCCGCAAGGCCACCCGTCCTATCGCCGCGTCTGCCAGTTGATGCATCGGGCGATTGCCGACCGCGCCGGCCACCACGCGATCGCCGCCGCGATGCAATTCGCGGATCACTCGCAGGTCGAGCTCGAACGGCTGCAGGCGGAGCGGAACATGGAGAAGAAGCGGCAGCGGGGTTGATCTCTTCCGCCGCACACTGTCACGCTGCGATCAGATCCACGGACGAAGAACGCAGAGCCCGCGGAGCCCGCAAAGCACGTCAAGCTCTCTTAACGCGAACGGCGTTGCCAATCTGGGCGCCTCACCCAGTCACGCTGCGATCGGATCCACGAACGAAGAACGCAAAGCCC
>Ga0070700_100000999_pt1 | contig 13956 bp, 21 predicted proteins | sample KBSK5101metaG_FD_65456 | JGI IMG/M metagenome (GOLD analysis project Ga0070700, IMG submission 65456) | Corn, switchgrass and miscanthus rhizosphere microbial communities from Kellogg Biological Station, Michigan, USA - KBS K5-10-1 metaG | ecosystem: Host-associated > Plants > Roots >...
CCGGATCCGTGCAGCGAGCTCCTCGCAGCCAGGTCATCATGCCTGGCGGGCGGTGTCCCGGACCTCCCGAGCCCGCGGTTACGAGCCGCGGCCGCAGGACGCCACTCCCCGCTCCGCCTTCAGGATCGTCTCTAGAAGACGCCCCTCCATGAGCGAGGATACAAATCATATATACTATAAACCCGTTACGTAGTCAATAAATATCTTCGGATCGTAGCCAGGACGACCGCCTGGACTATGCTGTCGCCCGGCGGTCGCCGCACCGTACGCATTGCGCGGCGACCGCCGTCTTCGCCGGCCACTGAAGACAGGAGTCAGCGAACGAACATGAGGAAACCGGGCTGGTCGCCCACGACCGTGATGTGTCCCTTGCAGGGTGAAGTGTCCTCCAACCGGAACACGTTGCCGGGGCGAAGTTGTCTCGTCTCGCCGTCAGTCGTGGTGATCGAAAAGCTGCCCTGCAAGACGACGCCGAACTGAATCGCGGGAGTAGGATGATTGAGACGCTTTTCCAGATCCTGGGCGCCCCAACGCGCGTCGAATCCTCCGAAGAAGGCGCGCGCCGCGGGAAAATCGTTGCCGATATGGACCGGCGGGGCCGGGGGTGCGAAGTCCGTCGCGCGAAGCTCGGCCGGCACGTCCTGAAAGTGCGAATTCCCGTCCGGGCCGCAACAGAGCCGTGCGTAAGTGGAAACGGGAAGGATCGGTGGAGTCCGCCCCGCGCGACGCGGTGGCATGCCCCGACAAGGCGGCAACGGCGAAAACGAGCGCCAGCGTTTCAGTCTTCCAGTTCATCCATCGATTCCTTTTCGCATCCTGATGATCCTCGGCCGCAATAATCGCCATCATGGCTCGAACGAACAAATGTTTGGCCCAGAGTAACAAGTCCGACACGAGGTCCCAAGCGACTAAGCAGCAGCCAATCCCATCCCGCAGGAACCCGCGCCCGCGTGTGCGCCGGTGGAGGACAAGCCATGACCCTGCAAGAAGCCAAATCGATTGTGCGCCATCTCGGGCTCACCCTGCGCAAAGTACGCTCCGGAGACTATTGCGTGAAGTCTCGCGATGGAACCGAGGCCACTCCCTACTACACCGTCGATCTCGAGGACGCCGTTAATGCCGCGGTTCGGATGGCCCGAACAGCGAGCGTGATGAGCGCATCGACGGCAACGCAAGCCACGCCATTCTCTGGTTGCCCCCAACAAACGTTCGGCGCCCAGGAACAAATCCCCGGACCGGGGCAAAGCGACTAGGCAGGTTCTGGCGATGTTACTGCCGAGGCGATATCCACGCAGCGCGACGGCAACGTGTGGGAGAACAAAACGACACGCAGAGCGGCGGTTGTGTCGGAATGGAACGGCTCGCGTGGCGAACGTCATTTAGAACGTTGGAGCGGGTGAAGGGAATCGAACCCTCGTCATCAGCTTGGAAGCCACCCCTGGCCTCAAGCCAGCCAAGGGCCATTCTGACAAGTTCTCTCTTTCGTCCCCCATTGAACCGCAACGGGAAAGCCGGGCTGTCAGAACGGCCGGGACGGTCTCCTACTCCGAGATTACCCACCTCGTCGGAGGCCAATCGGGCGCGTTCGACGCCCTTGGCTAAAAGAGCGACGAGCGATCATCGACATCTGCCTCGCGCACGGCGACTTGCAGACGGTTGAAGCGATCTTGGATTACCTTGAAAAGTCCTCGTGCGACTGGTCGCGCTGGCCCGCCGAGCGCTGACGATCAGCATTTCCTGCGGGCCGCCAGGGTGTCCATACTATGGGCCCCTTTTTCACGCCGTCGCCTTTGCCAGCACCTCCGCGTTTGAGGATCAGCGGCGCTGTCATCAACGGTGATGGCCATCACGAAATGTCGGGTTTGGGTGATACCTGTGAACCGGTTCACAACGCCGCCGACAGTGGTGAGCCAGTGTGCCCGCACCAGCGATTGGATGGCCCGCGCTGGCTTAGAAGGACAAAGGGTCTGATCAAACAAAGGAGCAGTAATCATGAGTAAGTACACCACGTTTAAGTTTGTTCCTGTTATCGGAGCCGTATTGGCTTTCGCAATCACAGCGGCCGAGCCAGCACACGCAGCGCGCAACAACGCCTGCGCCACCGCCAGGGCGATCTTTAAGGCTCAAATGAGCGAGGCCCGCTTCTGGATCGGCGTGGCTGATCAGTTCGCGGCTGCCGGGAACGAGGCAAACGCCAATCTTGCAAGTAACGAAGCGAACTTCTTCCTCGGTCAGGCCGAGGCAGCCCTGAACGCCATGTCCGAGGCGTGCTGACGACGCTTGGCTTACCGATTACCGAATTCAATGAACATCGGAAGCACGCCTTGCGACGAACGGGTATTGCAACACGTAATAAGCCAGCCAGCCAGCGACCCCGGCAACAAACCCCGGCGTGTTCTGGCTGGCTTTTTTATGTGTGGCGTTTGCCCCAATCATAGGCGCGCCAGACGCGGTGCATCCGGTTCTCAGAGGTATCAAAACGGATTTCCTTCTCCTCGGGCGGTTCAGCCAACAAGTTCGGCGCGAGGCGCCGTTCGAATGTTTCCATCAGCGACGACATTTCAAGGATCGTCCGCATCTAGCGTCGGCGAGAAGCCAGCGGGCAGACGCGGGCGCTCGTCGGCGGTCTGGTTGCAGGCGGGGCACGGCATGCCCGCGCCGCCGCAGCCGCAAGCAGACGGGCCGTCCCAAGGTTTGGCCGGATGATCTTCGCAGACCCAAAAACTATCTTGGCAGACCATGCATGTGATGGTCATCGTCATCGCTCCGCTGCTGCCAGCGCCTTGCGCCCCGCCTCGGTGATCTTGACGCGTGCAATTTCGATCACGTTGCTACTCCCGCCGCCACGACTTTGCGAACGCTGACATCGCGGCCGTGCGGGTCGCCTCGTAACCGTAGCGTAACGCGGAACGTAACGGATGCAACTCAACGCAGCGTGCTTAGGAAAGCTCGTCCGATGAAGTGAAACAGAACTGCGACGATCATTCCTAAAAGCCAAATCCCACCCTTCTTCCACAAGGTGTTGAACTTATCAGAAAACATCGGTGCTATTACGCCACCTACGAAGGCAGCGACTGCTGAACTATTGCAAAAGGTGGCCGCCAGCTTGGCCCACTCGTTGTGCACCAGAACAGATGATGTGGTTATGATGAAATCCAGCATCTTAACCTCCCAATCTAAGCCGATACCGACAGGTCGATCCTACAAGGACTCAAAAGGGTCGCACATCCTCTGTTTGCGGCCCGTAAGCGGCAGTGCGTGCATGTGATGGTCATCGTCACCGTTCCGCTGCTGCCAGCGCCTTCCGCCCCGCGTCCGCGTGATCCGCACGCGCGCGACCTCGACCACGACTACTCCCTGCGCCAACTCCGCGCGAACGCTGCCATTGCTCCCTCGCGAGTCGCTTCGTAGCCGTGCGTCGGCGTGCGATCCTCATGGTGGCCGTAGGCAAGCGTCCACAGCCACGGTGATCCGACCGGCGCTGCTGCCGCCAGCATGATCCGCGCGACCACGGCGTCGTCGGCGATCACGTCGTAATCGTCCTCGCTCCACTGCCCGGATGGACGCGATGCCGATGCGCGCTTGAGGATCAGAGTGGCCATGGAGGTCTCTAGGCAATCTGCTGGTGTCACCGATCAGCCGGAATGGACACAATTTCTCCGAGCAGCAAATAAGTGTTGAGCACCAGCGCCTGTGCTTCATCGATGGTCACGTCGGCATGAACGCCTGCTGAGACGCGGTCGTACAGTGCACCTAGGTTCTTGTTGATCCGTTCGCGTCTGCTACCCGATTTGATTCTTCCGGTCATAAAAGCGCGAATGCGATTCTTCGTTCTCGACCCGCGATCAGGACTTGATTGCTCAGGACGCCGAGCTGATGGCCGCCGGTTGCGCCAAGGTCTTCAAGGAGAAGATCAGCGGCGCCAAGACGGACCGGCCCGAGCTGGCCAAGGTCATCCGCCGGCTCGAGCCGGGCGACGTGCTGCTGGTGACGCGTCTTGATCGGCTGGCCCGGTCTACGCGCGACCTGCTCAACGTCTTGGCTGCCGTCGGCGAGCGCGGCGCGGGCTTCAAGAGCCTCAAGGACGCTTGGGCTGATACCACGACAGCCCATGGCCGGCTGATGCTTACCGTGCTCGGTGGCCTGGCTGAGTTCGAGCGTGAGCTGATCGTGGCCCGGACCGGCGAGGGTCGCCTTCGCGCAAAGGCCCGCGGGGTGAGGTTTGGTCGTCCCCGTACTCTGACCCCCCATCAGCGGCAGGAGGCCATGCAGCGTCTCGCGGAGGGCGAGGTACAGGCCGATCTCGCGAGGTCTTACGGCGTGAGCCAGTCAACCATCAGCCGGCTATCGGGTGATCGCCCTTTCGGGGCAAGCGCGGTCGGCGCGTGAGGAGCACGAGGTGAAAGAGACCTGCAGCTTGTAGAGCAGCAGCACGGCGTCTGGTGGGCCTATCTAACGAGAACTGCCTCCGTCCGAGGCTTTCCAGACCGTCGGCCGCCCGCGCCACCTGCCGATACTCAGGCCGTACGCCTCTCGCGTAATCGCGGAGGCGCTGCTGCGGCAGCAGCATCCGGATCGTCGCGGCGCCAAAGGCTTGGACCCTCTCCCACCCATCAGACGAGGTGCCTAAGTTGCCCACGTCTTACCAATATGTATCGCCCCCCGGCGGCGGCACCGGGCGGGTATAAGGTTTTGCAGGAGTGCAGGCGCATCCGGAAACGATAGAGCGCGTGATCCCCTCCCCCGGAGGAGGGACTCCCTCTACAATGGTGAGTGGCGCATGAGACAGAATGCAGCATTGGCGCATCTGGGGACGCAGTCATGCTGCTCGCCGTCACTGGCTGGTCAGGCGCGGCAACGGCGCAAGTCTATTGCGAGACGATTCCTCCCTCCGTGACGGGCAGGTCGCCGAGGAAGAAGGTGGGTCGACAATAGTCGCGCACCAAGCGATGGGATGCCGGGCAACCGGCCCGCCCGTCTAGCGCGGAACCGGTGTCGCTGGCATCCGGCGGTCGTGGTGGGAAGGACAAGGGGCGCTGAGCTCGGCGATGCAACCGACCAATCCGATCGCACGTCTGCCTGACCTCTGGCGCGGCAAAGTGATTGCCCGCGCTCTGTTCCTCATTGTCGTCGCCGCGTTGCTCGCAGCGGTGGCTGCAGCCTTCGGCATCGCTCTCGATTACGGCTACCTGCACGCGTCTATTTTGACGGGTTCTCCCGGAGGACAGTATCACGTGCTGGCCATGCGCCTCTCCGAGCGGGCCAGACGCGAGCACGGCACCCTCACGGTGATATCGACCGCAGGCTCGATTGAAAACGTGAGCCGGCTTGCCTCCAATTCGGGCCGCTGCAGCGATATGTTCGCCCTCATCCAGGACGGCACGCCGGTGCCGAGCGAGGCGCGGCTCGAGCTCCTTGGCCGGCTCCCGACGCCGGAGTCCCTGCTGGTGCTTGGCCGAGCCGGCCGTGCCTTTCACGCCCTTCCCGATTTTCGCGGGACATCCATCGGGATCGGCCCGCAAGGCTCCGGCACCGCGTATCTCATGCAGCAGCTCTTGGAGGACACCGACCTGCGGGAGCTGGATATCCATCTGTTCCACCACGAGCTAACCGAACAGGCCAAGCTCGTGGCAGAGGGCAAGCTCGATCTCGCAGCCTTCGTGATGCAAGACGACGCGGAATTCCTTTACACCATCATTCGCCAGTACAACCTAGATATCGTGGCGCCCCAGGTCCTCCAGGGCTTGATCGCACGCTACCCATGGCTCAGTCTCGGCCATATCCCGGCCGGCCGTTACGACCTGGTCCGCCCAATCCCCGCCACGGACAAGCAGGTCGTGCGCCTGCGAACGCTTCTGGTCGTCAGCCCGTGCGCCCAGCGCGCCGACCGGATCGCGCTCCTGATGTTGACCGCGGCAGAGTTGCCCAACTTCGTCCGCGACAATCCGCCGAGCTCCACGGCTCCTCCAACGGTGCTGCCGCTCGCTCGCGAAGCGCGTCAATTCTTTCTCGCCGGCGAGCCCGAGCTGGCCGATCGATACTTCCCGTGGCTCGTTAATATCATGTCGCCGGCCTATTGGGTCTATCTGGTCATGGCCGTAACGATCCTCTTCAACATGATGAGGGGATACAGCAAATTCCGCCTCTGGCGGATCGACGCGGCGCGCGAAAAGATCGAGACGGCGCTCAAGCAGCTGGTCGATCCCGCATTCACCCACGCACAAATGCGCGCAATGCCCGGAGAGCAGGTGATGGCCGCGCCGGAACGACGCGCCGCCGCCCAGACCCTCGTGGATCAGCTGCAGGCACTGCGCGCCCGTTGCCAGCGCCAGACGAACTCCTTCGTCACCCCCATGGGCGACGAAATGTATTACCGCTACCAACAAGCTCTCATCGACGAGGCGGCAACGACCCTCGCCGCGCTGCTCCAGCGAGTCCGCCATCCGCACCCGTGAGCAGGCGGGACGCGGACCACTTGGCGGGCGTCGAGGACTTCATGCTCGCCAAGGCTACCTACGACGCGGCGGTGAGGCGTTGGCCCAAATCTCGCACCCGGCTGTGCCAGGAGGCCGCATAGTTGAGGACAGTCAGCAATGACAACGATCACCATGCGCTACATCGGGGAAGCCTTCCTCGCCACCGGTAAGGACATCGAAGCTCGGAAGTTCGAGTCTCGAGAGGCCAAAGACTGGTGCGCAAGTCATTATCCGGGCTCGCCCATCCACGAGATCGGGGCGGACTCCTCCAAACGAATTAGCAGGGCTACGCCGCGGAAGGGACCATTGCTCGCGCGCGGGGCCACAAAATAAAGAACCCCGCCGAGTCGGGCGGGGTTCTCTGACACTCTGTTTTTCGCCCAGATTTTTGGCGGGCATTTCCTCCGGAGTCGTCTGCTTTTACTGCCCCATTTGCATCACTCGTGTCTATCCTGAAAACGCCATCCGCCAACAATTGAGGCACGCCAATTTGTTAGACAGCGAAGCTTAGAAGAAACGGGATGACATGTTTTTAATTATATTGACGATAGGAATCGGAATGACCATCTGACTCGCGGTGCCGCTCGGGCAATCGGTGCTCCCTTTTCTGGGCGACATTAACAAAGCGCCGTTTCGGTCGCGTCGCTTAATGCACGACAGCCGAATCCGTCGTGGCGCGCCAGAACTTCCGCCACAACACGTCCGCAATTGATAATGCACAAACGCAAACCATCAGACACGCCAGAGCGCCGCCTTGAACGCCAGCATAGGCATCGGCGCGGAAAGCGCTTTGAGAACTGGATTAGCGGCATCAACAAGATCGCTGCCCATGGTGACGATGAGAAGAACTCTTTTCTTGAGCGCGCCCTTGAGACCGGCATTCAGCCAAAACCGTATTTGAATCTGATCAAGAGCAGGGCGACCTTGGATAATATTAGACACTGCCACGGCTGATGTGCAGAACCAGTGCCTGCTTGGTGATCGGCAGATGATCGCCCGGGTGTAACGCGCGCATTCGTCGGACCGAATTACCGCACTGCGGCAAGCCCCTGACTTGAAGGTCGCCAATCCGCTATGCTGCCACTCTGGCTAGAGGCAGCGGATGCAATTTGATCAGCTTAGACGCCGCGAGTTCATCACGCTCCTCGGTGGTGCGGCGGCGGCGTGGCCGCTCGCGGCGCGCGCGCAGCAAATGAAGCTGCCGACCATTGGATTGCTTGGCGGGGCCACTCCTTCGGCGCAGGCCCAATGGACCGCCGCCTTTGTTCAACGACTGCGCGAACTCGGTTGGGTCGAGGGTCAGACCGTCACGATCGAGTATCGCTGGGTGGAGGGACGCTTCGAGCGCTCACCCGCGATCATCGCCGAGTTCGTCCGACTCAAGGTCGATGTCATTGTCACGCATGCGACCCCAAACATCTTGGCCGCCAAGCAAGTGACATCGGTGGTTCCTATCGTGTTTCCCTCGGCGGGGGACCCGGTCGGCAATAAGCTCGTCACCAGCCTTGCGCGCCCGGGCGGTAACGTCACAGGCCTGTCGGTCCAGTCATCCGAGCTGGCTCAAAAGGTAGTCGATCTGTTACGCGACTTCCTCCCGAAACACAGCCGCTTGGCGATGATGCACCATATCGGTAATCCCGTCACAGCGCTGCAAACGGACGCGGTTAAGGCAGCGGCCGGCAGGTTCGGCCTCGACGTCGCTATAGTTGAAGTCCGCCGTGCGGAGGATATCGCGCCCGCTATCGAGGCGCTCAAGGGTCGTGCCGATGCACTGATTGTTCCGAGTGAACCCCTCTACAACACCAATCGAATTCAGATCAATTCCTGGGCGCTGAAGGCACAGCTGCCGACGATCTACTTTGACCGGGTGTATGTCGAAACGGGGGGCCTGATGTCCTATGGGCCAAACTGGCCGAGCTTGTGGCATCGCGCCGCCGAGGTCGTCGACAAAATCCTACGCGGAGCAAAACCGGCCGATATCCCGGTCGAGCAGCCGAGGACGTTTGAACTGGTCATTAACCTCAAGACCGCAAAGGCGCTCGGCCTAGAAGTGCCGCCGACGCTGCTCGCCCGCGCAGACGAGGTGATCGAATGAAGCGGCGCGAGTTCATCACGTCGGCGCATCGATGACTGCTCCTAGCGATGACGATTGCCTGGTCGGCGCGGACGAGGCGCTCGCGCGTTTGATGGCGGGCAACGCGCGCTTTCTACGCGGTGAGCCGCGCTTTTTGCGGACCCCGACGGAGGTGTTCGCCGATCTCGTCAAGGGCCAGCGCCCGTTTGCGACCATCCTCGGCTGCAGCGACTCGCGGGTGCCGCCGGAGTTGATTTTCGATGCGAAATTCGGCGACCTGTTCGTCATTCGTGTGGCGGGCAACGTTGTGTCGCCTGAAATCTTTGGCAGCCTCCAGTACGCAGGCACGCACCTCAAGACGCAACTGTTCATGGTGCTCGGACACGAAGGCTGCGGCGCGGTGCAAGCGGCGCTCGCAGCAAAATTCCATGGCGCGCAAGAGCGTTCGCGCATCCGGTTGCTGGTTCAGAATGTGCTTCCGGCTCTTGACGAGGTCGACCCGCAGCTTCCGCCACAGCAAATGCTTGAACGCGCCGTCGAATCCAATGTCCGTTGGTCCATGCGTCAGCTCCTCGAGACCCCCGAAGGAAGCGCTCGAATGGCGGAGGGGCGCATGAAGCTTGTGGGAGCGGTGTGTGAGATCGCGACCGGGCGAGTGCGGCTGCTTGCATAGCGATGCGGCCCGGGGCGCCCGGCCTGCCCCTCGCGGGCGTCCGGTCGGTCATCGCTGACCCCGCCTCGGAGCTTCCCGTGTTGCGTGCGCTTTCCTTGTGTACATGCTGCCGCCACTACCCCGGCGCAGCGGTTGGGCCTATTACTTCGCTGGTTCACCTTCTTGCTAGCCAGCCTGTTCGTACTGAACCTCACCGATGCACGTGCCTGAACGCCTCCCACACGAAGCTGAAAGCAAATCGACGTCATCGCCATGGATAATTTGTACGCTTACTCCCTTCTTCTGGTCATTTTCGTTGGCCTCAGCATAGTCTTAGCCACCAGCGAAATAGGATGGCAGCTTGGCGTGCGCGCTGACGGCCGCGGCGGCAACAACATTTCCGCGTTGGAGCAATCTTTGCTCGGGTTGCTGGCGTTGATGATCGGATTTACTTTCCTCATGGCGCTCACACGCTTCGAGGAACGTCGCGAAGCAGTGTTAAACGAAGCCAACGCAATTGGCACGACGGCGCTGCGCGCTCGCCTGTTGTCCGAGCCGCATCGGACAGAAATCTTGAAACTGCTCCGTGAATACGCGCAGATTCGCATAGATTATATTCCAAGCGGCAAGTCCTTCGCGGAGCTTCCCACTATCATTGGTCGCTCGAATGCAATTCACGAAGCACTATGGCAGCAGGCAAAGGCGGCAGCCGCCCAGGACAACAACATGGTGCCCACTGGGCTTTTTATCCAAGCGCTCAATGATATGATTGACAATCAAGGAAAGCGTCTCGCAGCGCTCCGCCCACAAACTGCCCGCAGTCTACTTCGATCGCTCCCGACGCGTGAGATGGTGGAGATCGGCGGCCTTCTGAGCTACGGCGTCAATTACCCGCGTCTGTATTTCAGGGCAGCCGGGCTGATCGACAAGATCTTCAAAGGCGCCTCGTCCGGCGATCTGCCGGTGGAACAGCCGACCAAGCTCGAGCTTCTGGTCAATCTGCGCACCGCCAAAGCGCTCGGCCTCGAGCTTCCACCGACGTTGATCGCCCGCGCCGACGAGGTGATCGAATGAAACGGCGGGAGACAGAGGCACGGCAATGAAATTTCCCCGCCGTCGATTTCTGAGTCTGGCCGCGAGCGCTGCCGCGTGTGCCGCAACGGCGCTTGCTGCCTGCGGTGTCACCCCGCGCGAGGACCGCAGCGAACGCTCAACGCTCTCGCGGACCTATCCTGTTGAAATGCAAAGCCTGGCCAGTTGCGCCCTTGAGCGGCTCGGCAAGAAATACGGGAAAATTGAGAAGACCGATTTTCCGGACCGCTACATGGTAAAGCTGCGACGAGAGACGGACTTGGTCACGCTGTGGGACGTAGACCTCATCGCGGCTGACCAGGAGAGCACCCGCGTAGCCATAGTCATCCCGCCGAAAATTGGAAACGTGCAGCCGGACCAGCTATTCGCTGACCTCGATACTTGCGCGGTGCCGCCGGGTAGCGGAGCGAGGGCTCCGAGATGATCTTCAGCCGTCGCGGATTGGCACAAGAGTTGGAGTGGCTTTAGAGGACGACGCGCCGCCTACCCGGGCGCGTGACCAACCCCAGCTCCTTCATCTTCGCGCGCACCTCGGACACGTCGCGGCAGAGGAAGCTCGCAGTCTGTGCAATCGTCCGGCCGTGGTCGAGTTCGTTCTTGAGGTCGCTGATATCGGCCTCGGACCAGGGTTCACCTGAGTTTGCGTCCATCGGGTTGCTCCTATCGGACAACTGAGCGTGGACGAGGTGGTTCCGTTATGCTGGAGCCTTTGCAGGGGGGCGGCCAATGGCGCTTGAGTGCACTGACAAGCAGATGATCGACATGCTTGACGAGCATCTGCCCTACGAAGTCTTCATGATGCTCGCGTGCCACAACAACCTCTACCCAGCGGTGCGGGTGGCTGATGACTTCTCCCTCTGCGTCCTCATCGAGAGCTTTTGCGTCCATGCCAGGAACCTGTTCGAGTTTTTCACCATGAAGGATGGCGGCGGCAAGAACTATGCCTTTGCCAAGGCATACGTGCCGACCTTCGAAGCCTTCCGAGAACCGGAAACCGCCGCGTCAGACAGAAACGACCTCTACAAAAAAATTTCCGCGCAGATCACTCACCTCAGCTTCGCCCGCGTCAAAGGCGAGGGCAAGGTTCGGACCAATGCTGAGGTGCCCGGGACGGCTACGCTGCTGCTGCCCGAGATAAAGGCCTTCGCACAGGCGCTTGAATGCGGCGAGCATCGAGAAGCTTGGGAGCGAGGCGCGAAAAATGTCGGGCTGGCACGATGGGGGTTCTAACCCCGCGCGCGCACCACCAGCAGTCGCCGCTGCTGGTCGCCAGAAGCCAGCCCTGGGGAGACGGCCAGCACGCAAACTGCGCCAGCCAGTTGCGTTGCGCCATACTGTTAGAGGCTATGTGGGTCGGGGCTAGCCGTAGCCGTCACTGCCAGCTTTCAGCGCATCGTTGGACACAATGACGAAGCCGGCAGCGTTTATCGCGTTTATAATGGACATCGCACCGCTTTCGCCAACGAGTACAGTCATTTTCGTTTCACCCCGTTTATCGGTGCCACCGGGTCCGCCGCCGCCATAGCACTCGGTTACGATCGTGAGCACTTCCACGCCTGCGATAATGTCTTGTGCGGTCTTAGTCATTCCGTCCCCCTTGTCCAGCAAGGATACCGCGCCACGATGCGGCGCAATAGCACCCGCCGCGCATCCCCTCAATGATGCGCCAGCCTTCCGCGGCGTTGTATTCGCACACGAGCGCCGTTCGGTTCGTTCGCTCGTTCTCAGCGTTCGCGGCTCTTCTCGGACCACGGGAACGAAAAAAGGGTGCCAATTCGCGTACGCCGGCTGTCTTCAATCACCCACGTGTCCTGCCGCAAGGTCATTGCCGCTTTGGGCCAGCGCTTGCGGGCAGCATGGTAGGTCGCCATCGCGATCTGGAAATCCTCGGCGCCAGCCACGTGCTCGACGATGCGCTCGCCGTTGTCGGTCCACCGGTCGATGCGGAACGCAAAGTCATTCTTTGTCATCGACGCGCCCTCTCGCGCCTCGGCTTCGGCTCGACTTTCGACCAGCTTCGGCTCGAGCAGCAAAACCGAATTGCTTACTGAGGCATCTGCTCTTGGCGGCCCTCCACCCGGATAGGTTCCCAGAAACCAGTAGCGCCTGTTCCACGACCCCAATCGTCGGTGCTGCTGCCGGCGAAAAAACCCGACTTCGCCACGAGATGACTTGGCGTCGTAATCTTCGTGATGAAGAACAGCACGACGATGATGGCCAAGGTTCCGACCACAGCGGCGAGGGTTTTGATGGTCATTGTGCGCGCTCTCATTGCTGGAATGATGGCTCGCGGCCGCGAAATCTTGTCGCCGTTCTGATGTCCCCGCCATTCATCGACCGCCAGTAGGAAGTCCGCGTGGCAGCGAAGTTTCACCTGCTCGCCCAGACCCGTAGCGGCCGCCTCCCCCTGGTCACAGCAAGAGCATCAGCCCAATACAGGCTGGCCCGACGCCAGCTATGGCGACAGTCATAAGGGCGGTGACGGCTTTTTCAGTGTCGAGGTGCATCGCTCCTCGCAGCCGAACGACCCACCAACCTAGTAGAGTAATAACGCCTTTAGCACCTTTCCGGTTGCTGCCGTTGCCGCCCTGACCACTGGGAGCTGGTGGTCGTCGGCCGGTCTTTGCATTAATGTGTAATAGTGCAAGGAAATTCTTGCCTTGAAATGCGGGCCTCCTTATCTTGCACAAGTCGATGCACAATAGGGGTGCTCATGCTGGTGGGATACGCGAGGGTCTCGACCGATGCACAGTCGCTTGAGGCGCAGATGGCGGCGCTCAAGGCGGCGGGGTGCGAGCGGCTCTATGCCGAGAAACGCAGCGGCGCTGAGACCGACCGCAAGGCGCTCGCCAAGCTGATGAAGGAAGCCAGCCCAGGCGACACGGTCGTGGTGACGCGGCTCGACCGTCTGGCGCGCTCGACGCGCGACCTGCTCAACCTGCTCGATCGGCTCGGCAAGGACAACATCGGCTTCAAGTCGCTGCGGGAGACTTCGGTTGATACGACCTCGCCCCAGGGCCGGCTCGTGGTCAACATCCTGGCGAGCATTTCTGAGTTTGAGCGCGAACTGATCCACGCTCGCATGACCGAGGGGCGCAATCGGGCCGTGGCCAACGGCGTGAAGTTCGGGCCCAAGTTCAAGCTCAATTCATTTCAGCGTCAGGAAGCACTCGCCCGTCTGGCAGCAGGTGAGAGCCAGTCAGTTATCGCCAAGACGTATGGCGTCGACCCCGCTACGATTTCGCGCTTGCAAGGGAAGGCGGCTCGCCCAGACTAAACGCTGAGCTGCGCAGTTCCTTCCCCTCACGTATTGGCAGCCGAGGGAAAGGCCCCGGATCGGCCAAGACACCAGGGCCTCCCACGTCCTTGGGGCTAGGGGGGTTCCCTAAGCAGGACGCCCCAGAACAATCGGGCATAGAGCCGTTCGTTCGGCCCCTCGTTGTGCGGCGGCGGCCCACAGCTCTGCCAATTTGAGGCACGCTGCTTCGGGGTCATTAATCTGCGCCGCGGCGTGCGGAAAATGCTACAGGGTCCAACTATTGGTCACCAAGTGGAGCACAGTTAAATCCAAGGCAAGCAAGGGATCGAATTTCGCAATGGACGACACCAGCAAGAAGAGCGAACCCGCCGTCCGACGGGTAGTGTGGGGTCGTCAGTTTCTT
>Ga0070700_100001004_pt1 | contig 13932 bp, 16 predicted proteins | sample KBSK5101metaG_FD_65456 | JGI IMG/M metagenome (GOLD analysis project Ga0070700, IMG submission 65456) | Corn, switchgrass and miscanthus rhizosphere microbial communities from Kellogg Biological Station, Michigan, USA - KBS K5-10-1 metaG | ecosystem: Host-associated > Plants > Roots >...
CCGCGCAATGGTCTCGGCTCGTCGGTTCAGGGCCTTCACGGCCATCCTCGTCACTTTACGGTCTATTCCCGGCTCACCCCTCTTCTCTAGTCGCTCCCGGTAGCGTGTCAGAGCTAAGGTTTGGCGGTCTGTGAGGCCGATGAGGGGCCTAATCGTCCGAGCAATCACACGGGGATTGTTCCCGGCTTCTATGCCAGTAGTAAGCACCTGCCGGATGGCTTGCCGGGTTCCTTGGGTAATCTCCACAATCAACTCGCCGCTATGGTTCTGTACCCACTGCACAATCCTTGGATTCACGGAACGAGGATCAAACATAATCTTCTTGTTTGCCAGGGTCCCTACGGTTGCGGTGACCGCCCTCAGCGCTAAGGCTGCCAGTTCGCGGGTGAAGGCTTGGAACAGACCACCAAAGCGGGTTTGATTGAGGAGGGCGGTTGCTGAAGCAATGTCCCCATTCGTCAGGGCACGGAGCATGTCGGACTGGGTGTAGTCTGCGAGACCGTCTATGGCTTCGAGGAATCGGCGTTTGAGCTTAGTCTCGGCGAGGTCAGCAAGGCGGGTGAGCAAGGTCGGAGAAGAACGAGCGGCTTTCTCTAAGAGAGCCTTCATCACTTCGCCGTGGTCTATGGGCGTGCGATCTTCACGCGGAAAAAGAAGAGTCGAAGGCATCGGTTACTTCTTCTTCCGGCTCACCTTGCGCCCTTGCGCCAGTGCAATGGCTTTCGCCTGAGATGGCTTGGTGACAACAGGGCCAGTCTTTGATCCGCTATGGAGGTCACCCGCATAAAATTCGCGCATCACACGGGCGACCTTTTTCGCGCCTTTGGTTTTGGTCTTTGCCATTTTATTCCTCCTTGCTGCATCACGACTCTTCAGACGGAAATGGGGACGGACCAAGAAGACCAGGATGATGATAGTTCTTTACGGATTTTGCCGGGCCGCGGTGCCAATTGCAGGAATAACAGACAGGCTCCACATTCAGGGGCTCATTATAATCTCGATGGTCGTACACCTCAGCAGGGTTACCACAATCACAGCACGTAATACTTCCATCAAGCTTTGGTAACAGACCCTTCTTTTTTGCTCTATTCACTTTAGAGCTAGCATTTCCCCGTCGAACTTTTGCAGCTTTCATTTGCACATTTACAATGCAGAGTCGGCAATACTTGGGCCGCTTGACGCTCATCCCATACCCACGATCTTCCCCACATAATAAGCACCTCATTTCGGCTTCTCCACGTTCCAGTAGGCTGACTTGCATTTTGGACAGATTCGGATTTCGGTTTTTCGCGGATGCCATTCATAGGTACAACGGAGACATTTTAACGGCTTCGGTAATTGTATTTTCATTCCTCATGTGTATACGTAAAAGGAATAAAAAGCAAGCATTACTCTTCGGCGAGGTCCTCTTGCTCTGGGCGCGGAATTCCCAGTTCTTTTCCTACCCAGTTCAGCAGATCGGGGAACTGACCAACGACATCGAAGCCTGCCGAAGCAAGGGTATTCATCATCGTAGAAACCATCGTAAAATCACTCTTTGTCACTGCGCTATGTGCCAGCTTTGGCATGCGTGCGATGTCCATACCATTGAGGCGGAGAAGCCGAGGAATCAGATAGGAATTTACGATGCTCGTCGGTTCGTCGAGAATTGAATTTACAGCTTGTGAGAACAAGTCGGTCATGTTGGTAGACAGGGCATATGAGCCTCTGGATTCCATTCCCAGGAACAACCATTGGGCTAACACACTTTGCGCAATGCTGTGTTGATACCGTGTGATCGCCTCCGCACTCCCCGCCGCAAACCCGCCGTCTCCTCCACCGGTCAACAGGGTGAGGTCATACATTTTGTTATTGCTCTTATCGTAGGCCAGTGGATAGACGATGCCCCGCTGCTCGTTCATCCCGATTGAAGTCACCAGTTTCTCAAAGGCAGGCTTCTGTTTTCCGGCTTCCGTAGTGGGGTCAAGGGTAGCGGGTGGCACCCACGCAATCACGAGCCCCTCACAGTTGCGAGAGATACCAATAGCCTCCGCCGTTTGAATTCCTTTCAAGTACGCCCATGAAGGATAGGCAGAACGCAGTAAGGGTTTCCCTTCTGGGTTGTTCTTAGTGGTACGAAATCGATAGTGCAACGCTTTATCGATGGGAATGGTTCGTTCGCTCGCGCCGTAGATGGCCGACTGCCGAAAAGCGAGGACATCGCCTTGCTCGGTCAAATCCCAGCGGAGCAGGGTATCTGCCGGACGTAAGGCGATCCGTCGTAAGCCAATCCGGTTATCGTCGAACTTGCTATTGCGGTTCGGGTCTTGTGGCTGGTCTCCCCCTCGCACCTTGTAGACGATCTCGTGATAGGCGAAGCCGTAGGACAGGTTGGCATCCATTGCGGCAACCACATGCTGAGGCCAGGCGTCTTCCATATCCTCGAATAGCACTTCCGAGATGAAGGTCGCTTGGTCTACGTCTGCTTGGAGGGTCTGGTCAAAGGGAACGATTTTCCATTGCACGCCTCTCACGAGTTGTTCTATAACGAAGAAGATAGCGCCTACCGTGTCGTTGTTCTCCCGGAACTCTTTCAATTTCTTGTAGCGTTGTGAGCCTTGCAGCTCCTTTATTATCTCCTCGAAGATTTGGCCGCCAAAATGACGAACGCCAGAAACGCCTAACTCTTCGAAGAGCTGTCTCCCTGATGTCCCCTCTTGCGGCGTATCGGGCGGTGTAGGGCCAGAAGGAGGTCCCCCCGGAGGAGGGGGCGAGGGAGGGACTGCCTTTAAAATTCGATTATTCCGACGTGCCATGATCGTCCTTTGTGAGGGGGAAGATATTCAGGAGGTGGTTCGGACAGAGATAGGCAATGCGACCAGAGAGGGGCGGCTCGAACCACTGCCACCCTTCTGGCGCCACAGGGAGGGGCGGCAGAATCCGTGCGTCGTGTTCGAATGTAGCGAGTGTCTCGATATGACACAGGTCACAGTGAAAAGTATAGGTGACTTTGAGCATATCACACCATGTTAAGGAGTTTGCGCCAGCAACAGCAGCGTATCAACGTGCTTCGGACACAGATACACAAGGAACCGACTGCCCGACGCGTGCACGGGCGGATCGAAACACGCCCACCCATCGGGAAGCGGAGGAGTCGGCGGAGGATCAGTGTGTCGAATACAGGCGAACCGCGCAGTGGCATGGGTATCGCACACATCACAGCCAAAGAGAAAAGCGACTTCAAGCATCATTCTGTATTGTCTCAGGTGGGGCAAAGATATTAAAGAGATGCTTCTCGCACAACAGGAAGATATGTCCGCCTTCTACGGGGACAGGGGGAAAGAACGCCCGCCAGCCTACGGGCGGAGTAGGGACTGGAATAGGCCCGTGTCCATTGTACGCCAATCGAACATCCTGCCGTGCATCGCACCCGTCACACTCAAATACGTAGGCGGCTTTGAGCATTCCTCACCCTTACCCTACCGTCAGATTCCAGACGCTGGTCTTCTGCATCCCCTCCCCCTCGAAGGATGGAGCCACAACCACAGGCATGAGGAAGGGGGCCACAATCTCTGCCACCAGGTCGTAAATTTCGGCAAAGAAGTAATCGTCGCGGCCTGAGTTCCGTTCGGTCCAAATATAGTACCGCTCGCCTCGGCCTTCTTGTTCCACCCGAATCGGGCACGTCATCTCCTTATAGTATTTCCCGCTATCCAGGGTGTGCGCGTTACTGGGCAGGACGCACTTCTTCGTCGCGTAGACAGACGCCAGCCGGTCACAGATCATGGTCCGGTCAATACTCACCGTCTGTGTGACTTGGTCAATCTTCGTTTCGTGTCCTTTGCTAATGTCACTCCGGACAAACTGCGTCGCATACAGGAAGGGGATCTTCGCTTGCAGTTCTCGCACTTTGCGGGTCTCCGGGTTCAAGTCGATACACGCGGCTTTCACTGAGTAGCGATCGAATAAATCCCCCAGGTCGGAGAAGTCTAACACCTTGCCAATGAAGACGGCTTTCCGTTTCCCATCAGTATGGACCGAGATCCGCACATGCAGATAGCGTTTGCCCACGTCCACACCAGCAGTGACCACGCCGTTACTGAGGAGCGAGTCAGGCATGAGGTAGTCCGTTTCTTTGCACGCATTCAATACGTCTTCTGTGAGGCCTGCCCCTTCCGGTCGGTAGGGTAAGCCTAAGTCTGAGTTGTAACAGACCATCAACTTAGACGCGTCGCCCTCAGCATCTGCAAACCCCTTCTCTTCGGGATTCGTCCACAGTTGAGAGAGCGGCGTCTTGGGATCTAACAATCGGTGTAAGAAGAATCCAGGCCGCAGAGAGTCAGGATTCTGCGGTTCCCATCGGCCTGTGGGCATCAGCGAGAATCGATCCTCCCACGGACTGCCACACTCACGACAGAAGAGGAAAATGTCTCGTCCTGATTCGATGTTCCAGTCTCGATCTAACAGCGTGACCTTCCCGCCTGATTCTTCGACCATGTTCGTAAAGAAGGAAATCGGCTGCCATTCGCCACAGGAAGGACAGGGGACCATCCATTCCCGTTGGTCTGACTTCTTGTATTCAGCATCGATGCCGTAGTCTGGGAGTGTAGGAGTGGAGACCTCAATCTTGTAGATTTCCCGACCTGCACCCTTTCCTGGGGTGTCGCCAAAACTGGACTTGAGACGATCATAGGCTAACTGAATGTTGTCTTGGTCACAGCGGTCATACTCGTCAATGATGACGTAGTCGGCAGGATACTCGATAAAGGACGAGGCGCTATTGGAACCGACGAACTTGAGTCCGCCTTTGCCGATGTGTTTGAGCACGCCAGAGTTGGAGCCTTCGGCTGAATGAATCAACTCGTTGTAAAAGGGGCTGGTGAGAATCGAGCGCCCAATGCGGTTCGCAACGAAAGTATACATCCCGCGTTCAATCGGCATCACATAGAGACCGTTCAATCCGCGTGAAGATAAGTGAAAGGCTTTCGCGGTGAGCCATTCCGTGACCCCGATTTGCGCCGACTTGCGTACGACCATCGATTGCGCGGGACATTCGTATAACTGCACGAGCCACGGCAGATGAGTAAAGTCGAGCGGAACGCCTTTATGGGTACGATGGTATTGTGCGGCCCAGGGAAAGAAGGCAGCGTTAGGAAGTGAGGTCTCCGTGGTCAGTTCCGTCAGGTAGCGCGAGACCTTGCGCTCGAAAACGCTGACTAATGGCAAACTGAAGTCGAGTGAGTTGGCGTTGGTCCGTGATGACTTCGAGAATCGCATCTTGGTGGACTTTCAAAAATAACACAAGCTGTTCGGCGGTCGCGACCTGTCCCAATTCTAACGCTCGGCGGCGCTCACTTTCAATGAGGCGCTGCTTGCGATCAATCTGCTTGCTGGCTTCTTCCCACGCGAGGTAGTCCTGCGTCCCACGGGCAATGAGGGTATTCATGTCGGTGAGGGCAGTACGAATGCCGTCCTGATCTTGTTCCCGGAGGGCCGCCGTGAGGGCATGAAAGGCGGACTGTAACTGACGCCACAAATGGCCGGACTCACCAGAATCGACCCGCTTAATAAGATCGAGAATGCGGGTGTGAACAACCGAGACTTCATCGCGCAGTTCCAGCAAGTGAGGATCGAGGCGGGTGTGTTCGTAGTCGGCAACAAGACGGGTCGGCAGGTCGCGGGAGTATCGGCCTGTTTTGGTGGAGGGATGGGCGAAGCCACGAGGGGTCTTGCCGCCATGCATATAGCAGGTTGGACGCCCAATCATGGCGTGACGGGTACATTGTTGCCCGGATCGTTTTGACTTCGCCGTACATTGCATAACCAACCAAGTACACTCTCTACACCAAGAGGGCTATAGCGAGGGATGCTACTCTGGCGAAGCAGGGGGGAGAAGGTCAGGCACCTCAATGGTGCCGAACTCTTGAGGGATTGCTTTTACGTTGCCCCGGTAAAAGACAAGTACGTTTTGATGAGTCTTTCCTAATTTTCGGTAGCTCCCGAATTGGCGGCCAATGCGAATAGGGAGCGAACCAACCGCCGTCACTAATATCGCCTCATTATAGAGGGTCATTCCGGCATCCTGAAACGCACGAATGGTTTCGCTGACAAAGTTTCGGTAATAGCCATGTGAATCGCGGAAGTCACCGACGACGAAACAGGCAAATCGGTTGGGTTTCAACGAGGTGAGACTCTGAGCAATGATCTCTCGGTACTTCGCTAAGAATTGCTCGTAATCGAGGGTGCTCAAATCGCGGGGGTCATCGCTATAAACTTCTAAGTCACCGTAGGGGGGGCACGAGAAAATAAAGTCATATTCTCCAGGCGCAAGGGCTTGTGAGTCTCGGCTATCGCCGACAATCCAGTGCGGTCGGGGTGGCTCCTGAATCGTGCTGCCATGTTTAATGGCATCATTATCTATGAGCTTTTGGTAGGTCAGTCTGCTCATGGGTGCAATAATATCGCCGCCTCCATCAGCAAAATGTTTACATATCCGTTCGGCCTCTGTGGAACCAAAGAGCAAATCAAGCGAAGCGCGAAAGGCCACATAGGCCGGGAGTTTATTGCCGTCATCGTAGCACTTCAGCAGTTTGTACCGATTTCTGACAATCAAGGTTCCGTTCTTATTGAGAGTAAAAGGCGAGGCGATACAGCCAAAGGGTTTATCGGGAGTATCATGCAGCCCACAGAGATCAGCCGTAGTTTTGAAAGGACATTTGTGACAGCCAGGGAGAGGTTGTAAAAGCCCGTCGATAACCTGCCCTCCTTGAGATTCGATAGCCGGTTGCTCAGTCGGGTGAATAGTAATCAATGTTCCGGTGGTGCTCGTACTACTTTCGCAGCACGTAGCATGACAGGTCGTCCGAATATACTCAGGATCACAGCCGTTGAATCGGAGCCGTGCCATTGCCTCAGAAACTTTAACAGGAACAACCTCGTCTCCGGGACCGCGCGTCAAAATACGGTCTGCCTGTTGTTTATTGGCTGCTACTTGCTCGGGCCGAAGGTCAATGCCCGTGTACTGATACCCAAGGATAGCGGCGACAATGCCACGGACACTGCCACCGGCAAACGGGTCAAGGATGCTCCCACCAGGGGGACAGAACCACTTATAAGCCAACTCGCAGAGAACAGGGTCGAAGATCGAGGTTCCGGTTTGTGACTGTTCGTTGCCAGCGTCTTCGCTCGGAGCGAAGACGCTATTGATTGGCAGATTCCCCATTGCTGGCTGCCGACCAGCCGCAAGATTCTTGCGGCTGGTGTCGTCGAGGTTCTCACGGGCGCCTTTGACCCAGGTCAGATTCTCTTGTTTTGATTGACGGCGATCGCCGTCAATCCGCAGTTCTTCGTTGGTATCTTGAATTCCCGCATTCGCCATGCGTGGCTTGTGATATTTCGCTTCAACAGCGGGAGTGCGTGGCTCGGCCAACGCACTCCCGCTGCCTGTGCCCCCAGGGGCGAGTTTATTAGTTTTCATCCGATGTTCTCCGCGCATCAAATCTTGCCCGTGTGTTTGGGCAAGATTTGATGGTTTGGGATTTTTCATATGGAGATCGCCTCTCGGAAACTTACCATCTTTGCCGAACTTGGCGGCGGGCCATCGCCCCCCCCCTGGAATCGCTTTCGCCATTTACAGTGCGTACCGTTCTTTAAGGGCGGCAATCCCCGCGTCAATCAGCGTTTGGGGATCACGACCGAGCTGCCGTTGAAAGTCAGGCCGGGTTGTGGCTTCCCAGGCGCGCATGATCGCCGTTTTATGTTCGCCTAACAGAGGAAACTTACTGGCAATCCGTAACACGCAAATCCAGTCTTGTTGTGAGGCCGCCTTTTTGAGGAGCGAGAGTTTAGTAACCATGCCCTCAATATACAATAAGTTGCACCTATTGTCAACTCTCTGTATATCTGCATATTGATTCTTTATTGTACAAAAGCTCTCCCTGCTCCATCACCCCTCACCGTATGTCCGCTGTCGGTCAATTGGGCTGCCGGTCTCGGACTCCCTCCAGGTGCCCCCCCCCCCCGTCCTAATTCGCTCTGAATACCAAGGGCAAGCCACGCGCGTTTCCGCTCCTGCCAATATCCTTGACGGGCATCAAGGACAGAAAACGGGGGGACGATAAAGCGTTCGCGTAAGGTGAGGCGAGCGGCTTGGAGTGCCTCTGGCGTCGGGGGATTCGTGCCTGTGGGGAGTGACGAGCCGGACACATCGGGAGCACTCGCCGCGCAGGCTGCGGCTAATTCTTCGTCGGTCCACAATGATGAGACATTCAAGTCGGTACTCAAGGCATTGAGTATCTCCGGGTCCCAGTCGAGGTTCAGGCTCGCGATGCGATTGGCCCGCAAGCTAATCCGTACGGCTTGGGGATCATCAGCCGAGGCGATATCCGTCCGCTGCATCACAATCGGTTTGCGCCCGTCATGTTGAAGCACGAGCACTTCGTCATCGGCAAAGGTAGCAGCGGCGGTTTCGAGGCGCGCGCTCCCGTCAATCACTTCCCCATCGGCGGCGGTGGTAATTGGCGCGACATAGCCATCCTCGGTCATCGATTCGCTGAGGAGGGACATGCCACGGGCCGTATGACGATTGGCGTTCTGACGCTGGCGAGTAAAGTCGGAGAGCTTACGAATTTGAACGGTGGGATTCATACGGACATTTTCCGGCGCGGTTTCTTCGGCATCTTGGATTTCGGCATGGCTTTGGGCATGGAACTCGACATGGGCATGGTGGTCATTTTCACTTTTGGTGTGTTGGCGGCACGGGTCGCGCCAGCGACGGTCTTCGGCATACGGGGCTTCATTCCCTTCGGCGGTGATTCCATAGCGGCTCCTGCAAGAAAGATGGGGGAAGTGTACCACAGGGGGGCAAACAAAAAAAAGACGCCGTAGGGGTAAGGTCTACGGCGTCGGGGAAGGAATGGCCGCGTGGGCATCACTCCAGACGGCAGGGACACTATGCCACGTCCGTCTGTCTCCGTATAGTCAGGTCAGTCGGTTGTACTCCGCCGACGGCGTGCGAAGCAATCTCGCTCCCGATCCAAATACTAATCTGATCCGAGTAGCGGTCTCGTTCGAGCAAGCAATACTGAGTGGCCCCTGACTCAGGCAACGGACGGCGAAACTCCCACAACGAGAGCGCTTCAGCGGAGCGCTGTGTCGCGGTCGCTTTATGACCAAAGGCATCGGTCTTGAGTCCGACTTCAGACGGCGGACGGACGAAGATCCACGGAATCCGCTCGGCGTAAATCTTGAGCTGCTCCCGCTTCATGAGGTCGCCAAAGTCTTTGGTCCAATCGGCAGTGGCGTACAGGTAGAACAGGACGACCCTAAAGGCACGTGCCCCCTCCCCTGGGGGGTCGCCACAGGCTGTGAGAATCGGCGTGTAACGGAGGCGGTAGAGCCGTGTGGTCTCTCTCACACTCGGCTTGGCAAGCGGGACTCTGAACAGGACATCGACCCATCCCGATCCTTTGCTTTCCATCTGGCGAGTCGCGGTGACAGGGTACTGCTTCAAGAAAAAGCCGGGCACATCTAGGGTCACATTCTGACCTGGATGGCACGTGATCTGTGTAGACAAGACGTGAGACATCGCAAACCTCCAAGGTAGCATGGACTGAAGCTTACCCGTCAACTTCCACCCCACCGGAGGGAGGACTAGGCAAGCTCTGCTGAGAATGGCAGTATCCATGAGCCCGACGACGAATGACCTGAGACGCATTACGGTCAGCGTTGCGGATGTAGCCACAGCGCCAACAGCGGAACGTCTCTTTGTGTCGTTGTCCTTTCTCGACCCAACCGCAACGGGAACAGGTGATGCTAGTGCGGGGAGGTGGGGTCAAAAAGACAGGCAAACCTATGATCGCCATTAGCAGTTGGGCTCTCAGGGCAAAGTATCGAGCGGCCCACTGTTTATAGCGCGGCAGTCTGCGCGGGTCCTCCACGACAAGGCCTCGACCCGAACGCTGACACACGGTGACAGCCTTCCGAGCTTCTCTGGCAATGACGTGTCTCTGACAAGTCACGGTTTGCCGATCGATACCATTGCGCTGTTGATCGGCTTTCCGTTGTATAGTTCGTTTGATAATCGGGCGGAGATCCGGTCCCATGTAGCCATCTGAGCGAGCGACTGACGTTCGCAAACCAACATCACAGCCGAGCCAGCCGTTCGGGATTTGAATTTCGGCAAGTGGGACGGAAACGGAAACTCTGACATACCAATGTCCTCGAAGAGAACGGAAGACCTCGGCACTTTCATTCAGAATAGCCCCAGGTAAGGCCAATGTTCGATTGATTCCTCGATGTTTTTTAGCAGGAAGGTAAAACCCGCCTTTGCCTCCTTGACAGATAGTTGTTCCACGAATCAGAACCCATAAGTCAAAGCTGCGGGCTTTGCGCGGCTCTTGAACATCAGCGGCGTCAATTAACTCCGCCTTGAGAATACCCGCTTCGTGCCCTGCTTTATGGGCGCGATGATAGTCCTTGTATGCACGGCGGTAAGCACGTCCAATGAAGTCCCCCATCCCCTTCGTACTAGGTGGGCGGCCTTGTTCCTGCGCCAGTTGATGTGTGGCATCGGCGTGCGACTTACGAAACAAGGCTGCCAAAAGCGCAAGCGTGTCCGCTTTGTTGCGCGTCGGATAGAGCTTCAATTTATATGCGAGATTTACCGCCAATGCCACACAAGCAGTATAGCAAATACAACTCAATGAAGCAAACATAAATGAGGGCAGAATTAGGCTCTTCGACATGCCCTGCCTCTTAATAAGACACGCTCGCATGCTACGTGTCCGCCTCCTGTATTACTGCGGGCTCCCTAGGTTTGCTCAGCCCTTCCCTCGGGGGTGTGAAAGCGGGTAAGCAGATACATGTTACTGGGCATGGGGGGTGCGGACAGTAACAGGAGTATCCCCCCAGGTATGCCCGCAGAATGCAGTCTATTTTAGCGGTTTGCTATACAAAGTCAAGCAAAATTGTTGCTGCTACGCAGCAAGTCGGACATATCAGGTTTTCCCAGTAGGAGGGGGACGGGAGCGTGACCCTCCCTTCTTCCCTGCTTTCTGACGGACTTCCGTTGCCTGATAGTCCTGAAACACAGAGAGAAAGCGGGGAGGAATAAGCAAGGCGGGGCGTTTGGCATCGGCGGGGACTTTCAGGCAGTGCTCATACATCTTCTGCTCTCGCAGAATTTGATAGACACGCTTCGCGGTCACTCCGGCAAGAGCGGCAGCAGTGGCAACGGAGAAATACTGCGTGAGGTCAGGGGGGATCATAAAAATACAGGGTGGAATGCTGGAAGAAGAACGTCAATGGCAACCGGGTACTGTGGGAGCGAAATCGGGACAGTCGGAGGCATAAACTCGAATGTCTTCACCGAGATTTTCGCCCGTGGGTGATCGGCGATATAGGCCAGCCGCGTTGCCAATCCTCGTCGGATAAACCCTGGATCAAGACACAACACATCGCAGACTTGCAAGAATGAAAACCAATACGGGGACTGGTCGTCTCCCTGTTCGTCGAACCAGGCTTGCGCTTCAGCGGCGGCATGTTGTGAAGAGAGACGAGATTTATGGGCGTGGCGAAGAAGGGTGGTGATCGCTTCTTCGAGGACGGCACGCAAGAGGCACCGTTCGGGAAAATTGTCGGTGAGTGGCTGTGGTTCCGCTTCTTCGATGTCGGTCTCGGTATCGACAAGGACGAGCGAGAGATGTTCGACGCGAGCATGTTGCATGAGCAACCTGTTTTCTGCCAGCGGCCTAGTGTCCACCGCACGGCGGTTATCAACGGAAAAGGTTTACATATTGTGTAGCTCCCGGATTACGCCTCAGGGTGAGGCGGTTGTCTGACAGCAGCACCCCCAAAATGCCTATAGCCCGAGATATAACGGGTTTGTGAGGAAAAAAACAAGGGAACCCGGTCTTGAATATCGTTCATTTTTGAACCTCTAAGAAAAAACATGGAAAAGGCAATAGTTCGCCGTCTTTTCTTAGGGGCCTACAAGGGAAGGAGAAAACCCTCCATTTCCCATTTGACAACAGGTTCAACTTATTGTAAGATATTTACAGTATTTCAGCAACTCGCCCTCGCTCTTCGCGTGCCACCTTCGTAGGGTGGGGGGCATAATCTCAAGGAGGTTCTAATGATGACATACGTAGAGGTGCGAAATCAGGTGCTGCGGGCGGTCAAGTATCTTGCGAGCCGGTGTGACGGTGCCAAAGCGCAGGATGGGCAAGGTTTCAGGGGCACCGATACCGTCTTCGGTCACAGTCTCGCGCGCCAGGATTCGCTCTCGTACAATCAGTGTCAAACTGGACTCAAGATGCTCCAGACGTATAGAGGGCAGCTTGCGCGGGGAGGGATCGATCTGCCCTCTATGGCCGATCTGCCCACTCAGGCCGACCCTCCGCTTCCTGCACAGTGGCAATCGGCACAGCGCCCCGTGTATCCGAAAGAAATCACGCCGAGTTCTCTCAGTAACCAGCCTGGTTATGCCTCGCCAGCCTACACACGGCCTATTCCCGCTGGTTTGATCTCACTCCACAATGGATTGGTCTTTATCAAGTTCGGTAGCTTCCCGTCTGAAGACGATCGCAGCTTTATTAAATCGGCGTGTCGAGGCCGCTGGAACCCGAACGAAAAAGAATGGTCCACCCTCGCGCAATTTCTTGACAGGATCATTGCCCGCTTTCCGAACATTCCGCTGGACCCGAAGCTGGCCGAATCACGGCGGACGATGGAAGCAGAAGCCACAGCAAAGCAGTCAGCACACGAACAAGAAGTCGCGGCATTGTTAGCAGCAGCGGGTGACCTGACCAAGATGCAAGCGGATGGCAAGACCTTATTCCCGCACCAGCAAGAGGGAGTCGCGCAGATGCTCTCAATTCACAAGTTTATACTGGGGTGGGACATGGGGCTCGGAAAAACGACAGCCGCGCTCGTTGTTGCAAAGGCGTGGCAAACAGTGTATCCGGCGCTCCCGATTTTCGTCGTGTGCCCCGCCTCTCTTATGGGGATGTGGCACCGGGAAGCAGAACAGATGCGCGTAGCGCTTGAGGTGTGGTCGTGGGCAAAAATGCCGGAGCCCCTCGAAGATCGGGAATATCTCCTCATTGCCGATGAGGCTCACTATGCGGCGGCGGGCAATAAGAGTTTGCGGGGCGAAGCCTTTCTCGCCCTGTCTACACACCCGCGTTGTAGAGCGAGCTATCCGATGACTGGTACACCGATCAAGAATGGCAGGCCGATTAACCTCCTGCCGCTCCTGCAAGCAATCGATCATCCCTTATCACATGATGTGAAACGCTACCATGTCCGGTGGTGCGCCGCAAAGGAGACGCGCTGGTCAAAATGGGATGTGACCGGGGCCGCGTTTCTCGACGAACTCCATCTCAAAACGAAAGACAGACTCGCCCGTAAAACAAAAAGCGAGTGTCTTGATCTGCCACCAAAGATTCGTGCCTTTGTTCCTGCCGAACTCAGTGACTACGCCATCAAACAGTATCAAGACGCGTTCAAAGAAATGCAGAGGGAGTATCAGGAACGAGTACGGAAAGGAGAGATTTCGGTAGAGGGGGAAGCGCTGGTGATGACGACCCACTATCGACATGCGTCTTCGATTGCAAAGAGTGAATTTATCGCGGAGATGGCGCGAGAAATTCTCGATGCCGGGTATCCAGTTGGAATCTTCACCGAGTTTCATACCTCACAAGAGATGATTATTACGAGCCTGCGAACAACCCACCCGCAGATGCAGATTGAACATCTCACGGGCGAGACGCCGAAAGAAGATCGGCAGGCGATGGTAGATCGGTTTCAGGCTGGGCAGTCTCAGGTTTTCGTATCGAGTTCTCGCGCAGGCGGGGTGGGCATCACGTTGACGAAGTCGTCGCGGGTCATTCTCGGGGATCGGCCCTGGACTCCCGGCGATACGTTTCAGGTGGAGGACCGCTTTTATCGGAT
>Ga0070700_100001007_pt1 | contig 13922 bp, 8 predicted proteins | sample KBSK5101metaG_FD_65456 | JGI IMG/M metagenome (GOLD analysis project Ga0070700, IMG submission 65456) | Corn, switchgrass and miscanthus rhizosphere microbial communities from Kellogg Biological Station, Michigan, USA - KBS K5-10-1 metaG | ecosystem: Host-associated > Plants > Roots >...
CCAGCTGGTCACCGAATCGCTGATCCTGTCGCTCGCCGGCGGCGCGCTCGGCTTCGCCCTCGCGATCTTCGCCCGCGCAGCGGTGCAGCAGCTGGCGGCGTCGGCGATCCCGCTGTTCGCCGAGGTCCGCCTCGATCGGCCGGTCATGCTGTTCTGCATTGCGCTGTCGCTGGTCGCGCCGCTGCTCTTCGGCGTGCTGCCCGCGCTCCTGTCGTCGAGGCCCGAACGACTGAACGAGCGCGGAGAGGTGGCGTCGCGCGACACACGCTTTCTGCGCGGCGCGCTGATTGCCGCCGAAGTCGCCCTGTCGATCGTCCTCGTCGTCGGCGCCGTGCTCTTCGGCCGCAGCTTCGTGCAGCTGCAGGCGGTCGATCCGGGGTTCGACCAGAACCAGGTGGTGACCTTCACCCTGTCGCTGCCGGCGGCGCGCTACCCGAATAACGTCGAGCGGCTGCGCGCGTACGAGGAGATCGAGCGGCGGCTGCGCGAGCAGCCGGGCGTGCAGTCGGCCGGCGCTGTCAGCACGCTCGCCCTGCGCGGCTACACCTGGACCGGCGACGCGACGATCGAGGGCCGCTCCACCACCACCGAATGGGAGCGGGAGCTGCGGCACAAGTCGGTGACGCCAGGCTACTTCAAGACGATGAACATCCGCCTCGTCGCCGGCCGGTTGTTCGACGACAGCGATCGGGTCGATCAGCCGAGGGTCACCGTGGTCAACGAAGCGCTCGCGCAGCGGTACTTCCGCGGCGACGACCCGATCGGCCGGCGGCTGAAGTTCGCGCGCCCGCAGGACAACGACGCGTGGGTCACGGTCGTCGGCGTGGTCGCGAATGAAAAACAGGACGGTCTCGAGCACACGCCGGCGCCGCAGGCCTACTCCGCCATCCGGCAGCGGATGCAGAACCCGCTGACGTTCGTGGTGCGATCCGCGCTCGACGAGGCGTCGGTGGCGGCGCTCGCGCGGCGCGAGGTCCAGGCGGTGGATCGCGACCTGGCGTTGACGGCCGTTGCGCCGATGCGCACGGTGGTCAGCGAATCGATGGGCGATCACCGTTTCCGCACGGTGCTGGTCGGCGCGTTTGCCGGCGTGGCGCTGCTGCTCGCGGCGCTCGGCATCTACGGCGTGCTGGCCTACTTCGTCTCACAACGCGCCCGGGAGCTCGGGATACGGCTCGCGCTCGGCGCGCGGCCGCAGGCGCTGTTTGCGATGGTCGTGCGGCAGGGGATGCGGCCGGTCATCATCGGCACCGTGCTCGGGTTGGCCGCGGCGCTGGCCCTGACCGGCGTGATGCGGTCGCTGCTCTTCGGCGTCGACCCCGTCGACCCGGGCACCTACGCCGCCGCGTCGGTGATGCTGGGCGTCATCGCCCTCGCCGCGTGCGCGATCCCCGCGATGCGCGCGACGCGAGTTGATCCACTCGTCGCGTTACGCGACGAGTGACGACATTGCGGAATGCGGATTGCGGATTGCGGATTGATTGGTTCAATCAATCCGCAATCCGCAATCCGCAATGTCAGGAAGCCGCGAGCTCCTCTTCGAGCAACTGCTTCTTGTGCAGCTCGGCGTAGAGCCCGTCGTGCTGAATCAGCTCTTCGTGCGTCCCGCGCTCGGCGATCCGGCCCTTGTCGAGCACCAGGATCAGGTCGGCGCCCCGGACGGTCGAGATCCGGTGGGACACGATGATCGAGGTGCGCGACCGCATCACGTCGCGCAGGCGCGTGAGGATCTCTTCCTCGGTGTAGGTATCCACCGCCGACAGCGCATCGTCGAGGATGAGGATGCGAGGGTCGATCGCCACCGCGCGCGCCAGCGCGGTGCGCTGCTTCTGGCCGCCCGACAGCGTGATGCCCCGCTCCCCGACCATCGTCTCGTAGCCCTTGGGGAAGTCGGCGACGTCCTTGTCCAGCCGCGCGACGGCCGCGGCTTCCACAATCCGCGCCGTCCGTTCGCTGCCCGCTTCATCCGCACGGCGGACGTCGAGGCCGAACGCGACGTTGTCCGCCAGGGTGTCGGAAAACAGGAACGGCTCCTGCGGGACGAATCCGATGGCGGTGCGAAGCGTCTCGAGCGGGATGTTGCGGACGTCGAGGCCGTCGATGAAGACCGTTCCGGGCGGCGGATCATGCAGCCGCGCGAGCAGCGAGATCAGCGTCGACTTGCCCGAGCCGGTCACGCCGACCAGGGCAACCGTCTGGCCGGAGGCGATCTTCGCGGAGACATGGTCGAGGACCGGGGCGCCGCCAAAGCCGAAGACCAGGTCGCGAAACTCGATGTCTCCGCGAATGACATTGCGGATTGCGGATTGCGGATTGCGGATTGATTGGGGATTGGGGTCACCGATCCCGCGATCAGCAATGGACGGCTCGACGTCCAGCACCTCCAGCATCCGCTTCCACGACGCCATGCCGCGCTGCAGCATGTTCGTCACCCAGCCGAAGGCGATCATCGGCCAGCTCAACATCGTCAGGTACGAATTGAAGGCGACGAAGTCGCCGAGGGTGATGCGCCCCTGAATCACCTCGCGGCTGCCCAGCCAGATGACGATCAGGGCGCCGAGGCCGAGGAAGAAGCCCATGCTCGGGAAGAAGAATCCCTGGAGCACGATCAGCCGGCGGGCGCGCCGCACGTATTCATCGATCGCCTTCTGGAACCGTTCGAGCTCCGCGGCTTCCTGGCGATAGGCGCGGATCACGCGGACGCCCGACAGCGCCTCCTGCGCAATCGCGCTCATTTCCGAGAGCTGCGCCTGGATCTGCTCGAAGCGCTTGTGGATGGCGCTGCCGAACACCTTCACCGAGATCGAGACGAACGGCAGCGGCACCAGCGCCCACAGCGAGAGCTTCGCGTCGATCGAGATCATCACCGTCAACGCGACGATGAAGGTCAGCATCGTGTTGGCCGCGTACATGATCGACGGGCCGATCATCATGCGCACGGCCGACAGATCGTTGGTGGCGCGCGACATCAGATCCCCGGTGCGGTGCGACTGGAAGTACGCGAGCGGCAGCTTCTGCAAGTGCGCGAAGAAGTCGTTCCGCATGTCGTACTCGATGTCGCGCGACGCGCCGACGAGGATCCGGCGCTGCAGGAACAAGAAGACGCCGCCCACCAGCCCGATGCCGAGCAGCAGCGCCCCGTAGGCGGCGAGCTTGAGGCGGGTCACCCCTTGCGTGAGGTCGTCGACGGCCACCCCGAGCACGGCCGGCCCGGCCAGCGCGACCGATCGCGTGATGACGACGCAGATCAGGCCGAGCGCGAACTTGCGGCGGTAGCGGACGACGTAGGCGAGGAGGCGGCGGACTGGAGACACTGCGTTCGAGTATATCGAGAGACAACCGGAGACCGATTTACCACTTTCTTACAATTAATCTCCTGATAATATTCCGTCCATGCGCGCCCTTTACATCATCGTCCCCAGCCTCGCCATTCTGGTCGTCGCGTACCGGTATTACAGCGCATTCATCGCGGCGAAGGTCATGGTGCTGGACGACGCTCGGGTGACGCCGGCACACGCCAAGAGCGATGGCGCGAACTACTTCCCCACGAGCAAGTGGGTGCTGTTCGGCCATCATTTCGCGGCGATTGCCGGCGCCGGCCCGCTCGTCGGCCCCGTGCTGGCGGCGCAGTTCGGCTACCTGCCGGGCCTGATGTGGCTGGTCGCCGGCGTGTGCCTGGCGGGGGCGGTGCAGGATTCCTTCTGGCTGTGGGCCTCGGTGCGGCGCGGCGGCCGATCGCTCTCGGACATCGCCCGCACCGAAGTCGGGCCGATCGCCGGCGTCACCGCCGGCATCGCCATCCTCATGATCCTGATCATCGCGATGGCGGGCCTCGGGCTTGCCGTCGTCAACGCGCTGGCGGACAGCGCGTGGGCGGCGTTCACGATTTTCATGACCATCCCGCTCGCGCTGGTGATGGGCTTCTACATGTTCAAGTGGCGCCCGGGGTCGGTCAAGGAAGCCACGGTCGTGGGCGTGACGGTGATGTTCCTCGCCGTGGTCTTCGGCAAGAACGTCGCCGAATCGAGCTTCGGCCAATGGTTCACGCTGTCACACCACGGTGTGACCCTGGCAATGGGCCTGTACACGATCGCGGCGGCGATTCTCCCGGTATGGATGCTGTTGACGCCGCGCGCGTATCTCAGCACCTTCATGAAGATCGGCACGATCGCGTTTCTCGTCGTCGGCGTGATGATCCTGAACCCGGAGCTGAAGGCGCCGGCCTTCTCCGGTTACATCTACGGCGGCGGGCCAATCATCCCGGGGCAGCTCTTCCCGTTCGTCTTCATCACCATCGCCTGCGGCGCCATCTCCGGCTTCCACGCGCTGGTGTCGACGGGCACGACGTCGAAGATGATCGACCGGGAAACCGACATCCGGCCGATTGGCTACGGCGCGATGCTGATCGAAGGGGTGGTCGGCATCGTCGCGCTGATCACCGCATCGGCGCTGCATCCCGGCGACTACTACGCCATCAACACCTCGCCGGCGGTCTTCGCCAACCTGAACATCCCGATCGTCAACCTGCCGGAGCTGCAGAGCGAGGTCGGCGAAGTCGTCGCCGGGCGGCCGGGCGGCGCGGTGTCGCTGGCCGTCGGCATGGCGCAGATCTTCAGCGGGCTTCCGGGCATGCGCGGCCTGATGGCCTACTGGTATCACTTCGCGATCATGTTCGAGGCGGTGTTCATCCTGACGACGATCGATTCGGGGACGCGCATCGGCCGCTTCCTGCTGCAGGAGTTCGGCGGCCGCGTGTGGAAACCGTTCGCGCGCACCGACTGGCTGCCGGGCAGCATCATTTCGACCGTCCTGATCGTGCTCGCCTGGGGCTATTTCATCTGGACCGGCAACATCAGCACGGTGTGGCCGATGTTCGGCGTCGCCAACCAGCTCCTGGCGGTCGTCGCGTTCGCGGTCGGCACGACGCTGGTGATCAACATGGGACGCGCGAAGTACGCCTGGGTGACGTTCCTGCCGCTGTGCTTCCTGACGGTGACAACGCTGACCGCCGGCTTCCTCAACATCCGCGACAGCTACTGGCCGATGGCGATCGGCCCCGACCCGACGCTGACGACGCAGGGATATGTCAACTCGATCTGCACCGGCATCATGATGCTCCTGTCGATCATCATCCTGATTGCGACGTCGCACCGGTCGCTCAGCGTGTTGACGGGCAAGGTGCCGGCGCTGTCGCCGGCGGCCGCTGAGGTGTAGGGGCTGGGGACGTAGGGCTGGGGGCTGGCTGCCTTTTCAATGAGAGCGGGTGCTACAATTCACGCTGCCATGAAAACTGCACTGCTTTCGCTCTCAATTGGTCTGCTGGCCGGCGCCGTTTCCCTCGGCGCGCAGCAGACCTGGACTGGAAAGATCGCCGACAGCGCCTGCGGCGCGAAGCACGAAGAAGCCGCCGAAGGTCAGGGTGTGATGCCCGATCGCGACTGCACGCAGGCGTGCGTGCGCGGCGGGTCGAAGTACATCCTGGTGGTCGACGGCAAGGTGATGAAGATCGCCAACCAGGACAACAAGGATCTCGCGACGCACGCGGGTCACGCCGTGAAGGTGACCGGTGAGCTCAAGGGCGACACCATCACGGTGTCGTCGGTTGAGATGACGAAATGAGTGATGGGGGCCGAGCAAGCTCGGCCCCCACAGACGTCTAGCCTCTGTGCCTCTGAGCCTCTGATCCTCCGAGCCTCATCACGCTGAAGACCAGCCAGTAGAATCCGGCCGCCACGACCATCAGCATCACCCACCGCACCGCGCCGGCGAGAAACGCCGCGTCGACCACCGGCCACTGGAAGCGGAACTGCCGCAGCATCCCGAGCCGCTCGAGCATCCAGTGCCACGCGGTGTGGGAGACAATGGCCGACAACAGGATCACCCCCAGCTGTTCGCGCACCAGGTAGCGGAACGCCAGGTCGACCGCCGGTATCAGCAGCACCAGCACGACGAGTTGCCCCGCCTCGATGCCGAGGTTGAACGACACCAGCGACGACGTCAGGTGCGTGCCGGCGAACTGCAGCGTGTCGCGCAGCGCGAAGGAAAAACCGAAGCCGTGGGCGAGGCCGAAGGCGAAGGTGACCAGCCAGCGGCGCTTCAATGCCCGATCGTTCAATCCCGCCCCTTCCGGCTCGCCGCCGAGCCCCAGCGCGCTGCGGCCGGCGAGGACGATGTTCTCCAGCGCCATGTAGACGATCGAAGTCGCAATCAACGTCTCGATGAGCGGGGGGAACCAGAGCGCGTCGGGCGCCAGGTTATAGGCCGCGGCGATGAGGGTGATCGAGTGCGCGACGGTGAAGGCCGTCACGACCGCCGCCAGCGGCCCGAAGCGCCGGAACGGGATCACCAGGCAGGCCAGGAACAGCAGATGATCCACGCCGTCGAGGATGTGGAAGAACCCGAGCTCGAGGAACTGGAACGCCGCCTGGCGCAGCGTCGGATCGAGCCGGACCAGACCGGGGTCGCCGTAGAACTCGAAGGAGCGCACCGAGCCGTCGGGCGGCAGGAAGCGCAGGATCGTCAGCGTCCGGATGCCGAGCCGCCCCAGCCGCGGGCGGATCGAGAACTTCGATCGATCCGACTGAATCGGGTACTCGAACAGGACGTCGAGCAGCCCCTGGCTCCAGAAGAACTCGGTGGTCTCGGGCAGGCGCGGCCCGGTGACGTGCGCCAGCGCCTCGTCGTAGCCGGCGAAGGACCGGTCGGACTGCAGCGCGGCGCGCACCGACGCGATCTGTGGCGCGCCGAGCGGCCGGTCGTTCTCGTAGAGATCGAGAAAATCGCTGAGCCACAGCGTGGCCGCATCCCGCAGCGACTGGTCGGCGCGCTCCAGGTCGAGCAGGTCGGCATTGGTCCGGCCGCGCGGCTTCGGGTAGTCCATGTCGCGCATGGCCCCGAGCGGCACCCGCATGACCAGCCTCAAGTGCTGCCCATCGGGCTTGATGAACGCCTGAACGGTGACGTCGTTCGGAATATCGTGCGCGGCAGGCGTCGCGGCGGCCCAGACCAGCAAAAAGACCGCGAACACGACCCATAAGGCATGCTTTATTCCGCGCACGCCGGTAGTATACTGTCGCCTTTCCGGATGGAGGTTGAGGCTATGAGGCGGAGACGTTCTCTTTTCGTCGGGTTGGCGTTGCTCGTGCTGCTCGCCGCGCTTGGCGTCACGCAGCAGGTGCTCGAGAAGACCGCGGCCGCCCAGGCCAAGGCCGGCGCGCAGGCGCCGCGCTTCGAAGTCGACCCGATGTGGCCGAAGCCGCTCCCGAATCACTGGGTGATGGGCAACGTCATCGGCGTCGGCATCGACAAGCAGGATCACGTCTACATCATTCATCGCGGCGCCGGCTCGCTCGAGCCGAAGGAGATTTACGCCTTCGCCAACCCGCCCCAATCCGAGTGCTGCCTGCCCGCGCCGCCGGTGCTCGAGTTCGATCAGGAAGGCAACCTGGTGCGCTCGTGGGGCGGCCCGAAGCCGGGCGCGCCGTATGAATGGCCGGAATCGAACCACGGCATCACGCCGGACTCGAAGGGCAACGTCTGGATTGGCGGCAACGGCGGCAACGACGGCCACATCCTGAAGTTCAAGACCGACGGCACGTTCGTCAAGCAGTTCGGCTTCGCCTACGCCAACGCCGGCAGCAACGACAACTGGGCCTTCAACAAGGTGGCGAAGATCTCGCTCGACGAGGGCGCGAACGAAGCCTACGTCTCGGACGGCTACGGCAACCACCGCGTCGTGGTCATCGACATGGACACCGGCAAGTTCAAGCGCTACTGGGGCGCCTACGGCGAGAAGCCGGACGACACCCCGCTCGGCAACTACAACCCGGACGCGCCGCTCGCGAAGCAGTTCCGGACGCCAGTCCACTGCGCCGAGCCGTCGACCGACGGGATGGTGTATGTGTGCGATCGTCCGAACGACCGCATCCAGGTCTTCACCAAGGACGGCAAGTTCGTGAAGGAAACGCAGGTCGCCAAGAACACCCGCGGCGACGGCTCGGTGTGGGATATCGCCTTCTCGAAGGACGCCGAGCAGAAGTACTTCTATCTCGCCGACGGCGCCAACGAGAAGATTCGCGTGTTCGATCGCAAGGCGCTCACCGAGCTGACCTCGTTCGGCGACGGCGGCCGCCAGCCGGGCCAGTTCTATGCCGTGCACAGCATCGCGACCGACTCGAAGGGCAACGTCTACACGACCGAGACCTATCGCGGGCAGCGGCTCCAGAAGTTCGTCTACAAGGGCCTCGCGCCGGTGACCAAGCCGAACCAGGGCACGGTCTGGCCGACCCGCACGACGAACTGACGCTCGCACGTCGGCATTGGTGAGTTGGTGAATTGGTGAGTGAAATCACCAATTCACCAATTCCCAAATTCACCAATTCGCTCCCTCCCGCCTCGACGTATACTCCCCCAATCTTCCGGGAGGCTCCATGAAGCGCACCCTCATCTTGTCCGCGCTCGTGCTCGCGTTGATCGCGGCCGGCAGCGGCGTGATCGCGCAGCGCGGCGGCGCCGCGGCGCCGTCGCTGCAAGTCAACCCGCTGTGGCCGGAACCGCTGCCGAATCACTGGGTGCTCGGCTCGGTCACCGGCGTCGCCGTCGATTCGAAGGATCACATCTGGGTGACCCATCGCGGCGCCGATTCGCTCGAGGGCGGCGAGAAAGGGATGATGCTCTCGCCGCAGACGTCGAGCCAGTGCTGCACCGCCGCGCCGTTCGTGCTGCAGTTCGACGCGGAGGGCAAGCTGGTGTCGAATTTCGGCGGCCCCGGCCAGGGGTATCAGTGGCCGCAGTCGCCGGGCAGCCTGACGGTCGACGGCAAGGGCAATGTCTGGATCGCGGGCGCCGGCGTCGAGCCCGCGCCGGCGGGGAGCGCGCGCGGTCGCGGCGGCGTCGATACGACCGCCGCCGGCGTCGCTGCCGCGGCGCGCGGCAACGCCGCGCCGGCCGGGCCGGTCGATGCCCACGTCCTCAAGTTCGGGCCCGACGGGAAGTTCCTGCTGCAAATCGGCACGCCCGGCAAGACCGAAGGCCCCGACAGCCAGACGACGCTGAATCGTCCGGCGGCGGTGGCGGTGGACGCGGCCGCGAACGAGGTCTACGTCGCCGACAGCGGCAATCACCGCATCGTCGTCTTCAACTCCGAGAACGGCGCGTACAAGCGGCACTGGGGCGCGTACGGCGAGAAGCCGACCGCCGCCGGCGGCGGCGCCTACGATCCGGCCGCGCCGCCTGCGCGGCAGTTCCGCGATGTGACCTGTGTCGAGCTGGCGAAGGACGGGATGGTCTACGTCTGCGACCGCACCAGCAACCGCATTCAGGTGTTCCAGAAGGACGGCAAGTTCGTCAAGGAAGGGATCATCTCGAAGAACACCCGCGGCACGACGGTGACCGGCCAGTTCGGCGTCGTCTCGTCGTACGGCGCGGTGTGGGACATCGCCTTCTCGAGCGACCCGCAGCAGCAGCACATCTTCGTGGCCGACGGGCACGACAAGAAGGTGTTGATCGTCCAGCGCGACACGCTGACCGAGGTCGGCAGCCTGGGCGACGGCGGCCGTCAGCCGGGACGGTTCCTGGCTGTTGGCAGCATCGCCACCGATTCGCGCGGCAACCTGTACACGGGCGAACAGCATCACGGCAAACGGGTGCAGAAGTTCGTCCCCGGCGCGCGCCGTTAGTCTTCGAGTAGAGAGGGAGAACCGATATGAAGCGCACACGCAACCTGCTGGTAGGTGCGGGCTTTCTCGCGCTGCTCGTCGCCCTCGGCGCGGCGCAGTACATGCTGCAGCAGACCGCCGCGGCGCAGGCCCAGGGCGCAACCCAGGCGCCGCGGTTCGAGGTCGATCCGTTGTGGCCGAAACCGCTGCCCAACGGCTGGTACCTGGGCCAGACCATCGGCGTCTCGGTCGACGCCCAGGATCACGTCTGGATCATCCACCGCGCCGCGTCGATGGACGCGGTCGAAGCGGCGGCCGACGAAGGCACCGGCACCTGCTGCAAGAAGACGCCGCCGGTGCTCGAGTTCGATCAGGCCGGCAACCTGCTGCGGCACTGGGGCGGGCAGGATGGCCCCGGCTACCAGTGGCCGGAGTCGAACCACGGCCTCACCTTCGATCACAAGGGCAACATCTGGATCGGCGGCAACGGCGCCGCCAACGACGGCCACGTCCTGAAGTTCACGCCCGACGGCAAGTTCCTGATGCAGGTCGGCATCAAGCAGAAAGGGCTGGGGCCCGACAGCAACTCGCAGGAGCGCTTCTACCTGGTGGCGAAAGTGTCGATCGACGCCAGGACCAACGAGGTCTACGTCGCCGACGGCTACGGCAACAAGCGCGTCGTCGTCATCGACGGCGACAGCGGCAAGTTCAAGCGCTACTGGGGCGCTTACGGCAACAAGCCATCCGACGAAGCCGCGCCCTACCGCTACACCGCCGGCTCGATGCCGCTGCAGCAGTTCCGCGGGCCGGTGCACTGCGCCGACATCTCGGTCGACAACCTGGTCTACGTCTGCGACCGGACGAGCGACCGGCTGCAGGTGTTCACCCGCGAAGGCAAGTTCCAGAAGGAGATCTTCGTCGCCCCCGACTCGCTCGGCGACGGATCGACCTGGGACGTCGCCTTCTCGAAGGATGCGGAGCAGAAGTACCTCTACCTCGCCGACGGCCGCAACCAGAAGCTGCGGATCTACGATCGCAAGTCGCTCACCGAGCTGACCAACTTCGGCGAGGGCGGACACTACCCGGGGCAGTTCTACTCGATGCACAGCATCGCGGTCGATTCGAAGGGCAACCTCTACACGACCGAAACGTATCAGGGGCGGCGGGTCCAGAAGTTCACCTACAAGGGCCTTGGACCGGTGACGAAGAAGGAGCAGGGCACGGTCTGGCCGCGGCGGACGACGAACTGACGCTGCAGGGCAGGCCTGCCCCACCTGCCCTCTCGCGCCGCGATTTCCTCTCGAGCGCGGTTCTCCTGCCCACGCTGTTCGCGCAGACGCCGAGCGCTCGTTTTATCGCGGCGCTTCCACTCGGTGAGCCGGGCGGCGCTGCGCCGCCGCCGTTCGGCCGCCTGCTCGGCGCCGGGCTCGACGCGCGGCAGTTCACCGATCTCTCGCCGCTGGGCGAGGCGGCGATTCGGCGCGCTCCACAGCCGGCGCCGGTGACGCCGACCGATCGTTTCTTCATCCGCACCGCGGCGCCGGCGACGCTTCCGCCGCTCGAGCGATGGGCGCTGCGGGTCGGCGGGCTCGTCCACTCGCCGCTGGACCTGAATCTCGCCGCGCTCGAGCCGCTCGCACGCGCCATCGGCCCACATCTCCTCGAGTGCTCCGGCAACTCCGATCAGTCGAACTACGGGTTGATCAGCACCGCCGACTGGGAGGGCGCGCCGCTCGCGGCCGTGCTCGATCGCATCCGTCCTTCAGCCGCGTCGTGGCGGGTGCTCGTTTCCGGCGTGGACGATGAAGGGTCGCGGCCGGTGACGTCGGTGCCCGGCGCGAGCTGGATTTTCACCCGCGACGATCTCGGGCGCGCGACGCTCGCCATGCGGATGAACGGCGCGCCGCTGCCGCGCGATCACGGCGCTCCGGTTCGCCTGATCGTTCCGGGCTGGTACGGCTGCGCCTGCATCAAGTGGGTGGATCGCCTCGACCTGGTGGCGGACGACACGCCGGCGACGACGCAGATGCGGGAATTCGCGGCGAGGACCCACCAGCCGTTCGACGCGCTGGCGATCGAGCGCTCGTTCAATGCGGGCCAGCCCCTGATGGCGCGCGACTTCACGCCGGCGACGATCGATACCGCGGCGATGCCGGTGCGTGCCGAGAAATGGGCGATCGACGGCCGCATCGTCTACCGCATCGCCGGCATCGTCTGGGGAGGCTCGACGCCGACCAACGCGTTGCAGATCCGCTTCCGCTCCGGCATGCCGTGGGTGCCGGTCGACGACTGCCCGTTGCCAGCGTCGACGCTGACCTGGAGCGTGTGGACACACACCTGGCGTCCCGAGGCGCGAGGCCGCTACCAGATTGTGCTGCGCGTGAACGACCCGTCGATCCGCACGCGACGCCTCGATATTTTTTTCTATGTGAGGGAGGTCGAGATCGACGAGGTGTGATTCGCGGCTAGCCTCTTCCGACTGAAAAAGATGACATTTTCGAGAGACTTTCTTTTTCGTGTCTTTCGTGTTTTCGTGTCTTTCGTGGTTGGCTATCGGGCGATCTGGCGGGCTTCCGCGAGCTCGGGGCGATCCTTGTCGGCGTTCTTCCACACCCCCAGGAACTCGCGCGCGGTGTCGGCGGCGAGCTTCGTCTGCCCCGCCGCGCTCGCGGCGCGCGCCAGCCCGAGCAGCGACGCCGCGCGCCGCGGCGTCCGCGCCAACGCCAGCTTGAACTGATCAACCGCCGCCACCGCGTTGCCGGTACCGAGGAGGATCTCGGCGTAGAGCTCGCCCGCCGGCTTCACCGGATAGGGACGCGCGATCGGCTTCGGCCGCCGCGCCTCGAGCTGCGCCGCGCGCGCCAGGGACGCCAGCGCGCCGGTGCGATCGCCGCGACCAAGCCTGGTCATCCCGTCGAGCTGCGACGCCATGATCTCGGCGATCTCCTTCGCGTCGCGATCGCTCAACGTCGCCGCCGCCTGGCGGAGGTGATCGAGCGCGGCCGCGGCGCGCGCCGGATCGCCGAGCGCGACGCTGGCGATGCCCAGCGCCAGCAGCTCGTCGATGTTGTCGAAGCTCCCCTGGCCCTGCATCTCTTTCCAGTCGCCGTTCTCGAGCACCAGCCGCGCCTTCATCGACGCCAGCTCGCTCTTCAGCGACATCGGCCCGAAGCCGCGACCGATTTCGCTTTCTACGTGTGCGCTGTGGGCCGGTGGGGCAGGTAGGGCTGGTGGGGTTGGGTTGGTAGGTTTGCCGGGGCTGGTAGGGCCAGGGGTACCGCCCGTAATCGCGTTCTCAACCGTTCGCATGACTTCGCGCGCTTTGGCGAACCTTCCCTGCTGCAGGTACTCGTAGTGCAGCCAGCTGAGGCTGTGGAAGTCGGCCTGCGCCATCGACAGCCCGAGCCGCTTCACGCGATCGACCGAGGCGGCGAACGACGCTTCGTCCGAAGCGACCGCATCGTCCCACATCCCCAGCGGCAGGAAGATGTGCGACGGCATGTGACGGGCGTGGCTCGACGCCGGCGCGATGCGGGCGTAGATGCGCGCCGCCTTCAGCCCCATCGCCGCGTGCTCGCCGTCGTCGAACGCGTGCAGCGCGTAGTGCGCCGCGCCCGGGTGCTCGGGGTTCTTCTCGAGCACGGCCGCGGCAATGCCGCCGGCTTTCAGCGAGACCGCCGGCTCGCGGCGTCCCTCGGGGATGGTGGCAAGCAGCGCCAGAGCGTAGAACGCGGCCGCATCCTGGTCGTCGGGAAAGCGACGCGTCAACTCGCCCATCGCGTCGGCGTAGGCACGGTCGCGCGCCGCCTTGGCGCCGTCGCCGAACAGCTTCTCGACGGCGTCGAGATACGCCTTCTCCCGGTCGGTCGGCGCCTTCGTCAGGCGCGCCGCCCGGGTCGGCGCGAGGCGCGAGAGCACCGCGCGCGCCTTGTCGACGCTTTCGTTGTACCAGAGCGGCTGGTTGTAGGAGAGCGCCTCGCCCCAGTAGGCCATCGCGAACCCGGGATCGATCCGCTGCGCCTGCCGGAACGCGGCGATTGCATCGTCGTACTCGAAGCTGTGCAGGAGGAGCACGCCGCGAACGAACGGGGTCTGTGCGGCCGCGGAGCCGGAGGTCGGAAAAGAAATACGCCCGAGCGACGCCGGCGATCTGGCAGCCTGCGCCCCGAGCGCCGTGCCTGCGGCACAGACGACAATCAGGGAACGCAGAGACTGCAGACGACGAACCGTGGGAGCGGCGAACACGGAGCAAAAATTGTACTTCGC